>Ga0299907_10001927_pt1 | contig 12365 bp, 14 predicted proteins | sample RVTome_16_FD_198680 | JGI IMG/M metagenome (GOLD analysis project Ga0299907, IMG submission 198680) | Soil microbial communities from uranium-contaminated site in the Upper Colorado River Basin, Wyoming, United States - RVT152D67 (version 2) ...
CTCTACGGAGCCGGGAGCGACCTTGCGGCGTGCCGTGTCGCCCGAATCGACGAGCGGATGGGTGACGGCGACGCTGCGGTGGCTTTGGGGCGCGGACGACGACGTCGGACTGCGAGAGCTGGTCACGTCGACTCCGGCGACGTGGCTCCTGCTCGCGATCTTCTCCGCGGTATCGATCTCCGACATCGTGCTGGCCGGATCGCTCACGGAGTCGGGCCCAGTCATCGAGCGCCTCGGCCAGTCGCCGGCCTACATGGCGCTCGGGCAGTGGTGGCGCTTCGTGACAACGACGCTGATCAACGCGCCGGAGCTTCCAGCGAACGCGCTGCAGCACCTCCTCGGGAACGCTCTGCCGTTCGTCATCACCGCACCGCGAGTCGAGCGGACGGTCGGGTCGTTCAAAGTGGTCGTGCTGTTCGTGGTCACGACGATCTGCGGCGCCGTCGCGATCTACGTGGGCGTGCCGTTCTACTGGGACCCGAGCGGAGGCACGTCTAACGCCGTTTACGGCTTCATCGGCGCGACGCTCGTCATCGCGTTGGTGCGACGGCGTCGCTCGAGCCGTGACGCGATCTTCTTCGGTGCGGCGCTCTTCGCAGTCGCGAGCTTAGCGCTGCAGGCCACGGCGTTCTCGACTGCGACCAATGTCAGCCACCTCGCAGGGTTCATCGCCGGATCGGTCATCGCGGCAGTTTGGTGCACTCGACCTGCTGCACGGCGGGCCGGTACTGCCGTCGCCGTCGCTTTCCTCGTCATCGCCGGATCGGTCGCCGCCGCGCGCACAGTGGATGTGCGTCGCAGCGATCTCGCGCTGCGGGCCGAGACGCCTGTCGGTTTCCCTCCCGTGATGATCACGCCGGGTTTCGGATCGCTTTGGGTGACAGGCGGGCGGGAGGGCGTTCCGGAGAGGGATGAGATAGTTCGGATCGACGAGACGAGTGGCCGTGTGTCCGCCCGGATACGTGAGCACGGTGTCGGCGGCCTTCCCGTCGTGACGAAGGATCGAGTGTGGGTAGCGGCGAAGGGCAAGGTCGTCGCGATCGACCCCACGAGTAATCGCATCGTGTCGCGCATACGGTTGTCCGGCGGAGCCTGGCCCTGGAGCTTGGCCGCGACGGAGGACGCGCTCTGGGCCGCCGTCACTGAACCCGGCGAGGTCGTCCGCATCGATCTTCGGACGCGAGAGCAGAAGCACATCGCCGTAGGCGCCCGGGCCTTCGTGGTGGCTGCACATGGCTCAAACGTGTGGGCGACGAGCTATGGCGGCCAGACCGTATCGCGGCTCGATCCCAGGACGGGGATGGTGCTTGAGCAGAGGCGTCTCCCGAACGCGCTGTATCACGCGGTGTTCCTCGCCGGGTCCGTGTGGGTTGGAGCCCAGCCGTTCATCTATCGACTCCATCCGGAGTCCCTGGAAGTCATCGCCAAGATCGAGGTCGGAAGGGAGACGTGGACGCTCGCTCCGGGCGATCGCGGCACGTTGCTAGTCCCTCAGCGGTACCTGCGCTCCATCGTCCAAGTGGACCCGAAGACGAACGCGGTCGAGCGTCGGGTAGTGGTCGGGCTGCGACAGCCGATATCCGTTACCGCCGTCGGCGACGGCCTTTGGATCGCCGACCCGTTCGGGAAGTCGATCCTCAAAACCTCGGCAGCATAGTGAGACCGTCGCCGCCGTAACTGATCGCTGCCAGCATGGGAGGCGTGATGCCTGAGAAGCAGTTGCACGTCGACTGCGATACTGCCATCCATGAAAGGGATCGCCGAGAGTTTTCGCAGGCGTGCTGATGCGTTCGAGGCGCTGATCGCGGGTACGCGGCCCGAGCGGTGGGCGAGCCCGTCGCCATGTGAGGGGTGGGCAGCTCGGGACATTGTGGCGCACATCGTCGGGTTCTTTGGCGATGGTTTGCGTGACAAAGCCGGCGTCGCGTCCGCTCCTTCGCGTAGCACTGTGGACGATCCAGCCGCCGCCTTCCTCGGCATCCGGGAGGCGGTAGAGCGCGTGCTCGACGACCCGGCAACGCCGGCCGGCGTGGCGAAGTACCTCGATGCCGCCCTCAGTTTCGATCTGCCTCAACACTGGTGGGATCTCGCCAAGGCGACGGGACAGGACACGACGATGGACCCGGAAGAGGTCGAGTTCCTATGGGCGTCGCTGTCACCGATGTCGCCGGATTGGTGGAAGTGGCAGGTCGACAACGGGTACTACGCCCCGGCCGTACCCGTCCGCGAAGACGCCCCTCTCCAGGACCGCGTCCTTGGGCTCATCGGCCGCAACCCGAGATGGACGCCTCCGAGTTGACGGCACTGGGAGAGACGCTGGAGGCGGAGATGCAGAGACGCATGTCGGGCTAGACGATGCAGCACCGCAGAACTCGTCGAAAACGCAACGGTTTCGCGCCCGCGCGGGGCGTGCAGCTGGTTGGACGTCCTGCCGGCGGAGCAACATTGATCCGGTCGGCGGCTCACCTCGGGCCGGCGGGGCGGTGGGCCGACCGCCGCCTACTGGACGTGTGACGAAGGGAGACATGCGATGAGTGAACGTGGCGTAAAGGCCCTGAAGGCCGAGCGCGAAGAGGTAATGAAGGTAGTGCGCAGCCTGTCTGCGGAAGAGTGGGAGATGCCCAGCGACTGTGACGGGTGGCGCGTGCAGGATGTGATCGTGCACATGGCCGACGTTTGCCGCGCCGTCGTCGATCCCGGTGCGCTACCGCCCGGCGTCCCCGGCAAGACCGAAGCGACGATGGACGCGCGTGTCGAGGCGCGGCGGGAATGGTCGAGCGAGAAGGTGCTCGCTGAGTACGAGGACTTGAGCGGTCGTGCGATCGAAGCGCTGGGTGGTCTGCAGGACTCGGCCATCGGTGACAACGTGATTCCCCTCGACGATCTCGGCTCCTACCCGATGCATCTCATCGCAAATGCATTCGCCTTCGATCACTTCTGCCATCTGCGTAACGACCTGCTGCAGCCCAACGGGCCTCTCGACCGCCCGGTACCACCGTCGGACGAGCTGCGCATCGGCGCGACGCTCGAGTGGCTGATCGCCGGCGTCCCGCAGATGTCCGGGGAGGCGATGAAGACCTCGGTGACGAAGCCGATCGGGCTCAAGATCACGGGGCCGGGCGGTGGCGAGTGGACCATCACGCCGGCGCCGCATGACGGCCTCGTCGGCGTCGCTGAGGGCATCGCCAGCGAAACCGCAGCCGTTGTGACATCACCAGGGTCGGAATTCGTGATCTGGGCAACCCAGCGCAGGCCGTGGCGCGAGCGCGATGTGAAGATCGAAGGGGACGAGGCCTGCGCGGCGTCGGTCCTCGACGCTCTGAAGTTGTTCTGAGGAGTGGCCTGGTTCGAGTCCAGGCGGCCCAGCTTCATTTCACCGCCTCTGACGTGCAGGTTCGCATCGCCGATACCTCGGGAGGCACTATCTGCGCGCAGTTGATTCGCTTGGTTGCGATTGCCCGTACGCTGGGCGGAGGGGACTAGATGGACACTCTCGACAGCGACTACGCGGCGGGACTTCTGGGCGACCGCGAGGCCCCTTGCCTCTCGCTCTACCAACCGACCCATCGGCACCATCCGGACAACCGGCAGGATCCGATCCGGTTCGGGAACCTCGTGAAGGCGCTGGAGGAGTCTCTGCTGCAACGATCCTCGAAGAGCGAGGCCCGGACACTGCTCGAGCCGTTCCAGGCACTGGCCGACGACCGCGGCTTCTGGAACCACACCCTCGACGGGCTGGCCGTGCTGGGCGCGAAGGGCTTCTTCAGGACCTACAAGCTCCAGCGGCCGGTGGCCGAGCTGGCGGTGGTAGCGGACAGCTTCCACACCAAGCCGCTGGTGCGCATCCTCCAGTCGGCCGACCGCTACCAGGTACTTGGTGTGAACCGGCAGGAGATCAAGCTCTTCGAGGGCAACCGCGACGCCCTGGACGAGATCGAGCCGGCCAACGGCGTCCCGCGGACGATCACTGAGGCGCTGGGAGACGAACTGACCGATCCACACCGGACCGTCGCCTCCTACGGCGGTGTAGGCGGCGAGAGCTCCGCCATGCACCACGGCCACGGCGGGAAGGAGTCCGAGGTGGACATCGACGCCGAACGCTTCTTCCGCGCGGTCGACCGCGCGGTCCTCGAGCACCACTCGCAGCCGACGGGGCTCCCGCTGATCCTGGCGGCACTGCCGGAGCATCATCACCTGTTCCACGAGGTGAGCCGCAACCCGTTCTTGACGCCGGATAGCATCGACGTCCACCCGGACGCGCTGTCGTCGATCGACGAGCTCCGTCGGCGCGCGTGGGAGCTGATCGAGCCCCGCTATCTGGAGCGCCTGGCCGGGTTGGTCGAGGAGTTCGGCCACGCGAGGTCCAAGGACCTCGGCGACGACGACATCGCACAGGTCGCCAAGGCGGCCGTGGCCGGGCGGGTCGCCACGTTGCTGATCGAAGCCCGTCGCGAGGTTCCCGGCCGGATCGATGCCGCTACCGGCGACGTCGAGTTCGGCGAACTGGGCCACCCGGGGGTCGATGACGTGCTCGACGACCTGGGGGAGCTGGCCCTGAGGATGGGTGCCCAGATCGTCATCGTCCCCACCGAACGGATGCCGACGGACACGGGGATAGCAGCGATCTACCGCTACCGGGGCTGAGGTAGCGGCGCTCCCGGATCGGTTCGGCGGTAGCAAGGGATGGACAGAAGCACGGTGGTTCGAGTTCAGGCGGCGCAGCTCGCAACAGACCGCGAACGACGTGCGGTTATACGTTTCGCGGATCGCGAATCGGCACTACATTCGGCACTATCTGCGACGCCGGGCTAACCGTTGCACGTAGTGGTCCCGTGCTCGCTTCAGTGCAGGAGGATCGGTGAACGACCGCCCGCATCGGTCAGCTTCGGATCCAGGCTCGTCGCATGCGACGACGCGGGTGAACACTCAATGCGGAACCCTGCCGTTCGTTGCTCAGTTCGAGTTGACGAACTCGTCGACCCAGTTCTGAACGACCGTGTAGACAGCCCCTGGTGTCCCCGCCATGGCGACAGCTCGTTCGGTACCGGCCGAGTCGAGAGTTTGCGTGATCCGCGCCCGGAAGCCCTCGCGAGCGTTGCCTTCGATCCATAGGCGGAGGATGAGAAGCCCAGTGCGATCGGGTGATTGTGCCTTCATGTGCGCAGCATCGCGTGTGGGTGTCACGACGCTGTCACCACCGAAGCTCCGGGAAGCGACCGAGCGCGCCCGCGCTCAGTTCAGTTTGATGCCCTCGACGAGCGCCTGCATCTCCGCGGAGGGCTCTCGTCCGAGCTCATCGAAGAGGAATCGGCGGAAGTCCTCGTACTCGCGAAGCGCTGCGTCGACGTTGTCCGCAGCGAGGTGAGCCTCGATCAACGCTCGGCGTGGGCTCTCACGCAACGGCTCGCCCGCGACGGCCAACATGCCGGCCTGGACGGCCTGGCCGAAGCTCTCTTTGGCCGTGAGTCGCAGGCACAGCGCCTCGAGCGCGCGCAGGCGGAGCTGGTGGTAGGCCTCGCGCTCGATCAGCACCCAGTCCTCGGTCCAGTCGGGCAGCAGATCGGCCGACAGCACCTCGTCGTCCAGACCCGCGACGTCGTCGAGCTCTTGTGAGGGATCGAGAACGCGCCGGGCGAGCGCCTCGCCCTCCCGGACGTCGACGGCGACCAGTGGCGACAGCTCGATGTGGTCGCTCGTGAGCGCGACGAGCGAGTACCTCGGATGACGAAGGCGCGTCAGGGCTGAGCGGAGGCTGCCCCGCGCGTGTTGATCCGTCGAATCCGACCAGAGCGATCCGCTGACGTAGGTCCGGAGCAGCGGCCGGGCCTGCAGGGCGAGGAAGGAAACCAGCCGCTGGGAGTTCATCGGCAAGGTGAGGACCTCGGAGTCGATGCTGAGGCGGAAGCCCCCGAGGAGCCCGAGGCGAACGGGTGCTGTGGAAGAACCCCTCGTCGAGCCGGCCCTCATGCTCATACGCTCCCCGCGGCGGGCCGCATCGGTGCAGGCCCGAGCCGCGCCTCCTCTGAACCAAGGATACCGGCCCCAGCACTGAAACCCGGCTGTGACGTTGCCGTGACGGCCGCCGCCGACACTCAAAGAGAAGGAGTCGCTCACACTCGGAGCGACCAGGAAGGAGAGCCATGGGTATCGGTATCAGCGTCGTGGTCGGAGCCGTAGGCGCGATCTTGCGCTACGCCTTGACGGGCCCGGTCAACCAGCAGGGCTTCAACCTCCACACCGGAGGGGTCATCCTCATGTTCGTCGGAGCGCTCGGTCTGGTGCTCTCGATGCTGTTCTGGAGCAGTTTCGCGCCGTTCGGCCCCGGCCGCTCGATGAGCCGACGCGAGGAAGTCACCTCTCGGAACGGACGGGAGCAAGATCGCGTGGTCCGAGAGACGCGCGAAGTCGCGAACTGAGCATCGCGCCGGGGATCGGACGGAAAGGAAGGGCTATGGGTTCAGTGTTGTGGATCGCGGCCGTGGTTCTGGCGATCATCGGCGTGATTCAGCTCCTCCAGGGCCAGATCATCCTGGGCATCGTCCTGCTCGTTGCAGCGGCTGCCATCGGGCCCGGAGGTTTCAGCATCTTTCGTTCTCGCACCTAGACAAGTACTCGAGCTCTATTGAACCGGAGGGTTGATGAAAGGAAAGAGCGATCAGGCGAAGGGGCGGCTCAAGAAGGCGGCCGGTGCGCTCACCGGAAACAAGAAGCTCCAGCGCGAAGGCCGCGTCCAGGAGACCAAGGGCAAAGTCAAGGACAAGATCGATAGTGGCGTCACCAAGATCGAGAAGGTTGTCGATCGGCGGACGACCTGAAACGCTCCTCGGCAGTCGACGCTGCTCCACCCTGGCGCAGGGACCTTGTGACCACTGGCCGGGCCGTTCCTGAGTTGTTCGCTGTGGACGTGCGTTCTGTCGAAGGAGAAACGGTCCTCAAGTTGCACGGCGAGCTCGACATCTCGACGCAACAGCTCTTCGTGAATGCACTCGCCGGTATCGATGAGAGCGTCGCGCGCATCGTGCTCGATCTCTCCGACCTCACCTTCATCGACTGCGCGAACATCGGGCTGATCCACCAGTCACGGATCGTTGCGGGGCTTCGAGGCACGTTCTTCGAGCTCAGGTCGCCGAACCCCCAGCTGCTCCGGATCATGGAGCTCACCGGTCTCTTGCCGAGTGCGAACGGTGAGCAACTCGGTCCGATCGTTCTCCCATTGCCGTCCCACGCGTACGAGCACGCAGCCGTCTAAAGAAGAGAAATCGATAGCCGAGGCGCGCAGCTGACCGCGAGTCGCGGATGGATCGGCGGGCGTCGGCGACCGCGAATGGTCCACGGACGGAAAGGAACACCCCATGTGCTACAACTGCGGATGCGGCATGCCCAACCACGACATGGGCAAGCCCGAGAACATCACGGAGCATGGACTTGCCCAAGCCGCCAAGGCGATGGGCCAGACCGTGGAGGAGTCCAGGAAGAACGCACACGAGTTGCTGGAGAAGGTCCTCGGCTCCAAAGAAGTGAGTTCGGAAAAGAAGTGGAGACCCTAGCGCTCCCCGCGGAGAACTTTCAGCGAGTTCGCGACGCCTCGCGTCCGCCTTCTTAGGTATGAAGCGAAGAACGTTCGATGCGCTGGCGACCCTCGGCGGTCTCGTCCTCGCGATCGTGTTGATTAGTGCAGCCTTGATCTTCCGGGCTAACGCCGACTTCGCCAACACCAACGTCCGCAGCCAGCTCAGCGCGCAGCAGGTGTTCTTCCCGCCAGCGTCCGCGCTGTCAGAGGAGGAGAAGCAGCAGCCCGGCGTGGTGAAGTACGCCGGCAAGCAAGTCGTCGATGGTGACATGGCCGAGGTGTACGCGAACCAGTTCATCGCGCTGCACCTCCGCGAGAGTCTCGACGGCAAGACGTACTCCGAACTGAGCACCGAGTCGCGCGCCAAACCGGACGACGCGAAGCTTGCCGCCCAGGTTCAGACCGCGTTCCGCGGGGAAACGCTTCGTGGTCTGCTGCTCACTTCCTACGCGTTCTGGACACTCGGGCAGAAGGCTGACCAGATGGTGATCGTGCTGCTCGCGGGCGGGGTGCTCATGTTGGTGCTGGCCGCGCTGGGCTTGTGGCACTACAGCCGCACGCCGAAGCGCGAGCAGCTCGCGCTATGACGAGGCGCCACGACGCACTCATCCCACTGACCCACGACCATCATCACGCCCTGCACAACGCGCGGCTCTTGCGAAAAGCCGCAGATAGCGGAGACACCGATCGTGTCGATGCGGCGCGCTCGTTCGTTCAGTTCTTCCGGGAGCAATCAGTGATGCACTTCCGCGAAGAAGAGGAGCAGATCTTTCCCCTCGTCATCAACCATCCCGAGTGCCCGAGGGAGGCGATCGTCCGCATCCTCACGGATCATGTTCGGCTGCATGCACTCGTCGACAGCCTGGGAACAAGCGCCGAGGAAGGGTCGGTGGAAGGCGACCTTATGCGCGAACTGGCCGATCTGCTGCAGGCGCACATCCGATACGAAGAAGACACCCTCTTCCCGGCGATCGAGGAGTTGGTCCCCTCTGCGCTTTGGACAGGTGAGTCTCGCTGAGCGACGACGCGGCCCGATAGCAGATCGAGAAGAAGCGCCGACCTGACCCGCTGCGCTCGCGTCCTCACTGAGGATCCACGGACCACTGTCGAGCAGCGTCGATACTGACTAGTTGTGCGCGCGCCGCGTGGGGTCAGGACAACTTCTTTCTGATCCAGCTCTGGGAGGCGCCGGAGCATGCCGGATACACCAACATCGGATTCCTCGTCGATGACGTCGTCGCTGCATACAAGCGCGCGTTGGCGGCAGGGGCGAAGGACGATCATCCGCCCAAGGACATGCCGGGGATGCCCCGCGTCGCGCAGGTCTGGGACCCGAGCGGCAACGCGATCGGCCTGTACCAGGACCAGACGTAGCCGAGTGCTTATCCTGCGGCTATGGCGATGCTGACACGTGCCGAGGCACTCGAGATCTTGCGTTCGAGTCGAGCGCGGACGGAAGCGCTCATCGAAGGGCTGGCCGAAGCTCAGCTCACGACAAGGGCATCATTGGGTGGTGGTAACTGGTCGATCAAGGACCTCATCGGACATCTGGCGGGATGGGAAGAGCTTGCTCTTGCGCAGATCACCGCTAAGCGTCCTCCGCATCTGACGGGCACTTTCTCCTCGGCCGACGAACTCAACGCCGCCGAGATCGAACGGAAACGGAACTGGTCGCTGGCAAAGGTCCGCAAAGACGCCGAACGAGTGCGCACGGCTCTCCTGCAAGAGATCGAGTCCATGGACGACGAGCGCTGGATGAGCAAGATTCAATTCGGCAAGGGCCGCTCAGCGTTGGGGCTTGTTCTCGCCCGCACCCTGGTCGGTGGACGCCACGGTCCTTTCGCCCACGACCTTGCTCACTTTTACGACCTGGAGAGATCCGTCAGGTCCCTCCGCGGATAGCGGCCGGTCGAGCCCTTCGTGGGGTAGAACGCAGGCCGCCTGGACCAAAGCCAGGCCTTTAGGGCTGCCGATCGACTGCCTCGGCGGACGCGAGAGCGGGTTACGCTCATCCGTCGTGATAACTATCACCAACATCCGGAGATCCTTCGGCGCGCGCGACCTGCTCAAGGACGCGTCCCTGCGCCTGGGCGCCCGCGACCGGGTCGCCCTCGTTGGCCCGAACGGCTCGGGCAAGTCGACGCTGCTCGAGATGATCGTCGGGACGCAGAGACCCGATGAGGGCGTCATCGAGCGCGCCGCCGACGTGGTCGTCGGCTACCTCCCGCAAGAGACCGATGCCCTGCGTGGACGGGATGTCCTGACCGAGGTCGTGTCGGCCGGCGCAGCGATGTCGCACGCCGGGCACCGTCTCCACATCCTCGAGCGGGAGCTGGAAGAGGCGACCGACTCCGCCGAGCGTGAGGCGCTGCTGACCGAGTTCACCCACCTCCAGGAGCGGTTCGACGAGCTCGGCGGCTACTCGCTCGAAGCGCAGGCTCGGAAGATCCTGAGTGGCCTCTCGTTCGCGGATGAAGACCTCGAACGTCCGACCGATTCACTGTCGGGTGGATGGCTCATGCGGGTGGCACTCGCCAAGCTGCTCCTGGCCGCGCCGGATGCGCTGCTGCTCGACGAGCCCACCAACCATCTCGACCTCGAGTCCATGAAGTGGCTCGAGCGGTTCCTGTCCTCGTACGACGGGACGATCCTCCTGGTATCCCACGACCGCGACTTCATGAACGTCCTCGCGTCCCGCGTGGTGGAGATCCGCGACGCAAAGCTCATCTCCTATACCGGCGACTACGAGGCCTTTGTCCAGCAGCGCGAGCTCGAGATGATCCAAGCGGAGGCGGCGGCTCGCAATCAGGGGAAACGCATCGCGCACACCGAGCGGTTCATCGAGCGGTTCCGCTACAAGTCCTCGAAGGCACGACAGGTGCAGAGCCGCATCAAGGCGCTCGACAAGATCGAACGCCTCGAGGCGCCGGTGAAAACCCGCAAGACCATGAAGGTCGGGTTCCCTCCGCCGCCGCGCTCCGGACAGGTGATCATCGAGCTCGACAAGGTCGACTTCGATTACGGACAGAACCCCGTCTACGAATCACTCGATCTCACTATCGAACGGGGAAAGAAGATTGCACTCGTCGGGCCGAACGGCGCCGGCAAGACGACGTTGCTGAAACTGCTCGCCGGGGCGCTGACGCCGACGAGCGGTGACCGTCGTCTAGGACACAACGTCTCGCTCGGGTATTTCGCGCAGCATCAGATCGAAGCGCTCGATCCGACCAACCGCGTGATTGAGGAGATCGAGCGCGCGATGCCGGCCGGCGTGACGATGCATCCGCGCGATCTTCTCGGCCGCTTTTTGTTCTCTGGGGACGACGCGAACAAGCCCGTCTCCGTGCTCTCCGGTGGCGAGCGCACGCGTCTCGCGCTGGCTAAGCTCCTCATCCAGCCGGTGAACTTCCTGTGCTTGGACGAGCCGACCAACCACCTGGACATCTCGAGCCGCGACGTCCTGGAGGATGCGCTCGTCGAGTACGCCGGCACGATGGTGCTCGTCACGCACGACCGTCACCTCATCCGGAGCATCGCCGACCACATCATCGAGGTGGACTCCGGATCTATACGGTGGTTCGTCGGTGATTACGAGCACTACCTCTACCGAAAGGCACAGGAGGAGGTCGTCGCGCCGGAGCCCGCAAGGGTTGCCGCGCGGAAACCGACGGCGCGCGTGGACAAGGCGGAGCTGCGCCGCCGCCGCGCGGCAGTGCGCAAAGTGGAGGCCGACATCACAGAGGTGCACGCCGAGCGCGAGCGTCTGCTTGCGCTGCTTGCGGACGCCAAGCAGTACACAACGGGAACCCAGGCTCAGAACGCGGGCCGGGCGCTGCGAGAATCTGAGCACCGACTCAAGCAACTCGAGTCGGATTGGGAGCGCTTAACCGAGGGGCTCGACTCGGTCGGTTAGTTCGAGTGCGGCAGCTAGGTGTGAAATTCGACCTATTCGGGTCGGGCTGGGCGGTCGTACCCTCTAGGGAACCGAAGTGGGGGAGTCGTGGGAGAGATCGAGGAGCGAATCAGAAGTCGACGAAGTATGTGAAGGGTCGCGCGTCCTCGACCTTCGGGGTGCGGAGCACCGCCCAGTGGTGGCCATCGCCACTCGAGACGTCCTCGAGTTCCCAGCCAACGTTCGTGAGGAAGAAGGACGCGGCCCGCACGATGCCGGGCAGCTCGTAGTCGTCGACTATGACGATGCCGCCGCGGCGGATCGTGCGCCCGAGATAGTAGAGGTCCAGGAACACTCGATCAAAGCGGTGATTACCGTCGACGAACGCGAAATCGAACGTCCGCCCGTCGGCGAGAAGACGCGGTAGCGCGATCTGCGATTCCTCTTCAATGTGCTCGATGATCGGCAGGAGTCCGGCTTCTTCGAGGTGCTGGAGGCCGCAGTTGGCGAAGCCTCGCCCATCCGGGCCGTGCGTCTGGTACGGGTCGATCGCAACGTGGCGTGCGTCGGGGTGCTCATTGGCAACCAATGCCTCGCAGATGTACAGCGCTGAGACGCCGTAGGCGAGCCCGATCTCAATGGTTCGCTTCGCGTTCTCGCGGCGGACCCATGACCCAAGCGTCTTCCCCAGCGCTGGAGGAGCCGCGATGGGGAAGAGCTCCTCGCGAGACCCATCCTCGCGTGCGACAGTCGTCCCCTCTCGAACGAGACGCTCCATGACGCTCCGGACCTGAAGCCGGACGTCGAAATGGGTCATGCGCGAACCAACCTCCCCTCGCAGAAGCGATGCCAGGTGCGATTATCTGGTCGATGTACCGGTTGCGGGAAGGCGGGATCGCGTTG
>Ga0299907_10001928_pt1 | contig 12363 bp, 10 predicted proteins | sample RVTome_16_FD_198680 | JGI IMG/M metagenome (GOLD analysis project Ga0299907, IMG submission 198680) | Soil microbial communities from uranium-contaminated site in the Upper Colorado River Basin, Wyoming, United States - RVT152D67 (version 2) ...
GCGCTGTCGCTGCTCATCACGGTGGCGCACGGGCGGGTGATCGCGGCGGCCGGGAGGGAGCCCGTGTACCTGCTCGACGACCTCGACGCGGAGCTCGCGCCGGGGACGCTGGAGCGGGTCTGGGAGGCGTTTTCCGGCGTCTCGCAGCTCGTCGCGTCGTCGAACCGGCCGGGGGTGTGGGAGGGGCTCGCGGCCGAGCGCCGCTGGGGTCTCGGCGCAGGCCGGCTGGAGAGCGCGTAACCCGCTGAAACGAAAAGTCGTTCAGGCTTTCCAAACGGCCTTCGATGTGGTACGATCAGGGGGCCTCGGAGGCCGCCGTTCGGCGGCGTTCCCGATCCCATGAAGATGCCCCCGCCGAGCGCGGCGCCGGGGCGGCCCGAAGCGAGCGAACGGAGACTCACCTTGCCCGAGATCAGACCGACGTACACCGCCGAGAACATCAAGGTTCTCAAGGGTTTGGAGGCGGTGCGCAAGCGCCCCGGGATGTACATCGGCGACACCGACGACCTGTCGGGCCTGCACCACATGGTCTTCGAGCTGGTCGACAACTCGGTCGACGAGGCGCTGGCCGGCTACGCGAAGCGGATCGACGTGACGGTCCACGCCGACGACTCGGTGACCGTCGAGGACGACGGGCGGGGCATCCCGGTCGACCTCCACCGCGACGAGAAGCGCTCGGCGGCCGAGGTGATCATGACCGAGCTCCACTCGGGCGGGAAGTTCGACAAGAACTCCTACAAGGTCTCGGGCGGCCTGCACGGCGTCGGCGTGTCGGTGGTCAACGCGCTCTCGGAGACCCTCGAGCTCGAGATCAAGCGGGACGGGCGGGTCTGGTACCAGGTGTACCACGCGGGGGTGCCCGAGGCGCCCATCCAGCCGATCGGCAAGACCGGGAGGTCGGGGACGAAGGTCCGCTTCCGGCCGGACGGGTCGATCTTCGCGCTGCTCGACTTCCACTTCGACACCCTGTCGCAGCGGCTACGCGAGCTGTCGTTCCTCAACCGCGGGGTGCACATCCACCTGAGCGACGAGCGCACGGGCAAGGAGGCCGACTTCCAGTACGAGGGCGGCATCAAGAGCTTCGTCGAGCACCTCAACCGCAACAAGAGCCCGGTCCACCCGGAGCCGATCTTCGTCGTCGACACCCGCGACGACGGCACCGGCGAGGACACGGTCGAGGTCGCCCTGCAGTGGAACGACGGCTACCAGGAGCTGATCTACAGCTTCGCCAACACGATCAACAACCGCGACGGCGGCACGCATCTGTCGGGCTTCAAGTCGGCGCTGACCCGCACGGTCAACACCTACGTCCAGTCGAGCGGCCTCGGCAAGAACATGAAGGAGTCGCTGACCGGCGACGACGTGCGCGAGGGGCTGACCGCGGTCGTCTCGGTCAAGATCAAGGATCCGAAGTTCTCGAGCCAGACGAAGGACAAGCTGGTCTCCTCGGACATCAAGGGGTGGGTCGAGCAGGTCGTCAACGAGAAGCTCGGCGCGTGGTTCGAGGAGAACCCGAAGGAGGCGCGGCGGATCGTCGAGAAGTGCGTCGACGCCGCGCGCGCCCGCGACGCCGCCCGCAAGGCGCGCGAGCTGACCCGGCGCAAGGGGGTGCTCGACGCCTCGAACCTGCCGGGCAAGCTCGCCGACTGCTCGGAGAAGGACCCGGCGCAGGCGGAGCTCTTCCTCGTCGAGGGCGACTCGGCCGGCGGCTCGGCGAAGCAGGGGCGCGACCGGCGGTTCCAGGCGGTTCTCCCGCTCAAGGGGAAGATCCTCAACGTCGAGAAGGCGCGCTTCGACAAGATGCTGACCTCCGACGAGATCAAGACGATCATCGCGGCGCTCGGCACCGGCATCGGCAAGGACGACTTCGACGTCGCCCGGCTGCGCTACCACAAGCTGATCATCATGTGCGACGCCGACGTCGACGGCAGCCACATCCGCACCCTGATCCTCACCTTCTTCTTCCGCTGGATGCGCGAGGTGATCGACCGCGGCCACCTCTACATCGCCCAGCCGCCCCTCTACAAGGTGAGCCACGGCCGGTCGGAGACCTACCTCAAGGACGACGGCGAGTACCGCGAGTACCTGCTCGAACGGATCCAGGACTCCTGGGAGCTGTCGCTCGCCGACGGCGCCGCGGCCGGGAACGGCGGCGGCGAGACCGGCGCGGGCAACGGCGGCGGGCGCGCGTTCTCCGGCCCCCGGCTCACCCGCTTCGTCCAGCGGCTCGAGCGGATCCGGCAGAGCCTCGAGAAGCTCGCCAACCGCGGCTACCCGGAGGGTGCGCTCAAGACCGCGCTCGCCCTCGGGCTCACCGGCAAGGAGGCGCTCTCCGACCCGGCCCTCCTCGCCCGGCTGGCCGCCGCGCTCGAGGCGGCGGGCTACGCCGACGTCGAAGTCGTCCGCGACGAGGAGCACGGCACGGGCGCGATCTCCTTCGTCCACCGCCGCGACGGGGTCGACCGCCCGGTGCGGCTCGACTGGCACCTCCTCGCCAACGCCGAGTACCGCTCGATGGCCGAGAGCCCGGAGGGGATGGAGGCGATCCGCGCCGCCGGCTTCTCGCTGGCCAACGGCGGCGAGATGTCGGTCCACGAGAGCCTGGAGGACGCGCTCGACACCCTCTACGCGGGGGCGCGCAAGGGCCTCTCGATCCAGCGCTACAAGGGCCTCGGCGAGATGAACCCGACCCAGCTCTGGGAGACGACGATGGACCCCGAGCGCCGGCGCCTCCTGCAGGTGCGGGTCGACGACGAGGTCGAGGCCGAGACGATGTTCACCACGCTGATGGGCGACCTCGTCGAGCCGCGCCGCGAGTTCATCGAGACCAACGCCCTCGACGTCAAGAACCTCGACGTGTGATCTTCCGGGGCCCGCGCCCCACTTGACCGACCGGAGCCGTGATGGCCGACGACGAACAGAACCCGACCGCCCCCGTAGAGCAGCCGATCCTCGTCGACATCGAGGACGAGATGAAGCGCTCCTACCTCGACTACGCGATGAGCGTGATCATCGGCCGCGCGCTGCCCGACGTGCGCGACGGCTTGAAGCCCGTCCACCGGCGGGTGCTCTACGGGATGTGGGAGTCGGGCAACACCTCGAACCGGCCGTACAAGAAGTCGGCGCGCATCGTCGGCGACGTGATGGGCAAGTACCACCCGCACGGCGACTCGGCGATCTACGACACCGTGGTGCGGATGGCGCAGGACTTCTCGATGCGCTACCCGCTGGTCGACGGCCAGGGCAACTTCGGCTCGATCGACGGCGACAACCCGGCGGCCATGCGGTACACCGAGGTGCGGCTGACCAAGCTCGCCGAGGAGATGCTCCGCGAGGACATCGACAAGGAGACCGTCGACTGGGTCGAGAACTACGACGGCTCGGAGAGCGAGCCGGTGGTGCTCCCGGCGCGGGTGCCGAACCTGCTGTTGAACGGCTCGTCGGGCATCGCCGTCGGCATGGCGACGAACATCCCGCCGCATAACCTGACCGAGGTCGTCGCCGCGCTCGACGTCCTGATCGACGAGCCGGACGCTTCGCTCGACCGGCTGATGGAGGCGATCCCCGGGCCCGACTTCCCGACCGGCGGCTTCATCCACGGCTACGACGGCATCCGCTCGGCCTACTCGACCGGCCGCGGGATCATCCAGCTCCGCGCCCGGGCCGAGATCGAGCGCGACGAGAAGACCGGCGCCGCGGCGATCGTCATCCGCGAGATCCCCTACCAGCTCAACAAGACGAAGCTGCTCGAGCGGATCGGCGAGCTGGTGCGCGAGAAGCGGGTGACCGGGGTCACCGACCTACGCGACGAGTCCGACCGCGACGGCATCCGGATCGTGCTCGAGATCTCGCGCAACGAGGTGCCCGAGATCGTGCTCAACGCGCTCTACAAGATGACCCAGATGCAGACGACGTTCGGCATCATCCTGCTGGCGATCGTCGACAACCAGCCGAAGGTGCTCGGCCTCGGCGACATGCTGCGCCGGTTCCTCGACCACCGCAAGACCGTCATCGTCCGCCGCTCGCGCTACGACCTGCGCAAGGCCGAGGAGCGCGCCCACCTCCTCGAGGGGATCCTCAAGGCGCTCGACCACCTCGACGAGGTCATCGCGACGATCCGCGCCAGCCAGACCCCGGCCGAGGCCCGCGAGGCGCTCCAGGAGGGGTTCGCGCTGTCCGAGGTCCAGGCCCAGGCGATCCTCGACATGCGGCTCCAGCGGCTGACCGGGCTCGAGCGCGAGAAGGTCGTCGAGGAGTACCGCGAGCTGATGGCCACGATCGAGCGGCTGCGGGCGATCCTCGGCTCCGACCGGCTGGTCCTCGAGGAGATCCGCCGCGAGCTCCACGAGGTCCGCGAGCGCTTCGGCGACGCGCGGCGCACCGAGATCATCCCCCACACGATGGACATCACCGTCGAGGACCTGATCGCCGACGAGGACATGGTGATCACGGTGACCTCGACCGGGTACGTCAAGCGCTCGCCGCTGTCGATCTACCGCGCCCAGCACCGCGGCGGCAAGGGGCGCACCGGCATGCTGACCAAGGACGGCGACTTCGTCGAGCACCTCTACGTCGCCTCGGCGCACTCCTACGTCCTGGTGTTCACCGCCAGCGGCCGGGTCTACTGGCTCAAGGTCCACGAGATCCCCGAGTCCGGCCCGGCGGCCAAGGGCAAGGCGATCGTCAACCTGCTCGACCTCGACAAGGAGGAGCGGATCGCCACCACCGTCGCCGTGCGCGAGTTCGCCGACGACCACTACCTCGTCTTCGCGACGAGGAAGGGCCGCGTCAAGAAGACCGAGCTCTCGGCCTACTCGCGCCCGCTGTCGCGCGGCATCCACGCGATCAAGGTCAACGAGGGCGACGAGCTGCTCGGCGTGCGGGTGACCGAGGGCGGGCAGGACCTCTTCCTGGCCACGGCGCGCGGCTACTCGATCCGCTTCGCCGAGGGCGACGTGCGGCCGATGGGCCGCACCGCGGCCGGCGTCTGGGGCATCCGCCCGCGCAAGGGCGACCGGGTCGTCGCCATGGAGGCGCTCGCGCCCGAAGGCGAGCTGTTCACCGTCGCCGAGAAGGGCTACGGCAAGCGCTCCGCCCTCGGCGACTACCGAACCCAGGGGCGCGGCGGCAAGGGGATCCTCAACTTCCGGGTCACCGAGAAGACCGGCGAGGTGATCGCCGCCCGCCAGGTGGCCGACGAGGACGAGCTGATCCTGATCTCCCAGGAGGGCAAGATCCTGCGCACCCCGGTCGCCTCGTTCCGGGTCATCGGCCGCTCGACCCAGGGCGTCAGGATCATGGACCTCGAGGGCGACGACCGCCTGGTCGCCGCCGCCAAGCTCGTCGAGCACGACGACGACGAGGAGGAGACCGAGGCCATCGACGCCATGGCCGAGTCCGACGAGCCGGTCGCCGACCTCGCCGAGGAGCTCTCGGGCGAAACCGAGCCGGAGCCCGAGCCGGAGCCCGAGGACGAGGAGCCGGTCAACTGAGCGAGCCCGCGCCGCTCCCCCGCGGTCAGCTCGTCCGGGCCGCGTGGGCGTTCTACCTGCTGCTGGCGCTCGGCGGGATCGCCTGGGTGGGGTGGCGGGAGGGGAGCGTGCCGCTCACGCTCTTCGTCGACCCGGCGGGGTGGTGGATCGACCTCGCCGCCGGCGTCGGGCTCGGGCTCGCCCTGGTCGTCCTCTGGCGGCTCGGGGCGAGGCTCCTCCCCGCGGCGCGCGAGCTCGAGGGCCGGATCGCCGGCATCCTCGGGCCGCTCGGGCGCGAGGAGGTGCTCGCCCTGGCGGTCTTCTCGGGCGTCGCCGAGGAGCTCTTCTTCCGCGGCGCGGTCCAGGGGTCGTGGGGCTGGGCGTGGGCGACCGTGCTCTTCGCGCTGCTCCACACCGGGCCGGGGGTGGCCTTCGGCCTGTGGACCGGCTTCGCCGCGGTCGCCGGCGGGCTCTTCGGGGGGCTCATGGCGTGGCGCGGTAACCTCCTCGGCCCCGTCGTCGCCCATTTCCTGGTCAACGCGCTGAACCTCGGCCGGCTCGCCGCGCGCGAGGGCGCCGCGGACGGTCCGCTTCCTGCAAGCGATCCCCCGGAGCGGGACGATCGCTGAGTCGTCCGGGCGCCTCCGGGCCCCCGGCCGACCTGCTAGACTGCGCGACCCGCCCGGGCTCCCGGGCGGCCCCGAGGACCCCTCGCCGAGGAGACCGAGATGCCGCAAGCCCCGACGAGCCAGGACGTGAGCCGAGACGTTCTCGAGCGGATCGAGCGCGAGGGCGAGCGCCACCTCGCCGAGCTCGAGGAGTACCTGCGCATTCCGTCGATCTCGACCGACCCGCAGTACAAGGCCGAGGTCCGCCGGGCGGCGGAATTCCTGCGCGACCAGCTCGCCTCGGCGGGGCTCGAGGCCGAGCTCGTCGAGCGCGGCGAGGGCAACCCGCTGGTCTACGCCGAGCGGCTCGGCGCCCCCGGCAAGCCGACGGTTCTCTTCTACGGCCACTACGACGTGCAGCCGGTCGACCCGATCGAGGAGTGGCGCAACCCGCCCTTCGAGCCGACCCGCGAGGGCGACGACCTCGTCGCCCGCGGCGCGACGGACGACAAGGGCCAGTCGTTCGCCCACGTCAAGGCGGTCGAGGCGATCCTCGCCGAGCGCGGCGAGCTGCCGGTCAACGTGAAGTTCCTCGTCGAGGGCGAGGAGGAGTCGGGCGGCGAGACGATCGAGGCGTACGTCCGCGAGGACGGCGGCGACCGGCTGGCCTGCGACTGCGTCGTCGTCTCGGACTCGTCGATGTACGCGCCGGGCCGGCCGTCGATCATCTACGGCCTCAAGGGGCTCGCCTACATGGAGATCCGCGCACAGGGCCCGAACCGCGACCTCCACTCGGGCACCTACGGCGGCGCGGTGGCCAACCCGCTCAACGCGCTCGCCGACGTGCTGTCGCGGCTGCGCGACCCGGAGACCGGCAAGGTCCTCGTCCCCGGCTTCTACGACGATGTCCGCCCGCTCGCGGACTGGGAGCGCGAGGAGTTCGCGAAGCTCCCCTTCGACGAGGACGACTACCGGCGCGACCTGGGGATCGACACGACCTTCGGCGAGGCGGGCTACTCGACCCGCGAGCGCGCCTGGGCGCGGCCGACCTGCGACGTCAACGGGGTGTGGGGCGGCTACCAGGGCGAGGGCGCGAAGACGGTGCTCCCGGCCCGCGCCGGCGCCAAGGTCTCGATGCGCCTCGTGCCCGACCAGGACCCTGCCGACGTCGTGCGCAAGTTCAAGGCGTACGTCGAGGGGATGGAGACGCCGGGGGTGCGGATCGAGGCGCGCCACGTCCACAGCGCCCCGCCGACCCTGATCGAGGCGGAGGGGCCGTTCGTCGAGGCGGCGATGGCGGCCTTCGAGGAGACCTGGGGCGCCGCGCCCGTGCGGGTGCGCGAGGGCGGCACGATCCCGGTCGTCGCCACCTTCGCCGAGGTCCTCCGCGTGCCGGTGCTGCTGATGGGCTTCGGCCTCCCCGACGACCGCCTCCACTCGCCCAACGAGAAGCTCAACGTCCGGAATTACCACGCCGGCATCGGCACCACCGTGCGCCTGCTCGACCGGCTGGCGTCGGTCGAGGTCTAGCGAGGGCGAATGGCCGGCAAGAACGGCATCGAGAGGGAGGTCAAGTTCGCCGGCGTCGAGCTCGACCGCCTGCGCGACCGGCTGCTCGAGATGTCGGCCGAGCGGGTCACCGCCTCCGGCTTCGAGGAGAACTGGATCTTCGACCGCAAGGGCGAGCTCGAGAAGGCCGGCCGCCTGCTCCGCCTGCGCCAGGACGGCCAGGGGGCCTGGCTCACCGTCAAGGGGCGGCCCGAGTTCGAGGGCCGCGTCAAGGTGCGCAACGAGCAGGAGACCCAGGTCGGCGACGCCGACACCGCCCGTGCGCTGCTCGAGGCGCTGGGCTACAAGGTCGTCCGGCGCTACCAGAAGATGCGAGAGTCGTGGCGGCTCGGCGGCGTGACCATCGCGCTGGACCACACCCCGATCGGCGACTTCGCCGAGTTCGAGGGGGAGGCCGCCGCCCGGGTGGCGAAGCGCTGCGGCTTCGACCCGGGCGCCGCCGAGCGCCGCTCCTACCTGCGCCTCTACGACGACTACCGGAAGGAGCACCCGGAGTCCCCGCCGGACATGGTCTTCCCCGACCGGTCCTGATGAGCCGCCCCAGGATCCGTGCCCTGGTGCTGGCCGCCGGCCACGGCACCCGGCTGCGCCCGCTGACCGACCTGGTCCCCAAGCCGCTGCTGCCGATCGCCGGCCGCACGGTGCTCGACCACACCCTCGACGCCCTCGTCGAGGTCGGCTGCGAGGCGGCGGCGGTCAACCTGTTCCACCTCGGCGGGCAGATCCGCGCCCACTACGGCGACGCCTACCGCGGCATGCCGCTCACCTGGTCGCAGGAGGAGGGCGAGCGGCAGGGGACCCTCGGCGCCCTCTACCCGCTGCGCGACTTCCTCGGCGAGGCCGACCTCGTCCTGCTGATCAACGGGGACTCGCTCTGCCCCTGGCCCCTCGCCCGGCTGATCCGCCACCACCGCGCCGGCCGCGCGCTCGCCACCCTCGTGCTCACCACGCGGGTCGACCCGGAGCGCTTCGCCGGCGGCGTCGGCATCGACCGCGAGGGGCGGGTGCTGTCGTTCTTCAAGGGCGTCGAGGAGCGCGGGGAGGTCGTGCGGCGGGCCGTCTTCGCCGGCGCGCACGCGCTCTCGCCGGCGCTGCTCGGGCGCGTCGGGGAAGGGCCGGCCGACATCGTCCGCAAGCTCTACATCCCGATCCTCGAGGAGGAGGACGGGGGGATCCACGCGATCACCAGCCGCCGCCGCTGGCACGACCTGGGGACCCCGCGCCGCTACCTCGAGGGCGCCCTCGACTGGGGGCGCGGCGGCTGGCCCGGGCGGCTCTGGCGGCGCGGCTGGACCTCGCCCGAGGCCGCGGTCGAGCTCGGCGCCCGGGTCCGCGAGTCCGTCGTCGAGGCGGGCGCCGCGGTCGGCGCCGGCGCCCGGGTCGAGCGCTCCGTCGTCCTCCGCGGCGCCCGCGTCGAGCCGGGCGCCGAGGTCCGCGACTCGATCGTCGGCTTCGACGTCCGGCTGCCCGGCGAGGCGCGGGTCGACCGGCGGATGATCAACGTCGCCCGCGACGGCGTGCGCGCCGAGGAGGTCGACTCCCACGTCGGCGGCCTCCTCTACACCCCGCTCGACGTCGTGCGCCGCCGGGAGAACCCGGGCCTGTGACCGCGGCCGAGCCCCGCGAGCGTCCCTTCGACCTCCTCGTCTTCGACTGGGACGGCACCCTCCTCGACTCGGTCGGCTCGATCGTCGCCTGCACCCGGGCCGCCCTCGCCGAGCTGGCCCTCCCCGTGCCGCCCGAGCCGGCGATCCGCGGCGCGATCGGCCTCGGGATCGACGAGACGATCGAGGTCCTCTCCCCCGGCTGCGACCCCGAGCGCGCCGAGCGCATCCGCGCCACCTACCGCCGCCACTGGATCGAGACCTACCGCGGCCGGCCGCTGCTCTTCGGCGGCGTCCCCGACCTCCTCGCCCGCTTCGAGTCCGAGGGCTACCTGCTCGCCGTCGCCACCGGCAAGAGCCGCCGCGGCCTCGACCACGACCTCGCCACGACCGGCCTCGGCCCCCTCTTCCACGCCACCCGCACCGCCGACGAGGCCCCCTCCAAGCCCCACCCCGGCATGCTCCTCGACCTCCTCGACGAGCTCGGCGCCCGCCCCTCCCGCGCCCTCGTCGTCGGCGACAGCGTCTGGGACCTCGAGATGGCCGCCGCCGCCGGCGCCCCGGCCGTCGCCGTCTGCACCGGCGGCTCGCCCCGCTGGGACCTCGAAGCGCGGGCGCCGGCGGCGTGCCTGGAGGGGGTCGCCGAGCTGCCGGAGTGGCTCGCCTCGGCGCTGACCGTCGCTCAGCCGGCCCGGCGGCCGTAGCCGGCGTCCTCCTCGACGCCGGCGGCGGCGAGGGCTTCGGCGCGCTCGCGTGAGGCTTCGGCCTCGCGCCGGGCCTCCTCGGCGCTCCACGCGGCCGGCGGGACGATCCAGCCCCGGAGGTTGCGCAGCGCGACGTCGGCGAGCATGCGAAGGTGGTCGGGGCGGTCGTTGAGGCAGGGGAGGTAGCGGTAGCCGTCCGGCGGGCCGCCCGCGTGCTCCCAGAGCTCCCGGTTGAGCTGGTCGAGCTCCTCGAGGGTCTCCAGGCAGTCGGCGGAGAAGGCCGGGCTGACGACGTCGAGGCGGCGGACGCCGGCCCGGGCCATCGCCTTGACGGTGACGTCGGTGTACGGCTTGAGCCACTCCTCCTTGCCGAAGCGGCTCTGGAAGGCGACGACCCAGCGCTCGTCGGCCAGCCCCAGGCGCTCGGCGACGAGGCGGGCCGTCTTGTGGCAGAAGCAGTGGTAGGGGTCGCCCGCGCGGAAGTAGCGGACGGGGAGACCGTGGAAGGAGAGCAGGAGCCGCTCCGGCTCGCCGTCGCGCTCCCAGGCCTCGCGGATCGAGTCGGCGAGCGCGGTGACGTAGCCCGGCTCGTCGTGGTAGCCGTTGATCGTCCGCAGCTCGGGGACCCAGCGCAACCGCTGGATCTCCTCGGCGAGCGCATCGTAGGTCGACGCGGTCGTCGTCCCCGAGTACTGCGGGAAGAGCGGGAAGAAGAGCACCCGCCGGCAGCCCTTGTCGAGGAGCTCGCCGAGGGCCCGGCCGATCGACGGCTCGCCGATCCGCATCCCGAGCGCGACGTGGACCGGCCCGCCGACCTCCCGCCCGAGGATCGCGGCCAGCCCGTCGCGCTGCTTGCGCGAGATGACCAGGAGCGGCGAGCCCTCCTCGGTCCACACCTTCCGGTACAGGGCGGCCGACCGCCTCGGCCGGGTGTTGAGGACGAGCAATCGCAGGATCGGCTGCCACTTCCACCGCGGCAGCTCGATGACCCGCGGGTCGGACAGGAACTGCCGCAGGTAGGGCCTGAGCGCCTCCTTCGTCGGCGCCTCCGGCGTCCCCAGGTTCGCGAGCAGGACCCCGACCGCCGGGATCTCGCCGTGCTCGAAGCCGCTCTCGCCGCGGTAGCTCATCGCCGGGGAGCGTATCAACGCCTCGCCGTCGTCCCGAGCGAGCCCGCGCTGCGGTTTCAGCCCTCCGGTCCGCGCTCCCAGGCCCGGATGAAGGTCTCCTGCTCGATCCCGAGCGCGTCGGCGACCCGGTTGATGTAGTTGAAGTAGGCGATCACCTGGACCGCGTCGTGGATCGCGCGGTCGGTGAAGCCGTGCGCGCGGAGCGGCTGGACGTCCGCGGCGGTCATCTCCTTGGGGCGGAGCGTCAGCTTCTCGCCGAGCTCGCAGAGGGCCGCTTCGGCCGGTGCGAGCCCCGCCTCCCTCCAGCCGGTCGCGATCCGGTGGACGAAGCGGTCGGCCTCCCCCTCGTCCGTGATCCCCAGCTCGGCGACCTCGGCACGGAGGTCGTGGGCGTGGGCCCGCGTTCAGTAGACGCAGCCGTTCGTCGCCGAGACGACGACCGCGAGCATCTCCCGCCGCGCGCGGCCGAGCGGCGAGGGGCCATGGACGATCGCCCGGTAGAAGTCCATCGACGCCGCGAGCGCCTTCGGGTTCGGGCTCATCAGGGAGACGACGTTCCAAACCCGCCCGGCCCGCTTCCGCGCCGCCTCGTACTGCCGCCGCAGGTAGGGGTCGGCCTCGGCGTCGTCGTCCGGGTCGACGATGTCGATCCAGGGCATGGATCGGAAGCTACCACTGGGAGCGCGGATCGCACGCGATCTCGGGCGGTCCTCCCTCCTTCCTCCCGGCGGCGTACATGAGTACGCCTCGGGCGGGCGTCGGTCCGGGTCGCCCGATCTCACGCACGCTGCACGCTCCCAGCTCCGGGGTAGGGGCTCGGGAATGACGCTGCTCTGGCGCTCGTGTTGCGCACGTCGCTCGCGGGGGCTCGAAGGCCACCGGTCAGTCGGCGTGCGCTCCGGCCGCTCATCAGCCCTCGCGGTCGAGCTCGGCGAGCTGGTCGCGGGAGTGCTCGAAGGTGGGGTCGAGGTCGAGGGCGTGGAGGTAGGCCGCGCGCGCCGCCTCGGTGTCGCCCGCCTCGCGCAAGCCGTCGCCGAGGCTGTCCCAGGTGTTGGCCGAGGCCGGGAAGAGCTCGGTGTTCAGGCGGAACAGGGAGACGGCCTCGTCGGCGCGGCCGTCGCGCAGCAGGTCGTAGCCGGCCGAGTTGATCGCCAGCTCGAAGTCGGAGTCGATCTCGACCTCGCGGGCGGCGGCGCGGAAGGCGGCGACCGCGGCGTCGACGTCGGGCTCGATCGGGGGCTCGGCGTCGTCGTCGCCGAGGAGCTCGAGCGGGAGGC
>Ga0299907_10001930_pt1 | contig 12362 bp, 13 predicted proteins | sample RVTome_16_FD_198680 | JGI IMG/M metagenome (GOLD analysis project Ga0299907, IMG submission 198680) | Soil microbial communities from uranium-contaminated site in the Upper Colorado River Basin, Wyoming, United States - RVT152D67 (version 2) ...
CGAGTTGGTGAAGAAGACCTTGGCATCGGGTATCCCCGACAACTCGGCGATCCTCTCCGCCAGCTCGATCTGGGACTCGATCAGGTAGAGCGTCGACGTGTGGAGCATCCGGTCCGCCTGCGCCTTGATTGCCGCCACCACCTCAGGGACCCGATAGCCGGACATGGTGGTGAGGATCCCGCCAAAGAAGTCGAGGTACTCGTTCCCCTCGGCATCGCGGACCCTCCGACCCTCGCCATCGACGAGAGCGATGGGCTCCTCGTAGTAGAGGGCCATCCAGGCGGGGAGGACCTCCTTGTGCCTGGCCAGCAGCTCTGAGTGCTTGCCCATCCCGTTAATGGCCCGCCGCATGAATATCTACGCGACAGACCACTAGGGAGCGACCAGAGGCTCGTAGGCGTCGGGACGACGATCCCGATAGAACGCCCACACCTTGCGAACCTCGTCGAGCATGTCGAGGTCGAGATCGCGAACGATCACCTCCTCGTCGGTGTCCGAGGCGGACTCACCTACGAGCTGACCCCGGGGGTCGACGAAGTAGGACGAGCCGTAGAAGTCGTTGTCCCCGAACTCCTCCTTGCCGACCCTGTTGATGGCGCCGATGAAGTACTCGTTGGCCACCGCCGCTGCCGGCTGCTCCAGGTTCCACAGGTACATCGAGAGGCCGCGGCTCGTAGCCGACGGGTTGAAGACGATCTTGGCACCGGCCAGCCCTAGGGCCCGCCACCCCTCCGGGAAGTGCCGGTCGTAGCAGATATAGACACCGATCCTCCCCACCGCGGTGTCGAAGACCGGGTATCCCATGTTGCCCGGGCGGAAGTAGAACTTCTCCCAGAAACCGCTCACGTGGGGGATGTGAGTCTTCCGGTACTTGCCGAGATAGCTCCCGTCGGCGTCGATCACCGCGGCGCTGTTGTAGAGAATTCCGTCGTCCTCTTTCTCGTAGAGCGGGACGATCAACACCATCCCCGTCTCCTTGGCCACTTCGATCAACCGCTGGGTGGTGGGGCCGTCGGGGATCAGCTCGGCGGTGTCCTTGTGCTCGTCGTCCTGGACCTGACAGAAGTAAGGGGCGTTGAACAGCTCCTGGAAGCACATCACCTTGGCGCCCTGCTCGGCGGCGTCGTAGGCGTATTTGACGTTCTTCTCGACCATCGACTCCTTGTCGCCGGTCCAAGACGTCTGGACCAATGCGGCGCGCACGATGTTTGCCATTGAGACCTCCTGGTTCCTGAGGTGCGAGATCCCTAAAGCTACTCATGTCCGGTCGTCCTGGCTTTCCGGATCACGACGAAGGGCCGCTTCTGGCCGACATCCCGTCCGGTGGGAGAGCTAGCTTGCGCAGAGCATCACTGTCAGTTCTGAGGGAGGCAAGGATGAGCACCGTCAGCGCCAGCCGGGTCGAGTTGAACTACGGACTGGAGGACACACCGAAGCCATTCGCCAGGGCTCTTGGGCTGGGCCTTCAGCATGTTCTCACCATGTTCGGGGCAACCATCCTGGTCCCGCTCATCCTGGGGCCGGCGATGGAGATGGACCGCGTCCAGATCGCGATCCTGATCAGCTCGGTGTTCATCTGCTCGGGCATCGCCACTTTCCTGCAGGTGACCATCGGCTCGCGGCTCCCCATCGTCCAAGGCGTCTCCTTCGCCTTTCTGGTCCCCTTCTTCGCCATCATCGCCGCCCACCCCGGGGAGGATGCGATGCGGTACATCGCCGGCTTGATCCTCGTCGGGGCCCTCGTCGAAACCACGATCGGATTCGGGGGGCTCTTCGGCCTCCTCCGCCGATATGTCAGTCCGATCACCATCGCACCTGTGATTGCCTTGATCGGCCTCTCCCTGTTCGCCCCGGCCGCCAACACCTCAGCCCTGCATTGGCCGCTGGCTCTGCTGATGCTGGCGCTGGTGTTCGTCTACTCGCTGGTGATGGCGCCGAAGTACCGGTTCTTCTCCTTGTTCCCGGTGCTGCTCGCCATCATCACCTCCTATGCGGTCGCCCTGCTGCTCACCTGGGCAGGTGTCTTCGAGGAGGGAACTGCCGCCGCGGTCAGCTTCGCCGGTGTCGGCGACGCCGACTGGATCAGGGGCGTGACGGTCGGAGAGGGTGGCGTCCTCTTCCCCTGGGGCACGCCGCTTTTCGACTGGACCCTGCTGATCGGGATCCTGGCGGCCTACCTCGCATCGATGATCGAGTCATTTGGCGACTATCACGCCATATCCCGGATCGCCACCGGACGTGACCCGGATGCGCGGACGATCAACCGGGGCATCGGGTCCGAGGGGCTGGGATGCTTCTCCACCGGGCTATTCGGTGGATTCTCCTCCACCTCGTACTCGGAGAACATCGGGCTGGTGGGCCTGACCCGGGTGGCCAGCCGATACGTTGTGCTGCTGGGGGCAGGCGCCCTCGTGGTCCTCGGTCTGATCTCCAAGTTCGGTGCCGTCGTGGCAACCATCCCCCAACCGATCGTGGGAGGCGCATACCTCGCCTTGTTCGGACTCATCGCGGCCATCGGGCTCTCCCTGCTGCGTCGGGCCGACATGGATTCGCAGCGGAACCTGCTGATAGTGGGCTTCGTGCTCTTCGCCGGATTCGTATTCCCGAGTTACTTCGGATCGGCCGCGGCTGCCGACTTCAGTTTCTTCGGAGTCGACTGGCTCACCGACATCATCGTCTCGATCGGGTCTTCCGGCATCGCCACCGCCGCCGTGCTCGGCCTCCTGCTCGACAATCTCATCCCGGGTACCCCGGAGGAGCGAGGCATCAGTGCCGACTACGAGGAAGTGACGACCACCGCGGACACTCAGTAGACGCGAACTGGTTCCCTCACCCGTGGGTGGGGAACCCCAGGTCCACTCCCCGATGGCTCGGGTCGGCCCAACGCGATATCACGACCTTCTGACGTGTGTAGAAGTGGACACCCTCGGGCCCGTAGATGGCATGGGACCCAAATATGGAGTCCTTCCAGCCGCCGAAGCTGTAGAAGGAGAGGGGGACCGGGATGGGCACGTTGATGCCGACCATGCCCACCTGGATCTCCTGCTGGAACTTGCGGGCGGCGCCACCGTCGTTGGTGAAGACCGCGGTGCCGTTCCCGTATGGATTGTCGTTGACCAGCCTGATGGCGTCCTCGTAGTGCTCCATCCGCACCGTGGAGAGCACTGGCCCGAAGATCTCGTCGGTGTAGATCGACATGGTCGGTGTGACCTGGTCGAAGAGAGTCGGGCCGAGGAAGAACCCGTCTTCGTGCCCGTCGACCACGAAGTCTCGGCCGTCCGCGATCAGCAAGGCTCCCTCTCGCTCCCCGGCATCGACGTAGCCACGGACGCGATCGAGGTGCTGACGGGTCACCAGTGGTCCCATCTCCACCCCCGGTCGGTCCCCTGGACCCACGTTGAGCTTCTCGATTCTCGTCTGCACGCCCTCGATCAGGCGATCGCCGGCATCTCCAACGGCGACCACCGCAGAGATAGCCATGCAGCGCTCTCCGGCCGACCCGTACCCGGCGCTGACCGCGGCATCTGCGGCCAGATCGATGTCGGCGTCGGGGAGCACGATCATGTGGTTCTTGGCCCCGCCCAGTGCCTGCACCCGCTTGCCGTGATGAGTCCCGGTCTCGTATATGTAACGGGCGATTGGCGTCGACCCGACGAAGGACACCGCAGCGACCTGTGGATGCGTGATCAGGGCATCCACCGCCTCCTTGTCCCCGTGGACGATGTTGAACACTCCGTCGGGGAGCCCCGCCTCGGCCAGCATCTCCGCCGCCAGCAGCGATGGCGAAGGGTCTTTTTCGGAGGGCTTGAGGATGAATGTGTTGCCACAAGCGATGGCGATCGGATACATCCACATGGGGACCATCGCCGGGAAGTTGAAAGGAGTGATCCCCACCACGACCCCGAGAGGCTGGCGAATGGTGTACGTGTCCACCCCGGTCGAGACCTGCTCCGAGTAGTCACCCTTGAGGAGATGGGCGATGTTGCAGGCGAACTCGATCACTTCGAGCCCGCGCTGCACCTCGCCAAGTGCGTCGTCGATCGTCTTGCCATGCTCCGCGGTGAGCGTCTCGGCGATCTCCCGACGTCTCGCCGAAGCGATCTCGCGGAAGGCGAACATGATGTTCTGACGCTGGGTGAGTGACGAGTACCGCCAAGACTCGAATGCGCGGTACGCCGCAGTGACCGCCCGATCGACGTCTTCGGACGATGCAAAGACGACTTCCCCGCTCTGCCGGCCGGTGGCGGGGTTGAACACCGGGCCGCTCCTGTCCGAGGTCCCAGCCGTGAATGCGCCTTCGATCCAATGCCGGATCTGCTTCATGGCCCCAACGGTAGTGTCGGGAAGCCTTCCTCGATACGGAGTGATTGGAGGCGCTGTGTTTGGCATCGCCATTGATCTCGAGACAGCTGTGCTCGCCAGCAGCGCGTTGCTCCTATGGGTGGCGTTGGTACACGTCCTGATGGCCGCCGGGTCACGCAGCGGGGAACTGGTCTGGTCGGGCCACCAGCCACGGCGACTCGACCCCTCGCTCCGGGCACGCTCACTCGGCTATGCGGTGATGCTCGTGGCGTCGGCGTGGATCCTGCTCTCCGAGACCAATGTCGTCGACCTGCCGTCGGTGCCGGAACAATGGGTTCAGTCGGCAACGTTCGTGGTGGCCGCATTCCTCGGGGTGGCGACGATCTATCAGCTGGGATGGGGGTCGCGGTGGGAGCGATTCTTCTTCGCCCCGATCACCCTGCTGGGAGCGATGATCGCCGTCTGGCTGACCCTCAACTGATCTCTCCAACGGTTCTGGTCGAAAAAGGGTGCTGAGAGCCGCTCTTTCCGACACAGAACGAGAGAAAAGGTCAGCGAAGTGAGCTGGTGTCGAGCGGGATCGGCACCCAGGGATCGACGCCTCCACCCCAACTCGACTTGGCCGCGGCCTGCCAGGCGTGCTCGCTGCACACGATCCCCTCCGGGGTGAAGAACATCGCCTGCTGACTGCACAGTGCGCACTTACGACCGCGCCGACTCGACGCGTCTGACTCGACCGGGAGCGGATCTCTCCGAACCAGAATCGGATAGAGCTGAACCGTCTCCTCGATGTACCGCACACTGACGTGGCCACATGTCTCACAGACCGTGCGCGCCAAGCCCGCAGTGACGGTGGTCAGTGTCTCGCTGTGACGACAGCCAACTTTGCGCCTATGTCTCAACGTGCCTCCCGAGATTCCCACCGACAAACTAGCTCCCCAGCCGCCCCCTTGCATAGGGCCAAACGTCTTCTGCCGAGAGAATTTTCGTTCTGGGTCGATAAATCATGAAATAGCCATGGTTTATCGACACAGTTGGAGAGTGGGCCTCCAGTCTCATGGCGTGCCGATGGCGAACTGGCAGACTCCGCCACCGGATACCGGGCAGGGAGGCAAGTAGATGTTGAACCGATGGGGAAGACCCGACCGTCTCAGATGTGAGCACTCACAACGGGTCACCATCCGCGGTGGCGGAGTGGAGCGGGCAGTATGTGAGTCGTGTGGCCACGTGAGCATCAATGCTCCCCAGGGCTTGTCGGGCCGAGTGGACCGAGCCAAGTTCCGACGCGTCGTCGACCGCATCACCCCCTGAGTCGACTCCCGGCCCCGCCGGGCGCAGACCCCAGATGACCCGGATCAGGGCCCTTGCCGGCGACATCACGACGATTCGCGCCGACGCCATCGTCAACGCCGCCAACAGCCGCCTCGCCGGTGGAGGCGGAGTCGACGGTGCGATCCATCAGGCGGGTGGCCCGTCGATCCTGGCAGAGTGCTCGACATGGGTCCGAGCCAACGGGCCATTGCCCACTGGTGAGGCCATGGTGACTGGTGCCGGCAACCTCCCGTCCAAACGAGTGATCCACACCGTCGGCCCCATATGGGGTGATCAGGACCTGGAGACCTCGCACCGTCTGCTCGTGGCCTGCTATCGCACCAGCCTCGACCTCGCCGCCCGATCGGGTTCACGTTCGATCGCCTTCCCCAACATCTCGACCGGGGTATATGGGTTCCCCAAGTGGCTGGCGGCGGTCGTCGCGGTTGGCGCCGTGCGGGAGTGGGTGGGACAGAGCCCGAGCTCCCTGGACGAGGTGATCTTCGTCTCGTTCAACGAAGAGAACGAGCGCCTCTACTCGGAGCTGCTCTGATCGCCCTCGCTCGCCTGGTTGCGACTGACCCAGTCGCGCACCCACCACAGATCGTCATCGACGGTCCCGGCGCCCGGGATCGGCTTACCGGTCCCCGGAAGGTCATCGAAGTCGCCGGCCTCCATCGCCTCGCGAATGATCCGGTCGACGTGGGGCTCGAGATGATCGGGTGAGCCGGTAGGCATGGAGGAAGGAGCCTACCGGCCGTACCCGAATGCTCAGGCCAGGGTGCGCTGCCGTCCGACCTTGGAGAGAGTCACCCGGTATCGTCCGAGTGAGAAAGTGCGTTCGGTCTCGAACCTGGAGGCTTCTCTGAACTTGGCGGCCTGGCAACGGCGATCTCGTTGTATTGCAAGCGCTGCGTCGTACATCGCGGTTTCCTCATCTGGTGGATCTCACTTGCCGTAAGACCCATTTGCGTTTACACTCCTTACAATAGACCTTAGCCGGTAATCAGTCAAATGGATTTCTCTCATTACACCACACAACCCGTCGAGCTGGCGGTCGCCCTGGTGAACACCAAAGGGATCACCGAGGACGGCCTGACCGAGGCGGAGCAGCTGAAGGCTTTCATGGAGGGGTACCGCCATCTCTGGCAAGGTGTCGCCAAGCCCCCGCGCAACCAAGACCTCGCCCCGGTCCAGGAGCTACGCGGCTCGCTGCGCCAAGTGATCACATCGGAGAGTCAGGACGAGGCGGCGAAGCGGATCAACGAGCTCCTCGACGAGTACGGGGCGGCCCCCCGATTGTCGACGCACAGCGGGCTACCCCACTTGCACTTCGAGCCCCTGGACTCCTCGATCGTCTCTTGGCTCGGCGCCACCACCGCCATGGGACTCGCCAGCGTCATCGTCGAGCACGGGGTCGACAGGTTCGGCATGTGTGACTCGGTGACGTGCGACGACGTGTACATCGACACCTCCCGAAATCGATCGCGCCGACACTGCTCCAACACCTGCTCGACGCGGGAGGCCGTGGCCGCCTACAGGAAGCGGCAGAGCGACTGACCATCTAGTGGCCCGTCACTAGCTTGCCGCCATGACCTCCGCACCCGAAGAGGTACGCGGCGGCACCGGGCGCAGCGCCGACACGATCGAGCTCTTCTTCGATCTGGTCTACGTGTTTGCCATAACCCAGGTGGTCGGGCTCATCCATCGCGACCCGACCCTGACCGGGTTGGCAAAGGGCGCCTTCGTCCTCTTCTTGCTGTGGTGGACGTGGTCGATCTACACCTGGACGACCAACTGGTCCGGGACCGGCTCACCTCTGATCAAGATGTTCCTCCTGGCGACCATGGCCACCACACTGGTGATGGCGATGGCGGTCCCCGAAGCGTTCGGGGAGAGCTCCACACTGTTCGGGATCACCTACTTCGTGGTCAGGGTCCTGGCCGCCGGCCTCTATTGGTTCGAGTCGAAGGAGTATCCGGCTCAACGCGCCGCCTTCCTGACCTTCTTCCCCGGTTCGATCGTGGCCAGCCTCTTCGTGCTCATCGGGGGGCTCGTGCAAGACACTGCCCTCCTGGTCCTCTTTCTCATCGGTGGCGCCGGCGATGTGATCAGCGCCGTCAACGCAGGCCGCGGCAATTGGGCGGTGGACGCCCCGCACTTCGCCGAGCGAAACGGCCTGTTCATCATCATTGCCCTTGGTGAGTCGATCGTCGGGATCGGGCTGACCGCGACTGCCGTCGATCTCGACCCGAGACACGTGGTGGCGCTGATGATCGCCTTCGCCGGCGTGGCCACATTGTGGTGGTCGTACTTCGATCGAGCCGCGCCTCAAGCAGAGCACCAGTTCTCGCGGCTCACTGGTCAACCACGCGGACGCTTCGCCCGTGACGTCTACACCCTCATCCACTATCCGCTCGTGGTGGGGATAGTGCTCTTCGCGGTCGGGCTGGAGGACGTCGTCGCCCATCCGGGAGACGTCCTGGACCAGGTGGCCCGCATCACCATCGCCGGGGGGACTGCCCTGGTCATGGTCTCGTTGGCGGCCGTGACCCTGCGGGCGATGGGCCGGGTGGCTCCGGAACGAGTGGCGGCCTCCTTCGGGCTCGCCGCCCTGGTCTGGGTGGGCTCGGACTGGACGGCGGTGGTCTTCGCCGCTGTCTCGGTCGGCGTCACCATGGTCGCCCTGGTGCTCGAGTCGTCACGTCCCTGGCTCGAGCCGGGAGAGCCACCGACCGTCAGGCGAGACGTGCGTCCACCGTGATCTCCACATTGCCGGCCAGGGCCTGCGACACCGGGCATCCGTTCTTGGCGGTCTCGGCCAGATCCTTGAAGTCCTCCTCGGTGATCCCTTCGACGTCGCCTACCACCGAGAGCTCCATGGTGGTGATCCCCTCACCTGGGACGAATGTGGCGGTGGCCGTCACATCGAGACTCGTTGGGGGGGTCTGGTTCTTGGCCAGGGCACTGGAGAAGGCCATCGAGAAACACGAGGAGTGTGCTGCCGCGATGAGCTCCTCCGGGCTCGTCAAACCGCCATGATCTTCGGTTCTGGCCTTCCACGTCACCGTCATCGGGCCGGCCGCTCCACTCTCGAGCGTGGCGGTGCCCGATCCGGTCAGCAGGTCACCTTCCCAATGAGTGCGGCCGGTGCTCTTCAATGCCATTTTCTGCCTTTCATCGAAGGGAGACGAGGTTACCCCCAGATCGGAGTGCCCCGCCGTGGTCAGCGAACCAGGTGATCGAGCCCCCAGGATCGGATTCGCTCCACGCTCAGCCTCAGGCCAACGCTGAACTCATCGGCAAACGAGCGCGGTGTCCAGCCCAGCCGTTCGATCTCCCGCCCATATCTCTGCACGTATCCCAGGTGCTCATCGGCCGGAGGCAAGCCGATGTCGACCACGGCGAGAGCCTCGATGGTCAGCGCCCCCATGGCCCGGCGATCACCCCTGAGGTTGAACGCGACCATCGGGTTTGCTGCGATCGAGACCAGCCGGGCCGCAGTTGGGCGGTTGTAGACGATGAGGTCCTCGTCGTCCCGGATGTACCAGATGGGAGAGGTCTGGGGCTGTCCACTCCTGTTCACAGGGGTGAGGAAGCCGACCAGCTCGTGATCGAGCGCCTCGACAACGGGCCCGCTGATGATCATCACCTCAAGGTAGACGACTGGACTCCGGCTATCTCCCTCCCTAAACAGGGCTGGATGCGATATGTCGATGTCGGTGAGCGCCGGGCCCGTCTCGCCTGGCGTCATCGGCTGGCTGAGCCCGCCGAGGACCCGGTCGAGGCCACCCGGTCGATGGTGGCCCTGCACTCTTCGGACCCGGTGACGGTCTATCTCTCGGTTTGGGCGAGAGTCGATGGATTCGACGTCGGCGACCTGGAATCGTTGCTCTACGACCAGAGAGTGCTGTTCAGGATCTACGGGATGCGTCGCACCCTCTGGGTCGTCGATCGTCACACCCTGCCCCTCGTCGACAACTCGTCGACCAGGCGGATCGGTGCCACTCAGGTCAAGAGGCTGGTCAAGGTCCTCCAAGACGCGGGAGTCGCTGAAGACGGCAACACCTGGCTCGACGACGTGATCCCCAGGACCATGAGCGTGATCCGGAGACATGGCGAAGTGCCTGCCCGGGTGATCACACCCGAGGTGCCCGAGATGGCCGAGAAGATCGTCTACACGAACCAGGCGGGCAGGATCATCGGCACGACCGGGCTCTCCACCAGCACCCTGACTCTGATGTCGCTCCAATCCACCATCATCAGAGGGCGCCCGATGGGTAGCTGGATCAGTGGCCAGTATCGGTGGGCAGAGATGACCGATTGGCTCGGCGAAGAGATCGAGCAGATCCCCGTCGAGGAGGCGAGTGCCCAGTTGATCAGAATGTGGCTTCACACGTTTGGCCCTGGGACCGAGGCCGATATGAGATGGTGGACAGGCTGGACCGCCGCACAGGTACGCCGCGCCCTGGGTGATGTCGGTGCCGTCGAGGTGGAGCTTGAGGATGGGATCGGCTACCTGCTCCCGGACGATCTGGAGCCCGTCGAGAGTGCGGGTGAATGGGTGGCACTGCTCCCCTCCCTCGACCCCACCGTCATGGGCTGGAAGGAGAGGGACTGGTACCTGGGTGATCACCAGCCGACACTCTTCGATCGCAACGGCAATGCAGGCCCCACGATCTGGGTCGACGGGAAGGTGGTTGGAGGATGGTCACAGACCAGCGGCGGCGAGGTTGTCTACGAGATCCTGGACGACATCGGTGATAGTGCCCGGTCCGCCGTCGCCCGACGGGTCGAGACGTTGCAGGACTGGCTGGGTGAGGTCACCGTGACTCCGCGATTCCGCTCGCCACATGACAGGGCCCTCGGTGGCTGACTTCAGCGGATCGTCTGACGCGACTGGTGCCGGTCGACTCCCTTCAGGACCGCGGCAACCAACATCAGCGCTAGCACGGCGATCCAAAGCGCGGCGGCGCGGAGCGCTTCCACGGCCATCGAGAAGTCGCTGGTGATCCCTATGCCCAGAGAATCGACCTCTGTCATGTCGAGGCCGATCATGAGATCCCCGTCGTAATCCGCCAGAAGCCCGGTGGCAGCTCCCCGCAGTCCGCTGTCTGGCGGAGTGGTCGGGCCAACCGAGAGCGTCGAGGTGCTGGTGGTGGTGGCGGGCTCGGTCGTGGTCGTGGTTTCAGGCGTGCTGGTGCTGGCGATGGCCGGTCGCGTGGTCGAAGTCGTCGTTCTCTCGACACTGGTGGACGTGGTGGGGTCCTCGCCGACCTCGTGCTCGGAGGTCGCGCCCAGTGGGCTGTCACCGACGGCAAGGGCCGACGCCATCGGTACCACGATCAGAGCGACGATCGCCGCGGCCAACAGCGTTTTCACGCGGAGAGCGTCCTGATCATCGCAGCCACGTCGTCGGCCTCGGCGGGGCCCTCATCGACCACGGGTCGCTCCAGGCCCACCACGAAGTACGTCCGGCTGCCGAATCTCTGGTATCTCAGCTCGCCGCCCATCAGGCTGGTGAGGAGGGCAGCCACCCCAAGCCCGAGCCCAACGCTCCCGGTGAGCAGAGGCTCGGTCCCAATGTGGACGTATCGCTGGAACATGGTCGCCTCCTTCTCGGGCGGGAGTCCCGGCCCGTTGTCCCACACCTCGATCTCGACCGTGTCATCCGTAGCGGTGACATTCACCCCCACCGCCGGTCCGCCATGTCGAATCGCGTTGGAGAGCAGGTTCACCAGCACATGACGGAGACGGCTGGTGTCTGCAGTCGCCCACATGTTGCTGGGATCCCACTGGATGCTCGACCCGGTTCTCTCGAATTGGCCCACGGCCGACCGAACGACCTCGTCGATCGCGGTCGGCTCCAAGTCGACTTCGACACCGGTGCTTGTGAGTCGACACGCGATCAGGAGGTCATCGACCATGCGGGTCATCTCGGCCGCTTCGTTGGCAATGATCTGACCGATCTCCTGAACAGCCTCAACGCCTTGGATCCCCCGATCGGCCTGGATCGAGGCGTATCCGAAGATGGAGGTCAGCGGGGTTCGAAGCTCGTGAGACAGCCCGGCGATGAACTCGTCCTTGGCCCTTCCGATCGCCCGCTCCGTCTCTACCTCTAGCTCGCTCCGCTCCCGACTCGCCCGCACCTGACGGCGCGCGATCACGAAGTACACCGCGATCGCCGAGGCCGGCACCGCCAGGGTGAGGATGAAGACGACCCATGTGTTCAAGGCCTGGCCCGATGTGCTGTTGGCCTCGATGGCCGCAGCAACCTCGAGCTGCTCCGCCTCGAGCTCGGCATGCAGATCCTGGTAGGCGCCCTCGAGCTCGGTTCGGATCAATTCCTTGGCCTCGATCGGGTTGCCGGCTCTCGCTGCGGCGATGACCTGGTCGGCGAGGTCGTTGAAGCGCACCAGATGGGGCCGAGAGCCCATGTCCGCGCCTGAGTCGGCCAGATGGCGCAGGTCCCGGACCGCCTCGGTCACTTGTCTCATCGAGAACTCGACGTCATCTGGGGTGGCGAGCCCCAGTGGCACCAACTCCAAGAAAGTGGTCGCTTGCACCAGGCCGGCCCGAACCAGGGCCGACGTCCCCACCGTGGCGTTGACCCAATGCAGGGCGCGAGCGTTATCCGTGACCCGCGAAACCGACATCGTGCTGGTGAAGGCAAACCCGGCGGCGAGCAGCAGCACCAGACCGGCGACGCCGATCGCATTGAGAACCGTCCGCTTCCTCTGGCCGAGGAG
>Ga0299907_10001932_pt1 | contig 12357 bp, 10 predicted proteins | sample RVTome_16_FD_198680 | JGI IMG/M metagenome (GOLD analysis project Ga0299907, IMG submission 198680) | Soil microbial communities from uranium-contaminated site in the Upper Colorado River Basin, Wyoming, United States - RVT152D67 (version 2) ...
CCCACGTCCTCCTGGCGCACGTTCACCACCACCACGCCGCCCGCGCTCGTCACGCCGAAGAGTTTGAGCACGACGCATTGGGGGTCGCCCGGACAGGTCCGGCCGGCGTTGTCGGTCGCGAAGGGCAGGGACGCCCGCAGCGGACCCACGACGTTGTCGCGGATGAAGATCTCGCCCAGCTCGAAGAAGTGGAACGTGTCGATCGCCTTGACGCTCTGCCTGTTCGTCCCCACGAACGCGACGGTGGTCTCGTTCGACTCGCGCGCGGTGTCGTGCAGCGGGTGGAACGTGGCGCCGGCGCCGCCGTCCTGCAGGCCCTCCTGGAAGACGCCCTGCAGCCGCAGGTCCCCGACCGGGTCGTTGCCGCCCGTGAAGAAGTAGGCGCCCAGCTGTCCTCGGGCCACGCCCAGCGAGCCGTCCTGGTTCAGCCCGATGCCGTTCACGACTTCGGCAGCGTTGCTCACGATGTCGGCGATCTCCGTGGGAGCGGACAGCGCCCCCAGGCCGCCGTTCTCCTCGGCGTTCCAGATGATGATCCGCCCGGTCGGCGCGGTGGCGCCCTCCCCGAAGCCGATGTGCTGTCGGTTGCCGGAGGCCGCGAGGAACGTCGTGTCGCTCAGGCCGACCTCGTCGAGCTGCCACGCGCCGCGGGAGGAGAACACATCCGAGCCCTCCGACCGCAGCGTGTCGAGGGCCGCGCCCAGGGGCTTGATCCCGCTGTCGATGATGTTCTGCGGGAAGCCCGGTTCGTGGTCGAAGATGCGCACCGCGTCGCTGGGCGACGCTCCGCCCGGCACGATGAACATGCTGTCCACGCGCGCGATCGCGATCTTGTTGTCGGTGTCGTCCACCGCGTCCCCGACGAACAGGAAAGTCACCTCCGGCACGTCCGCCGTGCTACCCGGGTCGGGATCCTCGTCCACGCGCCGGATGGAGCCGTTCGGGGCCGAGCCGGTCGGCCTGGTCGAATACAGCAGCCGGCCGCGCGAGTCCTGCGCGATGAACATCGGCCGGTCGCTGAAGTCGAAGAACTCCCCGGTGTAGCGGATCACGCCGGACACGATCTGCTCGGTCAGCTCGAACAGGACGTCGTTCGGCGTGAACAACCGCCGCGATCCGTCCTCGACGGGCGTCCCGTCGAGCGACACGAAGCTCACGTTGGTGCCGCCCGAGTTCGCGACGATGAGCGTGTCCTCGGCCATGTTCAGGAACAGGCCGAAGGGCTCCGACCCCACCTTGATCGGCTCCTGGAAGGTGAGCGCGTCGAAGTCGAGGCGCTCGACCTGGTTTTGGTCGATGTTGCTCAGGTAGAGGCGCCTGCGGGAGACGTCCACGCGCGCGTCGGCGATCGTCCCGCCGTCCTCCAGCGAGATCGTGCGCCCCTCCACCACGAGGACCTCGGCGCGCAGTCCGGCGGAGCCGCTGGCGACGGTGTCCCCGGGCTGCGCGGTTCCGTCGCAGGTGAGCCGTTGTTCCGTCTCGCTCACCGCGGCGGCGCAGTTGCCGGAAACGTCCACGGCGAACGCATGGATCCGGAACACGACGGTGTCCGGCAGCGCCAGCGTGTCCACGAACTGCTCCGGCGTGAAGCTGAACGTGCGCACCACCGTGCCCGTCCGCGCGGGGCTGAACGACGCCGTCTCGCGCGGCCGCAGGGCCAGCGTGTCGACGCCGTTGACGCCGATCACGGCGATGCCCAGCCGCGACAAGCCACTTCCGCCCGGCGCGTCGCGCGCCGTGACCGTGACATCGACCCCGTCCGTGATCTCGAGGCGCTGCGCCGCGGCGACGTCGACGCTCACGAAGGGCGCCTCGGTGTCGGTCCCGCCGCTCAGGCTCACCGGGAGCGAGAGCACGTCCGTCGCGCCGAGTTCGTCGAGCGTGTTCCGGCCCGTCGCGCTGAGCTCCAGCACGCCCTCCACTCCCGTCGGGATGACGAAGGCGGTGTCGATCTGGACGCTGTCGCGCGCCGGGTCGAAGTCGAACGTCAACGTGTCGACGAGGAGGTTTCCGAGGATGATCTGAATCCGGCGAATCCCGTTGGGGTCGTCGGCCTCGAGCTGTACGCCCAGGGCCAGCCCCGCCTGCAGCTGCTGACCGTCGGTCGGATTGAGGAAGGCTAGCCTCGGGCCCTGCAGGACGGCGACCGCCAGCAGCGCGGCGTCGCTCTCGTTGTTCTCGATGTCCTTCGCCCGCGCCTCCACCATGATCTCGCCGGAGCCGAGCGATTCGGGCAGGACGAAGCGCGCTTCCGCGCTCGCCTGCTCCGCGGCCGGGCTCACGGCGATGGCGGTGTCCGCCGTGGTCGCGCCGGTCAGCGAAACGGTGATCTCGCTGACGCCCCGCGTTGCGCGCGCATCCACGGTCACGATGAGCGTGTCTCCGGACCGGATCGAGCTCGGTCCGTCGATGCTCAGGATCTGCGGCTGGGCGCTTCCGGGGCTGTCGGAGAAGGCGTTATCGCCGTCGCAGGCCGCGCCTGACAGCCCGACGGCGGCCGCCGCCGCGATCCACAGGGGTCGCGGCGCCGCGCGCCTGATGCAGGAGCTCATAGGGCATCCGGTTTTTCGATGTAGGGCGTGACCATGATCAGCAGGTCACGCTTGTTCTCGCGCTCCTGCGTGGTCCGGAACAGCGCGCCCAGGACGGGGAGGTCCATGAGGAGCGGGATGCCAGTGCGCACTTGCGTTTTCTCGATCAGCGTGAGCCCGCTGATCACCGCGGTTTCGCCGTCCTCGAGGAGGACCTGCGTGTCCGCTTCCTGGGTCTGGAACGTCACGCCGATGTCCGAGGGCGCCAGCGCGATGTTGCTGCGCTCGGCGTGAATCTCGAGCAGCACCTGGTCCCCCGTTACGTGCGGCGTGATCTCCAGGATGATGCCGGTCTCTTCGATGTTGACGGTCGCTCGGGGGCCGCCTTCCCCGCCCTGCGCCTGGGCGTCCAGGACGCGGATCGGCGTCCGCTCGCCCACCTGCACGCGCGCGGTCCGGTTGTCCATGGTGCGGATCGAGGGCACCGCCTGGATGTCGGTGAGGCTGAGCTGCTGCAGCGCCTCCAGGAAGCCGACCAGGGTATGCCGGCCCAGGACGAGCGAGCTGAGCACCTGCAGCGCGGGCGCGGTGACCCGGTTGTTGGCGTTCGCGAGTGCCGCGATCGACGAGCCGCCGAGAAGCACGACGTCGTCGTCCGTCTGCTCGCTGGGCTCCAGCACCCCGTCGCCGTCGGAATCGAGGAAGCCGGGGGTGACCTGGTTGAGCTGGTTCCCCTGCGAATCCTTGATGTCGTAGACGATGCCCAGCTCCTCGATCGCCGTCCGGTCCACGAAGATGATCTTCGCGGCCACGGTGACCTGCGGAGTGCGCACGTCGAGCTGGTCGATGATCGGAGCGATGCGCTCCACGACGCTCACGCGGTCCGTGACGATCAGCGAGTTGGTGTTGCCGCTCTTCGCGATCCGGCCGCTGTCGGAGAGCAGCGGCTCGATCGCCGGCACGATCGAGTCGACGCTCGCGTAGCGAATCCGGAACTGGCGCGTGACCGACTCCTCCAGCGACTCGATGCGCCGGAGCTCCTCGAGCTTGTCGACGCGGATGATCCCGCTGTCGGTTTCGCGCGCCTCCAGCCCGTGAGCTCGCAGGATCGCCTGGAGCGCCACGTCCCAGGGCTGGTCGTTGATGGTGGCGTCCACCATGGCCTCGACCTGGGAGCCCACGACGATGCTGCGACCGGAGAACGCCGAGAACGTCGCGATCACGCTGCGGATCGGCTCACCCTCGAAGGTCACCGTGATGCGCGGCTCCTGGCGCGCCTGCGGAATCGCGGGGGCATCCAGCCGGTCCCGCTCCCCGGCGCTCGCGGTCACCACGCCTTCGGCGGCCGGCGCACGCGCCGCGCCCTGCCCGCCGGCCTCCCAGGCATCGAACTCGCCGCCCGGGTTCGGGAAGCTGAGCCGGATCAGGCCCTCGCGGCGTTCGACCGCGTATTCGACGGGCGCCTGCAGCTCGATGACCACGCGTACGACGTCGGGTCTGAACTGGCTGGTGCGCACGCCCAGCACGCCGCCGCGATCGATGCGCGGGAACCGGTAAGCCGGCAGCGCGTGGCGCGCCCCCGGCACGTCGACGACGAGCCGCGCGGGACCCTGCAGCAGGTAGTCCGCGGCGGCGGCGGGACCGTCCACCACGATCTCGACCACCGTGCGGTCGCCGGCCGACAGGACGCGCAGCCCGTGCACGTCGATCTCGTCCGCCGGCGGCGGCCGCGGGGCGGCCTCGGCCCGAACGAAGGCTCCAAGCGCCGCCGGGGTCGCCGCCAGCGCCAGCCACAGCGCGAGCGCGGCCCTCATGGCGCGTCCCCCGACCTGCCGGCCCCGAGCTCCAGCATCTCCTGCCGCTGGATCCCGAAGTTCTCCACGCTGAAGATGACCCTCGCAGGCCCGATATCGAGCACCTGCGCGTCCCCGATGACGTCACCGCGCCGGACGCGATGCCGCTTTCCGGAGCCGTCGGCGACGACCGCGACGCTGCGGCCGCCTCCCGCCGAGAAGATGATGCCGTGCAGCGTCAACTCCTCGAAACGCGGGCCCAGGTCTCCCCGGCGCGACAGCGCCGAGAAGGGGTCCCGGCGACCCGCGACCGGGTACCGGAACACTTCGCGCTCGTATTCGAGCTCGACGACCGGCGCGGCCCTCGGCGGCGCCGTCGACTGTGCGCTCGCGGTCGCCGCGCCCAACGGCAGCGCGCACACCGCGATCAGCAGGCTACGTCCTCGCATCGCCCCCACCCCCCGTCGTATCCGCAACCTCCCCAGGCCGCGGCAGCACGTACGTCTCGATCCGGAAGGACGCCTGTACCTCGTCGTCCCCTCCTGCGGCGTTTCCACGCTGCGTGGAAACCTCCAGATCGATCGGCGTGATGATCCGCGGCAGCGATCCGATCTCGCTCAGGAACAACCCCACCTCGTGATACCTGCCCGTGACACCCATCTCGTACGTCTGGCGCGTGTAATACGGGCCCGCCGCCTCCGTCTCCGGTCGCACGAGCGCGAGATCGACGCCGACCTGCTGCGCGCGTTCGGAGATGTCGGACAGGAGCTGGGGCACCTCGTCGCGGCTGGGAATGAGCCGCTCGAGGCGCCCGGTGTACTGCTCGTAGATCTCCAGGCGTCGCTCCAGCTCCGCGCCGCCGGTGCTCGCCATGGTGCGCGCGGACCGGTTCTGCGCCTGCATCGTCTCCAGGCGCACCGCCATCGTATCGATTTCCTCCGTCGCCTTGCCGTGGAAGAAGTACCAGTAGCCCCCGAGCGCCACGAGCGGCGCCATGACGGCGAGTAGCTTCCTCTGCTTGGCCGGGTCCTGCGGCAGCAGCGCCATCGTTCCCTACCTCCCCCCCGCGGCACCCGCGACGGAGCCCCCGTCCGCCGCGGCCATTGCCGACTCCTCATCGTCCAGCACGTCGAAGACCGGCACCGTCTCGATCAGATCCGGGGCCGGCTCCTCGTAACGGGCGGCGATCGTGAACACGTAGAGTCGCCGCTCGTCCTCCAGTACCTGCTCCGTGGACTCGAAGCGCACGTCGTGAATGAACGGCGACCCTTCGAGCGACTGCAGGAAGCTCGTCAGCGCGAACGTGGTCCCCGTGCGCCCTTCCAGACGGAAGGTCGGCAGCGGGCCGCCCGCGGTCTGGCTGACCTCCGTCAGCCATGTGTAGTCGGGCACGGCCCGGGCGACCTCGTCCAGGACGTGCGGCCACACGTAGCGGCCAGCGTCGATCTGCTGGATGATCTCCAGCTTCTCGGCGATGGTGTCCTGGCGCGCCTTGAGCGTCGCGTTCGAGGAGATGACCTGCGCGAAGCGCGCGCTGTCCTGGCGCGCCTCCTCGATCGCCACCTCCAGGTCCGCCTTCTGCGAGCGCGCCCCCATGAACATCCACGCCAGCATCACGGGTGCGAGGATCCAGGCGGCCGCGACCGCCACGTTCCAACGGTCCGGACCCCCATCCGAGGACCGCCCGCGAGGTAGCGAAAAGCCTGCCTTGCGGCTGCGCCGCTTCCGCTGAGCGCCAGGAGCCAGGTTGATCTCGATCACGGCCGCCTCCCTCTCACGCTGCCTTGCGCAATGCCAAGCCCACGGGGAGCATCAGCATCGGTGCGAGTTCTTCGATGTTCGTGGACTGCAGGATCTCGGGCCGGATGGCCAGCCGCTGCAGCGGGTTGGCGATCTCGGTGCGCACGCTCAGCCGCTCGCCGATCGCGTCGACGATTCCGGGCACGCGCGCCCCCCCGCCGCACATGAACACCCGACCGAGACGCCCGCCTCCGGACTGGGCCATGACGAAGGCAGCGGCCCGCTCGACTCCGATCGCGAGTTCCTCGGCGCGCTGCTTGACGAACTCGCCGAGGTCCACGCCGCCGGCGTGCCCCTGGATCGCCTCCTCGGCCGCGTCCGCGGCCATCCCGCGCTCGCGCTGCAGGGCCTCGCGGAGGCGGCGCGACCCGAAGGGGATGTCGCGGACGAGGACCGGCACGCGGTCCTCGAGCAGATTGATGTTGGTGGTCTCGTGGCCGATGTTCAGCAGCGCGACGAGGCCGTCCATCCCTTCCGGATAGCTGAGCTCGAACGCGTTGTGCAGCGCGAACGCGTCGACGTCCACGATCTTCGCGGTCACGTCGGCGTCGCCGAGCAGCCCGATTCGGTTCTCGATGAGCTCCCGCTTGGCGGCCACCAGCAGCACGTTCATCTGCGCGCCATCGCCGGCGGGGTCCAGGATCTGGAAGTCGAGCTGGACGCTTTCCATGTCGAAGGGGACGTGCTGCTCGGCCTCCCACCGGATCACGTCGCGCGCGTCGGACTCGGTCATCCGGTCCATCTGGATCTTCTTGATGATCACGTCGTGGCCGCCGACGGCGGCGATCACATCGGTCTTCCTCAGGTCCGCGCCTTCCAGCACCGAGCGCAGCGTCTCCGTCACCAGCACGGGATCCATGATCTCGCCCTCGACGATCGCGTCCGGGACGAGTGGGCTGGTGGTCAGACGCACCACCTCCGGCTCGTCGCCGGAGTGATCCACGACGACCAGCTTGATGAAACCGCTGCCGATATCCAGGCCAGCGGACATCCGGTTACGGCCGAACATCGCCATTGCCATGTATGGTTAGTGTGGCACCCGGGGGATTGTGAGGGGCCGGCGGTCGAAAGCACCGCCGCCTCATCGTCGTCCTCCCCGCCTCCGCATCTCCCTCAACCCAGGCGCGAACGATCCGCGGCCCCCGCCGCTTCGCCGCTCTCGCCGGCCCGACTCCAGATGCGCGTGCAATCGCCGCCGCGATCATCGGTCGAGCCCTAATACGTTAGCGTACCGGTGGCCGTCAGGTCCACCCAGCTGCGATCGCCCACCGGGAACGCCCTGTTGACGACCGCGTTCAGGGCGACCGCCCGCTCCACCGCGCAACTCGAAAACTGAATCTCGGGATTGCCGGCGAAGCCGCTCTCCACGCCCACGTCGGCGTAGCTGAGAACCAGCGCCGCACCATGAATCTCCGCTCCGCCCGATCCAATATCCAGCTTTCCCTTGACGATCACTATTCCGTAGAACTCGAAGCCGCCGCTCAGCTTGAGGTCACCATCCACGAGCAGGATGCCCTGGCCGCGCGCGTTCGAGTTGATGGTGACGTCCCCGTTGGCGTGGATGAGCGGGAAATGGCTCGCGCACGCATCGGTCTGATCGGTCGGAGCTCCCCAGTTTCTTCCGTCGGACGTGTTGCACCCGCCGCCGCCCAGATAGGAGGGCGCGGTGTTGTTGATCACCGTGCCGCCCGGGATCTGGTAGTTGTCGTCCGCCATCGCGGCGAGCCGGTCGTAGTCCAGCCCGCCGTACTCCAGGAAATCTTCCTCCGTCATGGAGGTGTCCTGGTCGATGGGGGGGTCGCCTTCGAGGTCCGTGTTGTTCTTCGTCTTGATGGTCGTGCTGTCCTTGGCGAGCACGCCGGGACCGTCCGTGCCGACCGGGCACCCGCCCCAGCCGGAGGGGTCGTCGTCCATGCCGCTGACGGCCGCGGCGCCCTGGAAGTTGATGCCGCCGTAGGTCATCAGCGCCTGCTCCGCGCCGAAGTCCAGGCCGAGCGTGCGCACGACCATCCCCGTGCGCCGGGCGGCCCCGCCGTACCGTCCCCCGCCGGTCACGCGACCCGTGGACTCCACGTAGAAGAGCCGGTCCCCCAGACCCCGCACCAGCACCGAGTACTCGCTGTCGACGCCGTCCGATACCACGTTCACCGCCTGGAAGCCGGCTGGCTCCACGACGGCGTCGACGGCGACGGAGTCGTCGTAGAAGGCCATGGACTTGCTGCCGACGAGCTCGTTCAGGCCCCGCTCGGCGGCGAAGAACGCGTCCGCGGCGTACTGGGTGCTGTAGCCGATCCTGGACTCCTGCGAGGCGGCGAAGAAGCCCGCCGTGACGAGCGCGCCGACGATGACCAGGGCGAACACCGCCCCCGCCAGCGCGAATCCTCTATCGTTCCCGTGCGTCCACGACATTCGAAGCCTCAGTTCAGGGCGCTCTGGTCGTTGTTGCGAAGGAATACCGACACGGTGAGCGAATCCTCGTAAAACCCGTCGGCGTCCATGCTACCGCTGGCCTGCCGGCCCTGGACCGAGAGCGTGAAGAACGACACGTCGTCCAGGTCCGCAGCCGCGACCGCCCCACCTCCACCCAGGTCGTTGTTGTCCGCGTCGAAGAACTCGAAGCGCAGCCCGTTCCTGCCCTGCGCGAGCGGGCCCACCAGCGGCACCACGTCCCCGGCGCCGGCCCGGCGCCCCAGCACCGTGCTGCCGTCCACCTGGTAGCGCCCGTAGGTCAGCCGCTCGAACGTGCGCGCGGGCGCTCCCCGGGTGACGTCGCCCAGGCCCAGCGTCGTGCTGATCGTCAGAGTCGCGATGCCGTAGTCTCCGTCGGCCACGCCGCTCAGTGTCTTCCTGGGCCAGGCGACGCCGCATCCGGGAGGGGCCACGCCTCGGACGACCGCGTCGACCATCCCGGGGATCCAGGCGTCGTCCCCGCCGTCGATGACGTCGGGTCCCTGCGAGAAGACGAAGATGCTGTCGCCCGTCGCGAATGGCTGGCCCAACTCCCATACGGACAGGACTCCCGCCAGGCCGACGTTGCAGACGAAGCCGACCTTGCGCAGAGCGCGTATCGCGACGGAGTCGACGCTGCCGGCGATCAGGTCCTGCCCCGTCGCGCTGACCTCGCGCAGCTCGCCCGCCAGCACCGCCAGGGTCGTACGCGAGGCCTCCTGCGCCGAAATGACGGCGCTCTGGCGCTGGAACGTCCTGTTCTGGATGGAGAGCGTCTGGAACACGGCGCCGAGCACCACCGCCCCGAGCACGCTGACCACGAGCAGTTCGACCAGCGTGAAGCCCGCCTCCGCGGCGCGCTTCCGCACCGGCTCGTTCGAAGGCCGGAGCGCGTCGCGTCGCCCTGGCAGCCCGCGCAGCCACCCCTCGATTCGGCGTCGCATCATCAGTCGATCCGCGCCAGGGTGATCTGGAACGTGTCCAGCTTGGCCTCGATGAATCCGTTCCCCGGCACGTAGCCGGGGCCCTTCGTGAAGACTTCGATCTGCCGTTTGATGGACGTCGCGTCCGCGACCGTCCACCAGACGTCATAGCTCCCGACGGTCACCGCGTCGGCCTCGGCGCGGTCGCCGATCGCCGAGAACGACTGCGCCCGCAATCGTTCCGCCGCCTGCTGGACCGCGAAGGAGCGCTCGGTACGGATGTCGGCCGCCCGGGTCTGCAGGATCAGCGTCCCCATGACGGAGGCCATCGCGAGCAGACCCACGGAGAGCACCACCAGGGCCACCAGCATCTCGATCACGGTGAAGCCTTCCGGGCGGCCGGAGCGCATCACAACACCTCCAGCTGCCCGAGGGGCCGCACCACCAGACCGACCGTCTCTCCCTGGAACTCCAGCTCGAGCGTCTGGTTGGCGCCGAAGCTCGTGCAGGCGGAAAGGGCGTAGCCGCGGGAGGAATAGCAGATCGAGATGGCCGCGTCCCCGATCAGGTCCGCGCCGTAGTCCGCCGCGAGGTCCAGCACCTCGAGCGTGTCCCCGCCCTGGACCAGGGTGACCGTGTCCAGCGCGGGATCGATGTCGAGCGTCGCCGAGCCACGGTCGATCCCGAGCGCCCTGGCGCGTGCGGCCATGTGAAACACGGCCGCGCGGCTGTCGTCCAGCGCCCGGCGCCGCATGTAGGCGCCCAGGCTCTGCGAGACGATCGTGGCCAGCACGCTGCCGACGATCATCACGATCAGCAGCTCCACCACCGTGAACCCCGCTCGCTTTCGAATCATGGCCTCTCCGTGTCACGCGCGTTTGCGCGCGTTTCTGAACACCACGATCCATGCCCGGAGTCAACTTGTTGTCAAAAAACGATTTAACAGAACTTCAGCCGCGCTTCGAGGCGAAAAAAATTGGAGAGGGCGAAACATGTTGCGCGAAGCGTGCGGCCCGTTTGGCCCGCCAGTAGGGCCGATTGCCACTCAGGAGACCGCCCGCGAAGCGCTCCTAGGTCCTCAGAACAGCGGGATCCACCTCCGGCCCGGAGGGTCGAACGCGCGGCCGCGCACGACCGCGTTGAGGGCATCTTCCAGATCGACGGGGTCGAGGCGCACCTCGCCCGCGACCTCGACCCTGCCCGTCGGGGACGTCGCGACGATCGCTCCCCGGACGAGGGCGCCATGGCGAACGAGGACGTCTCCGCGCGCGATGACGACGCCCCGGAACTCGGCGGTTGAGGTGAACTCCACGTCACCGTCCGCAAGGAGGACTCCCTGCCCGACGCCACCGTCCACGCGCAGGTCCGAGGGTGCGCGGATCACCGGGGCATAGGACGAGCAGGCGTGTCCGCTAGCCGGCGAGCCCCAGTTGGCGGCCGCCGATCGGTCGCAGGTGCCGTCAGCGGCGGAGCGCGGCGCGGGGGTCACTACGCCGGACTCCAGCCGATCCGCCGGCTGCCCCAGGGACTCCCAGACCCCGGACGGGGAGAATCCGGAGGGATCGATAGCCGGGTCGCCCGTCAGGTCGCCCTCGAAGCCGCCCGCCGCGGTCGAAGAGTCGACCCGGACGCCTGCCGTTCCGTCGGCCGTCACCACGCCGCCGGCCGGAATCCGCACGCCGCCGGCGGCTTCCAGCGCGGCTCCGATGGCCTCTGCGAAGTCGCATCCGCACGCGAGGGACACGAGCCTGCCGACGCGCCACTCGGCTCCCGCCGTCCCGCCTCGCTCGACCCATCCGCGCGCGCGGATCAGCACGCGCCGTTCGTCCAGCCGCTCGGCCGTCGCGGCGTACCGGGCGCCGCCCGGGAGGCTTCCCTCCGCGAGCGTGACGAGGCTCCCCGCGCCCAGGTCCGCGACGGCGTCCGCCGACCACCCCTCCAGCGCCGCGTGGGCGCCGCTGAAGGCGGCTAGCCTCGCCTCGTGTACGCGCAGGCGCGCGGCGGAGATGTCGGCGGCGCCGGCCGCCGACACCGCGAGGCCGGCTACGCCGGCCGCCAACACGAGCAGCACGAGCAGCACGGCCAGGAGGACGAAGCCCCGGTCGGCGTCGAGCGCGGGCGTCATCGCCAGTTCCACAGCCGGGCGCGCGTGCGCAGGCGCAATGGTTCACCGCCCTGCTCGGTTACGGCGCGCAGATCGACGGCGAGCGCCGGGGGCGCGCCCGCCAGGCTGAAGGCGCCGCCCGGGCCGAGCCGTTCGTCGGTGAGCGGCTGGCGTCCCCCGGAGCCCCGCCGATACCTGAGGGCCCTATCGGCCAGGTGATACGACCCGCGCTCGTAGAGCAGGAGAGGGGTCCCCGGGCCGCCGACCGCGTCGGACAGCGTCCACGTCCGGATGCGCTCGGAGGGGTCCGCCGCGCAGGCCGCCTCCGGCGCGGGACGATCCGATTCCAGCGCGACCGCCGTCTCCGCCAGCGCGCCGCCGGCCAGGACCAGCACCGAGTCCTTGGCGGCGTCGGGATCGCGCATGCCGCGGTACCGGACGTGGACCGTCGCCCCCTCCAGCGCGCACGCGAGCCCCAGTCCGCGCGCAGCGCGAATCGCAATCGTGTCCGCGGACGCATCCGGGATGTCCGCCGGGGCGGCGAGCCGGACCTCCGCGGGAACGACGAGCGCGACGACGCGCGCGGTCTCGGCAAAGGCCAGGCCACCGACGTGCGCGCGGGTCAGACGCGCGTGCGCAGCGAGCAGGCCGAACGCGGCCGCGAGGACCAGGCCGCCGGCGGCCGCGGCGACCAGCAGCTCGACCAGGGTGAATCCGAGCCGCCCGCGGACCGCGTGGTCGGGCCTCATGGCAACGCG
>Ga0299907_10001933_pt1 | contig 12355 bp, 8 predicted proteins | sample RVTome_16_FD_198680 | JGI IMG/M metagenome (GOLD analysis project Ga0299907, IMG submission 198680) | Soil microbial communities from uranium-contaminated site in the Upper Colorado River Basin, Wyoming, United States - RVT152D67 (version 2) ...
CGATCTCGCCTTAACGATCGAGGGCCACACCGACGACGTGGGAGCCGCCGCGACCAACCAGACGCTGTCGGAGAAGCGCGCCGCGGCGGTCAAGGCGGCGCTGGTCGCCGACTACGGCATCGATGCGGCGCGCCTCGAGACCGCCGGATTTGGAGCGGACAAGCCTATTGGTTCGAACGACACCGCGGAGGGACGGCAGACGAATCGCCGGGTGGAGTTGGTGAAGAAGGGGTAGAGCGGGTAGGGGGTTAGCGAAACCGGGGAAGGGCTAGGGGCTAGGGGCTAGGGATTAGGGATTAGGGATTAGGGATTAGGGGACGAGAATCAGGACATCGGCGTTAGGAATTAGGAATCAGGGTAGGTGTGCGCCGCGCGTGCGCGGCGCCTATCGAAATGCAAACCGGGGGCGCGATTCGCGCCCCCGGTCTGCGTACCACCCCTAGTCCCTAACCCCTAGTCCCTAGTCCCTTCGCCGGTTTCCTCTAAAAACCCTGGCCGCTAACCCCCTACTCCGCTCCCGCTCTCACCGCCGCCACCGCCGTGGCCAGCTGCTCGGCCATCGCACTCAGCTGAGTCGCCGCGCCGTCGAGGGCCTCGATCGCCTTCACCTGCTGCTCGCTCGCTGCCGCGACCGAGTCCGTCTCGATCGTCGCGCGAGAGGCATCGCCCTTGGCGGCGACCATCGTCTGGGCCATCATCGCGGCGCGCTGCGCGTTCTCGCGCGCCGCGTCGGCGATCCGGCCACCGGCGTCGGCGACCGCGTCCGCCGCCTCGACGATGCGATCGAGGTCGGAAACCCATGACCCGCTCGCTTCGGCGACACTCAACACTTCGTGCCGCGTCCGCGCCATCAGCTCCACAGCGCGCTGGAGCGTCGTCTGGATCTCGCGTACGGCGCGTTCCATTCCTTCCGCCTCACTGGTGCTGCGGTCGGCGAGCTGTCGAACCTCCTGCGCCACCACCGCGAACCCTCGACCGTGCTTGCCCGCACGCGCGGCTTCGACCGCCGCGTTGAGCGCGAGCAGACTCGTCTGGTCGGCGATCGCGGTGATGGTCTGACCGAAGCGCTGCACCGCGTTGGATACCGCCTGAAGCCTGACGACTTCGGCCGATCCTTCCTGCACGATCGCTGCCGCGGTCGTGAGCTGCTCCATTGCCTGTTGCGTCGCCTCACGAACGCCGCGCGCCACGTCGACCATCTTCTGTCCCGTGTCGCGCGTCGCCTCACCCTCGCCTGACGCGGTGTTCGCCGCCAGCTCGGTCTGATGCGCATCGGCGCTCCCGGCGGACAACGCATCGGCCAGCACCCGCACCGATCCGTGCAGCCGCTTGGCGCTTTCGGCGCTTTCCGATGCCGCCGCGAAGAGCTGCTCCGTGCTGGCCGTGATCGAGCTCACCTGCGCCGTCGTCCGCTCAGACGTGGCCAGCACCGGCTGTACCAGTTTGTCGAGCGACATCGAGAACGCGAGATGCGGTGCGATGTACTCGAGCAGCCGCGCATCGTGGTCGCGATACATCCAGGTGAGACCGTGGCGAATACTCCACGCACCGACGAGTCGTCCACCGTGGGTGAGGGGGACGACGATCTCCGACCCCTTCTTGTTTTCGCGTTCCCAGCCTCGAGGGACCTCCAGGTCGCAGATGGCGCGTCCCTGCTCCACCGCGTATCCGAGCATGCCCGCAGTCGCGGAAAACCGCGTGCCCGGGACGATCGCTGCATCGGAGTCCGCCAAGATCGCAAACTCCTTGCGCTTCGCGTCGTACATGGCAATGCCCATGTTATCCCACGGAAGGAGCGCGCGGGTGAGCTGCTGCATGTCGCTCAGCGCCTGGAAGATCTCCGGTCGTGCGATGATCAAATGCGTCAGGCGCTGCACGAGCTCCAGGCTCTCGCCACTCGCCCCGCGCTTAATCAACCAATGCACGAGCGCCGTCAATCCCACCATCGTCAGGCCGAGCAGGATGTATTGCGAGGGCGTGAGCGATGTGAAGGCCAGACGCAGGGCCGCGAGCGCGAGTACCGTCGCGAGAATCGCGACCGTGGCCTCCCATCGTGCCGTCAGCCGCGCATCCACCCACGCGATCGCGGGTGAGAGCCGCAGCTGCGCGTAAAACGTGAGGTTCACCATCGCCGGGACGATCAGCATCAGGATGCCAAGCCGCCACATGTTCCACGGCGCGAACGCGGCCGGACCGAGTCCGCCGCCCAGCTGTACATAGAGAAAGCCGCCAACGCAGCACGCCGACGCCACGTGCCCGGCGTTCGACAGGGCGTTGCGAACGGGGAGTCGACGAACGGTGATGTCGGCGAAAACGATACCGATCCCCGTCAGCAACGCCCCAGGCGCCCAGCCGAGCGCGAACACGGACGCGATCGCGGGCCCGATGACGAAACTCGCGTAGCCCTTGCCAGGCAGCGGGATCCCGAACGTGCGTGCGCCGGCCGCGAGCGTCATCATCAGGATGGCGACCTTCCAGGGGAAGGGCCCGATGTACTGGCGGAACGCCAGGCCGAGCGCGATCGCCAGAACGGCAAATGTGAGCACCAGCCGGCGGACCACCTCGTCGGTGAGCCACGATGGCCGATCGCCGGTGGCGATCGGTGCGCTGTCGAAGATCGACGTTTCCGGGTTGACGACGGTGCTCACGAGTTTTCAGTGCTCGCCTTGGCGCGCTGAGGAGCGCCGGAGCGCGTGACACGAAGCGCCGGCGCGAGGGGCTTGCGCGACGCGAGGCATTGCTGCATTCGTGAGACGCGCGGCGCGGCGACGCCGTAACGTCACGTTCCACAGGGAGCGCGATTGCGAGGACCGGCCATTCCTCCTGCCAATCACCCACCTGCACGGTGGGGAGACCCGCGCACCCCGCCAGATCCGCGACCCAAGACGCCCGAGTCGGGAAACCCATTCCCGCCCTCGGGCGTCGATTCTTTGTGGTCAGGGTTGGCCTTTATTCCCCACTTCCCGACTCAGAGATGCCTCAACTTCGCCATGTCGTCCGGCGCCCGCATCGCATCACTCTGCCTCGGCTCCTCACCCTTCGCCCCCGCCGCCCGCGCGCCGCGAGTCACGTAGCGGCGCACAAGCGTGCCCTCAAGCGCGCGACGCTGCGGGACTGCAGCCGCCGGTGCGTCTATTGCGGATCGGCGCTCGATCTCGAGACGGCGACGTTGGACCACGTCCAGCCATTGGCCCGCGGCGGCGCTCACACGCCCGGCAACCTCGTTGCCGCGTGCGGTCCCTGCAACCGACGCAAAGGCGATCTGCTCCCGCAGGAGTTCTTCGCGCGGTATCCTAACGCGGGTCTCAACTTTCTGCTCTACGCCCGGATCGTCCACCGCGCACTCAAACGCAGTGCGCGGCGTGCAGTGAGTTTGGCCATGGCCGCGTAGCTGGGAAAACGGGGGCTCTTCAGGAATTCGTGTGGGTGTCGCTGGAGTATTGGATCACAAATCCTCTTGCGTCGTCACCCCGGCGCAAGCCGGGTCCAAGTCATTGGGCCCTTCTGGATTCCGGCGTTCGCCGAAATGACGGCCTCGGATGAGTTCTGCGGGCTCGGCCCGCCTCATTTCTCTTCCTGACCCCTCTTCCCGGGTCCTACGCTCCGACGATGAGCGTGGCGACGCCGACGAGCACCAGAATCGAGAACCACCCTGCCGTCCCCGCCACGAGGAGTCGCGCGACGATCGGCATTTGGGAGCGCGCCGTCCGATCGGCCGCGAACGCCGCGACGGAGGTCGGGATGAGCGCAAAGGCGAGATAGGCGATGAGCGGCGTTCCCTCGTCAGGCGGTTGGCGCCAGTCGATCACGCCGAGCACCACCAGCAGCCCCGAACCGATCATCCACGCCAACGCCAGTGCCCGACGTCCTCCGGCTCGGAGCGCGAACACGGCCACGAAGCCAAACAGGAACGGCACCAACGTGAACAGCAGTGCGTACGTGGACGCTGGCATTCCGTCACCAGTCCACGGGACGCAGATACGACTCCCCGATCGCCGTCGGGCTCACCATCGCGACTGTCGGCAGCTTGCGCTTCCAGTGCGTGCCATCCAGCCGGCAGCGCACCAGCTCCACCTCGGCCTCATCGAAGCCGCGGTGCGCGAGATCGCTAGGCGTATAGCCATGCAGCAGGCAATTGAGAATCGCATCGGCCCTGTCGTAGCGAATTCCGATGTCACCCTCATCCGTCTGGCCCTGAACGAGATCCGCCGTCGGCGGCTTGTCCACGATGCTCGACGGCACCCCGAGGTGCCGCGCGAGCACCCAGACCTGCGTCTTGTAGAGATCGCCTAGCGGATTGATCGGGGGTGAGTCGTCGGCGTGCCAGGTGAAATAGCCGAGCAGCCGCTCGGTCTTGTTGCCGGTGCCGAGCGGGATCGCATGATGCCGCGCCGACAGGTCGAACAACGCGATCATTCGCATGCGGGCCATCACGTTGCCGCGGCGCGAGTCGCTCGCATCCGGTTCATGCTCCAGATAGGCATCGACCGCCGACGAGATGTCGATCGTCCGCGACTGGATCCCGAGGGCGTCGATCACCTCCTGCGCGTGGGCCAGGCTCTCCGGGCTGGACGAGCGGTAGGGAAGCCGCACGCCGACCACGTTCTCCGGTCCTAACGCCTTCGCGGCCAGATACGCCGTGACGGCGGAATCCACTCCGCCCGACATGGCCACGATGCCGGTGGTGAAGCCGCGCAGCGCCATTTCGTCGCGGATGAACTGAACCAGCATCGCTTCGGCCATCGCCGCATCGATCGTCAGCGGCGGCGGCCCGTCGCCCTGCGGCGCGTCAGGCGAGACCACGTCGATGTCCGTTGCGGGTGGTCCCGTGTGGACATCGGGGTGTACGAGGATCTCGGGCTGCTCGGAGAGTCCTTCGTCCAGCTCGATCGCCGCGGGAATTCCGGCCCGAATGTCGGCCAAGGAATCCAGCAGGTGCGGGAGTCCGGTGCGTAGGTCCGACAGGAGCGGCATGTCCGCGCGGACGCGGGAGATATCGCGCAGATCGATCGTCGCTACGACGAGCGCCTCGCGAAACAACGGGCCCCGTACGCGTACGTCTCCGCGCGGGCCGGCGATCATCGAGCCACCGGGAAAGAGCTTTCCTCCCTCGCTGCCCACCAGATTGGCCAGCACGACGTACATACCGTGCTCCTCGGCGATGTCGCGCACCAGTCGATCCCAGCGCGCCGTGCTCGCCGGCCCTGGAATCGCATCGTCGCGTGGCCAGAGGCCCCGTGCCGGGGCCGCGGCACACAAGAAGATCACCTGGGCGCCATCGAGCGCGGCGAGCGTGCCTGACAAGGAATGCCAGGCATCCTCGCACACGAGCATCGCCGCGCGACCCCAGGATGTGTCGAATGCCCGGACCCCGTGCCCACGCTCGACGAACCGTTCCTCGTCGAACATCCCGTACGTGGGAAGGAAGTTCTTCCGGTGTACGTGCCGCACGTCAGGCGCGCCTTCGCCGAGCGTGACGTAGAGCGCGCTGTTGTGCAGCGTGCCGCGCCACCACTCGTAGAAGCCGATCACGAGATCGAGCGATCGTGCGGAACGGACTGCGGATCGATATGCATCATCGAGATCGCGGACCAGCGCGCCGGCCGTCATCGCCAGGTCGCGCACGCCCCCTTCCAGGAAGTAGCCTGACAGCGCCGTTTCCGGGAGCATCAGCACGCGGGGGCGCGGCTCCAGGCCATCAATGCGCGAGAACAGCTCCTTGAGCCGGCCAAGATTGGCCTGGTAGTCGCCTTTGACGGGTTGGAACTGGGCGATGGCGAGATGCACGGTGCGTTGGGGTCAAGGAGAAATTGGAAACACGTGCTTCATACCGGACCTGCGCACTCGTAGTGTAATGCGTGCGGCTGTCCCGGGAAGTCGATCGCGCTCGGAGTCGCGGCTGCGCGGCGGGCCGACCCTCCTTTCGTGATCCTCCCCATGGAGCCGGCAGGCCCCGTTCCCCGGAAATTCGGTCGTGTTTTCGTGCCGCGAGTCACCACGATTGAGTGGACCGCGGACCCGTCGCACGCGAGCGGGGATACTACCTTGGAAGCAGCGCGGTGCTCGACGACCGAGGGGTGGGTGTGGGCCGGCAGGCGAACGTCTGACCACTTCGGCTGGTCGAACATGTGCTGCGCAATGCACTCGCTCGTCCCCACATGCAATGAAGACCCGACCAGCGTTACCAGCACCAATCGACACCTCGGCGGCCTCTCCAACGACGCGCGCCAGAGGGCGCGGCAGCACCCGCCGCGGCCATCGCGGAAGGACGTATCCCGGGGCGGTGCTGCTCACGTGCTGTGCGCTGGTATGTAGTCCGGTCGCCGTCGCCCAGGCGCAGGATGGGGATCCTGCGCGCATCATCACGCCGCACGAGTCGTCGCTGGTGTTCGCGCGTGATGGCTCGTTGATCGGCGAGATCGGGCGAGAGTGGCGCACCAACATCTCGATCCGCACGCTGCCGCGGCATGTCCCTAACGCATTCGTCGCGATCGAGGACCAGCGGTTCTTCGAGCACGACGGTGTCGATGTCATCGGCATCGCGGGCGCGATCAAAGATGCCGTGCGCGGCGATCCGCGTGGGGCGAGCACGATCACGCAGCAGCTCGTCGGCAACATGCACCCCGATATCATCGATCGCAGCGACCGGTCGCTCGGACGCAAATTGCGCGAGCAGCAAGCCGCCCGCGAGATGGAGAAGCGGTACGGCAAGGAGCAAATTCTCGAGGCCTATCTCAATCAGATCGATTTCGGTCACCGCTGGTTCGGCATCGAAGCGGCTGCTCGGCACTACTTCGGTAAACCGGCTGCGCGCCTGACGATCGCCGAAGCCGCAACGCTCGCGGCGGTGATCAATGGACCGGCGCTGTACGACCCGATTCGCCATCCCGAGCGCACCACGCAGCGGCGCGATCTCGTGCTCACTCTGATGGCGCAGCAAGGCTACATCTCCGCCGCGCAGGCTGCCGCCGCGAAGCGTGAGCCGCTGCGCACGGTCCCCGACGCGGGATTCTCCGCGCCGTCTCCGTACTTCGTTGACCTGGTGCGGCAGCGGCTCGAGCGCGATGGCGTCTCACTGGCTGCGGGCGGCTTTCGCATCTACACGACGGTGGATCCCGCGCTGCAGCGCGGCGCCACCGAGGCGCTCCGCAGCGGCGTAGCGGCCGTAGAGGAGCGACCGGATTTCCGGCACACGACGTTCGCCGATCGTCCGCGCGGGAGCAGCGACTATCTCCAGGGGATGGCGGTCGCCATTGCACCGCAGACCGGCGACGTGCTGGCGCTCGTTGGCGGGCGCGATTACGGCGCGTCGCAGTACAATCGCGCGGCGAACGCAACGCGTCAGCCGGGGAGCGCGTTCAAACCGATCGTCTACGCCGCCGCTCTCGACGCGCTGGTACCGGCGAACGCGATCATCCCGGATACGGCGCTCGCGATCCCGCTCGGCGATGGGACGATCTACCGGCCGCGCAACTCGGATGGCGAGTTCGTCGGACCGCTCACCATGCGTCAGGCGCTCGCCCTTTCGCGCAACACCGTTGCCGTCCAACTCGGGCTGTCGGTCGGAATGGACAGCGTCATCGCGCTGTCGCAGCGGCTCGGCATATCGACTCCCGTCGTGCCGTACCCCTCGAGCGCGATCGGGGCGTCGACCGTCCGCCCGCTGGACTTCGTGACGGCGTACGCCGCCTTCGCCAACGGCGGGAAGGCAGTCGAGCCGCGACTCGTTAGGGCCGTCGAGGATGCCGCCGGCCGGACCGTCTGGACCGCGCCGCCTCCGAGCCCACGGCAGGTGATGGACCCCCACATCGCGTACATCGTGCTCGATCTGATGCGCGAGGCGGCGGAACGGGGAACGGGTACCGCGGCACGGCGCGCCGTTCCGACGCACGTGCCGGTGGCCGGCAAGACCGGTACGACGAACGACAACACCGATGTCTGGTTCATCGGCGCGACGCCAGATGTGGTCGGCGGCATATGGCTGGGCTTCGACCGGCCGAAGAGCATTACTCCGGGGGCCGCCGGGGGCTCGCTGGCCGCGCCGATCTGGGGTGAAATGGTCGGCAGCTGGTATCGCGGGGGTCACGATCCGGGCCGCTGGACGCCGCCGGCGGGCCTCGTGGCCGCCGAGCTCGACCGGGCGAGCGGTCAGCTGGCCGCCGTTGACACGCCTGACGAGCAGCGCTACATCGAGTACTTCGTACCCGGGACGGAGCCGGCGCCGATTCGCCCGAACCCTTGGGCCGTCTTCACCTGGGGGGCCATCCAGTTCTAGGAGCCGGTCGGCGGGTGGTGAGGCATCGTCGCACACGACCATTCGATCGACGCCGGCCTAACACCGGTCAGCTCGGGACATGACGTTCCATGGTGATCGCGGCCGCGTGATCACCACGCGGTCCACGGAGGACATCATGATGTCTACGGGAGAGAGCGCCGAGATTCGTGAGATGTTGGCCCGGGCGCTGGGATGGGAGGATGCGCACGTGGGATTCGAGACGGCGGTCGCGGGCGTGTCTCCGGAACACCGCGGCCAAATCCCCCCCGGCCTGCCGTATTCCATTTGGCAGCTGGTCGAGCACATTCGCCTCACGCAACGCGACATCCTCGATTTCTGCTGCGACCCGGAGTATCAGGAGCGCCACTGGCCTGACGATTATTGGCCACCGTCGGGCGCAGCGCCTGACGAAGAGGCGTGGCAAAGCAGCTGTGCCGCGGTTGCCGAGGATCGCAACGCCCTCGCGCGTCTCGTTCGGGACTCGACCCGCAGCCTCGTTGCTCCGATCCCGCACGGCGATGGCCAGACGCTGCTCCGCGAAGCCATTCTGGTCATCGACCACACCGGCTATCACGTAGGGCAGATCGTGGTGATCCGAAAAGCGCTGGGATCCTGGGGCGGATGAGGCTCAGTGGCGGCGTTCCAGCGCGCTGCCGACTGCGTACACGACAAGGGACGTCGCGAGAGATGCCAGGAACGGATAGGCGAATCCACCGTAGCTCGCCACCAGATAGACCGTCACCCCTCCGACGAGCGTCGCCATGGCGGTACGCGCGCCGCCCCACGGCGTGAACAGCCCCACCGCGATCGTCACCAGTGCACCCGCGCTCCCGAACGCCGAAGCCTGTTCCACCAGCGCAAACACGCCCTCGGCGCCGATCGCGAGTAGATAGGCAATCCCGCCGAACAGCAGCACCCCGCCTCGCGCGATCAGCACCTTCCGTCGCTCGGACGTGATCCGCGCTACCGGCACGATGACGTTGTGCGACAGCAGTCCCGAGGCAATGAGCAGCGTGCTGTCCACGGTCGAGAGAATCGCCGAGATGAGGCCGCCGGCGAAGATCACGTAGAAGACGTCAGGCAATACCGCGCGCGCAACCGTCGGGATCAGCTGCTCGGCATCGCCTAGCGAGGGAAGGAGAACCGGACCGGCGAGGCCGATGATCACAGGAATGCAGCCCACGCCCAGGTACAAGACGCCCGCCGCGATCGCGGAGCGTCGCGCCACCGGCGCCGAGCGCGCTGCAATGAGGCGGCCCACCGTCTCCGTGGCGAGCAACGACCCGAACACCGGAATGGCCCACGACTCCATCGCGCCGAGCAGCGGAACGTCAGGCGCCCGCCGAACGGTCGATGCGGTGGCGATCGCCTCCATCGTCCCACCGATTCCGCCGAGCGACAGCACGACGGCGATGAACACCACGAGCAACCCGAGCACGAGCAGGCCGCCTTGGATGAGATCCGTCATGGCATCGGCGAGCAGTCCCCCGAACACCGTGTAGATCATCGTGAATCCGGCCGCCAGCGCGATCGCGGTGTTCACGTCGAGCGTGGACGAGGTCGACAGGACATAGCCGAACGCGCGCACTTGCGCTGCCGCCCAGAGGACCGAGCTCGGAATCAGCACGATCGCCGCAACCCGCTCGACGGACACGGAGTAGCGCTGTCGAAAGAAGTCCGCAAGCGTCGTCAGGCCGCGCTTCCACAGCGGGACGGCGAACACCGCTCCGAGCAGGATCAGACAGAGCCCGTACCCGAACGGCTCGGCCGACGCGAGTGAGACCCCCTCGCCGTACGTCGTCCCCGCCGACCCGACGATCGTTTCGGCCCCGAACCAGGTGGCGAAGAGCGAAAAGGTGAGGAGCAGCGGTCCTAACGACCTGCCGGCGAGCAGGTAGTCGGACTCCGACGCGATACGACGGGATACCCAGACGCCGATCCCGAGCTGGACGACCAGGTAGAGGAGAACGGCGGCGAGCAGCAATCAACGCGCGGGATCTACCGCTCGACCCACGCCGCGACGGGAATTCCGGACAGCTCTCTGCCTACGCGCACCACCTCATCGATCACTGCGCGGACGTCCTCCTCTCCCGTCCGGAAGTTCACGATGCATGCGCGGAGAAGGTACGTGTCGTCGATCACCGCATTGGTCAGAAAGGCGCGCCCCTCGGACTGCATCCGTTCCATGATCGCCTTGTTGAGCACGTTCAGCTCTTCCAGCCGCTGCGCACGGGTGTCACGATCTTCCGGGCCGACATAGCGAAAGGTGGCGATGGACAATCCGAGCGTCGCCGCCTCGAGCTCGTCGTGCGCCGCGGCCATCTCGAACATTCGCTTCGCGAGCGCGACGTCCTCGGCGATCATCCGCTCGTATCCGGACCGGCCCACTTGCTGCAAGGCGAGCCAGACCTTGAGCGCGCGGAAGCCGCGCGAGTTCTGTGGGCTCCACTCGTGATAATAGATCGGCGGATCCGGTTCCTCGACCGCGTCCGGGTAATAGGGCGGGTGGTAGCTGAACGCATCGCGAAGCATTTCCGGATGGCGCACGATCACGCACCCCGCCTCGAGCGGCGCGTAGAGCCACTTGTGCGGATCGACCGCGACCGAATCCGCCTCGCGGAGGGCCTTCAAGTCGTCAGGCGCATCGGGGAGGATCGCCGCCGGAGCCCCGTAGGCACCGTCGACGTGAAACCACACGCCGTGCTCGCGCGCGATCGCGGCGAGCTCGCCCAGTGGGTCGATCGCCCCGGTGCTGACGGAGCCCGCGGTGCCGATGATCGCCAGCGGGCGATCGCCGGCGGCGCGGTCGCGCTCGAGGGCATCACGCAGGGCGCCGGTGTCCATGCGCTGACGGTCATCCGGGGCGATCCACCGTATGGCGTCCGTTCCGATCCCCGACAGATCGGCCGCCTTCTGCACCCACGTGTGGGTCTCGCCAGACGCGTAGAGGCGCAGCGGTGGAAGCTCGCGGATTCCGCGCTCGCGGATGCCCGTGCCTAGCGCTTGCGCGCGTGCGGTCCAGACCGCGACCATGTTCGCCATATTCCCGCCGCTCACCAGCACGCCGCCGCTCCCCTCAGGCATGCCTAGCAGCTCGGCGATCCACCGCATCGTCTGAGCTTCGATCTCCGTCGCCATCGGCGACAGCAAATAGCCGCCGACGTTCTGATTGACCGTCGCCGCGATCAGCTCGGCGAGCGCCCCGATCGGTGCCGCCGATGACGTGATGAAGCCGTAGAATCGTGGATGGCCGTTGTAGAGGTTGTGCGCGCGCAGCAGCTCGATCGCGTGGTCGAGCAGCGCCCGCGGATCGGAGCCCTCCCGCGGCATGCCGCGGCGACCGAGGGCGTCGCGCACGTCGGTCAGGCCGGCGCCCGTCGTCACCGGACCTCGGGGCATCTCCCGCAGCAGCTCGGCGAGTTGGTCGACCAGGTGATGGCCGAGCGTGCGAAACTGCTCGGGGGAGAGGTCCAGTGGGGATGAACGCATTTTGTTCGTCGGTCGATGTCGGGTGAGGCTCTGGGGCCGGTCAATCGCCGGGCGCTGCGACGATGCAGCAGACTGGAATGTCGCAGTTTGTGCCCACTTGCGCGAGCGAACAGCGAGACCGAGCCGTGAGCGCGCACTCCTCGGCAGGCTCGCTGCCGAGGAGCCGGCATCATGGTCGTCTGCGCGATTTGCGCTCCCGAACCGACGGGTTGGAACTGGTGATGGGGGTTGTCAGGGTCTCCTCTGGGTGTCGCCGGTGTATTGAATCAGAGGTCCTCTTGCGTTCGTCACCCCGGCGAAAGCCCGTCATTCCGGCGAACGTCGGTACCAGGCCATTGAACCTCTTCTGGATTCCGGCTTTCGCCGGAATGACGGTGGATTCCGGCTTTCGCCGGAATGACGGTGGATTCCGGCTTTCGCCGGAATGACGGCTTCGGATGAGTTCTAAGGGACGACCCGGCTCAATCTCGAATCCCGAATCCCTAGCTCCTAACGCTTACCGCGACACACGCTCCACCGGGAGACCGCTGGGCACGCGGCGTGGAGTGATGTGCGACAGGTTGCGTACTCTGTCGTCCGTGAGCGTGCGCA
>Ga0299907_10001934_pt1 | contig 12355 bp, 7 predicted proteins | sample RVTome_16_FD_198680 | JGI IMG/M metagenome (GOLD analysis project Ga0299907, IMG submission 198680) | Soil microbial communities from uranium-contaminated site in the Upper Colorado River Basin, Wyoming, United States - RVT152D67 (version 2) ...
TGAGGAGATCGAGCGGGCGCCCGACCAGGATATCGACGAGCTCTTGCGCGGACGCGTCGCCGGCGTGCAGGTCCTGCACTCGCCGGGCGGCATCATCGTCCACATCCGGGGCGCGACATCGATCATGGGCGGCAACCAGCCGCTGTACGTGGTCGATGGGGTCCCCATCGAGGCGGCGCCGGACGGGAGCGTCCCCATCCAGCCGCACGACATCGAGTCGATCCGGGTTCTCAAGGACGCCGTCAGCACGACGATGTACGGTGTGCGGGGCGCCAACGGGGTGATCGTCATCACGACGAAGCAGCCTCGTCAATAGGGTCGTCCGGTCCCGCGGAAGACGAGCGGTCGCTCGTCATTGCGGGTCACGACGTACAGGTCCCCCCGGCGCGTCCGCACGCGCCGGATGTCCCGCGCTTCGCCGGGCACCTGGAATCCACTCTCCACGGCGGGCACCGGCTCGAACGCACCGGACCCGTCGCCACGCAGCAGGATACCGTAGCCGCCGCTCATGCGTCCGATCTCCGGTCTGACCCCGTCGAAGTTCCCGGCCAGCAGCACGTCCAGATCGCCGTCCCCATCCACGTCCGCGGGGAGGATTCCGTACACCGGAGCGACCTGCGCTTCCAGCGGCAACGGTTGGAGCGTGAACGAGCCGTCGCCCCCGTTTCTGGCCAGCGCCGTCGCGAGCGTGTGCGCACGCTTCACGACGGCGTCGGCGAGCTCCGAGGGCGGGAGAAGGTCCTCCACCGTCGCGAGCGCGTAGCTGTCGAAGTCGGGAACTCGCGTCCTGAGGGCCGGAAGGGCGCCGATCAGATCGTCGCGCAGCGCGAGCGGATAGCTCACCCCGCCGTTGTAGGCCGTGAGGATCTGCTCGACGTGGCCGTTCCGGTCGAAGTCCTTCACGTACATGACGAGCGGCTCGCGCTCGCTGGCGCGCAGGCGGGTGTTGAGGCCGAGGTTGCCGACGAGGAAGTCCACGCGCCCGTCACCCGTGAAATCCCCGGGGACGATCCGGTTCCACCACCCGTGACTCCGCTCGAGACCGGGTGACTCCGCCCGCTCGAGCCGGCCATCGTCCGTGACGCGGAAGATCGTGATCGGCATCCACTCCCCCACCACGACCAGCTCCGCGCGCCCGTCGCCGTCGACGTCGGTCCAGGCCGCGTCCGTGACCATGCCGATCTCGGCCAGGTCGGGAGCGCGCTCCCGCGTGACATCGGTGAAGCGCCCCCGGCCGTCGTTGGCGAGCAGGACGCTGGAGGGATCGAGCCCGTACCGCCACGGGACCACCCGCCCGCCGACGAACACGTCGACGTCGCCATCCCCGTCGAAATCGTGCGCCGCCGCGCGCGAGCCCGAGAGGCTCAGGGCGGGCAGGGCCTCCTCGGCCTTCCGCAGGCGGCCGCCGCCCTCGTTCACGTACAGGCGGTCCTGGAGAGCGGGGGCCACGTCCGAGAACTCGCTCCCGCCGCTCACCACGTAGAGGTCGAGCCGGCCGTCACCCGTCGCGTCGAAGAAGGTGGCCCCGACGTCCTCGGAGTGGCGATCCCGCTCGAACAAGGCGTCGTTCCGGGAGGCGAAGCTCCCATCGGCGCGCTGGAAGTACAGCCTTCCCGGCTGCTCCTTCGCCCCGCCGATGAACATATCGTCGAGCCCGTCGCCGTCGACGTCCGCGACGGCGGTCGGGGGACCCTCGGTGGACAGGAGCTTCGGGAGCAGGCGCTCCCGGTGGAAGTCGACGAAGGCGTTCTCGCGGTGCGCGAAATCGAGCTCGATGTCATCGGTGACATCGGCCAGGATCGGGTCCGAGTCGGGCCGCTCGAGCGGCTCCGCCGGCGCCGCGCCCGCCTGATCGATCGTCAGGAGCCGGTCGGTCGGCACCCGTCGCTCGACGGTCACCCGACCGTCGGGCCATTCCACCGTGACCGCGTCGAGCGTGTCGCGCTCGCCGACGCCGAAGCCCAGCGTGTAATCGACGCTCGACTGGAAGCCGCGCGACGGCACGAGCTCCTGGACGAACAGCCGGTCGCCGGCATGCAGCGTCACCCGCGCGCCGATCCCGTACCGGTTGGCGCCTTCTCCCCGCAAGCGCACGCCGAGATACCGGTTGGGGCCGCGGTCGCGGGCCTCGTTCCGATAGAGGAAGGCCTCGGCATCGACGTTGCTCACGACCAGGTCGAGGTCCCCGTCGCCGTCCAGGTCCCCGTACGCCGCGCCGCTCGAGAACCCCGCGTCGTCGAGACCCCACTCCGCGCTCGCGTCGGCGAACGTCAGATCGCCGCGGTTGCGGAAGGCGTAGTTGCGCAGCGGAGTGGCGCCCAGCGCCTCGATCAGCCCCATCACGTCCACGTCGTCGCCGCGGCGAGCGGCCTGGAGGGTGCGCGGGTCGGCGAGCAACGAGACGTAGTCCCGCGACGTCACGTCGCGACGCATTCCGTTCGTGACGTGGATGTCCTTGTAGCCGTCCAGATCGAAGTCGGCGATCAGCGCGCTCCAGCTCCAGTCCGTGCGCGACACCCCCGCGAGCTGGCCGATCTCCGTGAAGACGCCCGTCCCCTGGTTCACGAGGAGCGTGTTGCGCGTGAACTGGTGATGGTACCCGCTCTCGAGGCGGCTCTGGTAGAGGTCCCAGTCCTCGAACCCCTGCGTCATCTTGAACCGGTACTCGTCCTCCGGGAGCATGTCGGTCACGTAGATGTCCGGCCAGCCATCGTTGTCGATGTCCGCGACGTCCAGACCCATGGAGGAGTAGCTCGTGTACGGCGTGCGCTCCCGCACCGATTCGGTGAAGGTGCCGTCTCCGTCGTTCAGGTACAGATAATCCTGCTCGAAGAAGTCGTTCGATACGTAGATGTCCGGCCAGCCGTCGCGGTCGAGGTCGCTCACCGCGACCCCGAGACCGAAGCCGATCTCGCTTCCGTGGATGCCGGCCGACTCGCTCACGTCCGCGAAGCGGCCATCGTCGTTGCGATAGAGCCGGTCTCCCCCGTAGGGATCGCGCACGTCCCGCGTGTTGAGGAGCCCGAAGCTGTTGGCTGGACGCGGAGAGTTGTTGAGGACGTAGAGGTCGAGGTCGCCGTCCCCGTCGTAGTCGAAGAACGCCGAGTGGGTGGTGTACCCCCTATCCGCGATCCCGTGCTCGGCGGCCGACTCGGTGAACGTGGGGATGCCGTCCTCGTCCAGACCCCGGTGGATGTAGAGCTGGTTCGCCCGCCGCTCCTCCCCGGCGTCGCCCGCGACCGCCACGTAGATGTCGAGCCGGCCGTCGCCGTCGACGTCGGCGAAGGTGATCCCCGTGGCCCACGCTCCCTCGCCGGCGACCCCCGCCCGGCGGGTCACATCGGTGAAGCGGAACGCGCCCTCGTTCAGGTACAGCCGGTTCTCCCCCAGATTCGAGGTGAGCATCAGCTCGGGAAGCCCGTCACCCGTGAGGTCGCCCAGCGCCACGCCGCCGCCGTTGTAGTAGTTGCGGTAGCTGAAGACGTTGGCTTCCGGCGTGTCCTCGATGCGGTTCTCGAAGCGCACGCCCGTGTAGGACGAGGGGAGGAGCGTGAAGAGCGCGTCGCCAGCGGGCGGAGGCTCCTCCCGCGAGCGATCCCCTCCGCCGCATGCGGCTGCCACGACGAGGAAGGCCGCGAGCGCGAGACGCCGATCGACGCCGGGATGCCCGGGCATTGGAGTGGAGGGACACCACGGTCCGCCTCCCGGGAGGGGAGGCGGACCATGATGTCTACGACGCGGGTACGGCCGGAATCACGACCGTCTCAGTACCCCGGATTCTGCTGGAGCTCCGGATTCGTGTCGAGCTGCGGCTGCGGGATCGGCATGAGGATCCGGAACGGCTCCGTCGGCCCCTTGAACTCCCACGTGTCCGTGAACTTCCCGTGCCGGACGAGGTCCTGTCGCCGTCTCGCCTCGGCGGTGAGCTCGAACAGCCGCTCCAGGAGCATCTGGTCGCGGAAGCTCGCCTGCGTGAAGTTCCCGGCGCTCAGCGGCTTGGGCGGGCTGAAGACCCGCGCGCGCAGCGTGTTGACGAGATCGACGGCACCGGCCGTGTTGCCGAGCTCGTTGAGCGCCTCGGCCTTGATCAGGTACATCTCGCCGAGGCGGAAGTAGGCCACGTCGTTGTTGTTGTGCTCCGCCACGTGCTCGGGATCGAGCCGCCACTTGACGATGCGGACGCCCTCGGACTCCGTCGCCTGGTGGATGTCGTTGATCGTCGGGACGATGATGAGCGGCGCGCCCGACCGGTCCGTGATCGGCTGGCCGGTCTCGAGGTTCACCTGCGGACCCACGAGGAAGATCTCGGTCCGCTGGTCGTCCGGATCAAACGAGAAGTACGTCGACGCCAGCGTGGAGAAGCCGTTCCACGGCGTCGGGCTGATGTGATTGTAGTGGAGCGCCCGCATCACGAAGTTGAGCCCGAGCCCCGTTTCGTTGAGGTGCTTCACGACGAGGATGTTCTCGGGGGACAGGTAGTTGTCGGGCGCGAAGTTCTCATCCCAGTCCGTGGCCAGCGCGTAGGCTCCCGAGTTGATCACCCGGTCGGCCGCGTCGATCGCGTCCTGCCAGCGGGCCTGTCCCTTCTGGAGCCCCGCGGTGGTGACCGTGCCCGTGAACACCTCGGCGTTCAGGTACATGCTGGCCAGGATCGCGTCGGCGGCGCCGCGCGTGAACCGTCCGTGGAGGTCGGCCGGCCAGCTCAGGGGCAGGGTCTCCCGGACCTCGAGGAGCTCCTGCTCGATGAAGGCGAACAGCTCCGCCCGCGACGCGCGCGGCCGCGCCAGGATCTCGGTGTCGGTGGCGATCGGCACGCCGCCGAACATGTCCATCAGCATGTAGTAGTAGAACGCCCGGAGCGCCCGCAGCTCGGCCGCGTAGACGTCCTGGTTGGCCACGGTGACGTTGTTGAGGGCCTCCAGCACCACGTTGGACTTCGCCACCCCGGCGAACAGGTTGTTCCACGTCCCGTTGATGTCATCGAGCCCGGCGGGGCTGTTCGCGCTCCAGTTCTGCTCGTGGATCTCGATCCAGCGACCGTTGTCGAACCAGTCCTGCCCGCGGGTGGGGACGATCATCTCGTCGGTGGTGATCTCGCTCAGGTTGTAGTAGCCCCAGAGCGTGTTGCGCAGCTCGGCGTAGGCCGCCGTGACGCCGCCGAGCACCTCCTCCTCGTTCTGGTAGAAGTTGTCGGGCGTGATCGCGCTGGTCGGGTTCTCATCCAGCGAGCAGCCCACGGACACGGCCAGAACGGGCAGAAGCAGCGACAGCGCCGGACGCCCTATTCCCCGGCCTCGGAGCGAGTATCGCGAACCTGGCATTTTCATACGACCTCCTGTTTTCCCCTTCGTTGGGCGTGCGTGCGGGCGAACCGTGCTCCGGCGCACGGCTTCACATCCCCACCTGCACCCCGAACGTGAACGTCCGCGCGCGCGGATACGCGAGATAATCGATGCCGCGCGAGGCGAGACCGGACGCGATGTGTACTTCTGGATCGTAGCCGGAATACCCGGTCAACAGGAACAGGTTGTCGGCCGAGCCGTACAGGCGCGCCGTGCGCACGCCGAACGCGGGGGGCAGGTCCAGCCGGTAGCCGACGGTGATGTTCTGGAGCCGGACGAACGAGCCGTCCTCGATCCAGCGCGACGAGAAGATCGCCGGCTCGAAGATCCCGATCGGATCGTCGAGCGCCGAGCGGAGGAAGTTCTTGTCCTGGAGCGCGTTCCCCTTCGTGCTGTATACGAGGGCCGTGTTGTTGAACACGTCCTGGCCGACCTCGGCGCGCACGAAGACGCTCGCGTCGAGCCGCCCCCAGCCGATCCGGTTGGTGAGCCCCAGCGAGAAGTCCGGGTTCGCATCGCCCAGCACCACGAAGTCGTCGCCGCCCGGGCTCGTCGTCGTGCCGTTGAGGATGCGGCTGGTCACGTTGCCGTCCTCGTCGCGCTCCACGTCGTAGCGGTTGAAGAGCTGCCGGCCCTGATCGTCGACGCCCACGAACTCGGGGCCGAAGAACGTGCCGAGGGGCTCGCCGGGCATGATCCGCTGCGCGACCTGGCCGCTCTGCCCCTGGCCGCTCACGCCGCCGGTCGAGATGAACGTGCGGCCGCCGAGGTCGACGACCTCGTTCTTGTTGGTGCCGAACACGAGCCCGGCCTGCCAGTCGAACCCGCTGCGGTTGACGAGCACGGCGTCGAACGAGGCCTCGAGCCCCGTGTTCCGCACCTCGCCGATGTTCTCGAGCCGCGTGGCGACGACGGCGGGCTGGGCCACCGCGACCTCGAGGAGCAGGTCGGTGGTGTTCTTCCGGTAGTACTCGATCGAGCCCGAGTACAGGTTGTCGTTGAAGCCGAAGTCGATCGCCAGGTTGATCTGCGACGTCTGCTCCCACTTCAGGTTCGGGTTCGGGTTCCGGATCGGCGCGACGCCGGTGAACGCGCCGTTGCCGAACACGTAGCGTGCCCCGTCGTTCGTCTCGAGCAGGATCAGCGACGAGTACGGCGGGACGGCCTGGTTGCCCTGGAGCCCCCACCCGGCCCGCAGGCGGAGCTCGGAGAACGGTCCATTGGCGAGGAAGTCCTCCTCGCTCAGCCGCCAGGCGCCCGAGATCGCCGGGAAGAAGGCCCACTTGTTCCCGGCCCCGAACCGGGAGGACCCGTCGTAACGGACCACCCCGGTCAGGAAGTAGCGGTCCCTGTAGCTCCAGTTGGCGCGCGACAGCACCGAGACGAGCCGGCTGTCCTCCTGGAAGGAGAACGGACGCTCGGTGACGGAGCCGCCGCCCAGATTGCTGAACCCGAACGCGTCGGTGAGGAAGTCGCGAGATTCGGCCCCGAACTCGCGGATCTGGTAGTCGGCGGCCTCGTAGCCCGCCACGATCTCGAGGGTCTGATCGTCGGCGATCTGGTCCTGCCACGTCAGGAGCCCCTGGAACGTGAGGTCGGTCTTGTCGCGGTTCACCTGCCGCGCGCGTCCGTTCCACTCCGCCCCGACCGGGCTGCCGGCGGGGAAGTACGTCCGCCGGGTGCCCTCGGACCGATCCACCCCGAAGATCGCCTGCGCGGAGAGGTTCGTGGTGAGCTCGTAGGACCCCTTGAGGCTGCCGAGTGTCCGCGTGGTGCTCGCCTCGTCGAGCAGCTGGTCGGCCATCGCCACGGGGTTGCGGACGGACTGCCGCCCCGTGCCGATCTCGAAGAACTCCTCCAGACCGGTCTCGGGATCGGTGACCATCACGGGCTGCGTCGGGTTGAAGATGACCATGTTCTGGAACACGTCGCCTTCGAACCCCCCGGTATTCTGCGCCTGCAGATAGTCGTTCTCGGTGTGCGCGCTCGTCAGCGTGAGGTCGAGGTGCAGGCGGTCGCGGAACGCGCTGTGCGTTCCGTTCAGGCGGCCCTGATAGCGCTGGAAGCCGCTGCTCAGGGCCACGCCCTCCTGGTCCATGAAGTTGAGCGAGGCTCGGAACCGCGTCGCCTGCGTGCCGCCGGTGAACGTGAGGTTGTGGTTCTGGGTGACGCCCGTGCGCGTCACCGCGTCTTCCCAGTTGGTGCTCGCGTCGCCCAGCCCGTCGAGACGGCTCGGGTCGAGGGTGCCGGCCGCGACCTGGGCCTCCACGAACGCCCGGTACTCGGCGCCGTCCAGCACCTCGAGGCGGCTCGCCGGGGACGCCGCGGCGACATAGCCGTCGTACTCGATGCTCACCTGCCCCGGCTGACCGCGCTTCGTCTCGATGAGGATGACCCCGTTGGCGGCGCGGGAGCCGTAGATCGCCGCCGCCGAGGCATCCTTCAGGATCGTGATCTCCGCGATGTCCGAGGGGTTGAGGAGGTTGAGCGGGCTGCGCGGGAGCGACGCGCCCCCGCCGACGCCCAGACCGCCGGGCTCGGTGGGCACGTTCTGCACGGGCACCCCGTCGATCACGTACAGCGGCTCGTTGCTCGCGCTGATCGACGTGCCGCCCCGGATCCGCACCTGGGCGTCGGCTCCGGGCTCGCCCGTGTTCCGAGTCACGACGAGGCCCGCGACGCGTCCCTCGATCATCTGGTTGACGTTCGAGAGCACGCCGACATCGGCGTCATCGGGGTCCACGGTGGCCACCGAGCCGGTGATCGCCAGACGTCGCTGGGTCCCGTAGCCGGTGGTCACCAGCTCTTCGAGCACGATCGCCTGGATCTGGAGCTCGAAGTCGGCGGTGGCGGTCTGACCCGCGGCCACCGTGACCTCCTGGGCCACGGGGGCGTAGCCGATCAGCGTGGCCCGCACGGTGTGCGTTCCCGCCGGGGCGGCGAACTCGTACGTGCCCCCCTGTCCCGTGAGCGCGCCGATCGGCATGTCCTGGATGGACACGCTGGCGCCCACGACGGGCTCCAGCGTCATGGCATCGATGACGCGGCCCCGGATGACGCCGTCCTGCGCGGTGAGGGAGCCCGCCGAAAGGAGGAGGCAGGCGAGGAATCCGAGGAACGGCCTACGAACCATCGACATACAAACCTCCGGCTGGCGTACGAGCGTCTCGTGTGCGTACCGATGCGGTCCGCCCCACCACGCGTCCCCTGCCCGGGCGGATCCGTCCGCCGCGGGGCGAACGACAGAAAGGCAGAGGCCCAGATTCGAAGAGGGGCTCGGCGTCGAAAAAGGGCGCCGCCCCTGAGAAACCGGAAGCCAAAAGTCCTGTAACATCGTATTGCCGTGGCGGGAACGCCCGCAAGGCCCGATCGCCGCGCCGCCCGCCGGCGGGAGGCCGCGCGGGATCCCACCTATACGCGCCCCGCGGCCATCGCGATGGCGCCGAGCACGCCGGCGTCGGGGCCGAGGATGGGCGGCACGATGAACTCGTCGATCCCCTCGCGGAGCTCCTCCACGTCGAGATAGCCGGCGAGCAGCGCGCGCACCCCGCCGCGGATGGCGGGGAACAGGTCCGGGTTGGTCATCACTCCGCCCCCGAGCACGATCCTGCGCGGGGCGACGCACAGCACGGTGTCCGCGACGAGGTGGGAGAGGTAGTGCCCGATGATCTCGTACGCGGCGTGACCGGGCCCCAGGTCCTCCAGCCGCGCGCCCCAGCGCGCCACGATGCTCGGACCCGAGGCGAGGCCCTCGAGGCAGTCGCGGTGGAAGACGCACGCCCCGGGGTACGCATCACCGGGTGCGCGCGGCGCGCGCACGTGTCCGATCTCGGGATGCAGGAGGCCGGTGAGCGGCCGGCCGCGCACCAGGATCCCCGCCCCGATGCCGGTCCCCACCGTGAGGTAGACGAACGGGTCGCATCCCACGCCGGCCCCCCAGGTCGACTCGCCGATGGCGGCGCCGATGACGTCGGTCTGGAGGTCGACGGGGCCGTCGAAGCGAGCGCCGAGCTCGGCCAGGAGGTCGACCCCGCGCCACGCCGTCTTGGGGGTGGGTCCGATCACCCCGTAGTCGCGGGCCATCGGATCGAGGCGCACGGGACCGAAGGCGGCGACGCCCAGGGCTCGGGGTCGCCCGAACCGCCGGCCGTAATCCGCCAGGGTCGCCTCGATCTCCGCGAGCGTCGCCTCCGGGTCGAGGGTGGGCGTCCGGGACCTGTGGAGAAGCGTCCCGTCCGCGCGCCCCACACCGCACACGGTGTGCGTCCCGCCCAGCTCGACGCCGGCGTAGAGGGCGTGATCGCCGGCGCTCATGCCCGAGCGGGTTTCGGCGTCACGCCGGGGCGCGCCCGCCCTGAACGGGGTGTCCCGGCGGGTTTCGGGCCGCGCCGCGCTCGAGGGGAACCGGAGCGATCTTCCGGAGGATCCTCGTTCCCGACGCGGCGAGGTCGATCTCGAGCTTGCCGTCCTCGAACGTCCCCTCCGCGCGAACAGGGAACGCTCCCAGCCGCTTCACCGCCGCGAGGCTCCAGCGCGCCGCTCCGTCCGACACGCTCGCCTCGCCGGCGAACACCCGCTCGCCGTTCGTGAGGTGGACCGAGATCCGGACGCGGCCGGCGTCCGCCGCGGGCGAGGTGAGGAACACCGCCGCCGCCGTGTAGGACCCCGTCGAGTCGTCGCGCAGCGCCCCGATCGCGAACAATGCCTTCCGCCGCCCGAGGGTCTCGAGCGCGTCGCCCCGCGTGAAGGCCCGATTGCGCATCACGGCCCCGGAGCAGCGGTCGCAGCGGAACTCGTAGGACGCGTCCGGGTCGAGCTCGATCCCGTAGGGGCGCGAGCCGAGGTCGGTCACGCAGCGCTCGGCCGTGGCCGACGGCGCCCTGCGGACGTGGAGGCGGCGGCCATGATCGGCCGCCATCTCGATCAGTTCGCCCGCGGCGGGCGCAGGCGCGTCGAATCCGTCGAGCCCGAGTCGGTGGGCGATGAGCAGCGCGGCGAACTCCGCGTGCGCGCGCGCCGTCCCTTCCGTGGACGGCAGCGCGCGCTCGATCGCGTCCAGGGCCTCGCGGCCCCCGACCTGCCCCAGGGCCCGCATGACCCCGGCGAGGACGCGCCGGTCGCGGATGCGGGTGGCCGCCACGAGGATCTCGCTCGCGGCCACGGGGTCGGCGCGTGGCAGGCTGATCGCAGCCCGATAGCGCAGCCTGGACGGGGCCTCGTCGTCTTCGAGCACGTGCTCGAGATCGCGGTGCCGATTCGGATACGAGGATCGTGCGAGGAGCTCGATCGCCGCCGCCCGGGACGGCTCCGAGACGGCCCCACGAACCGCGGCGCGAACGTCGCGCAGGCCCGGCTCGAGCGTGGGGGCGCCGGCCGCGCCCGGTCGCGCGACGGACAGCGTGGAGGATCTGGTGATCGACATGGTCGCGTCTCTCAGGGAAGGCCGGAGCACTCGGTGACGAAGCAGTGCGTGAGCATCGTGGCCGCCTGGCTCGAATTGATCCGCCGGCCGTTCGGACCGCTGAACATCAGGTTTTCCGGGTCGCTGGAGTGCCCGCTGACGCCGAGGAAGTGACCCAGCTCGTGCGCGAAGGCCGTGGCGGTCAACTCGTCGTCGCCCTGCTCGATCTCCACGACCACGGCGGAATCCTTCCCGTCCTTGTCGCAGCCGCTGGGACGCGCCGAGCCGATCCGGCTGCCGGCGTAGGTGAGCACCATGAATCCGTCCACCCCGTCGTTGGGCACGGAGAAGCGGTCGGCGAGGTCGTCCGCCTCCCCGTCGCTCCCGATGTCGGCGAATCCGCCCGCCTGCGCCGGGGGGATGACCCAGTGCTGCACCCGCGCGATGCCGAGCTGGATCTGGTCGTAGATCTGCCGGGTGCGGTGGACGACGAGATCGATCTCCCGCTCGGCGGCCCCGCGCCGCGGCGCGGCGAGCGTATCGAACCCGATCCGGATCATGTTCACGTGGAGCAGCCGCGGCCCCCGGACGCGCCTCATGTGCGCGCGGAGCGAGACCGTCTCGCCGCGCGGCACGCGCCCGAGCCCGAAGAAGTCGTTGACGATCCGGCGGGGGCCGGGGAGACCGAGGCAATCGAGGTAGGGACCGAGCGACTCCACGGGACCCGTCCTGTCGGGTGGTTATTGCAGCGCGACCAGCACGGGCACGAGCCCCGCTCCCTCGTCGAGCGAGCCCATCGCCTTCCCGATCACACTGCCGAACGCGCGCGCCGGATCGGCCGCCCGCATCGCGTGCCCCGGTGTGGCCGAGGTCGTGAGCAGGTCGCCCGGCTCGATCGGCGCGTAGCCGGCATCCACGCGACACTGGACGCGGCCCGCGAGCGCGACCGGGAGTCGGCTCCTGCGCGCCGGATCGCGGCCCAGGATGATCCCCGGTCTCGAATCGCCGCCCCCGGAGACGATCCCGGCGACGCGGCGGTCGTACGGCCGGCTCGCGACGTGGAGCCGCCCATCGTCGAGCAGCGAGACGACGCTCCCGGGCTCCACGGCGTCGGGCTCCGCGAAGTCGAACTCCTCGGCGCAGTCGCCGTTCCGGAACAGGATGTCGCCGGCCTCGCCGTCCAGGTGGATGGTCGCGGCCCCGTTGTCATCGCGGTTCCCCGCGCCGGCGTACAGGAGGATGTCGCCGTCGCTGCCGTTGCCGCCCAGCCTGAGGTTCGAGAACAGCGCGTCGAGCGTCACCGTCTCGCGAAGCTCGTGGTTGAGGAGCCGGAGGGTGCCGGAGCGGCCATCGCCGCCGCATACGATCTGGCCGGCGTTCGCGTCCAGCCGGATGATGAGCACCTGGACGCCGGGAAGTCCCGGGCCGGTCGGGCCGAGCCCGGCCGGCCCGCGGGCGGCCGCGATGCCGGCCTCTCCCGGGGGGAAGGGGCCGCCCCCGGAAGCGGCCCCTCGCGCGAACACGACGACCTCGTCGAACGGCCGGACATCCACGACATCGACGGTCTCGGTGAAGACCTCGGCCACGATGCACCTCCGGGTTGGTCAGCGGC
>Ga0299907_10001935_pt1 | contig 12354 bp, 12 predicted proteins | sample RVTome_16_FD_198680 | JGI IMG/M metagenome (GOLD analysis project Ga0299907, IMG submission 198680) | Soil microbial communities from uranium-contaminated site in the Upper Colorado River Basin, Wyoming, United States - RVT152D67 (version 2) ...
ACCTGGTGCGCACGGCGGAATTGGCCGAGACGCGAGAACTCGCCAAACAACTTCAGGGCGCGCTCGACAGCCGCGTGTTGATCGAGGAGGCAAAGGGAGGCTTGCCAACGAACATCACATCACTGCCGACGAGGCGTTTCGGCGCATTCGAGGTCATAGTCAAGGCCACAATTTGAAGCTTCTCACCGTCTGCCGTCTGGTGGTCAGTGACGGCCTGAAGATCCCGGACACGGAGTGATGGGGCTTCACGTCAAGTATTCATTCCTGATAAACTCCGGGTCCGTTCACTCCTGTGGAGCTTGGGGGGTTGGCACCAACCCGAGTTTGACCTCACACCGAGAATGCAAAACAGAAACACTGAGGATCTCCTCACCGCAGAACTCCGCTCTTTGGGCGACCACACCGCCATCGTGCATTTGACAGGCGAAGTCGACATCTCATCGGCCCACGTGCTCAATGTTCAGCTCGAATCTGCCGCCAAGAGTGGGTTGCGCGACGTGATCATCGATGCGACCGGCGTTTCATTCATGGATTCGACCGGGCTGCATGCCCTGGTCGAGGGCAAGCGGCTTCTGCATGACTCCGGGACCCGGATAGTGCTGGTCTCCTCGCCTCAGGTACGTCGAGTCCTGGAGTTGGTGTTTCCCGACCCGCTCTTCGCCGCCCGGGTCGACTCGGTCGACGAGGCGCTCGGCATCATCCAAGCCGAGGATGATCTCCAGCCCCTGTGATCCCTTGGCATCAATCCCCGCCGTCGCGAACCCTTCCTGACCAGGAGATCCTGGTTTCACTCTGATCACCAGGTTCCAGGCTCCTGCATAGGCGCCCCGGTACACGAGATGATGGACAACGTCGATCGCGATCTCCTTGGCATCCCACTGCGGCGTGGGGCGCAGCGGGAACGGCGAAGCCAGGAATCGCGATTCTGGCGGAGAGGGAGGGATTTGAACCCTCGAAGAGGCGAATAACCCCTTACTCGCTTAGCAGGCGAGCGCCTTCGACCACTCGGCCACCTCTCCATTGTCTGCGGGGCTATCCCCGCCTCAGAACCAAGGTACTTGGTACTGGCTACCTGAACCACTCAACCCAGAAGCGGGCCGCGGAGGGGGTGGGATTCGAACCCACGAGGAACGGAAAACGCTCCTAACGGTTTTCAAGACCGTCTCCTTCGACCGCTCGGACACCCCTCCAGGAGTGTGAAGCGTAATTCTCGCGGCTTTAGTCCCCCAAGGTTGAACACGGTTTGTCGCAACAGTTCGGATCGTCCATTAGGTTTGTCGGAATGAGCAACGCCATCGAAAACCTTCGACCCATCGAGCGGCGAGTGCTTGATATGCAACAGGACGGTGTGAGCGTCGACGAGATCGCTTCCCGCATCAAGAAAAGCCCGGAGTTCGTGGAGCGGATGATCGACTGGACCGAAATCCCTCGCAATGGCACCAAGACCGATCGATATCTCACGCCTTTGCAACAGCGTGTTCTCGACATGCGTGCCGCTGGCGAGTCGCGAGAAGAGATCGCCTCCCGGTTCAAAAAGCGTGAGACCTACATCCGACAGGTCGAGGGTCTGGCACATTTCAAAGAGAGCGAGCGTCTCCTGAGACGTGGCTGACGAGCGTGTTGCGCGGCCAGTCCAATGAGGAGGACGGGCCGGTTCGGCGAATGTCACCTTGCTTCCCTGTCGATCGCCATGGCCCGGTCCAGTGGAGTGCCGAGCAAGAGGACAGACGATGGTCTCTGTGAGGACGGCCACCCGGGACGACGTCTCAGTCATCTGTGAGATCAACGTTCGCGGCTGGCAGGCTGCCTTCCGTGGCCTCTTTCCCGATGACTACCTCGACGAGCTAGACCCAAAGCACCGAGAGCCGTCGTTCTCGGAGCGAATTGTCGGTGGACCGTCCCACCACACAGCCGTGGCAGTTGACAATGAGGTGATCGGCTTTGTCGGGCTGGCAAGGCCAGACGCCGACGACCTGGACCCAAGTCGTGTGCATGAGATCTGGGGCCTGTACGTCGAGCCAGAACGAATCGGAACGGGCGTTGGTCGGATCCTCATGAACCACGCGATCGATCACCTGCGTTCGGGTAGCTGGGACTATGCGATCCTGTGGACGCTGAGAGACGTTGTCCGTACATGCCGATTTTACGAGGACGCCGGCTGGAATCGAGACGGGGAGCAGAAGGTCTGGGAGATTCCTCAAGGCAACCAGGTGACCCTTGTTCGTTATCGGTTCGACCTGAACCGTTGACGGCGGAGGGGGTGGGATTCGAACCCACGAGGAGGCGTCAGCCCCCTACGGCATTTCGAGTGCCGCGCACTAGACCGGACTATGCGACCCCTCCTGGTCGTCAAGCCGTGCTCGACGAACAGAAGGTAGAGAGTATTGAGTATTGGGCCAACGTCGCCACGCTCTCTACTCTCCGCGGCCCGCCGAACGGCGGGCCTACGCGGAGGGAGAGGGATTTGAACCCTCGAGGGGGCGCAAACCCCCAACGGCATTTCCAGTGCCGCGCACTAGGCCAGACTATGCGATCCCTCCGGGAGTTTCTTCTGACCTGACGGAGAGATAGAGGATAATGCCCGACTGTGCCTGAACCCAGTTCGTATGAGACGGCGATGCACACAGCACTCGATCTCGCCCGCGACGCAGCAGAAGCCGGTGATGTCCCCGTCGGAGCCGTCCTCCTCGACCCCTCCGGAACCGTCGTCACCGCCGACCGGAACCGGCGAGAGGAGTTGTCCGATCCAACCGCCCACGCCGAGATGCTGGTGATTTCACGCCGGTCGCGCGACCTCGGTGACTGGCGACTCACGGGCCACACCCTGGTCGTGACCCTGGAGCCCTGTCCGATGTGCGCCGGCGCCGCTGTGCAGACCCGTCTCGAACGAATCGTCTACGGGGCGGCCGATCCCAAAGCGGGGGCGGCGTGGTCGCTCTATAACATCCCCCAGGATCGTCGACTCAACCATCGCGTCGAACTGACCGACGGAGTTCTCGCCGGCGAATCCACACAGATTCTGGAGACCTTCTTCGGCGACAAGCGCTGACATGGGTTTGACGACGGTTCTCCTCTGGGTAATCAATGTCGGAAAGCCGGAGACTCCTGATGGGACATCAACGACACACAGTCGCGATATTCGCCCCTGTCCTGTACCTGACAGTGACTATCGAGACTTCGTCATCGGGCAACGACGAGGTTCACATACATCCCGGGGGCCAGGGATTCTGGACTGCGCGCATGCTGAAACACCTCCAGGAGCGACCCCTCATCTGTGGTCCGCTCGGTGGCGAGTCGGGAAAGGTGTTCATTGGCCTGATGTCACAGTTTGGGATGGATCTCAGCAGCGTCGACGTTGCCTATCGCAGCCCGGTGGTCATCAACGACCGACGATCGGGGGAACGCAAGACCATCGCCGACTCGCCACCGGTCCAAATAGAACGGCACGAGATCGACGACCTCTACGGACGGTTCTTGGACAAGGCGATGACTTCGAATCTATGCGTCATCACCGGACAGTCCGATGAGATCGTTCCTCCGGGCTTTTACCGCAGGCTGGGCCACGATCTCGCCGCTGGGGAGGTCACGGTCGTTGCCGACCTGCACGGTCCCGAGCTCAAGGAGTTCCTGAAAGGTGGCTCCATCGATGTCCTCAAAGTGAGCGACGAGGACCTTCATTCGGACGGTCTCCTCAGCCGAAACACGACTGGCTTGGAGGACTACATCCAGGCGATGCGGCGTCTTGGTCAAGCCGGGGCGCGGTCGGTGGTTCTCTCCAGGCAGCACGAGCCGGCGATGGCCCGATTTGGCGACGTCTGGTATGAGGCCCGGACACCGGAACTGGTCCCTGCCGATCACCGGGGGGCAGGTGACTCCATGACCGCCGGGTTGGCCGCGGCGTCGCGTCGTGGTCTCGACCCCGAAGCGACCCTCCGGCTGGCATGCGCCGCCGGAGCCGCCAACGTGACCAGACACGGGCTGGGCAGTGCCGATGCGGATCTCATCCCCGGCCTGACGGAGAAAGTCGATGTCAGACCGCTCTCCCCTACGCCCGTATGACTGAATCAGCCAGAGTGATCGTGACCAACGACGACGGCGCCGCCTCGCCCGGTCTGAAGGCATTGGCCAGAGCACTTGCCGAGGACTTCGAGGTCATCGTCGCCGCTCCCAGCCAGGACATGTCGGGATCAGGCACCGGGATCGGACGATTCGACATAGACGCCGGCGTGGAGCTCACGCCAGTCGAGATCGAAGGGGTGCCCAATGCCTACAGCATCGACGGACCTCCCGGGCTGGCGGTGACTGCTGCTGCCCTGGGGGCGTTCGGACCCGTACCCGATCTTGTCGTCTCCGGTATCAATGCAGGGATCAACACAGGGCACTCCATCATCCACTCGGGGACCGTGGGGGCCGCCCTCACCGCCCGCACCTTCAGCATCAAAGGTCTCGCGGTCAGTGTCGCCCAATCCGACCCGTGGCATTGGGACACGGCCACCGAGTACGCCAAACCGGCCGCACGCTGGCTGCTGGATCGGCCCCAGGGCCCCCATGTGCTCAACATGAACGTTCCCGGGGTTCCTATCGATGAGGTCGTCGGGATTCACTGGGCCGACCTTGACGAGTTCGGATACATTCGGGTGGCTACGGCCGATGTCGAAGGTCGCCGACTCCAGTTTGTGGTTGGCGCCAGTGAGAACCGCTCCGATCCCGGAACCGACACCGTCCTCTGCTCGGAGAACTACGTGACGGTGACGCCACTGCAGACTGTGGAGCCGGCCGCCTTCCCCGACGTTGAGGCACGGATGGTCCTCAGCCCGAACGGACACCGACAGCCGACCGCGATCACTCGATGATCTCCTCGGCGACGAGGGCCGAGTGGTCAATACGTCGGTCCCACTCGCGGTAGGCCATCGCTCCGATCACGAGTACGACCCCAAGACCCGAGAAGGCAGCCAGGTAGTTGAACCCTTCGATGACGAAGCCAACACTCGGGGCACCCGCCACGAGGGCGATGTCGAAGATCGAGGTGAAGGTAGCCATCGCCGATCCACGCTCACTCACCCTTGCCCGGTTGACCACCTCACTCGAAAGGAGGGGAAAGGCGGCTCCGTGGGCCGTGCCGGTGACAACGGCTGCAAGCACCAGGATCGGCACGGTCTGAGCTGCGCCCATGGCGATGAGACCGAGTCCGTATGCCGCGATGGCGCCGACCACGAGCGGTCGGTGGGGGATTCGATCGTACATCTGACCACCGGCGAGTCGGGTGATCGCGGCAGTGATTCCATAGGTGGCGAAGAAGAGCCCGGCCGTGCCCACCTGTCGCTCGTCGACGAAGGTTCGGGTGAAGGTGAACAAGGACTCGAGGCCGACGGAGAAGAGCAAAGTGGCGAACCACAATGGGAGGAGATTGGCCTGGGCGAACGCCGCCCAGAACGACCGTCGTGGCTGGTGCCCGCGCACCGGAAGGACGGGCAGTGTCCAGACGATCAGCCAGGAAGCCAGCGACACCGCTACCGCTGCAAAGAAGAGGCCGTCAAAGCCAACCGATGAGATGATCACATCACCTGCGTAGCCGCCTACGGCGATCGGGACCAATCCGGACAACCCGAATATGGCCAGACCATGCGTCCTCCTCTGCAAGGGGATGGAATCGGCCCCATAGGTGAGCATGGTGGTGAAGAGAGCGATCTGGATGGTTCGCTGAACCAGGAACAGCGCCCAGAGGTAAGGTCCCCACTCGCTGGTGCTGGCCAGACCGAGGATCACTGCCATGTTGGCCACCGCCGAGACGAGCAGGACGGTACGACGATGGGTGAGGTCGAGAATTCGTCCCAGCCACGGCCGGAAGACCAGGGAAATCACTGCGCTCGAGGCGTAGAGAACGCCGATCAGACCTTCGGTTGCACCCAGCTCGCTGAGATAGCCAGGGAGATGGATGAGCAGGGCGAAGGAGAGCTCCTGAAGCAACGCCGCAGTGAACAAACGCGGGAAATTCGCACCGAACCGATGGGACGCCATGGCCAGCGGATGAAGGTAACACGACCCGGAGGTGGTCCTAATCCGGGGTCGTCGGTAGCCTCATGGTGATCGTGTAAGCGGGGCGCTAGGGGTGCCCTGTTCCCGAAACCCTCTTCATGCGGGGCCGAACTCCCCGCCCGAGGGTCACGACACGTCGGGGCGCACAGCCCGTGACGTCGGTGACGGGGTGTTGACGATCGGGTCCTGCGCGGCGGGGTGCCATGAATCGGGTCAGGTCCGGAAGGAAGCAGCCCTAAGTGGATTGCCCCGGGTGCTGTGGGGTTGCCTGGTCCGAGCCCACGACCGGCGTCGACGACGTCCACCGTGTCTCGACGGCGGGGTCACGATCCTTTCCTCAGGTAGTGGGACCCGTATACGGGTCCCACCGCCTCGAGAATGGCGTGTCGTACTACCTGAGGGTTCCGGCAACGCCGTGAGCTCAGGCCGCTTCCGGTTCCTTTTCCAACGCGGCTCTGGGTTTGCGGAGACGAACCCCGTAGACGAAGCCGAACAGACCGCTCCTCCAGATCTCCTCGACCACCATTCCCCGACTCTCGAAGAGAAGTTCAGGCGACGGCAGGGAGTCGAGGCTCCTGTGCAGGTACCAGTACTCTTTCGGTGCCCTGGCAAACAGCAGACCCACCAGGGGCAGGATGACCGCAGTCCCGATGCGATGAAGAAACCTCAGGACCGGGTTTTCTGGACGACCCAGGTCGATTATCACCGCAGAACCCCCAGGTCTCAGAACCCGCCGGATCTCTTCCAGAGTTCGATCTACCGACGTCAAATTGCGGAACACAAACGCGCTGAAGACACCGTCGATGGACTCGTCACGGAAAGGCAGCGCCTCGCCGACTCCCACCACGCGGGCAGCCACCGGACTAAGCGCGATCATCTCGGAGACGGGGTCGATACCGATCACCTCACGTTCGTCGAAGCCGGTATCCCCCGTGCCACATCCGAGATCGAGAACGAGCCCGGGTTCGAGCATCTCAACCCCGATTGCCCTCCAGTGCTTCTCCTGGCCAAGGGAGAGGATGCCGTTTATCCGGTCATAGCGCCGGGCGATCCTGGCGAAGATCGGGTCGGAGACCTCGCTCACGGTTCGATGATGTCGAACCCCGCGTATCGCCGCAATGCCTCCGGGATCACGACGCTGCCGTCCGGCTGCTGGTGGTTCTCCACGATGGCGAGGATCGTCCGGCCGACGGCGCACGCGGTTCCGTTCAGGGTGTGGACGAGTGTGTTCCCCTCATCACTCCGATATCGAACCTTGAGACGTCGGGCCTGGTAATCGGTGGTATTCGAGCATGAGGTGATCTCCCGGAAATTCTCCTCTCCGGGGAACCACGCTTCGATGTCGTACTTCTTGGCAGCACTGGCTCCGAGATCGCCGGCGGACACGTTCACCACCCGATAGGGGATCTCGAGTTGCCGGACCAGGGTCTCCTCGACGTCCAGCAGCCGATCGTGCTCGGTGGTGGAGGCGTCCGGTGTCGTGAACACGAACATCTCCACCTTGTCGAACTGGTGGACCCGAAAGATCCCGGCCGTGTCCTTGCCGTAGGTACCGGCCTCGCGGCGGAAACAGGTGGAGAATCCGGCATACCGGTTGGGGAGGGCATCGGCTTCGAGGATCTCGTCCCCGTGGTAGGCGGCAAGGGCGACTTCGCTCGTTCCCACCAAGAACAGTTCGTCCTTGGGGATCTCATACACCTGCTCTCGGGCCTCGGGGAAGAACCCGGTGCCTTCGAGGGCATGTTCGCGGACCAGGACAGGCGGGATCATCGGAGTGAACCCGGCCTCGTAGAGGTGATCCATCGCCCACCGCACCAGTGAGAGCTCGAGGAGCGCTCCCTTTCCCTTCAGATACCCGAACCGGCTACCGGAGACTTTGGCGGCGCGTTCGGTATCGATGATGCCGAGCGACTCACCGAGGCTGGCGTGATCTCTTCCTGTGGTCGACGCGTCGCCATGACGTTTGATCTCGACATAGTCTTCTTCGGTGGATCCGTCCGCGGCGGTGGGGTCGACGAGGTTGGGGATCTCCAGCCAGGCGAGGCGGAATCGTTCCTCGAGATCGTCGGCTCTGGCGGACGCCTTCTTGACCGACTCGGCGAGGCCGGAAACCTCCTCGATCGCCTTTGCCTTGGCTTCGCCTTCGAGCGTGGCGATCTCACGTCCGGCATCGTTCTGACGGGCACGTTGCTGTTCGGCTTCCAGGAGAGCAGCTCGGTGTTCGGCCTCGAAAGCGATGAGTGCATCGAGGTCGGCCTTGGAGCCGCGGCGTCGCAGGGACTCGGCAATGACATCTGGATTCTCGCGAAGGAGTCTGGGGTCGAGCATCGGTTGACCGGATGGTAACGACGGCGGGGCTGACGACCATTCCAGACGCTGTAGGGACCGTATACGGTCCCTACAGCATTAGGAACGCGTCAACCGGCGTTGACTGTGAACTCGACGTCGAGGAGGTTGTCGGTCGGGTCGGCGTCGGGGTTGGTCAGGATGAGCTCCACCGTGATCCGATATGGGTTGTCGGGGACAACGGGAACCTCGGGGAATTCCACCGTAGTCTGGCCATTCGGTTGAAGCGGTGGTACCTCGGCGGCGACGGCGGCAACGGGCTCGGAGTCCTCTTCAAGGGTTCCCCTGACTGTGATCTGTACCGACTCGATCTCACTGGCGATGTTGCCCGCGTTGGTGATCACCGCGGTGAATACGATCGTGTCGGTAGTCGGCACCACGGCCTCCCTATCGACATTGATCTCCCATTCCGGCTCTGCGACCACCTGACTGATGCGCAATCCGGGCCGGAGCCCCAGCCCGTTGGTCGACCGTCGCGCCGCATTCACGTATGACTGGGTTTGGCTAAAGAGCCCGGTATCGGATGGGCTCATACCCACGTCAGTCAGTGGGGCCACGGGTTCGGGAAACTCCTCGCGCTCGAATTCGGATTGGAGGTTCTGATATAGCTTGTCTCCGGCTCTGAGATCGGCCAATGCATCCCCGGTCAGGTCGATCACCACGTCGTCTTCAGGGTCGTCGGCAGCATGAAGGATCGACATCGTCAGACCGTCCACGCCCTGGGACCAGGCCTCGACCGCCTGTCGATAGAGCGACCAGACCGGGATGAGCGACTCCGTGGGCGGTTCGTCGGCGACAAAATCCACGGCGACCTCGAGATCGGCCGTGACACCGTCGAAGGCCGTTGTGAACTCCTCTCGGCTGATTTCGGCGATGCGGGACATGATGCCGTCGATGATGGAGCCGCTCCGCGCCAATTCTGCGGTCTGGCCTCGTATTTCGTTGAGGTAGGCCAACTCGACGCGCGTCTCCTCACCGGCCGCGGTCACCACGACCGCCACTATCACCGCGGTGACGATGAGGGCCGGCCAGAGGAGACGGGCCACCGCCCGCCGTCTCGACTTGGGTGGTGGATCGAAGATCACAGATGGCGAGGCTATCCACCCTCATGTGGGAAACGTAAGCCGGGTCGCCCCGAAAAGGCGACGCTCAGTCTGACGATAGGGCCAACATGGCGCGTCCCGGCGCTCACGTCGGAAGTGAGTGGTAGTTTTATCTATACCAAGCAGGAGTCAGATTTTGGCCGAAGTCCATCGTCTCCCAGAGCAGCGTCGGGAGTTCGTCGCCGATGGCGGCCGGTCAGCGCTACGAGCCACGTGGCACCACGACGCTGGATATGTCGTCGTCAGTCTGTGGCATGGTGACACATGCGTGGCGACCTCACATCTCACACCAGAGAAAGCTGGGCGCTTGGCAACGTTCATTACACGTGGTCTTGCCGAGCTCGCCCAGAAACGGACGTCGCCGACTGTGGTCACCGCTCTCTCGCCACGACTTACCGGCCGCAGTCGCGTGCGCCAGGCAGTCAGGTCCTGGAGAGACGATGTTGGCCGGTCTTTGGAGCAGATCGCTCGCAGGCTTCGTTCCGCTCAATAACCCGGGCTCGGGCCCAGCGTGACGTGAACGAGGCTGAGATCTCCGACCAGACACGCTGATTCATTCCTTCCTCTGGTACAGCCACATCGTGAGGGGTGCGAAGAGGGCGATCAACACCACGCAGACCACGAGCACCCAGACGATCTCCGATCCGGCGGGAGTGCCGTCGATCAGGGAGCGGGAGGCGGTGACGAGATGTGAGACCGGGTTGACGTCGATGAACGTCTGCAGCCAGTCCGGCATTGTCTCCGGATCGACGAACACGTTGCTGACGAACGCAAGGGGAAAGATGATCATCAAACCAGCCGAATTCACCGCCGTCGGTGTCCGGAGGACCAGGGCCACGGCGGTCCAGATCCAGGACAGGCTGAAAGCGAAAAGCAGTACGAGACCGATGGTCGCGAGCACGCCAACCGAACCGCCCCCGGGTCGGAAGCCCATCACCAGACCGAGACCGATCACCAGGGCCGACGCGATTAGATAGCGGGCGACGTCGCCCAGCAAGGCACCCACGATCGGCGCCGGTCGCCATATCGGGAGGGAGCGGAACCGGTCAAACGCTCCGGTCGCGAAGTCTGTGTTCAATCCGACACCGGTGAACACGGTGAGCAGCACGATGGTCATCACCAGAGTTCCCGGGAGCAGGAACTCGAGATACTCCGTGGTCGAGCCCTCGAGCGCACCGCCGAACAGATAGGTGAACGCCACGGTGAACAGAATCGGGATCATGATCACGTCGCCAAGCTGTTCCGGAAGGTGCTTTATTTTGACCATCGTCCTCCATGCGAAGGACAGCGAGGCCGACGGCGGGCTTGGTGGGGTGAGGTCCTCGGGGCTGTCCATCGCCGACAGCATTCGGAACATTTGGTCAGGGGTGTCGTTCATGCTGCGTCGTTCTCACTTCCTGTGGCGTCTGTGGGGTCGTCGTCCGCCCGGGTGGGATGGCCGGTCAGCGCCAAGAACACCTCATCGAGGGTTGGCCGTGTCATGGTGATTTCGGCCAAGACAATCCCGTGACGAAACAATCCGGCGACGGCGGAGGTGGCCAGCCCTGGGTCGGATATGGGTACGTCGACGACTTTGGGGTCAATGGTCTCTGCAAGACCGTGCCCGATCGTCTCCCGAAGCAACCGCTCCGTCTCGGTTCGCTGCCCGGCATCCCCCAGGGTGAGGTGCAAGGTGGCTGACCCCACCGATGCCTTGAGCTCGTCACTGGAGCCTTCGGCGATCACCCGACCGGAGTCGATGACTGCGATTCGATCGGCGAGCCGATCTGCCTCTTCGAGGTACTGCGTGGTGAGCAACACGGTGGTGCCCTCTGCGACAAGGGAGCGAACGATCTGCCACACCTGGCCACGGCTCTCTGGATCGAGTCCGGTTGTGGGCTCGTCGAGGAACAGCACCCGAGGTCTCGTCACCAAGCTCGCGGCGACGTCGAGACGACGACGCATTCCTCCCGAGTAGGTGGCGACCCTCCGTTTCCCGGCCTGGTGGAGATCGAACACCTCGAGCAGCTGTCTGCTTCTGGTCTTCGCCTCAGCGCGTTTCAGCCCGAGCAATCGTCCAATGAGAAACAGGTTCTCCAAGCCCGTCATATCGGCGTCCATTGAGGCGAATTGTCCGGTGAGACTGACCAGACGACGCACCTCTCGAGACTGATGCACCACGTCGTGACCGAACACTCTCGCCGTACCCCGGTCGGGCCGGATCAAGGTGGCCAGCATCCGAATGGTGGTTGTCTTGCCGGCGCCATTGGGCCCGAGCAACCCGTAGACGGACCCCGCGGATACCACCAGGTCGACGCCCCCGACTGCTCTAGTGCTCCCGAATGCCTTCGCCAGACCCTCTGTCTCCACTGCATTCATGAATCGATCTCCTAACTGACAGTCCCTAGTATCTGAGAGTCAATGTCAAAACTAGTGCCAGTGACTTCCATAAGCAAGTCGCTTGCCGATCAGCCGTTAGACTCCAACGACATGACAACCACCAGACCAGGTCTGCGGGAACGCAAGAAGCTGGCCGCAATGAGGCGGATCCAGGAGGTGGCCCTCGACCTATTCGACGAGCGGGGGTTTTCCGACGTCACCATCGAGGAGATCGCCGATTCGGCGGACGTCTCCCCCAGCTCGATCTACCGCTACTTCGGAACCAAGGAGCAGGTGATCCTCTGGGACGACTTCGACGTTCAGTTCTTCAATGCCGCCGATGCCGCCCTTGCCAGCAAGTCTCCGGTTCAGGCGATGCGGGCCGCGCTGGCCGAGACGATGACCCAGTTCTATGAACGAGACGAGGCTCTGGCGAGACGTAAGACCCGATACGCTTTGGAGGAGCCTGCCCTGCGACCGGCCCTGATGGAGACCACCGATGAGTTCGCGC
>Ga0299907_10001936_pt1 | contig 12354 bp, 11 predicted proteins | sample RVTome_16_FD_198680 | JGI IMG/M metagenome (GOLD analysis project Ga0299907, IMG submission 198680) | Soil microbial communities from uranium-contaminated site in the Upper Colorado River Basin, Wyoming, United States - RVT152D67 (version 2) ...
CCCAGAAGCGGGCCATGGTGAGCGCGCTCCAGGCCGGGGGTCACGTCGTCGCCATGACCGGCGACGGCGTGAACGACGTGCTGGCCCTGAAGGAGGCCGACATCGGGGTGGCCATGGGGAGTGGCAGCGAGGCGAGTCGGGCGGTGGCCCGCCTCGTCCTCCTCGACGATTCCTTCGCCACCTTCCCGGCCATCGTGGCCGAGGGTCGGCGGGTGATCGCCAACGTGGAGCGGGTGGCCAACCTGTTCGTGACCAAGACGGTCTACGCCGCCTTTCTCGCCCTGGCGGTGGGGGTGGCCCGGCTGCCGTTTCCCTTCTATCCCCGTCATCTCACCATCATCAGCAGCCTGACCATCGGCATCCCCGCCTTCTTCCTGGCCCTGGCTCCCGGCGCCGGTCGGGTCCGGCGCGGGTTCGTCGGCCGGGTGCTGCGCTTCGCCCTGCCGGCCGGGTTGCTCGCCGCCGGCTTCACCTTCGCCGGCTACGCCTTGGCCCGGGAGGAGCCCGGCGTCAGCCTGGCCGAGGCCCGCACCGTCGCCACCCTGGTGTTGTTCCTGATCGGTGCCTGGGTGCTCACCATGCTCGCCCGCCCGCTCACCCCCTTTCGCCGGCTCCTCATCGGCGTCATGGTCTCGACCTTCCTCGTCATCCTCGCCCAACCCGGTCTGCGGCACTTCTTCGCCCTCGACCCGCCTTCGACGGTCGTGCTCCTCGCCGCTGTCGGTGTGGGCGCCCTCGGCGGCGCCGCCCTCGAGATCGGCTGGTATCTGGCGGGGTGGCTCACCCATCGGGTCGAGGCGCGTCGCCCGGGAGGACGGGAGGCCGTACCAGACGATGACCTTCGGCCCTAGCCGCCCGGCGGCCCGATCCGGGACACTCAAATCTCGATCTCCAGGAGGTATCACCATGCGAGCGGTGGTCGTGTACGAATCGATGTACGGCAACACCCGCCTGATCGCCGAGGCGATCGCCGACGGCCTCCGGTCCGCCGCCGAGGTCGTCGTCGTGCCTGTGGGCGGGGCACCCCAGAAGCTGCTCGAAGGTGCCGATCTGGTGGTGGTCGGCGGGCCCACCCACGTCCACGGCATGAGCCGGGCGAACACCCGCCAGGCGGCGGCCGACATGGCCCGCGAGCCGGCCAGTGGCGTGCGCCTCGATCCCGACGCGGAAGGCGACGGCCTGCGCGAGTGGTTGTCGTCGCTCGGTCATCTCACGGCCCGGGCGGCCGCCTTCGACACCCGCATCCAGGGCCCGGCCGCGTTCACCGGGCGTGCGTCCAGAGGCATCAGCAAAGAACTCGGCCGGCACGGCCTCCGGGTAGTGGCCGAACCGGTGAGCTTCTTCGTGACCAAGGAGAACCACCTGAAGCCGGGCGAGGAGGACCGCGCCCGCCGCTGGGGCGAGCAACTGGCCCCGGAGAAGGTCGTCGCGTGAGAGGCGGGACCTTCGGCCCTGTCAGGCGATCGTCTCCCAGCCGATAACAAGAACATGCGCACGTTCAGCGCCGAAAATCTCGAATCACTGGCTTGCGAGCGCGGGATGGTCTTTTCGCCCTACGTCGTCCGGGCCGGGGTCGAGCGGGTGATGGGCACATTGCTGGAGCGGCACCGGTGACACCCGGTGAGCGCGGGTCGCGGCCGCGCTCACCGGTGTCGCCGTTGACTCCATTCCAGATCCTCCGCCCAGCTGATGCCGGGGAAGAAGACCTCGAGTGTCGACCCTGGTGCTTCGGTCGGGTTCTCAGCGGAGCCGGCGAGGAGCCGTTCCCGCCATCGGGTGGTGGGGCGGCCGTGCCGTGCCGCAGACCCGCCCGCTCTTTTCCGACGCATGACCACCGCCAGACCCTCCTACCTGATTTCGCAAGCGCCACCATGCGCCACGGGCCCGGCACCGTTTAGGGCCGAAAGTCACATTTAGGCCGGGTTCGGTCGTCAGCGGCCGGGGGCAGAGCGCGAGCGCAGTGCCGGGCGTTCGGCGACGGTGGCCGGTTCCTCGCCAGGGCCCACCATGAGGACGGGAACCCGGGCGGTGCGGGCCAGTTCGGTGGCGGTGCTCCCCAGCACGCTCCGGCTGGCTCCCGCTCCTCTTGTGAGCAAGCCCGCCTTCGGCCACCGTCGCCACCGCTCACTGGTCGCCCTCGTCGACCTCCTGACCGGCGACGCCCGCTGGGCGGCCAAGGCCACCGCCCTGACCGCGGGCGAGATGATGACCACCGCGGTGATCACCGCCTCGCCCAACGAGGGCATCGAGGCGGTGGCCCAGCGCATGCTGGAGCGGGGGGTCAAGCGCCTCCCCGTCCTCGACGGGGGGTGCCTGGTGGGGATCATCTCCCGCCGTGACCTCCTCCGGAGCTTCCACCGGTCCGACGCCGACATCACCGCCGAGCTGACCCGCAAGCTCCTGAGCGCCCACTACGCCCCCGAAGACCACACCGTCACCGGCAAGGTGGAAAACGGGGTGGTGACCCTGGAAGGGACGGTCAGGGTGGACAACGACCTGCCCGTGGTCGAAGGGTTGGCCCGGAATATCCCCGGCGTCGTGCATGTCGTCAACCGGGCCGGCTTCCGCGAGCTGGCCCCCCACTGAGGCGCGGGCACGGAATGCCAGGTTCGGACAGCTCCCGACACCACGATGGGCTCGATCTGGCCTCCCTGGTCCGCACCGGCGCCGCCGCCGTCGGCCTCGGTGCGGCGGCCGGCGCCGCTTTGGGCGTAAGGCCGGCAGCCGTCAGCGAGCCGCAACCAGGCGGACGACGGCATCGGTGCCACCGCCGGGCCGGGGGCTCAACTCGACCTCGCCGCCGTCGGCGACCACCAGTCGGCGGACGATGGACAGGCCCAGGCCGGAACCGCCCAGGCCCTGACCGGCGGGCCGTGAATCACCGCCCCTCCAGAACCGGTCGAAGGCGCGTCGTCGTTCCTCGTCGCTCAGGCCAGGTCCGTCGTCGAGCACGTGCACTTCGACCCAGCCCCCGCTGGCAGCAGGCTGCGTCCGCATCTCGACCCGGCTGCCGGGCGGGGCGGCGTCGAACGCGTTGGCCAGAAGGTTGTCCAGCACCTGCACCAGGCGGTCCGGGGTGGCACGCACGGGGCTCGGGAGCGGCGCTTGCCCGTCCTCGACGACCAGGGTGACACCACGTTCCTGGGCCAGCGACGACCAGGCCACCCGCCGCTCCTCCAGCACCGCCAGGGGATCGATGACCCCGCTGGGCGGCTCACCCGCGGCCCGATCGGCCCGGGCCAGGGCCAGCAGCCCGTCGATGGTCCTCGACAGGCGCTGCGTTTCGGCCACCGCGGCCCGCAGGTCCTCCTGGGCCGCGCTTCCCGTTTCGCCTTCAAGGTTCTCGAGCCGGAGCCGCAGGGCCGTCAGCGGGCTGCGGAGCTGGTGCGAGGCATCGGCCACGAAGGCATCCTGGGCGGCGAGGAGACCCGCCAGCCGTTCGGCCGTGTCGTTGATCTCGCCGGCCAGGGCGCGCACTTCCGGGGGGCCCTCGTTCGTCGGGGCTCTGGCCGACAGGTGCCCCCGGCCGATCTCTCCGGCCGCACGCTCCAGGCGCCGGAGGGGACGGGACACCGAGCCGGCCAATGCCACCGCCAAACCGCCGGCAGCCAGAAGCGACACGGCGGCCACGCCGGCCAGAGTCAGCCAGCTGCGCCGCACCCGCTCGTCGAGGGCGGAGGTCGGGTAGGTGATGCGGACCGCCCCGTACACCGTCCCCGCCGAGGCCACGGGAACGGCCACGAAGAGGAGGTCGGCCCCGAGCGTGACCGAGCGCCGGGTGCCGCTGTCCACCCGGCCGGCGAGGGCCTCCGCCACCTCCGGGCGGTTGGCGAAGGAGCGGCCCACAGCCTCGCCCGACGAGTCGGCCACCGCCCGGCCCCGGGCGTCCACCACGACGATGCGGGCGCCGGTCTTCCGTGCATAGCTGGCCACCACCCCGCCGCCCACTGGTCGACCGGCTTCCAGGGCGTCCTCGACCAGCGTGGCCGTCACCACCGCGTCCCGCTCCACCTCAGCGGTCAACTCGGACAGCTGGCGCCGGGCGAAGATCACCCCCAGAGGGACCTCCAGCACCACCAGCACGAAGAGAGTCAGCGAGAGATAGCTGACCAGCAGGCGCCGTCTCATGACCGGGGCGGCCCCGCCCGCAGCCGGTAGCCGACGCCTCGCACCGTCTCCACCCACCCCGGGTCGCCGAGCTTGCGTCGCAGCGAGGCGACGTGAACGTCGAGGGTCTTGGTCGGCCCGTACCAATGGGGGTCCCAGACGGCTTCGATGATGTCCTCCCGGGTACGCATGGCGCCCGGGTCGGCGGCCAGGTAGGCGAGGAGGTCAAACTCCCGGGGGGTCAGCTCCACGACCCGGCCGTCCACCATGACCCGGTGGGACCTCCGATCGATGTGGAGCGTGCCGATTCTCGCCACGCCGCCCACCGGCTCGGCCCGGACGCTGCGTCGGGTCACGGCCCGGATGCGGGCGATGAGCTCCCGGAACCCGAAGGGTTTGACGATGTAGTCGTCGGCCCCCAGTTCGAGGCCGACCACCCGGTCGACCTCCTCGCCCCGGGCCGTCACCATGATGATGGGCATGTCGGAACGGGAGCGCAGCCGGCGGCACACCTCGTAGCCGTCGAGGTCGGGCAGGCTGAGGTCGAGGAGCAGCACGTCGGCCGGCCCCGCCTCCAGGGCGGCTCTCCCGGTGGCCACCCGATCCACGGTGAAGCCCTCCCGGATCAGGCCGGCGGCCAGAGGCTCGGCGATGGCGTCGTCGTCTTCGACCAGGAGCACCCTCATGATCACACCGTCGCGCCCCGAGAGGCCGCTCCGCCCCGGTCGATCGTCCTTTTTTGGCGGGCCGAACGAATCTGATCCGTTCCTTTACCGGACGCTCACCTTGCGCTGCCCGGATGTTGGGGGACGTTTCCGTACCTTGGCTGTTGAACCTGGAGATCACCCGGAAGGAGCACCACATGGATCGCCGGCGAGCCATCGCCATCGCTACCGCCACCGTCGCCACCAGTGTGGGTGCGGCCGCCGCCCTCGCCGCCAACCTCGGCCTGCTCGGCTTCGGGGGTGTCGGCGCCAGCCCCATGGGCAAGCTCGACGCCGGTCAGGTCAGCCGGTCGATCGATCTGCCGGAGGGCTCCTCCGCCGGCTCGGGTCCCGATGTGACCGTCCGCTACGAGGACATCTACCTGCCCGTGCCGTCCAGCCCGGTTCCGGAGGGTGCTTCCCCGCCCGCCGGAGCCATCGCCCCGACTGATCTTGTGACGACCTCGTCCACCGGGTACGGGCCGCAGGACGACTCGAGCGCCGGCTGGAGCGGTGAGGACGACGGTCCCAGCGACCACGACGACGACCACGACGGCGGATTCGAGGACGAGGGGCACGAGGAAGACGACGACTGATGACGACCTGCGATGGCCGGAAGAGCCGCCGCCGGGTCCATGCCGCTGCCTCGTCCCGGATCTTCGCCGCCGGCGTGAGCTCGGCGGCCGCCTTCGGGATGGTGGCCGGTATGGCCCTCGCCGCCGGTGCCGGGCCGGACGGCGAGCCGGGCGAGGTGGCGCTTGACAAGGTGGCCTGGGCGCCGCCCGCCGCGACGCCAGCGCCCGGGCCCCGGGAGGTGGTGGTGATCCGGCGCCATTGGATCCAGGTGCCGTCCGGCCCGGCCACCCCGGCGGCCCTTCCCGCTCGCCCGACAGCCGCCACCGTCCCCGGCTGGGCCGCCCCTGTCTCCGCACCCGCCAACCCGGTACCAACGCCGCAGCCGACACCCCGCCGACCGATCACCCGCAGCCGTGGCAGCTGAGGCGACGTGTGTCGCACAGGAGCTCGGTTTCCGGGCTATGGGCACCGACGTCCATCTCATGGCCGTCGGCGGACCGCCCGACGGGCTCGAGCAGGCGCGGGCGCTCGTCCTGTCCCTGGAGGCCCGCTGGAGCCGATTCCGGCCCGACAGCGAGCTGTGCCGCCTCAACGCCTCCGCCGGCCACCCTGTCATCCTGGCTGAGGACACATTCGCGCTGGTGGCGGCGGCGGTGGACGCCTGGTTGCTCACTGCCGGCCGGTTCGACCCCACCGTCCTCGGCGCCCTGAGGGCGGCCGGGTATGACCGGAGCTTCGAGCTGGTGGCTCCGGAGGGTCCGGCCACCGGGGAACCGACGCCCCCGGTTCCCGGGTGCGCCGGCATCGCCATGCACCGCAGCACCGGTCTGGTTCTCCTCCCCGCCGGCGTCACCATCGATCTCGGGGGCATCGCCAAGGGCCACGCGGCCGATCAGGTCACGGCCGCGCTGCTGGGCGTCGGGGCCACCGGTGCCATGGCCAACATGGGCGGCGACGTCCGGGTGGCGGGTACTCCTCCGGCCGGTGACGCCTGGCTGATCGGGATCGAGGACCCCGGCCGGCCGGGCCTCGACCTGGCCGTGGTGGCTCTGGCCGACGGGGCGGTCGCCACCTCCAGCCGGGTCCGGCGCTCCTGGCGTCGGGACGGACAGTCCTTCCACCACCTCATCGATCCCGCCACCGCCGCGCCGGCCGACACCGGCGTGGATGCCGCCATAGTGGTGGCCGGAGATGCAGCGTGGGCCGAGGTGCTGGCCAAGGCGGCGCTGGTGGCAGGGCCCGCGGAGGGAGCCGAGATGGTGCGGTCCTTCGAAGCCACCGGCCTGCTGGTGTTGGAAGGCGGCGAGGTCGTCCACCTCCCCGGGCTCGAGGAATACCTGGCATGAACGAGCAGCTGTGGTGGTACGCCGCCCGGGCCACCGGCCTGGTGGGCTGGGGCCTGTGCACCCTCTCGGTGCTTTGGGGGCTGACCCTGTCGACCCGCCTGCTCGGGAAGCGGGCCGCCCCCGCCTGGCTGCTCGACCTCCACCGGTTCCTGGGTGGCCTGGCAACGATGTTCGTGATCGTTCACATGGGCGCGCTGGTCGCCGACACCTACGTCCACTTCGGCCCGGCCGAGCTGCTTGTCCCGTTGGCCTCGGCCTGGAAGCCGGGTCCGCTGGCCTGGGGGATCGCCGCGTTCTACCTCTTGGTGGCGGTGGAGATCACCTCCCTGGTCCGGCGCCGCTTGCCGATGCGGATCTGGCGCATGGTCCACATGGCCAGCCTCCCGTTGTGGGTGCTGTCCACTGTCCATCTCCTCACCGCCGGTACCGACGTCGGGAACCCGCTGGTCCAGTGGGCGGCGCTCCTGTCCACGGCGGCGGTGCTCTTCACCACCCTGGTGCGGGTCCTGTCCCCCCGATCGACCCTCCGGAAGCCGCGAGCCGGTCCCGGCTCAGGCGGCCGAGGCCCGGTGGGACGGGTGACGACACCACGACCCGAGCAAGGCGCAGGCCTCGTCCAGGGCCCGGGCGGAATCGCGGCGGGCCGTCATGTCGTAGCGGTGCAGAGCGGCGGCGAGGGCACGCTCGTCGGTGAGGCCGAGGCTGCGGGCGTGCTCCCGTAACCGGAGCTCGCTCTCGCAACCCGAAACGGTGGTCTTCCCCATCGTGTCGCTCCTCGAAGTCGGAACCGGTCGTTGGGACGACGCTACGGTTCCGCCGTGGCGATGAGCGGCGACAAAGGTCCTCAACCGACGGGCCGGAAGTCACCTGTGGCGTCCTACGCCACCCGGACCAGACCCTCGATCCACGCTCCGCAGGTCAGCGGCGAGCCCAGACGGGTCGCCCGGGAGACGCTCGGGATCGGTGTCCACCCAGTACTCGTGCTGCCACCCGGTGGTGTCCAGGCGCTGGCGGAAGTAGCCCTGCCGGTACATGAGACCGACGCCCACCAGAGGCACCCGCAGATCCGAGGCCTGCTTCAGGAAGTCGCCGGCGAGTACGCCGAGGCCGCCGGCGTACACCGGCAGCGACCCGTGCACGCCGAACTCGGCGCACAGGAACACCGCCGGGCGGCCCTCGCTGACCGGCGCCACCCGCGCCGGCCGGGCCAGCTCGTCGAGGATCCCGGCGTCGAGTGCCTCCACCCGCTCCAGCAGGGCCTGGTCGGCGGCGGCTCGCACCAGGGAGGCGGTGGGCGCCTCCTGGAGGAGCCGCACCGGATTGGCGCCGCACAGCTCGAAGCGGTGCTCGTCCACGGCCCGGAACAGGTCGTGTCCGCCCGGCATCCACGACCACCGGTAGGTGTAGGCCAGGCGGGCCAACGGGGCGAGCTCGTCGGGGAGGCGGGCGGCCAGCGCCGCCGCCGCCCGGGCCAGGTCGTGGTGTCCCGGCCAACCCGAGTACGGCACCGCCGCCGCCGGTGTCATGGAGAGGGCCATGCCCACTCCTTCACTTCGGGGAGGTCCTCGCCGTAGCGGCGGGTCCAAGCCCGGTGGGCGGTCCGCTTGTCCACCATGAGCTGGCGCAGCCGGGCGGCCCGGGGTCCCAGGCCGGGGACCCGGTCGATGACGTCCAGCACCAGGTGGAACCGGTCCATGTCGTTCATGACCACCATGTCGAAGGGCGTCGAGGTGGTCCCCTCCTCCTTGTAGCCTCGGACATGCAGGTTGTGGTGGTTGGTGCGGCGGTAGGTCAGGCGGTGGATGAGCCAGGGGTAGCCGTGGTAGGCGAAGACGATGGGCGCGCTGGTGGTGAACAGGGCGTCGAACTCGCGGTCGGGCATCCCGTGGGGGTGTTCCGCCTCGGGCTGGAGGCGCATGAGGTCCACGACGTTGACCACCCGGACCGCCAGGTCGGGGAGGTGGGTCCGCAGCAGATCGGTGGCGGCCAGGACCTCCAGGGTGGGGACGTCGCCGGCGCAGGCCAGCACCACGTCAGGTTCGCCCTCTTCGTCGCTGCTGGCCCACTCCCAGATGCCCGCCCCCCGGGCGCAGTGCAGCACGGCGTCGTCCATCGCCAGCCAGTTGAAGCAGGGTTGCTTGCCGCTCACGATCACGTTGACGTAGTTGCGGCTCCGCAGGCAGTGGTCGGCCACCGACAGCAGCGTGTTGGCGTCGGGGGGCAGGTAGACGCGGATCACATCGGCCGACTTGTTGACCACGTGGTCGATGAAGCCGGGGTCCTGATGGGAGAAGCCGTTGTGGTCCTGGCGCCACACATGGGACGTGAGCAGGTAGTTGAGTGACGCCACCGACGCCCGCCACTCCAGGTTCCGGGCCGTCTTCAGCCACTTGGCGTGCTGGTTGAACATCGAGTCCACGATGTGGATGAACGCCTCGTAGCAGGAGAAGAACCCGTGGCGGCCGGTCAGGAGGTAGCCCTCCAGCCATCCCTGGCAGGTGTGCTCGGAGAGGATCTCCATGACCCGCCCGTCCCGGGCCAGGTTGATGTCGGTGTCGAGCACCTCGGCGTTCCACGCCTTGCCCGTGGCCTCGAAGACGGCACCGAGCCGGTTCGACTCGGTCTCGTCCGGCCCGAAGATCCGGAAGTTGCCGGAGCACTGGTTGAGCCGCATCACGTCGCGCAGCATCGTCCCCAGCACCCGGGTGGGTTCCGCCACCGTTCCGCCCGGCGAAGGTACGTCCACGGCGTATTCCCGGAAGTCGGGCAGCACGAGATCCCGCAGCAGGAGGCCGCCGTTGGCATGGGGGTTGGCGCCCATGCGCCGCCTCCCGGCCGGCGCCAGGGCGGCCAGCTCCGGGAGGAGCCTCCCGTCAGCGTCGAAGAGGTCGTCGGGGCCGTAGCTGCGCAGCCAGGCCTCCAGCGCCGCCAGCTGCCCGGGATCGTGGCGCGGTTTGGCCAGGGGCACCTGATGAGACCGCCATGTGCCCTCCACGGGAAGGCCGTCCACCTCGCGGGGCCCCGTCCAGCCCTTCGGGGTGCGCAGCACGATGACCGGCCAGCGGGGCCGGGCGGTGTCCTCGCCCTGCATCGTCGGGGACACCCCGGACCCCGGTCGGGCCCGCTCCTGGATGGCGGCGATCTCGGCCACGGCGGCGTCGAGGGTGGCCGCCATCAGCTGGTGCATGGTGGTGGGGTCGTCGCCGGCCACCAGGTAGGGCCGGTAGCCGTAGCCCTCCAGGAGCCGACACAGCTCTTCGTCGCCGATACGGGCCAGGACGGTGGGGTTGGCGATCTTGTAGCCGTTGAGGTGGAGGATGGGCAGGACGGCGCCGTCCCGGGCCGGGTCCAGGAACTTGTTGGAATGCCAGCTGGTGGCCAGGGGGCCGGTCTCCGCCTCGCCGTCGCCCACGACGCAGGCGACGAGCAGGTCCGGGTTGTCGAAGGCGGCGCCGTAGGCGTGGGACAGGGAGTAGCCGAGCTCGCCGCCCTCGTGGATGGACCCGGGGGTTTCGGGAGCGACGTGGCTGGGGACGCCGCCGGGGAAGGAGAACCGCCGGAACAGCTGGGCCATGCCGGCGGCATCCGGGGTGATCGACGGGTACACCTCGCTGTAGGTGCCTTCCAGCCACGTGTTGGCCACCAGCCCGGGGCCGCCGTGGCCGGGGCCGGTGACGTAGATCACGTCGAGGTCACGGGCCTTGATGAGCCGGTTGAGGTGGACGTAGACGAAGTTGAGCCCGGGGGTCGTGCCCCAGTGACCCAGGAGTCGGGGTTTGATGTGCTCGGGGCGGAGCGCCTCTTTGAGCAGCGGGTTGTCCAGCAGGTAGATCTGGCCCACCGACAGGTAGTTGGCCGCCCGCCAGTAGGCGTCGATCCGTTCGAGCTCATCCTTGGCCAACGGTTCTCCGGCGATGATCTGCATGGTGTCCTCCCCTTTTGCCGACCGGAGGTTTTCCCTACCCCGACGCGGGTCGCGGTTACTCGGCCACCACGGCGCGGAGCACGTCGAGGCGGGCCGCCCGGCGGGCGGGGAGGATGGCGGCGACGACACCGGCCAGGGCGGCCAGGACCACCACCAGGGCCAGGCTCCGGCCGGGAATGGCGAACGTGTTGAGCCCTTCGTCGTGCATGGCCGTGACCAGGGCCCACCCGAAGAACACGCCGACCATCAGGCCGAGCACGGTGCCCTGGAGGGCGATGATCACCGACTCCCAGCGGATAGCGGATCGCAGCTGGGCCCGGGTCATGCCGACGGCCCGGAGCACGCCGAGCTCCCGGGTGCGCTCGAGGATGGACAACCCGAGGGTGTTGCCGATTCCGAGGAGGGCGATGAGGATGGCCAGGGCCAGGAGGGCGTAGACGAGGCCCAGCATCTGGTCGACGATGGCCAGCTGCTCCTCCTTGTACCCGGTCTGGTCGAGCACCTTGGCGCCGGGGTAGGCGTCCGCCTCCCGCTGCACCGCGGCCAGAGCGTCGGCCGCCGTCACCCCGGCGGCCTTCTTGACGAAGACCTGGAAGTCGAGCTGGTCGGCGAAGTTCGCCTCGGACGTGGCGGTGCCGATCATCCAGTCGCCGGCCGCGCCGTTCTCGCCGTAGATCATCGCCACCCGCAGTTGGTGGGTGCCGGTCTGCTGGAACACCACCGGCACCTCGTCACCGAGGCGGATTCCCTTGTCCTTGGCCGTCTCGTCCCACACGGCGATGGTGCCGGGGACGGCGAGATCGTCGGGTGATCCCTGGACCGGCTCGACGTCGAAGATCTTGGAGGTGTCGGGCGACGCGGCGATCAGGACGTCCGGGCTCCCGTCGACCTCGGCCAGGCCGGCCCGGATACCAGCGGCCACGTCGATCTCGGGCAGGTCGGTGAGGCGAGCGGCGAAGTCGGGCGGCAGGCCGCCGCCGAGGCCGAACCTCCCGGCGGTGACGACGAAGTCGCCGGAGAGGGCCCGGTCGACCGTCTTGCCGAACGACGCCTTGGTCGAGGCGGCGAAGATGGTGATGAAGGTCACCAGCCCGACGCCGATCATGAGGGCGGAGGCCGTGGTGGCGGTCCGCTTCGGGTTGCGCATGGCGTTCTCCCGGGCCAGGCGCCCGGCGATACCCCGCAGGCGGGGCAGGGGGAAGCCGATCACCCGGCTGAGGGGCAGCGACACCGTGCGACCCAGCGTCGACACGCCGAAGAACACGGCCAGGACGCCGGCGCCGACGAAGGAGAGCGGATTGGACGGGTCGGCCAGCAGGCCGTAGAGGAGCGCCCCGGCACCGGCGGCGAGCAGGCCCGCTCCGATCAGGATGCGCTGCTTGGAGCCGTACCCGGTGCTGCTGACCTGGAAGTCGCGCATGGCGGCCACGGGCGGCACCTTGCCCGCCTTGCGGGCGGGCGATACCGCTGCCACCAGCGTCACGGTCATCCCGGCGGCGAAGCTGACGATGGCGGTGCCCCGGGTGAAGACCACGTCGCTGGCCGGGAGGGAGAAGCCGATGGCGTCGAGGAGCGCCTTGAGGGCGGCGGCGACGGCCACGCCGGCGACCAGGCCGATCATCGACGCAACGATCCCGACCCCGATCGCCTCGACCAGCACGGCGGCCAGCACCTGGCGCCGGCTGGCCCCCACCGC
>Ga0299907_10001937_pt1 | contig 12349 bp, 15 predicted proteins | sample RVTome_16_FD_198680 | JGI IMG/M metagenome (GOLD analysis project Ga0299907, IMG submission 198680) | Soil microbial communities from uranium-contaminated site in the Upper Colorado River Basin, Wyoming, United States - RVT152D67 (version 2) ...
GGACCGGTTCGGCTACGAGCTGCCGGCGGACGTCGCCGGCACGCCGCAGGCCACCCTCTTCGATGGGTGAGGCGAGCCTCGTCCATGGGTGAGGCGGTCGCGCTTCCCACCTCCGCATTCGACTACGTCCTGCCGCCCGGCCGCATCGCGCGCTACCCCGAGGCACGCCGCGACCACAGCCGCCTGCTCGTCCTGGACCGCTGCGCCGGCGCGGTTCGACACGGGCGCTTCTCCGACCTCGCGGATCTGGTCCTGCCCGGCGACGCGCTCATCCTCAACGAGACGCGCGTGCGGCCGGCGCGGCTCGTGGGAAGGAAGCCGACGGGCGCTCCGGGAGAGGTGCTGCTGCTGCGCCCGGCGTCGGAGTCCGACGGGGAGGCCGCCGACACCTGGGTGGCGCTCGTGCGACCGGGAGGGAAGCTCAAGCCCGGGCGGACGCTGGACGTCGCGGACGACCTCTCGATCGAAGTGATCGACGGAACCGGCGATGGGGGGAGGGTGGTCCGGCTGCGTTCGCCGCTGCCCATCGACGAGGCTCTGCGAAAGCACGGCCACGTCCCGCTGCCTCCCTACCTCGGGCGCGAGGACGAGCCGCTGGACCGCGAGCGCTACCAGACGGTGTACGCCGAGACGCCCGGCTCCGTCGCGGCGCCGACCGCCGGACTGCACTTCACGAAGGAACTGCTCGCCCGCCTGGAGTCGGGTGGCGTGCGCGTCGGCCGGCTCGCGCTCCACGTGGGCGTCGGCACCTTCCGGCCGGTCGAAGAGGAGGATCCCGAGCGCCACGCGATGCACGCCGAGCGGTACGAGATCCCCGCCGACACCGCCGGGCTCGTGTCGCGTACCCGGGCCGGCGGCGGCTCGGTCTGGGCGGTCGGGACGACGACCGTTCGGGCGCTGGAGACGGCGGCCGACGCTTCCGGCCGCCTGTCGCGCCTGTCGGGGACCACCGACCTGTTCATCCGTCCCGGGCACGACTTCCGCGCCGTCGACCGGCTCATCACGAACTTCCACCTGCCGCGCTCCACCCTGCTCATGCTGGTCGCCGCGTTCGGCGGCCACCGCGCCGTGATGGTGGCGTACGCCGAAGCGATCGAGCGAGGCTACCGCTTCTACTCCTACGGCGACGCCATGGCGGTCGTTTGAGCGTCGAGACCGCCGCCACCCCCCGGTTCGAGCGCCTGGCCGCCGACGGGGCCGCCCGGACCGGCGTGCTCGAGCTGGCGCGGGGCGCCGTGCGCACGCCCGCGTTCATACCCGTCGGCACGCAGGCCGCCGTGAAGACGCTCGCCCCCGAGGAGGTCCGGGCGGTCGGGGCCGACATCGTCCTCGCCAACGCCTACCACCTTTACCTGCGCCCCGGTCACGAGCTGGTCGGCGCGGCGGGCGGACTGCACGAATTCATGCGCTGGGACGGCCCGATCCTCACGGACTCGGGCGGTTTTCAGGTATTCAGCCTGGCCGCGCTCGCGCGCGTCGAGGACGAGGGGGTGACGTTCCGCAGCCACCTCGACGGCTCCAGCCACCGCTTCACGCCCGAGTCCGTGATGGACGTCCAGCGCGCGCTCGGCGCCGACATCGTCATGGCCTTCGATGAATGCCCGCCCGGGCGCGTGGAACGGAGCAGGGCGCGCGAGGCGTTGGAGCGCACGCTGACGTGGCTGGAGCGGTCGGCCGGGCGTTTCGCGGAGACCGACGGCGCGGGCCCCAACCCCGCGCAGGCTCTGTTTCCGATCGTCCAGGGCGGCGCGTACCCGGAACTGCGCCGGGAAGCGGCGCGGCGCACACTGGCGCTGGGCCCCTGGCGGGGAATCGCCATAGGCGGCCTCTCCGTCGGAGAACCGAAGCACGTCATGTGGGACGTGCTGGAGAGCCTCGAACCCGAGCTGCCGGGAGGCGTCCCCCGCTACCTGATGGGGGTGGGCTACCCCGACGACATGCTCGAGGCGATCGCGCGGGGCATGGATCTCTTCGACTGCGTCGCCCCCACGCGCAACGGGCGCCGGGGTACGGCGTGGGTGGAGGACGAAGGGCAGGTGAACCTGCGGGCCGCGCGTTTCCGCGCCGATCCGGGGCCGCTGGACGCTGCCTGCGACTGCTACACGTGCGGGCGATACTCGCGCGCCTACCTTCGCCACCTCATCGTCGCCGAGGAATGGCTGGGCATGCGCCTGGTGTCGATCCACAACCTGCGCTTCCTGGTGCGCCTCACGGAGCGCGCGCGCGAGCGCATAGCGGCGGGCGAATTCGAGGCGTGGAGCGGGGCGTGGGTCGACACCTTCCGCGCGGCGCGGGCTTCCGGCGGGGACGACGGCCCGAACTCATGATCGGCGGCGTGACTGCGGGGTAGCGACTCCGGAGGACGCCGGTTCGCAGAATTCCATGCGGGAGGAGAGAGGCGCGTGCACGCGACCCTGATGGTGCTGGTCCAGGAGGGAGGCGCCGGAGGCGCCCGGTTTTCGGTCATCCTGATCCAGCTCGCGCTCTTCGTGGCGATCTTCTACTTCATCCTGATCCGGCCTTCGCGCGTGGCGCAGAAGCGACATCAGGAGATGCAGACGGCGCTTCGCCGCGGCGATGAGGTGATCACCGAGGGCGGCGTGGTGGGCAAGATCATCCACGTCTCCGAGGACCGCCTGACGGTGAAGACCGCGGAGAACACGCGGCTCGTCGTGGTCCGTTCCAAGATCGCCCGCAGGCTCGACTCCGCGGCCGAAGAGGAGTCCTGAGAAGGTGATCCGCGAGATCCGCCTCCTCGGCGATCCGGTGCTTCGACGGCCGGCCGATCCCGTGCCGGCCGTGGACGACGATGTGCGCGCGCTGGTCGAGGATCTGATGCAGACCATGTACGAAGCCGACGGCGTGGGCCTGGCGGCTCCGCAAGTCGGCGTCAGCCTGCGCGTGATCGTCGTCGACACCCGGGAGGAGGAGGGGGCGGACGCGCTCGCGCTGATCAATCCCCGCATCGCGGAATCGTCGGAGGACACCGAGAAGGCGGAGGAGGGGTGCCTAAGCGTTCCCGGCGTCGCCGACATCGTCGAGCGGCCGGTACGCGTCGTGGTCGAGGCGCTCGACCCGTCCGGCGCCCCCGTGCGCGTGGCGGCGGACGGCCTGCGGGCGAGGGCGCTCCAGCACGAGGTCGACCACCTGGACGGCGTGCTGTTCCTGGATCGGCTGAGCGCGCTCAAACGCAGGTTGGCGCTACAGAAGTGGCGCAAGCTCCGGGACGAGGAAGCCGCCGAGTGAGGGTGCTCTTCTGGGGCACGCCGACGTTCGCGATCCCGACCCTCCGGGCGCTGCTCGGCGAGGGCTTCGAGGTCGTGGGGGTCGTCACTCGTCCCGATCGCCCCGCGGGGCGCGGCCGGCGCATCAGCCCGCCGCCGGTGAAGGTGATGGCCGAGGACGAGGCGCTGCGGGTGCTCCAGCCGGCGCGACCCGTCGACGAGGCGTTCCTGGCAGAAGCGCGGGCGCTGCGACCCGACGTGGGCGTGGTCGCGGCGTACGGGCGTTTCCTCCCGGCGGAGGCGCTGGACCTGCCGCCCCACGGAACCGTCAACGTGCACCCGTCGCTGCTCCCGGAGCTGCGCGGCGCGGCGCCCATCCAGTGGGCCCTCATTCGCCGGCTCGAGCGGACCGGAGTCTCCGTCATCCGGCTCGTGGAGGAGATGGACGCGGGTCCGGTCCTCCGGCAGGTGGCGGAGCCGATCCTGCCGGGAGAGTCGGCGACCGAGCTGGCGCTGCGGCTCGCCGAGCTGGGCGCGGAGGCCCTCGTGGAAACCCTGACGCTCATGGAGGCGGGCAGCATCGAAGAGGTGGAGCAGGACCACTCACGCGCGACGTTCGCGCCCGCGCTGACGGTGGACGACGCGCGCGTGGACTGGTCGCGGGAGCCGGAGGAGAACGCAGGATGGATCCGCGGGCTGGACAACATACCGGGCGCGTGGACGACGCACGGGGGGACCCGCCTGAAGGTTTTCCGGCCCCGGCCCGCGGACGCCCTCCCCGGCGGCGAGCCGGGCGCCGTGACGGAGCTCGACGCGAGGGACGATGGCTCCGGCGTGCGCGTCGCGTCGGGCGGGGGGTCCCTGTGGCTCGGCGAGGTGCAGCCCGAGGGGCGCAGGCGCATGCCGGCGGCCGCGTGGGTGCGCGGAGGCGCGATCGCGGAGGGCGACCGCCTCGGCGAGTGAGCGTTCGGCCCGGGGCGCTGCCGCGCCTCCACGTCGTCACCGACGACGAAGTCGTCCGGGCGCCCGGATTCGTGGCCCGCGCCGGCGAGATCCTGCGCGCCGGCGGGCCGCTCGTGGCGCTCCATTTGCGACACCGGGGTACCGGAGAGAGGCTGTACGCTCTCGCGGCGGACCTCGTCGCGCGCGCCGACCACCGCGCCGCCGCGCTGATCGTCAGCCGGCGGGTGGACATCGCGCTGGCCTCCGGCGCCGCCGGCGTCCACCTGGGGCGCGGAGCGATGCCCGCGGCGGGGGCGCGCGCGCTGCTCGGCGATGACGCGTGGGTGGGGCTTTCGGTGCACGGAGCCGCGGAGGTGGATGGGCTCGATGGCGCGGTGGACTACGCGCTGGTCGGCGCCGTCTTCCCCACGCCCACGCACCCGGGTCGGCCCGGCGCGGGACTGGAGGTGCTGGCGCGCGCGGCCGGGCGAACGGCGCGCCCGGTGCTCGCGATCGGCGGCGTCGATGCGCGCCGGGTCGGGGCGTGCCTGGACGCGGGAGCGTACGGCGTCGCCGTGCTGAGCGCCGTCTGGTCCGCCCGCCGGCCGGAACGGCGGGTCGGCAAACTGCTGGAGATTCTGGAGGGCAAAGCATGACCGAAACGACCGCGATCCGGGTCACGCTGAACGGATCGGCACGCACCCTGGCCGCTGGCGACAGCGTGGCCGGCCTCCTGCGCGAGCTGAAGGTGCATCCGGGCCTCGTGGTCGTCGAGCGCAACGGCGAGATCCTGCGCCGCGAGAGCTACCCGGACGTGCGCGTGGAGGATGGAGACACGCTGGAGCTCGTGCATTTCGTGGGGGGCGGGTGATGCAGACGGCCCGGTCGGACCCCGGCGTGAGCGCGGTCCGCGGTCCGGGTCCGGACCGCGGACTCGCCATCGGACCGCACGTCCTCGGCTCCCGCCTCATCGCGGGCACCGGCAAGTACCGCGACAACGCCACCATGGTCGAAGCGATAGAGGCGTCGGGAGCGGAGATGGTCACCGTCGCCGTGCGGCGCGTGGACCTGGACCGGTCCGTGGAGGACGGCGTCCTGCACCACCTCGACCCCACACGTTACCACCTGCTGCCGAACACGGCGGGCTGCTACTCCGCGGAGGACGCCGTCCGGTACGCCCGTCTCGGCCGGGCCGCGGGGTTGAGCGACCTGGTGAAGCTCGAGGTGATCGGCGACGAGCGGACCCTGCTGCCCGACGTCGCGGCCACGCTCGACGCCGCCCGCGTGCTCGTCTCGGAGGGGTTCCACGTGCTCGCCTACACCAACGAGGATGTGGTTGCCGCGCTGCGCCTCGAGGACGCCGGCTGCGCCGCCGTCATGCCGCTCGCCAGTCCGATCGGCAGCGGCCTCGGGCTGGTGAACCCGTACTACATCCGGGAGATCAAGCGGCGGCTGTCAGTGCCCGTGATCGTGGACGCCGGCGTGGGCACCGCCTCCGACGCCTGCGTCACGATGGAGCAGGGAGTGGACGGCGTCCTCATGAACACGGCCCTCGCGGAGGCGCGCGATCCGGTGCGCATGGCGCGCGCGATGCGGCTCGCCGTGGAGGCGGGTCGAGAAGCCTGGCTGGCGGGCCGCATGCCGCGCCGGGAATGGGCGGTCCCGTCCTCGCCGACGGAGGGGATGATCGACTGACGAGCCGCCCATCGGAGGGCCGTCCGACGCGCGCCCGCCGGAGGGCGCTGCAGGTCGTCCGCGACGTATCGCGGGGCAGGCTGCTCGACCGCGCCGCGGAGCGCAGGTTCCGCGATCTGGACGCCCGAGCCCGCGCCTGGGCGCTCGAGGCCGCCTACGGGACCGTACGCCTGAGGGGTAGGCTGGACAGGCGCTTGCGGCCGTTCCTGCGCGGCCGGGACCTCGACCCAGTCGTGCGCGACGTGCTGCGGCTGGGCGCGTACCAGCTCACGGAGATGGGCGGCGTGCCGGACTACGCCGCGGTCTCGGAGTCCGTGGAGCTGGCGCGCTCCGCGGGGCGCGGGCGCGCGGCCGGGCTGGTGAACGCCGTGCTCCAGCGCGTGGCCTCCGCCCCCGCCGGGCCCCCGGAGTACTCCGACCCGCTGCGGGAGATGGAGGAGTGGGGCTCGCATCCGCGCTGGCTCGTGGACCGGTGGGCCCGCCGCTACGGTGTCGCCGCCGCCGCCGCGCTGGTGGCCGCGAACAACCGCAGGCCGGAGCTGTACATCCGGCTCGTCGGCATCGAGCGGGACGCCGCGCGCGGCGCACTCGCGGCTGCCGGCATCGAGGCGGATCCGGTGGACCTGGACCCGCGTTCCCTGCGGCTGGAGCGGGGCGCCGATCCGGCCGCCGCGCTCGACGCGGTACCCGCCGTCGTGCAGGATCCCGCGGCTTCCGCGGTGGCGCGCTACGCGGCGTTCCCGCCCGGCGCCGTCGTCGCGGACCTGTGCGCCGCGCCCGGCGGAAAGAGCTTCGCGCTGCTCGATCTGGGCGCGGAGCGGGTGCTGGCCTTCGATCGGTCCGCGCGCCGGCTGGCCCGGCTGCTGGACGGCGCGGCGCGGTTGGGACTGCGCGGCGGGGCGCTCGCAGCGTCTGCGCGGGGTGCGCTGGCCGCGGCGGTCGCGGACGCCACGGCCCCCGCGGTGCGGCCTGGCCGGGCCGTGCTGGTCGACGCGCCGTGCACAGGCACCGGAACGCTCCGGCGACACCCGGACGGCCGCTGGAGGCTCGGCCCCGAGGACCTCGCGTCGCTCGCGGCGCTCCAGGCGCGTATCCTGAAGGCCGCCGCCGGCGCGGTGGGTCCCGGCGGGCTGCTGGTGTACGCGACGTGTTCGCTAGAAGCGGAGGAGAACGAGGAACAGGTGGAACGCTTTCTCGCCGATCGCCCGGACTTCCGGCTCGAACCGCCCGACGACCCTCGGTGGACGGCCGGGCCGCGCCCGATGCTGGCCGTACTGCCGCACGTCCACGGCGTGGACGGCGCCTTCGCCGCGCGCATGAGGCGCGCCGTTTGATGCTGGGCGATTCCATCCGCCGGCGCACCGGACGGTCCCGCCGCAGGGATCGCCGCGACGACGCCGGCGGCGCGGCCGGGCTCGGGGCGGGCCCGCGGCTCGTGCTGGTGATGGCCGGACTCGCGGTGGGCGGATTCCTGGCCGCGTATCTGTTCGCCACGTTCGTGCTCTACCCGCCGGCCGAGGCGCTGGGAGAGAGCGTGGAGGTGCCGGACCTCGTCGATCAGCCGATCGACGAAGCCCGTGAAATCCTGCGCAACGCGGGTCTGTCGGTCGCCGAGACCGTTGACGTGCCCGACCCCAGCGCCGCCGAGGGGCGGGTCGTCGCGCAGAGCCCCCTCGCGGGCCAGGCGCTGCGGCCCGGTGCCGGAGTGCGACTCGCGCTCAGCGCCGGGCGCGCTCGCCTGCGCGTGCCGAACCTGCTGGGTTTCGAGGAGGGGAGGGCGCTGTCGATTCTCGAGCGCGCCGGATTCCACGTTGAGCGCTCCGAAGAGATCGCCGACGAACCGGCCGGCCGCGTGGCGCGCATGCAGCCCGCGCCCGGTTCCGAGCAGGAGATCCCCGCGACGGTGGTGCTCGTCATCAGCACCGGGCCGCCCGACGAGGTCAGCGAAGACACCCTCGCGCCGGCCGCGCAGGATGAGGGACGGGCGCCCGGGGACGGTTCCGCGGCGGACGAAGGGGCGGGTCGGGCCACGGGCGCGCCGTGAAGCGGCTGGTCACCCCCGCGTTCTTCGCCGGCGTCGCGGTGCTGCTCGCCGCGGTCCTGCTGCGGGCGGGCTCCGAGCCCGATTCCGTGGCGTTGCACGGGCACGCGCACCTCGCGTCTTCCTACGCGGCCCCCTCCCTCGACGGCGACACCATCGCGCTCGCCGATCTGCGCGGCGAAGTGGTGCTCGTCAACCTGTGGGCGACCTGGTGTCGGCCGTGCGTACGCGAGCTGCCATCCCTCCAGCGGCTGCAGGACGAGCTCGCCGATGACGGGCTGCGGGTGCTGGCCGTGAACGTGGATCGCCTCCCCTCCGGGCGCGCCGCGGAGGAGATCCGGGCGTTCATGGAACGGATCGACGTGAACCTCACCGTGCTGGTGGACCCCGAGGGACGCGCGGAGCGCGTGTTCGGGTCGCTCGGACTGCCGACCACCATCCTCCTGGGGAGGGACGGCGCGCTCGTCTACCGCCGCCTGGGAGAGGGTCGCTGGGACGTGCACCCCCTGCGCGACCGGGTGGTCGCCGCGCTGCAGGGCTGACGGTGCCCAGCGTCAAGGAATTCCTCGTGCACAACTGGGCGCTGAAGCTCACCGCGCTCGCGCTCTCGCTCGCGACCTGGTTCGCGGTGCGCGCGGAAACCACGACGCGCACGTCCATCGCCAACGTCGCGGTGGAGGTGGAGCTGGCCGCGGAGGGCTGGGTCCTGGACGGCCGCCCGTCGCCGGACTCCGTGACGGTCGAGTTCGAGGGCCCGGTGCGCGAGCTGATCTCGCTCGGCATCGACCCTCCGCGCCTCGTCATCCCGATCGAGGCCGTGGACGATTCCACGCTCGCGCGGCCGCTGGACTTCCGCCTGCTCCGCTATTCCGGCGCCCGTCCCGATGCCACCCGCCCGGTCGACATACGGCCGAGCACCGTCACGCTGCGCATGGACCGAATCGTCACGCGGCTCGTGCCCGTCGCGGTCCCCCTCGTGGGAGTCCTGCCGGACGGCCTTCGACTGCTGCGGCGGCCGAGCGTCGACCCCGCGGCGGTCCAGGTGAGCGGGCCAGCGCGCAGGGTCAACGCGATCGATTCCGTCCGCGTCGTGCCCATCGACCTGGGTTCGCTCGGGGAGGACGCGGTCGTCCAGGCGGCGCTCGACACGACCGCCCTCGCGTCCATCGGAATCGCGCCCTCCGTGGTCAACGTGCGCCTGGCGATCGGCGCGGACAGGACGCCGCAAGCCGAGCCTGACTCCCGGCCGTGACGCGCAAGCCGCACGCGCCTCGATCGGAACGCGCCCCCGCCCTCGTGCTGGGCGTGGAGACGTCGTGCGACGAAACCTCCGCGGCCGTGCTCGGCGCCGGGGCGGAGCTGCTCGGGCACGTCATCTATACGCAGGACGAACACCGCGTCTTCGGCGGGGTCGTCCCGGAGATCGCCGCCCGGGCGCACGTCCGGGTGCTGGATGGCGTGGTCGCGGCCGCGCTCGACGAAGCCGGCGTCGCCCTCTCCGACATCGCGCTCTTCGGCGTGACCGCCGGCCCGGGGCTGATCGGCGCGCTCCTCGTCGGCGTGGAATGGACCAAGGCGGCCGCCTGGGCGCTCGGCCGCCCCGCCGTCGCCGTCCACCACATGGAGGGGCACCTCTTCGCCGCGACCCTGTCGGATCCCCCCGCCGAACCGCCGTTCGTCGCCCTTCTCGTCTCGGGCGGCCACACGCAACTGCTCTGGGTCCGGGGTTGGGGCCGCTACACGCTGCTCGGCCAGACTCGGGACGACGCGGCCGGGGAGGCGTTCGACAAGGTCGCCAGGCTGCTCGGCATGCCCTTTCCGGGGGGCGCCCACATCGAGCGGCTGGCGGCCCAAGGCGATCCCGACGCGTTCGCCTTCCCCCGCCCCATGCGCTCAGCGAGGACCCGCGCGGACGGCCTGTACGACTTCTCCTTCAGCGGCCTCAAGACGGCGGTGGCGCTCGCCGTGCGGGACCTGGAGTCGGCCGGCCCGCTGGAGGAGGCCGCGCGCGCGGACATAGCCGCGTCGTTCCAGGCGGCGGCCGTGGACGTCCTGGTCGAGAAGACCATGGCGGCGGTCGCCGAGACCGGGTGCCGCAGCGTCGTGATCGGCGGCGGCGTCGCGGCCAGTCGCGCCCTGCGCGGCGCGCTCGCTTCCGCGCTGGGCCCCGGCGGCGCGCTATATCATCCGCCGCCCAGGCTCGCGACCGACAACGCCGCGATGATCGCGGTCGCGGCGCGCTTTCGGTACGAGCTGGATGGGGCTTCCCCGCTGGACTTCACCGCCGACGCCGGCATGCGCATGACGGGCCTCGAGGCGACGGCGTGACGGCCCGCGACGGCGCTGGCCTGCGCATCCTGCACGTCAGCGACCTGCACTTCGGTCCGCCGTACGTGCCGCACGTCGGTGAGGCGCTGCTCAGGCAGGCCGCCGACCTGGGGCCCTCCGTGATCGTGGCGTCCGGCGACTTCACGCAACGCGCCAAGCCCGAGCAGTTCCAGGACGCGCGCGCCTTCCTCGACCGACTGCCCGACGTCGACCTGGTCGTCTGCCCCGGCAATCACGACGTGCCCCTCTACCGGCTCCTCGAGCGCGTCTTCGCTCCGCTCGACAACTATCGCAGGTACATCCACCCGGAGCTCAACTGGGTGCTCGAGCGGGACGACGCGCTGTTCGTCTCCCTCGATTCGACGAGTCCTCACCGGCACATCACCAACGGCCGCATCGACGCCGCGCAGCTGGAGCTTTGCGAGCGCGCGTTCGCGGGCGCGGGTGAGCGCGGCCGGTTCGTCGTGGCGCATCACCACTTCGCCCCCGCGCCCGACTACGAGCACGCCGAGGTCGTGCCCAACGCGCGCGCGGTCCTGGACCGTTTCACCGCCATGCGCGTCGACGTGATCCTCGGGGGCCACCTGCACCGCGGATACATCGGCAACTCGCTGGACGTGTACGCGGGCGCGGACGCGGATCACGGGATCATCATCATCCAGTCGGGCACGACCACCTCGCGGCGGGGGCGCGCCCGCGAAGCCGAGAAGAACTCCTTCAACCTCGTGCGCGTCGGCTCCGACGATGTGCGGGTCACGCACTTCATGTACTTCGAGGCCGCCGGGGGATTCGAGCCCATAAGCGAGCACCGCTTTCCCCGGCCGGGCCTCGGGTTCTTTCGCCCCCCCCGGGCCCGCGGGGACGCGTGAGCGGCGGGTCGGGGGGTTCCTCCGCGCCGGAGGGAGCGGCCGGAGGTTCCGCGCTTCCGGACGCGGCCGGGCGGCGCCGCGCCCGCTACCGTCGCTGGGTGGCGTTCGGCGGCCTGTTCGCGCTGCTCGCGGTCGGCCTCGTGGCGGTGGTCGTGAGCCGGACGGGATTCGGCCAGGAGCGGTTGCGTCGCGCCACCGTCGACTGGCTGGAGGACCGGTTCCCGGGCGCCATCACGATCGCCGATCTGGGCAGCGAGGCGAGCCTGTTTGGCACCATGACCCTGGGCGGGGTCACGATCACGGACCCCAGCGGCAGGCCGTTCGTCGACGTCGAGCGCGCGCTGATCTCCTACGACTGGCGCACGCTCGTGTCGGGACGGGTCGTGTTCGACCGCGTCGACGTGCGCGGCGCGCGGCTCGTGCTGGAGCGTCTGCCCGGCTGGGAAGAGTGGAATTACGAGAGGGCGTTCCGGGGGGAAACCCCCGACCCGGCCGACTCGAGCCGCACGCTCGTCGACCTGCGCGACGTCACCATCGCCGACGCGACCGTGGAGGTGCGCCTCCCGTGGGAAGGCGGGGACCCGGACTCGGCCAGGGTGCTGGTCGAGGACACGCCCTCCGGGCCGGTGCGCGTGTACGCCTTCCAGGACTTGAGCCTGGAAGCGGACAGGGTCCTGGCCGAAACCCCCGGCGAGCCCGGGCGCCTGGTCGAGCTCGACGCCCTTTCCGCCGACGTCTACGTGTGGGACCAGCCCGCGCGCGTCCGCTCCGTACGGGGTACGGTCTCGGTGCGGGACTCGATCGTTTCGCTGGACCTGGACCGCGTGGAGTTGCCCGGGTCGCGGCTCGAAGTGGCGGGGCGCGTCGTGGTGGGCGACGCCGGCCCGAAGCCCGATTTGCGCATCTCGGGGGACCGCCTGGACCTGGCCGACTTCGGGTGGCTGCACCCGAACCTGCCGCGCGAAGGGAGCGGCCGGGCCGACGTACAGATCCGCGCGCTCGGCCCGCGCCGCGTCCTCTGGTTCGCCGAGAACCTGGACCTGGAGACGCCGCAGACCCACCTGCGCGGGTCGCTGGGCCTGGTCACGGGCGACACGCTGTACTTCAGCCGTCTGAACCTCGACGCGGACCCCTTCGACATCGCCACGCTGGAGCGGCTCTTGCCCGTAGATTTGCCGCTGGACGGGCTGGAGGCCGGCACCCTCCGGCTGGACGACGGAAGCTGAGCCGACCGGCCGGGACCGGGGGGG
>Ga0299907_10001940_pt1 | contig 12346 bp, 10 predicted proteins | sample RVTome_16_FD_198680 | JGI IMG/M metagenome (GOLD analysis project Ga0299907, IMG submission 198680) | Soil microbial communities from uranium-contaminated site in the Upper Colorado River Basin, Wyoming, United States - RVT152D67 (version 2) ...
GGGCCGTTGAGGGCCAGCACCTGAAACTCCTCGTCGGCGCCGTACTCGTTGCCCAGGCCGTGGTCCCTGGCGGGCTCGAAGCCGAACCGGTGGTAGTAGCGCGGATCTCCGAGGACCACCACCCCGTCGTAGCCGACGGACCGGCAGATCTCGAGCCCTTCCCGGATGAGACGGTCACCGATGCCACGGCCCTGATGCTTCGGCAGCACGCCCACCGGACCGAGCCCGACCAGCGTGGCGTCGGACGCGGCAGCGTCGAGCGTCACCGGCGAGAAGACGAGGTGGGCGACGACCGCGTCATCGACGACCGCAACGAGCGACACCAGGTCCCTGCCGGCGGCATGCAGGCGGGCGGCGATGCGCGGCTCGTCCAGGCGCCCGTCGAACGCCTGCCGGAGCACGTCGTGCACCTCCGGAGCATCCTCCGGCCGGAAGGGGCGTATCCGCACGTTGCCGTCCTTGGCTGGGCTCGGGTCGGTGCCGCCCCGTCAGCGTTCCGCGGAAGCCCGCCGGTCACTCGGCGAGGGCGACACAACGCTTGCGCAACTGATCCGCGATGATGACCCGCTGATCTCGGACGGCCCCTCCCAGATCCTATCGACGCGCAGCTCACGGTAGAAGCGCCCCGCGACGATCTCGCGCATGTGACCGCGGCACGGGCGGGCGCGGCCGATGATGGTCGTGGCATGCCGCACACACCGACCCGGAGGCTGAACGCCCGACCTACGCCATCGCGGGACAGGCCCAGGCGGTGGATGTCATAGCAGGCGCGCGGAACCACTCCGTCGCCGCCATCGCGCGCATGAAGGGCTCGCCGAAGGTGGCGAACAGGTGGGCCGTCTGGCTGCGATGGGCGCGCAGCGCCGCGACCTTGCGGTCGAGTAGTCCCTCGTCGAGTCGCGACGACCACGTCACGTCAGACGCGCGCGCGACGACCGGGTAGCCGGGCCAGAACGCGTTGAACTCGTTGAGTGCGGGCGCGAAACGGCTGGCCCATTCGTCGGTCACCGCGGTGTGCCGCACGGTCGCTTCCCCCGCGTCCCAGTGGCGGACCGCCGCGGTCGCCCAGGCGCTGACCGCCATGTGGTCGGGATGCCCGGTGAACCCGTCGGGCCCGAAGGTGAGCACCACGTCGGGTTCGATCTCCTCCAGGATGGCCAGCACCTGCCCGACGCCCACCGCGAGCGGGACGTCAGCGAGCCCGCCGTCGGGATGGCCCAGGCACCGCCACTCATCGACACCGAGCACGGCCAGCGCATTGGCGAGCTCCCGGCTGCGCAGACCGCCGAGGTCGAGGACCTGCCGGCTCGGCGGGCCCTGCCACCCCTGCTCCCCAAGGGTGGCGTACACCGACACCACGCGGGATCCCCGGCCCGCTGCGTCAGCGAGGGCCCCGGCGGCCACAAACGCCTCGTCGTCCGGATGTGCCCACACGCTCAGGACGGTGGTGCCGGACGGCACCGTCTCGGTGTGATCGCGCCAAGGCACGACAGGTGTAAACCTCATCTTGCGCTCCTGCCGGATGCGTGCTGCGGTTCGCTGTCGGAAGTGACAACTGCGTCGCGACCCGAAACTCATCGGTCCTGCCCGAGAAAGCGTGATCCACGGGGCCGCACAGACTGCGCGCAGACGTCATGCAGCACGCTGACAAGAGCAACGTGAACCGCCGCCTGATACGTGCCTGCGGGCACCCGACCGTCGAGCGCCCGACCGTCGAGCGTCGTCGAACGGATCCGCCATGCGCGCACCGGTCCAGCGGCTGGACACCGTGACGCTCGCGTCGAGTGCGCCGAGCGGCTCGTCGAGCAGCAGGACCGCGGGATCGAGAGCCGGGAGTGTCACCTGACTCTCCTCAGAGGTCAGCGATTCTCTACTGAATGGCCATTCAATGCCACCGCTGAGGCGCAGGCTGCCGGCGACGCGGTCGATGTCACACCTGCCGGGGCTGCCTCGTCAGGTGTGCAGAACCACGTCCAAGGAGCACATGATGCGGATCTTTCTCGCCGGGGCCACCGGCGCACTGGGCCGCCGTCTGACATCGTTGCTGATCCGTGGTGGACACCACGTCATCGGCACGACACGGTCGGCGGGCAAGGTCGAGCAGGTACGCGCCATGGGCGCCGAGCCCGTGGTGCTCGATGCCCTCGACCGCGACGCCGTCATCGCGGCGGTGAAGGCGGCACAGCCCGATGTGGTGGTCCATCAACTCACGGACCTGTCGAAGCCGTTGGACATGCGCAGGTTCGACCAGTCGTTCGCGCAGACCAACCGCCTGCGGACCGCGGGCACCGACCACCTGCTCGCCGCCGCACAGGCCGCAGGGGCTCACCGCTTCATCGCGCAGAGCTACACCGGCTGGGTCAACCAACGCACCGGAGGGCCGGTCAAGACCGAAGAGGATCCTCTCGATCCGAACCCGACCGCCGCATCGCGCGAGACCATCGCCGCGCTGCGGCATCTGGAGCGCGGAACGACCACAGCGCGCGACATCGACGCGCTCGCGCTGCGCTACGGCAACTTCTACGGCCCGACCACGTCGCTGGGGGTCGGTGGTGATGTGCTGGAGATGGTCCGCAAGCGCCAGATGCCCATCGTCGGCGGCGGCACGGGCGTGTGGTCGTTTCTCCACATCGACGACGCGGCCCAGGCGACGGCGATCGCCGTAGAACGCGGCGCACCGGGCCTGTACAACATCGTCGATGACGACCCCGCGCCGGTACACAAGTGGCTGCCGTACCTCGCGACGGAGATCGGAGCAAAGCCACCGATGCGGCTTCCCGCATGGCTCGCAAGGCCGCTGCTGGGCGAGCACGGCGTCTCGTTGATGACGGCCGTCCGTGGCTCGTCGAACGCCAAGGCGCGCCGGGAGCTCCAATGGCAGCCGCGCTTCCGCAGCTGGCGGCAGGGCTTCCGCGACGGACTCGGCGAGACGCCGTCTCGCAGGCACAGCGTCGCGTGACCCGAGCTCGAGCAGCGCCATCCGTAGGTCACTGACCAGGCGCGGCGCGGCCGTCAGACGCCGGTCGCCCGGTGCACGGCCTGGCCGTCGACCATGGTCAGCACGACCCGCGCCTCGGCGGGCGACCGCGCACCGTGGCCGAACAGCGGCGCGTCGACCACCGCCAGGTCCGCCGCCATGCCGGCGGCGACCGCGCCGGTGCGGTCGAGGTGGTGCAGGTAAGCCGACCCGCGCGTCGCGGCGGCCAGCGCCTGGTCAAGTGTCAGCCGCTCCTGCGGCAGGAACGGACCAGCGCCGTCGGGCGTGTCGGGGCCGCGGCGGTCGACCGCCACCGCGATTCCCTGCAGCGGGTCGGGTGACGACACCGGCCAGTCACTGCCGAACGCCAGCGGTGCCCCACTGCGCAACAGGGTCGCCCACGGATACTGCCAGCCACTGCGCTGCGGACCCAGGACCGGCAGCGTCAGCTCGGTCATCTGTGGCTCGTGCTGCGCCCACAACGGCTGGGCGTTGACCACGACGTCGAGCGCGGCGAACCGTGGGATGTCGTCGGGGTGCACCACCTGGACGTGGGCGATCGTGTGCCGGCGGCGGCTGAGCCCATTGGCGCGGCGCGCCGCCGCGAACGCGTCGAGCGCTTCGCGGACCGCTCGATCGCCGATGGCGTGCACGTGCACACCGAAGCCGAGCGCGTCGAGGCGGGTGACAGCCGCGTTGAGCACATCCGGCGGCACGTATGACAGGCCGCGGCCCGCCGACGGTTCGCCCGACATGTCGAGGTACGGGTCGAGCATGGCCGCCGTGCCGTTCTCGACCACGCCGTCCTGCATGATCTTGACCGTCGCTGCGGTCAGACGGTCCCCGCCGGTCGCCGCGCGCTGCGCGACGAGGTCGTCGATCTGCTCCAGTCCGCGGTGGCGGTCCCACCACAGGGCCGCGGCGACCCTGGCGGTCAGCCGGCCCGCATCGGACACGGCCTGGTAGGCGGCCAGCCCCTCTGGGACCACCCAGGCATCGGTCCAGGCGGTGATGCCCAACCCGTGCAGGTGGCGCTGGGCGACGTCGATCGCGGTCACCAGATCGTCGGAGGACGGCGGTGGCACATGGCGCGCGACAAGGTCCATCGCCCCCTCGTGCAGCGCACCGGTCGGCAGGCCGCCGGGGTCGCGCTCGATGCGCCCGTCCACGGGATCGGGCGTCGTGGCCGTCACACCGGCGATGGCCAGTGCCCGGCCGTTGGCCCAGGCGCCGTGCCCGTCGGCGTTGACGAGGAAGACCGGGCGGTCGGGCACCACAGCGTCGAGCGTCTCACTGCGCGGCAGGCCGTCGGGGAAGTGGGGCATGCGCCAGCCACCGCCGGTGATCCATGCGCGCTCCGGATTCCTGCGCGCGTACGCCGCGACCGCCGCGGCGTATCCCGCGGCATCGGCCGCCGCGTCGGTCAGGTCGCAACCGGAACGCCGCAACCCACCGTGCGTGGGATGGACGTGCGCGTCCTGGAAGCCCGGCAGCAGGGTGGAGCCCGGCAGGTCGATGACCTCGTCGGCCCGTGCGCGCAGATGCGGGGCGCTGCCACGCTCGACCGCGACGATGTCGCCGGATTCGATGCCGACGGTCCCCGGCGAGAGCACCTCGCCGCGTCCGGTCCAGATCATCGCGCCTGTGAGCAACAGCATCAGCGCATCGTACGCCGCTGGCTGGAACGGTTCCGGGAAGATGTTACCGACCGTATTGAGGACTCGTCCGCCGGCGTCGGTACGAAGGACGATGCTGAATCTCACGTGTGTCATTTCGCTCGTGATCGCGCTGGTGCTGGGTGCGGTCCCGCCGGTTCAGGCGGCGGACGCCCCATGCCCGGACCCCGCCCTCCTCCCGCCCACCCCCTTCGAAGACCTCGTCAGCGCTACACACCGTAAGGCGATCATCTGCAGCGGTTGGTACGACCTTGCGCATGGCACCACGCAGAGCAGGTTCTCGCCCCGCACCGCGGTGCGCCGTGACCAGATGGCGAGCTTCCTCGCGCGCACGCTCGTCACAGCGGGGTCGCCGTTGCCGTCGAAGCCGCCGCAACCGTTCACCGATGTCGGAGCCAGCGCGCACCGTGACGCCATCGCGCAGATGGCCGAGATCGGACTCGTGGAGGGCACCGGCGACGGCGTCTACGAGCCATCGGAACCGGTCAAGCGCGGCCAGATGGCGGCGTTCCTGATCCGCCTGGCCGCCCGGTCGGGCATCGAGGAGGCCAAGGCGGGCAGCGAGGCGGACGACGCGTTCACTGATGACGACGGCACGGCGCACGAGGCGGAGATCAACCAGGCGGTGGCCCTCGGCCTCGCACAGGGCACCGCCGAGACGTCGTTCTCTCCCGGCCGGCCCGTGCGCCGCGAGCAGATGGCGAGCTTCCTCGCACGCCTGCTGGAACTGCTGGTCGAACGAGGCGTGATCAAGCGCCGCCCCATCCCCGCGTTCACGAGCACGGTCTCCCCGCTCACGCAGGAGATGCGGAGCGCGATGCGAGGGGTGTCGTGGGATCCGGATTGTCCCGTGCCGATGGACAGGCTCGCGGTGCTCGAGGTCACCCACTGGGACTTCGACGCCAGGGCCCGGCGCGGGCACCTGATCGTCGCGCGCTCCGTCGCCGATGACCTGGCAACGGTGTTCCGCAAGATCTACCGCGAGCGCTTCCAGATCGAACGCATGCGACCCATGCACACCTACGGAGGGCGCGAGCTCGCATCGCTGAACGACAACAACACCTCGGCCTTCGACTGCCGTGACGTGACGGGCGGGTCATCATGGTCGGAGCACAGCTACGGCACCGCCATCGACATCAACCCTCGACAGAACCCGTACGTCAAAGGCTCGGTCGTGCTACCCGCCAACGGTCGGCCCTGGATCCAACGCACGCCGGTGCGGCGCGGGATGATCACCCCCTCGGGTGTCGTCACCCGCGCGTTCAACGCCATCGGCTGGGGCTGGGGCGGGAACTACCGGTCATTGAAGGACTATCAGCACTTCTCCGCAAGCGGGCGCTAGCTTCACCCCGAGCGGACCCGGACGGCCTCGCCGATTCCCGCCCGACGAGGCCGTCCGCGTGGTCCCCATCCTCGGCTACTCCGGCGGTGTGCGCGTCGCCCAACGCGCGTAGCCGAGGCCGAGGCCGGCGACGAGGGCGACCAGTCCGGGAACGAACCCCGACAGGCCGCCGAGCCCGAGCACCGCATCGAGCGACCAGCGGCCGGGTCCGGTGGTTGCCACAGCCCAGGCGACCACGATCAGGTAGCCGTTGAGCTCCCAACCCTTCGACACCGACCAGAAGCCGCCCGCCGCGTTGTTGACGAACGCCGCCGTGCTCATGGTCCCGATGAGCGCCGCGGCCGCCAGCGGCGTCAACAGGCCGGCGGCAAGCCCCAGGCCGCCGATGATCTCGCTCACCCCAGCCAGAACCGCCGCCGTGCGGCCGTCACCGAAGCCCAGCGACGCGAACCAGCGGCCGGTGCCACCTAGGCCCCCGCCCCCGAACCAACCGAGAAGCTTCTGCATGCCGTGCAACGAGAACGGCACACCGACCAGCACCCGCAGGATGAGCAGGCCGAGATCGACGTCGACGAGTGCGGTGGCGGAATCGGCCGTCATGCCCGGATGGTCCCCTCGACGGTCGGTGGAGGTGTTCTGACGCCTACGGCCACTCGAACCTGGGCGGCCGCTGCTCCGATCGCGCCCGCATGGCCTCGGCCAGGTCCGGGCGACGGATCGAGTCGTGCATGCGCTCGAGCGTGTCGGCCAGCGCGGACGCGCGGTCGCGCGCCGCGTCGGCGTAGACCTGCGCCTTGATGTTGGCCAGCGAGTAGGGCGAGCAGTTGCGTGCCAGATCGTCCCCGTAGGCGATGGCGTGATCGAGGAGATCGGCGGGCGGGAGCACCGCCTGCACCAGTCCGAGGCGGGCGGCTTCGTCGGCGTCGATGGTCCGTCCCGTCAGCAGCAGGTCCAGTGCGGCGGGCATGCCGATCAACCGGGGCAGCAGCCACGACAACCCGTACTCGGCCACCAGCCCCAGGCGCGCGAACGTGGTCGACATGGTGGCGCCCTGCGCGGCGAAGCGGACGTCGCTGCCGACCATGTAGGCGAAGCCGACGCCCGCGACCGGCCCGTTGACGGCCGCGATGACCGGCGTTCGCAGGTCGAGCGCCATCTGCGGCAGATCCTCCGGTGGGGGCAGGAACCCCGACAGCGCCTCGGCTCCGGCGGACAGGATGCTCAGGTCCGCGCCGGCACAGAAGCCACGCCCCGCACCGGTGACCACGATGGCGCGCACATCCGGGTCGGCGTCGGCCGCACGCATGCGGGCCGCGTAGGCATCGGCCAGCTCACGCGTGACCGCGTTGAGCTTGTCGGGCCGGTTGAGCGTGATGACCGCCACCCGATCATGACGCTCGACGAGCACGACGTCGGTCTGGTCCGCCTGCAGGTTCAACGCTCCACCTCGCTGTCGGCGCTGCGTCAGCTCATGATCTCTTCGATGCGCTCCATCAGCGCGTCGTCGAGCTCTTCCATGACGTCGAGCGACACCATGTTCTCGTGGACCTGCTCCACGCGGCTGGCGCCGGTGATCACCGTCGACACGTTGGGGTTCTTGGCGCACCACGCGATCGACAGCTGCGCCAGCGTGCAGTCGAGCTCATCGGCGATCTCGGTCAGCTCGCGCACCTGCTCGTTGGCCTCCTCGTCGGTGACCATCTCGCGCAGCCACTCGTAACCCTCGAGCGTGGCGCGGCTGCCTTCGGGCACCCCGTCCACGTACTTGCCGGTCAGAAGGCCCGATGCGAGGGGGCTCCAGGTCGTCAGACCGAGTCCGATGTCCTCGTAGAGGCGGGCGTACTCCTCCTCGACCCGGTCACGGGTGAACAGGTTGTACTGCGGCTGCTCCATGACCGGCTTGTGCAGGTGGTGACGCTCGGCGATGTCCCACGCGGCACGGATGTCGGCCGCCGGCCACTCGGACGTTCCCCAGTAGTGGGCGTACCCGGCGGAGATGATGTCGCTCATCGCCCACACGGTCTCCTCGATCGGCGTCTCGGGATCGGGCCGGTGACAGAAGACCAGGTCGAGGTGCTCGAGTCCCAGCCGCTCCAGCGACGGCTCGATCGCCTCGAGCAGGTACTTGCGGTTCAGCGTGTGCCTGGTGTTGACGCCGTCGTGGATGCCCATCATGAACTTCGATGAGATGACGTACGAGTGCCGTTCCCAGCCGAGGTCGGCGATGATGTCGCCCATGATCTGCTCGGACTTGCCGCCGGCGTAGACCTCGGCGTTGTCGAAGAAGTTCACGCCTGCTTCGTAGGCGGCCTCCATGCACGCCGCCCCCTTCTCCACGTCCAGCTGTGGGCCGAACGAGACCCACGATCCGAACGACAGGACGCTGACCTTGAGGCCGGAGCGACCCAGCCGGCGGTAGGTCATGTCTGCCATGTGTGCGCTCCTATGGTGATGCCGCGGGGAAGGATCAGCCTTGTCGCCGGCAGCCGTCCACAAACGTCGTGGAGCCCGGCTGGCCGCGGAAGGTCTGCCACACCAGTTCGGCGGTCACCCGGTGGTCCTGGTGCATGGTTGCATGAAACACGTGGCGGACCTTCGGCCAGGAACGGTACCCGCTCTCCGGCCGATGGCGCGGACACCACAGGGGCCGAGGTCAGCGTTCCCTGTTGTACAGCCGCATGGTGAGCGGTCCGAACACTCCGACGAGGACCGCGCAGGCGCCGAGCACCCAGCCCAGTTGCCCGACCGTCACCGTTCCGCCCATGAGCCCGCGCGCGGCCGTCACCAGTCGCGAGACGGGGTTGATGTCGACAAAGGCCTGCAGCCACCCCGGCATGGTCGCGGGGTCGACGAAGATGTTGCTGGCGAACGTCAACGGGAACAGGACCATCATGCTGACGCCCATCACCGACTCCGGCGTCCGCAGGACCAGGCCCAGGGCCGTCCACACCCAGGTGAGCGCGAACGCGAACGCCAGCAGGAGCGCAACCGCCAGCAGCACACCGACCGTGCCACCGGCCGGGCGGAAGCCCAGCACCAGGCCCAGCAGGATGACGATGGTCGACGCGATGGCGTAGCGCACGACATCGCCGAGCAGCGCACCCACCAGCGCCGCAGGTCGCCACAGCGGCAGCGACCGGAAGCGGTCGAAGATGCCTTTGGAGATGTCGGCGTTGAGGCCCATGCCGGTGTAGATCGTGATGAACACCACGGTCTGCACCAGGATCCCCGGCAGCAGGAACTGGATGTACTCCCCCGTCGAGCCCGCCAGCGCACCGCCGAACAGGAACGTGAACATCAGCGTGAACATGATCGGGAACGCGGTCACGTCGAACAACTGCTCGGGGACGTGCTTGATCTTGAGCAGCGCCCGCCAACCGAACGTCAACGACGCCGCCAGCGGACTCGGCCGTGGCGGTCTGGAAGAGGTCGACAGCACCGACCGCAGCGTGCCGTCGACCGCTGCCGCCCGCGGTGTGGTCGTGGTCATGGTGCGTCCTCCTTGACCTCTTCGGATACGGGATGACCGGTGATGGCGAGGAACACCTCGTCGAGGCTGGGCTGACCCAACGAGAAGTCGGTCACTGCGACGCCCGCCCGCGACAGACCCGCCAGCGCGTCGGCGACCTGTTGCGCGTCGGACACCCGCGCCGACAACGCCGCCGGGTCCGACTCGAGCATGACGGGCACGCCCAACGCCGACGACAACAGCCGCTCGGCCTCGGGCCGCCGCGACGGGTCTCCCAACCGGACATGCACCGCGCCGGCGCCGACCGAGGCCTTGAGCTCCCCGCTCGTGCCCTCGGCGATGACCCGGCCATCGTCGATGACGGCGATGCGGTCGGCGAGCTGGTCGGCCTCGTCCAGGTACTGCGTGGTCAGCAGCACCGTGGTGCCGTCGGCGACCAGCGCCCGCACGACCTCCCAGACCTGGCCGCGACTGCGCGGGTCCAGGCCGCTCGTGGGCTCGTCGAGGAACATCAGGTCCGGCGTCACCACGATGCTCGCGGCGATGTCGACGCGTCGACGCATGCCCCCCGAGTACTTCTTGACCTGCCGGTCCGCCGCGTCGGAGAGGCCGAAGGCGGCAAGCAGCTCACCCGCCCGGACCCTGGCCTGTGACCGCGGGTATCCCAGCAACCTCGCGAGCAGCACCAGGTTCTCGAACCCGGTCAGGTCCTCATCGACCGACGCGTACTGCCCCGTCAGCCCCACGCGGCTGCGCACCGCATCAGCCTCACGCACGACGTCATGGCCGAACACCCGCGCCGAACCGGCGTCTGGTTTCAGCAGCGTCGCCAGCATGCGGATCGTCGTGGTCTTGCCCGCACCATTGGGCCCCAGTAGCCCGTACACCATGCCGGGACGCACCGTGAGGTCGACACCGTCGACCGCGCGGGTCGCACCGAACGCCTTGACAAGACCCGACGCCTCGATCGCCAGCTCAGCGCCTGCGCTCACTGCGCTCACCTCTCTCACGACGGCCACCATCATGCCGCAGAAGAGGCGCCGAAACTGGTGGCGTAGTCAGGTCGCAGCTCGGCCGCACGATCCCAGACCGACCAGTCCAGGAGCCTACCGTCGAGGTGCGCCGCGAGTGCCTCCAGCCCCGCGTGCCAGCCCGACGCGGCGTCGACGGACCCGGTACGGTCCTCGAAGACGTGCGTGAACACCACCCGGCAGGCTCCTTGACCGGCCGCGATCAGCTCCCAGCGGAGCAGGGCACCGTCCCAGGTGTACTCGAGCAGCTCTGGCGCAGCGGTCCGCGTGAGGGTCCCGCTGGTGGCCGCGGCGCGCCCGCTCGGGAACGCGAAGTGGACCTCAGTGCCGGCGGGCACGTCGAGATCCACCTCGGCGGGGAACCAGGCGACCAGATGCTCACGTTCGGTCAACGCGCGCCAGACCTTCTCCGGCGGGTGAGCGAACGTGCGCTCGAACCGCAGCGCGTAATGACCATCGTCGGTGGCCGACAGCGCCCCGCGGGGCTCAGCCGGAGGCGGCGCCACCGGGGACAGCAATGTCCCGGCCAGACGTTCGATGTGGTCGCGCCACGCGGTCAGGGCGATGTCCCGGACCTCGGGCCGGTCACCGGTGCCCGTGTGCAGCAGCATAAGCCTGGCGCCGTGTCCGGTGCCCTGCGCCAGCTCCCAGCGCACCCGGCCACCGGGCCGGCCATCGCTGAGCCACTCGTACTCGAGCAGCCCGGGAGCGTCGACCTCGGTGATCACGCCGGCCGCGAGGTCTTCGACCTGGAACCCCACGGGCACCCGCCCACCGACGATCGGCGTGTCGGTGCCCGCGGCACCCAGGCGTGCCCAGATCTCCTCGCCCGGCCGGGTGAGCTGGCGTTCGAACCGCACCCGCCAGCCGTCGGGTGTGTCCTCGGCCGTCCCCCGGTCGAGGCCGAGCTGCGTGACGTACGCCTCGTGCAGCGCCCCTGTGTCGGGCTCCACGTCGACCGGTCGCCCGTCGAGCGACTGCTCCAACCCGTCGAAGCACAGCTGCCAGCCGCTGGCGAAGCTGGCCGCACCCGCACGGTCGTCGAAGGTGTGGGTGAAGACCATGCGACAGGCGTCGCCGCCGTGGGCGTGCAACTCGTAGCGCAGCAGGTCGTCGAACCAGGTGTACGCGAGCACCCTCGGCGGGTCGAACGCCTCGACGACACCCTCGCTCGGCGGCGCCTCGCCTTCGCGGAACACGAAGCGGACGGTACCGCCGACCTGGTGCTCCATCTCGACGTCGGAGGGGAACCACGCCGAGAGGTGGTCGGATTCGGTCAGCGCCCGCCAGACCTTCTCCGGCGGATGGGAAAAGTGCCGTTCGACGCGGAGCACACTTCGGCCGTCGGTCGTTCGCAGCGTTTCGTTCATCGGTCACCCTCTTGACGTACTTGCTGGATCAGAAATATAGCTGAACAAGCATATATGGCAACCACACCGGCGCGCGGCGCCGAGCGCGGTGCTACTGTCCGGCCGTGAGCCACCCCGGAGCAACCGACGCGCGCGATCTGCAGCCGGCCGATGTCGTGCTGCGCTTCCTCGAGGGAGTCGGTGCGGGCACCGAGGCCGAGTTCTACCTGCGCCTGTTCCGCTCCCGACCCAGTGAGCAGTTCGCCACCATCGCCGTGCTCGCGCACGCGCTCGACGACGACGCCGGCGTGACCTTCGACCTGCAGTTGCTGCACCACCTCGGGCTGACGCCGGTCGTGATGCTCGGCCTCGACAGCGTCGACAGCGTCTGGATGCGGGCGGAGCGCCTTGCGCACCGCGTCGGGACGGCCGGCATCGAGACCGTCCTGCTCCCGACATCGGCGTCGCGTGATCAGATCGCGACGGCCGCGTCGCAGGGCCG
>Ga0299907_10001941_pt1 | contig 12344 bp, 9 predicted proteins | sample RVTome_16_FD_198680 | JGI IMG/M metagenome (GOLD analysis project Ga0299907, IMG submission 198680) | Soil microbial communities from uranium-contaminated site in the Upper Colorado River Basin, Wyoming, United States - RVT152D67 (version 2) ...
GATCCCCTGGAGGTGTCCGGGCTGTGGACGGCCCGGAATGACGCTCGCAACTACGTGATCCTGGGAGATCCCGCCGTTCGGCTGGCCCCGACGGCTGACTGAGTCCGGTCATGTTCACGGTCGACATGCTCCCGGCGGGGCACGGAGACGCGCTGTGGCTCGAGTACGGGGAGGGAGATGGTCGAAGCCGGGCGCTGGTGGACGGGGGCACCGGTCCGACCTACGATGTCCTCCGTTCGCGGATCGCCGCCCTCCCGCCGGACGACCGCCGGATCGAGCTACTGGTGGTTACGCACGTCGACGCCGACCACATCGAAGGGATCATCCGGCTGCTCCAAGACGCCCGGCTGGGCCTGCGGATCGACGACGTATGGTTCAACGGCTGGCAGCACCTCCCAGGGGACGTGTTCGCCCCGACCCACGGCGAGATGCTCTCGGCGCTCTTGCTGGATCTCGATCAGCAGTGGAACGGGGCCTTCGACGGGGAGTCGGTGGCCACATCGGACGACGACGGACCGCTCCCGGTCGTGGAGCTGGACGGGGGCCTTCGGCTGACCGTCCTCGGCCCCGGGGCGCCGGAGCTTGCCGCCCTCCAGCTGGTCTGGGAGCGGGAGGTGCGGGAGGCCGGGCTGGTCCCGGGATCGCCGCGCCCGGCGCTGGACCTCCTGTACAAGACCCCCCGGCTCCAGATCCCCGAGTACGGCACGGGCGGACCCGACGTCGAGGCCCTGGCCGGGTCCGAGGATCCCCTCGACGAGTCCGAGGCCAACGGGAGCAGCATCCTCCTCCTGGCAGAGTTCGCGGGGAGGAGCGTTCTCCTCGGAGCGGACGGCATCGCCCCGGTCATGACGGCCGGCATCGGCCGCCTCCTGCGGGAGCGAGGCGAGGAGGTGCTGGCGGTCGACGCCGTCAAGGTCGCCCACCACGGCAGCCGGCGCAACGTCCGTGACGATCACGTCGAACTGGTCCGATCGAGCCGCTACCTGTTCTCCACGAACGGGGCCTACTACCACCACCCCGATCAGCAGGCGGTGGCCCGGATCCTCCTCGGCGAGGCGGGGGAGGACCGCTCGCTCCTGTTCAACTACCGGACCGAGGAGAATGAGGTCTGGGACGACCCGGCGCTCATGGAGCGGTGGCGCTACCGGGCGGTGTATCCGGACCCCCTCCCGCCCGGCCTCCGGGTCGATCTGGAGCGAGGCGCTGACCAGTGAGCCGAGGCGGGTGGGCCGACGTGCTGGTCCGGATCCGAGCGCTCGATCCGTCCACCGGGGCCTACGGGCTGGAGGCGTTCGCCGACGACGGCCGCCAGGTGACCGGCACCCTACGCCTGAACCAGGAGGCCCTCACGAACGCCGGGCTCGATGCCCTCCGGTACGGGATGACGCTCTCGGAGTCGCTGCTGGCCGGCGATGTGGGCCAGGCCTACGCGGCCGCGCTCCGCCGGGCCGAGTCCCGCGACCTAGGACGCCTTCGGGTGCGTCTGCGGATCGACGACGAGGCCGCCGAGGTCCACGCCGTGGCCTGGGAGCGGCTCCACCACCTCCACCGCGGTCGGCCCATCCCGGTGGCCATCTCCCAGCGCACGCCGTTCTCCCGGTTCACCGAGACGGACTTCGGCATCGAAACCCTCGCCACCCGGTCGGTCCGAGTGTTGTTCGTGGTGTCGAACCCCACGGAGCTTCCCGAGGGCCTTCCGCCGATCGCCGTCGACGACGAGATCCGGGCCATACACCGGGCCGTGGGCGATCTCCGGTCCAGGGACCGGATCACCGTCTCGATCCTCCCCGGCCGTTCCGGCGTGGCCGCGGACCTCCGCCAGGCCCTGGTGGGGGATGGGTACGCGGTGGTAGACGGGCCGGCAAGCCTGAAGAACCTCGTCCGTCTGCTCGGCGATTACGACGTGGTGCACGTCCTCAGCCACGGGCACTTCCGCCGAGACTCACCGACCGGAGCGGGTACCGCGGCCCTGTACCTCGAGCGTGACGACGGCCGCTGGGAGGCGGTCGAGGACGACCGGTTGGCGGATCGCGTGGCGGCCCTCGACCCGTTCTGCCCTCACCTGCTGTTCCTATCGGCCTGCGAGAGTGCTCGGCAGCACCCCACGCATCCACTGGTGGGGCTGGCGCCGAAGCTGGTCGGGGCCGGCGTTCCCGCCGTGGTTGGGATGCAGGCCCCGGTGCCCGCCTCCCTGGCCCGCGACCTGACCGTAGCGTTCTACCGGAGCCTCCTCGACCAGGGGCTCGTGGACGTGGCCCTCAACGCGGCCCGGCTGCATCTCTTCGACGGACGGGAGGTGGACTGGGCCATCCCGGTGCTCTTCAGCAGGCTGCCGGACGGAAGGCTCTTCGTCCCCGGCGATCTCGCCGGGGCGGCGGTGACCGGGAAGGTGGTGCTTCGTCAGACGGCGCATGGCGTTCGGGCCGATCGCCGCCGGACCGATCGACCGATCCGCTCCCTCCCCGCGCGGGCCCTCCCGCGCGACGTCCCCGATCTGCTCGACCGTGGGGACGAGGTTCGGGCCGCGACCACGTCGCTCCAGGCCGGCCGGTCCGTGGAGCTGGTCGGGGACGAGGGGATCGGCAAGAGCACGCTCCTCCGGCACCTGGTGCACCGTGTTGCCGGCTCCGATGGCGTGGTCCACGGCTCGGCTCGGAGCCGTTCGGTGGAGGATCTGCTTCAGTACCTGTTCGATCGCGTGTACCGCACCGAGGGCTCCTACCGGCCCACGCCGGGCGAGCTCCGCGATGCCCTGGCCGACGTCAGGGTCCTGTTCGGCCTCGACGACGTCGAGCTGTCCCCGGATGAGGTGGGACGGCTGATGGACGGCGCCCCCGCCGCCGTGTTCCTCCTGGCGGGCCCTGGTCCGATGCTGACTGGAGAGGGCGAGACGATACGGCTCGGCGGGCTTCCGGTGCCGGCCGCCGTGGCGCTTTTCGAGCGCCATCTGGGCCGGCCGCTGACGGAGGGGGAACGTGCCGACGCGCCGGCCCTGGCCCACGCGGTCGGCGGCCACGCCCAGGAGCTGATCCAGGCCGCGGCCAGGGTCCGTGACGACGACGTCCCCCTGGGGAAGGTGGTGTCGGACGCGGCCAACGTGCGAGGGGCGGCCATCGGGTCCGTGGAGCTGGCCACGCTCCCCGAGGTCGATCGCCGGGTCCTGGGGATCCTGGCGGCGGTGGGGACCGCCCCGATCCGGGCCGAGCACCTCGAGGCGCTCACCGGCGAGCGCGAGCTCGATGACGTCCTGGAGCGCCTCCGGCGGCGAGGCCTGGTGAAGGCGGCCAGTCCGGCCTTCACCCTGGCGGAGGGGATCGGCCCGGAGGAGGAGGCGTTCCTCGAGGCGGAGACGTGGAGAGAGCGCGTCGTGGAGCACTTCCTGGGATGGGGAGAGAGGAACCGGAAAGACACGGGCCGCCTCCTCAGATCGCTCGATGCCATCCTGGCAGCGATGAAGTGGGCGGCGGTGTCCGGCCGCCGCCGTGACTACCTCGGCCTGGCCCGTCTCGTCGAGGAGCCGCTCCTGGTGGCTCGTCGGTGGGGGACGTGGGGGTCGGTCCTCCAGCGCTCGCTCGAGGCCGCCGAGGCCGTGGGCGACGACGCCGCCCGGGCGCTGGCTCACCACCAGCTCGGGACCCGGGCGCTGGGGCAGGGCCACCGGCGCGCGGCCACGGACGATCTCAGGCGGGCGCTGGAGCTTCGGGAGTCGATCGGGGACGTCGAGGGAGCTGCGCTCACAAGGCACAACCTCCGGCTGGCCCTGCCGTTCTACCGGCGCTGGCGGCCGAATCGGTCCCTGATCGTCGGCGCGGTCGCTGGGCTCCTCGCGTTCGGCATTTGGCGGGTGATCGCCGGCGGCGGGGCGCTCTCGGTGGATCCCGGCGAGCTGTCGTTCCCCGGTGTCGAGGTCGGGACGAGCAGCATCGAGCAAACCGTCCGGGTGACGAACGGGGAGGACGCGGCGATCCGGATCGCCGACGTGCGGCTCAGTGGATCCGACGCGGACCAGTTCCTTCTCGAGCAGCGGTGTGCCGGCCGGCGGCTGGCTTCTGGCGAATCGTGTCCCGTCCGGGTCCGCTTCCACCCCACCATCGGCGGCGCTCGGAGCGCCACGCTGGTAGTGAACGGGGTGGGGAACGAGGTGATCGTCGACCTGGAGGGGTCGGGAAGCGTCACCGCCTCCCTCCGAGCACCGCCGCGCGTCCAGGAGGGAAACGAAGGCGATGAGCGGAGCGCTGTGTTCACGGTCACGCTCTCCGCCCCCAGCACGGATGAGGTCAACGTCGAATTCGAGACCGAGGGGGCAACGGCGACAGCGGACGAGGACTACGAGGAGCAGTCCGGGACACTGACGTTCGAGCCGCGATCCACCGATCTGATGGTGTCGGTGCCGATCGTGGGCGATCTCCTTGACGAGCCGAACCGGGAGGCCTTCTCCCTCGTGCTCACAGAGGTGCACGGACACGAGGTCGAGGGCGTGCGAGCCGAGGCGATCATCGAGGACGACGATCCTCCGCCCTCGATCTCCATCGCTCCCTCATCCGTGGACGAAAGCGACGAGGGCTCGACCGAGATGACGTTCCAGGCCGTGCTCTCGGAGGAGAGCGCTCGACAGGTGACCGTCCGGGTCACCACCGCCGACGAGAGCGGGACGGCCGGAGCAGACTACGAGGCGATCGAACGAGACCTGACCTGGGAGCCCGGGGAGACGGAGGTCTCGTTCACCGTCAAGGTCCTCGGGGACGTCCTCGACGAGGAGGACGAGCGGTTCAAACTCGAGCTGTCGCGCCTCGACGACGCCAGGAGGCCGGATTCCGAAACGAAGATCGAGGCGGAGACCGCGGGCACGATCATCGACAACGACCCTCCGCCAAGACTGTTCATCTCGGATGCCAGGGTGAACGAAGGTGACCCACCCGCGTCGGTTGCGGCACCGTTCGACATCATGTTGTCATCCGCCAGCGGCCGACCGGTTACGGTCCTCGCCTCCACGGCGCAATCCTCGGGGCTATCCTGCATGGGAGGCCCGGGTCCAGCGATCCAAGGCGAGGACTATGTCCACCGGGTGGCGGAGGTGATGATCCCGGCTGGAGAACAGCGAGCCGGCTTCTCCGTGCCAGTCATCTCGGATACGGGGACGGAATGCTCCGAGACCCAGTTCCTGGTCCTGCTGTCCGAGGCTTCGAACGCCACGATCGAGGACGCACAGGGCGTAGGCACGATCGTCGATGATGATCCGGTGGAATGACTCGCTCACGACCCTTAGCGTGGGGGGTCCGAAGGGTGGTACGGGACGCGGAAGAAGGAGAACACCGGGCGGCCGGGCAGCGTGGAGCTCACCGGCGACCGTCGCCGCGGGTCGGTGATCCCGAGCGAGATGACCATGCCGTCGTCTCCCGGGCGATTGGGGTCGTAGATCCGTAGGGTCAAGCGGCCCTCGGCTACCGTGTATCCGTAGGCCAGAACCTGGTGGTTGAGCTTGAGATCCAACGGGATCCACGACTTCACCCGGACGAGCCCGAGTGGCGAGGGGCGTCCGTCGTCGATGTCGGCCCGGATCCTGGGCCACTCCTCGGTGATCATCCGCCGGGCTCGACCTCGTGGACCGATCCCCAGTCGGGTCAGGAACCCGTCGCTGTCGGGGAGAGCGGGGTTCATGAGCTCCATATATCGAGCCGGTCCCAGCGGGAGGTCGAAACTATCGAATAGGCGGTCGACCAGGTAGCGGAACAGTGGGGAGCCCTCCTCCGGCGGGCCGGTGTCCCCGGGTGGCGGGCGTCCGGCCTCGAAGTAGTCGCGGGCCGCGAAGACCATACCGCCGCAGAGTCCGTTCGACGCATCACCGATGGGTATGCTCACGACCCCCGGGATGCCGATCCGCCGCACCGGTACGCGCGGGAAGCTGTTCGGGAACCGGAAACCGTTCGAGCCGGGGAGGAACCCGGTATCGGTCTCGCCCACGGACCGAGAGTACCTCCGGGATGCGACCCCCGGGCATCCCCCATCCGGCGGATTGACCCTCGATCTTCGCGGTCATAGCGTGGCCACGAGCGGCTTGGGGGGGGTGGAGGCGTTGGACGCGTACATCGGTGTCGGTCACGGTCTCACGCCCGATGGGGTCTTCGATCCGGGGGCGACCTCCGGCGGCCTGGAGGAGCACGATCTCGCTGTTTCCGTCGTGGACGCCTACGCCGACGCCATGCGGGTCTCCGGCGTCAAGGTGGAGGACGAGAGCCACTCGGGATCCGGGCACGATCCCAACTTCGTCGGGTCCGCGCGCCGGGCGAACGAGCTTCGGGTGAAGTACGCGGACGAGGTGCACTTCAATGCGGGCGGCGGTACCGGCGTAGAGGTGCTGGTGCATCCTCGGTCATCGAGCGCGAACAAGAAGGCGTGCCGGGCAATCGCGGCAGGGATCGCGAAGGTCCTGGGGCTGCCGGTCCGCCGGGACAGGGGACTCTTCCTGGCCACCGGGTTTGGCTTCCTGACGGGCACGAACATGCCCTCGGCGATCATCGAGGTGGCCTTTCTGGACACCACGGCCGACCGACGAGCGATCCGCAAGAAGGACGCCCTCGAGGAGGTGGGGGCGGCCATCGCCGAAGCACGGCTCGCCTTCCTCGGAGTGTCCGCGCCGGAGGCGCGTGGGATTCCGGAGGCGCGTGAGGCGCCTGAAAAGGGAACCCCGGGCATCCCCATCGCCGCGGGGAGGCCCACGGCCGACCGGCGGAGGGTTCATCGATGGGCAGACTCGAAGCGATGCGCGGATGTCTTCCACGACATCATCGATGCGGGGTGGGAACAGGCAGGGGAAATCGGAATCGACGCGGCGATCTTCGTGGCCCAGGCCGCCAAGGAGAGCGGGTTCGGAAGGTTCGGCGGCGTGATCGACGCCTCGTTCCACAACTCCTGTGGGCTGAAGACGGCCACCGGGGGTGACAATGACGACCCCGACGCGCACATGCGGTTCCGGGACTGGGACCGGGGAACCCGCGCCCACTGTGCGCACCTGGCTCTGTACGCGGGGACGGTCTCGACGGCGCAGGCCAAGCGGCTGGGCGACCCTCGGGCGTTCGAATCCATCCATGGAGTCGCCCCCACGGTCCAAGAGCTGGGCGGCAAATGGGCGCCCGACCCAGCGTACGGCCGGAGCATCGTGCGAGACCTCCTGAGGCCTCTCCGGCGGTTCTGAGCGAAGCGCTACCGTCGATCGGGCGGGGTAAGCGCGGGGATCCGGTCGCCCCGGGCCGTGGTCTCGATCAAAGTGGCCAGCCGGCGCTCCCTGGTCTCCTCGCGCCTCGCGCTGATCACCCACCAGGTGGCGGCCTTCCGGTAGCCGGGCGGCATGTCCCGCCACGACTTCCACGCTCGGGCGTCGGCCCGGAAGGCGCGCGCGTACTTGGCCGGGAGGTCCTGCGGACGCTGCTCGTACGAGTAGACCCCGATCCGGGTGTCCCGCCGAGCCTCGAACGCTCGCAGGCCCGCCGGCGTCATCAGGCCCAGATCGGTCAGCTCCCGGACCCGCTGCACGTTCCTGGCGCTCCACGTGCTGGTGGGCTTCCTCGGGGTGAACCGGTTCATGTAGCTGACGTCGTCGATGCCTTTCCGCACCCCGTCGATCCAGCCGAAGCACAGCGCCTGGTCCACGGCCTCGGGCCAGGTGATGCTCGGCCTGCCCGACGCCTTCTTGTAGAAGCCCACCCACAGCTCGCCGGCCGTCTCGTGGTTCCGCTGCAGCCAGGCCCGGAATCTCTCCGGCGTGGCGAAGAACCTCGGCTTCGGAGGGGACGGGCCAGGGCTGCCCACGATGCCGGATGGTAGCAGGCGATCCAGCCCGCGCCGCCGCCTGCCATGCCCCGGTCGGGAGCCATCGGCCAAATGGCCCCTTGTAGACCGAATGGGTGCGCTCCTAGCCTGACGCGGAAGCCCGCCGGAGCGAAGGGAGGCGTCATGGTCGGCCACCGTCACTCGATCCATTGCATCGTCCCACCGATCCTCCTGGAACGGATCGCCCGGAACGGAACCGAGGGGCAGAGACAGTGGGCCCTCGACACGATGGCTCGGGACCAATCCTTCAGAGCCGCGCGGGTCCAGAACGTGATGCGGCGGGCCATCGGGTTCGACGCCATGGCTGCAGGGCCCGGTGGCGCTCCCTACCGGACGATCTACGACGCCAAGAACACCGAGGACCTCCGGGGAGTGGTGGCGGTCAGGGACGAGGGTGCCACGGCCGCCGGGGACGCCGCCACCGACGAGGCCTACGACGGCCTGGGGGACACGTACGAGTTCCTGTGGGAGGTGTTCGACCGGAATTCGATCGACGACGAAGGGTTCCGCCTCGACGGAGTGGTGCACTTCGGCGACCGATACGACAACGCGTTCTGGGACGGCCGCCGGATGGTCTTCGGCGACGGGGACGGTGACCTGTTCAATCGGTTCACCGCCTCGCTCGACGTGATCGGCCACGAGCTCGGCCACGGCGTGACCGAGGATGAAGCCGGGCTGATCTACTGGCAACAGCCGGGGGCCCTGAACGAGTCGATGTCGGACGTCATCGGCTCGATGGTCAAGCAGTTCAAGCGCGACGAGACCGCGGAGCAGGCGGATTGGCTGATCGGGGCCGAGCTACTGGGGCCGAACGTCACCGGCGATGCCCTTCGTTCGATGAAGGCACCGGGCACCGCGTACGACGACGACGTTCTTGGCAGCGACCCCCAGCCGGCACACATGCGCGACTACGTGGACACGCTCGCCGACAACGGGGGGGTGCACATCAACTCGGGCATCCCGAACCACGCCTTCTACCTCCTGGCCACGAGCCTCGGTGGGCGGTCCTGGGAGCGGGCAGGGCGGATCTGGTACGAGGCCCTCCGCGACCCCAAGGTGAAGCCCACCGTTCCGTTCCGCGGGTTCGCCCGGGCCACGGGACGGACCGCCGAGCGCCTGTTCGGGCAGGGGAGCGACGAGGCCGGAGCGGTGTGGGAGGCCTGGGACCAGGTGGGGATCAGGCTCCGCTGGCGACCGCGGGACTGACCGGGTGCGGATCGAGTTCCAGCGGAGCGGCGGGTACGCCGGGACCGTTCTGGCGACCTCGATCGACACGGGCGAGCTGCCCGACCCCCAGGCCGAGGAGCTGACCCAGCTGGTGGAGCGTGCCGACCTGCCGGCCCTGGCGGGGCGTCCCCGTGCCCCGGGAGCTCCGGACCGGTTCCAGTACGACCTGGCGGTCACCCTTGAGGACGACCGCTACGAGGTGACCCTGGGCGAGGCGGAAGTCCCGGAGACGGCCCGGCCGCTCCTCGACCGGCTCGTGGAGCTGGCCCGACAACGGTAGGAAGGAGGGGCCGTGGAACGCCATGGCTCGGAGAGCTACTTCATCCTTGGTGAGGGGCTAGTTGCCGAGAGCGTGGGAGGGCGGCGGGCTCGGGCAGCAACGACGGCTGACGGCGCCCCGCCGTTCCGGTTCTCGAGGCTCGGTCCTCGAGGGACGGGGCGCCAGCCCAGCGATTCGACCAGGAAGAAGGTGGGAGCCGCCATGGCCGAGGGCGGGGGCGGCGAGTCGCAGATCCCGGCCGGCTTCACCTACCTCGGCCAGTTCGTCGACCACGACCTGACCTTCGACAAGACGAACGTGATGCTGGGGGAGAACGTCTCTCCGGCAGACCTGCTTCAGGCTCGCTCGCCGAGCCTCGACCTCGACTCGCTGTACGGGGCGGGGCCGACGGAACCAGGGTCCGCCATGTTCTACGAGGCGGACGGGGTCCACCTGAAGATGGGACGGACGGTGGCGATCGGGGGCCTCCCGGCGAAGGACGGCTTCGATCTGCCCCGGGGGGCGGGATCGACGGCCTCGGCGAAGCGGAAGGCGGTGATCCCCGATCCCAGGAACGACGAGAACCTGGCGGTCGCCCAGACGCACCTGGCCTTCATCCGCTTCCACAACCGGGTCGTGGACACCCTTCCCGGCTCGGTGCCCCCCGCCCAGCGCTTCGCCAAGGCGCGGGAGAAGGTCATCAAGCACTATCAGTGGATGATCCGCACCGACTACCTCCCCCGGATCTGCGCCGAAGGGGTGGTCAACAGCGTGTTCACCAGCGGACGGAAGGCCCTCGAGGTGGGGGCCGCTCCGACGGACGTCCCGACCATGCCGGTGGAGTTCTCCGTGGCCGCCTTCCGGCTGGGCCACTCCATGATCCGACGGACCTACAACTGGAACCGGATCTTCGACGACGGGGCCGGCTCCCTCGACCTGCTGTTCGTGTTCTCGGGGCTGAGCGGGGATCTCGGGGGAAGCCCTCGCCTGCCGAGCAACTGGATCGCCGACTTCCGGCGCCTGTACGACTTCGGGGAGGCGGGGCGTGCCAACCTGGTCGTGCCCGAGGGGAAGTTCAACCGGGCCATGCGGATCGACACCACGCTCGTGCCCACGCTGAAGCGGCTCCCGGGCTTCCCGGCGGCCGAGGCCAACCTGGCGTTCCGCAACCTCACCCGGGCCAAGATGCTGACGCTGGCCACCGGGCAGCAGATGGCCACGTTCCTGCGGAACAGGGGCGTGACCCTGACCAAGCTCACCAAGGCCCAGATCCGGAACGGTCGCGACGGGACCGACCTCGACGGGCTGACCGGGCCCCAGCGTGATGCCGTGCTCCGGGACACCCCGTTGTGGTTCTACGTCCTCCGGGAGGCGGAGCTGAACCGGGGCCGGATGAAGGGGGTCGGGGCGCGGATCGTGGCCGAGACGTTCCACCGCGCCATGGAAGGCAGCGAGGTGTCGATCGTGCGGGACCCCACGTGGCGTCCCACGCTCGGCCCCAACAACAACACCTTCCGTATGGTCGACCTCCTCCTGTTCGCCTTCGAGGGCAGGAAGAACCTGCTGGCCCCGCTGGGGTAGTCGGCCGGCGGCTGGTCGGCGGGGGCGCCCGGGAGGGACAATCCGCGGATCGTGCGGGTCCTCACCACCCGCGAGCTGAACCGGGCGCTTCTGGCCCGCCAGCTGTTGCTGGACCGGTCGCCCCTACCGTTGGTCAGGGCCGTCGAGCGGATCGGCGGCCTCCAGACGCAGTACGCGCCGTCCGCATACATCGGGCTGTGGTCCCGGCTCCGCGACTTCGGCCGCCAGGACCTCACCACGGCCCTGGAGCGGCGGAAGGTGATCCAGGCCACCTTGATGCGGGTCACGATCCACATGGTGTCGGCGGCGGACTATCCGCCCCTGGCCGAGGCCATCCGGAAGGACCGTCGGGCCTGGTGGATGGGTGTCCAGCATCACCAGGTGGAGGGGCTCGACATACGACGAGCCGCGTCGGTCGTCCGGGAGGCCCTGCGTGACGGCCCCAAGCGGCAGAGCGAGCTCGTCGACGCGCTGAAGTCCGAAGGGTTCCCCCGGATCGCCTGGTCGGGCGTGGGGCTGTGGCTGGACCTGGTCCGGGTGCCGCCCTCGGGGACGTGGGAGCGGCGGCGGGCCGACCTCTACGGCCTGGCCCAGGACTGGGTGAAGCCGTCGCGGGCCACCGAGGCTGAGGGCCGGGACCTGCTGGTCCGCCGGTACCTGGGCGGGTTCGGCCCGGCCTCGATCGGCGACATGGCCAGCTGGACGGGCCTCCGGGTGACGGCGCTCCGACCGGTGGTCGACCGGCTCCGGCTGCGCCGGCTCCGCGACGACGCCGGAGGCGAGCTCCTGGACCTCCCGCGGGCCCCGCTGCCCGATCCGGACACGCCGGCGCCGGTCCGGTTCATCCCCACGTGGGACGCCATCCTTCTGGCCCACGCCCGGCGGACCCAGGTCCTCCCCGAGGCGCTCCGTCCTCGGGTGTTCGACACGAAGACCCCCCACTCGGCGCCCACGTTCCTGGTCGACGGCGCCGTGGCCGGGACATGGCGGCACGAGAAGGGGCGGGTCCGCCTGGAGCCGTTCGGCCGTCTCTCCCGGGCGACCCGGTCGGAGCTCGAGGACGAGGCCGAGCGGCTGGCCGCCTTCCACGCCGACTGACCGACCGAAACCGAATGGCCGCCTCGCGCTTTGGGGTCTTCGGAGGCCGAAGATGCGAGTCGAGGTGGTCGACCGGGTCAGGATCGAGGGCGGCGTGCTGGCCGAGCTCTGGAGCCCGACATCATCGAGCACAAGACGTACGCGCCGGGGGTGGGCGTGATCCTCGAGCGCGTGGTGGAGGGCGGCTCCGGCGTGCTTCGCTTGGTGGAGATCCGGGACGCCCCTTGAGCGCTCCGGCCGCTTGCCTCCTCGGGAACCGGGGGGTACAGTCCCCGGCGCTGGGAGGGAGCCGCATGCCCCGCGAGAAGGGCGACTTGCTCACGATCGAGGACACCCCGACGGGTTGCAGGCT
>Ga0299907_10001942_pt1 | contig 12342 bp, 11 predicted proteins | sample RVTome_16_FD_198680 | JGI IMG/M metagenome (GOLD analysis project Ga0299907, IMG submission 198680) | Soil microbial communities from uranium-contaminated site in the Upper Colorado River Basin, Wyoming, United States - RVT152D67 (version 2) ...
GGCCCAGCACGGCCGAGGCGATGGCGAGCACGATCAGCGGTAGCGTCATCGAGGGCGGCGATTCGTGGATCTTTGGCTCGACCTCCTTGTCGACATGGCTATCGCCGTAGAAGGTCTTGCCCATCAGTCGGAACATGTACAGCCCCGTCATCACGGCGACGACCACGCCGATCGCCCACACCCACACGAAGCCGTTCTTGAAGCTCGAACCCAGGATCTCGTCCTTGCTGAAGAAGCCTGCCAGCGGGGGGATGCCGGCGATGGCGATCGAGCCAATGAGCATGGTCCAGTGGGTGATCGGGATCCTGCGCCACAGGCCGCCCATGCGGTTCATGTCCTGCTCGTCGTGGACGGCGTGGATGACCGAGCCGGAGCCCAGGAACAGCAGTCCCTTGAAGAAGCCATGCGTCATCAGGTGGAAGATGGCGGCGGTGAAGGCGCCGACGCCGAGCCCGGCGAACATGTAGCCCAGCTGGGACAGGGTCGAGTAGGCGAGCACGCGCTTGATGTCGCGCTGGCTGAAGGCGATCGAGGCGGCCAGGATGGCGGTGAAGATGCCGACCGCCGCCACCAGCACCATGGCCTGCGGCGCCTCGGCGAAGATCGGGTTGGCGCGGGCGACGAAGTAGACGCCGGCGTTGACCATCGTCGCGGCATGTATCAGCGCGCTGACCGGAGTGGGGCCCTCCATCGCGTCGGGCAGCCAGACGTGCAGCGGGAACTGGGCGCTCTTGCCCACCGCCCCGGCGAACAGCAGCAGTGCGATGCCGGTCATCATCCACGGCTCGATGGCGCCGGCGTGGAGCGCCTCGGGAAGCAGCTCGAAGACCCCCGGGCCTGCCTCGGTCGTGAAGAAGTTGAGGGTGCCGACGGTGGTCCAGATCGCGGCGATGCCGAGGGCGAAGCCGAAGTCGCCCACGCGGTTGACCAGGAACGCCTTCTTGGCCGCCAGCGCCGCCGAGCGTCGGTTGTACCAGAAGCCGATCAGCAGGTAACTCGACAGGCCGACCAGCTCCCACGCCGCGAACAGCAGGACGAAGTTGGCCGCCAGCACGAGCAGCAACATGCTGAACATGAACAGGTTGAGGTAGGCGAAGAAGCGCCAGCGGCCGGGGTCGTGGGCCATGTAGCCGATCGAGTAGACGTGGACGAGCATGCCCACCGTCGTGACGACGATCAGCAGGACTGCTGTCAGCGAGTCGACGAGGAAGTTGGCCGACACGACAAAGTCGCCGGCCGGGATCCACTCGTAGAGCGTGAAACGGAGCCCCTCCTCTCCGTAGGCGTGGGCGAAGACCGACTGGTAGACGATGAACATGCCGATCGCCCACGCCAGAACGATCGCCGGCACGGCGATGAGCCAGGCGCGCCTGCCCAGGCGGCGGCCGACCAGCGCGGTCAGGCCGAAGCCCGCCAGGGGGAGGGCGAGGAGCAGGCTGACGAGCAGCTCGTCGATGGTCATCGCGATGGGGCCGGCCTATTCGCGCATGCTGGCGTATTCGTCTACCAACGGCGTACGGCGGTTTCGGTAGATGGCGATGACGATCGCCAGCCCGACAGTCGCCTCGGCCGCGGCGACGGCCATCACCAGCAGTGCGATCAGTGCCGCGTGCGTCTGCAGTTGCGGGGTGAAGGCGCCGAAGGCGATCGCCGCGAGGTTGACGGCGTTCAGCATCAGCTCGATCGACATCAACATGGCGATGGCGTTGCGCCGCGCCAGGAAGCCGAACGTGCCTATCGCAAACAGCAGCGCTGACAGGACCAGGTAGGCCTCGAGTGATTGGCTCACGGGCTAGTCCGCCGCCGACGCGTCCGCCGGACGGCGAAGGCGCTGGAGAGTGACCGGCGCCGGCTCGCCGGGATCGGGCGCCTCTTCGCGCTTGGCCAGGAAGACGGCCCCGATGACGGCGGCGGTGAGCAACACGGCCACCACCTGCAGTGCGAAGACATACAAACTGTCGTTGAAGAGCAGCAGCGCGACCTCATCTGTCGCCGACCACAGCCGCTGCTCGACGCGCAGCGGCCACTGGGTGTTGATGAAGCTGACGATCAGGAGAAGGCCAAGGCCGACTGCCGCCAGGGCCCCCGCCCACGCCTGGCGGTGGAACACCAATTGCGCCGGTCCCGACTTGGTCTGCGTCAACATGATCGCGAAGAGGATCAGGACGCTGATTGCGCCGATATAGATAAGTACCTGGGCGGCGGCGACGATGACCGCGCCGGCCAGGACGTAGATGCCGGCGAGCGCGGCGAAGGCGAACATCATCGAGATGCCCGAGCGAACGATGTCACGGCCGATGACGACGAAGACCGCCGCCGCGAGCATCAAGCCGGCGAGGATCAGGAAGAGCAGGTCATCCCATGGCCAGTTGAGGAACGGAATGGTGGGCGGCAGGGCCATCTAGTGATCGCTACCGGCATGCACGTGCCCATCGCCACGCCCGTTGCCGGCATGGCCGTTGCCCGCGACGTTCGCCGGCAGCACGGGCAGCATCCGCCCGGTTTCGAGTGTGCGGCCGGACTGCTTTGCGCGCTCCAGCCAGTCACGCTCCTTGCGGATCCAGGTCATCTCCGTGTCGCGGTCCATGGCACTGATCGCCAGCAGGTCGATCATCGGCTCGGCACGGCTTTCGTGGCTGAGTTCGAACTCGGGCCCGCAACGCAGCGCGTCGTATGGACAGGCATCGACGCAGATGCCGCACAAGATGCAGCGGCTCTCGTCGACATCGTACTTCTCGAGGACGCGCGGCTTGGGCATCAGTGCGCCTGTCGGGCAGGTCTCGGCACATCGGCCGCACGACACGCACGGCGTCGTGTTGAGGCTCATATCGAGCGGCGTCGTCACGAGCGTGTCAAAACCGGTGCGCATGAAGTCGTAGCACGCGGCGCCCACGATCTCCTTGCACACGTTGGCGCAGCGGCCACAGTCGATGCAGCGCGACGGCTCGCGCAGGATGAAGGCGTGGCTGTCGTCGCGGATGTAGTCGTGGTTCGTGCCGGTGAAACGGTTCTCGGTCACGCTGCGGTGGCTGAACGCCCCGCTGTTCTGCGGTTCGAGCGTCTTCAGCGTCGTGCCGTACTCGATGCCCTGGCGGCGCAGGTCGCAGTAGCCGATCGCCTCGCAGGTGCACTGCAGGCAACGCTTCGACTCGGCCATCGCCTCGGCCTGTGAGTACGGGATCTCGTACTCGACATAGCTCTTGTTGCGGATCTCGGCCGGCATCGCCTTCAAGCGAAAGCGCGGCTCCTTGAGCTCGCCGGTATAGGGCACGATGTTGAGAAACTCCGGCTGCGGCTCGGCCAGTGTCTGGCGCGTCTTGATGGCATCCAGGTCCATGCCCTTGAGATAGGCATCGATGGCGTACGCGGCGCGGCGGCCTTCGGCGTTGGCCTGCACCACCGTCGCCGACCCGATGCGCACGTCGCCGGTGCCGAAGACGCCGGCGCGGCCGGTGGTAAAGGTGACGGCATCTGCTGCCAGGCGGCGGTTCTTGGTGGCGCTGACGCCATCCGCACCGCGCTCGAGCCAGTCGAGCCTCGGCCCCTGGCCGATCGCCAGCAGCACCCTGTCGCAGTCGATCACGAACTCCGTCCCCGCGACGGGCTCCGGCCGGCGCCGGCCCGACGCGTCCGGCTCGCCGAGACGCATGCGCTGGAACTCGACGCCGCTGACGCGGTTCCGCTCGTCCGTCACTACGCGTGTCGGCGCGGCCTGGAAGATTGCACGCGCCCCTTCTTCGAGGGCTTCGTGCACCTCGTTGGCGGCGGGCATGTCCTTCATGTCGCGGCGATAGACCAACGTAACCTCGGCAGCGCCCTGGCGCACCGACGTGCGCGTGCAGTCCATCGAGGTGAAGCCGCCTCCGATGACCACCACACGCTTGCCCTTGTGGCCCGGATAAGGCAGGCCGAGGGTGGCGATGCGGAGATACTCGAGGCCGTCCAGCACGCCATCGGCGTCCTCGCCGGGCACGCCCAGCTGATTGGTCTCATAGCAGCCGATGGCCACACAGACCGCATCGAAGCCCTGGTTCTGCAGGTCGTCGATGGTGTAGTCGCGACCGAGCTCGGCATTGGTGACCATCACGCCACCCAGGTCGGCGACCGACTGGTACTCGGCCTCCAGTACCTCGACCTTTGGCAGGCGGTACTGCGGGATGCCGTAGCGCAGCATGCCGCCCGGCGCCGGGTCCTTCTCGAATATCGTGACGTCGTGACCGGCGATCAGCAGGTAGTAAGCGGCCGACATTCCCGCCGGGCCGGATCCGATCACCGCCACGCGCTTGCCGGTCTTGGGCTGGACCTCGAACGGCACCGGCGCCCTGATGCCCTGCGCCTGCGCCTTCAGCACCATATCGCCGGCGTAGCGGTGGCTGTCGCGGATGGCGATCGCTTCTTCGACCTCGTCGCGCCGGCAGTGCTCCTCGCACGGCGCCGGGCAGACGCGGCCGAGAATGCTGGGGAAGGGGATGGTGCGCTTGAAAATGCGCGCCGACTCGGCGAAGTTACCCTCCGTGTTTGCCTTCAGGAAGCCCGGGATGTCGATGTGGCTGGGGCACTTGTTCTGGCACGGCGGCAGGCAGTACGCGTTGTGGTCCGAGAAGATCAGCTCCAGGTTGGTCTTGCGGATCTCGCGCAGCCTCTTGGTCTGCGTGCGCACGACCATCTCCGGCTCGGCCTCACGGGAACAGCTGATGGGCGGCTCGCCCTCGCCGTCGACCTCGACCACGCACATGCGGCAGGCGCCGAAGCCGGGCAGCTTTGGCTCGTAACACAGTGTCGGCACGTCGATGCCGTTGTCGCGGCAGATGTCGAGGATCGTCTGGCCGGCGCGCCCCGTGAACTGGCGCCCGTCGACCTCGATGGTGAAGCTGGGCGAGGCAAGTCGGCGCTGCGGCGCCTGCGTCTCGAGCAGCTGCTCGATCGGGGCGTCGAGCGCGTCGGGTTCGCGCAGCTGGGGCAGTGTGTCGGTCATGCGCTCAATGCTTGCGTGGCAACGCGCACGGGACGGCACACGCCGGCCGGGCATGTGCCGTGCGCGAAGTGCTCTTCGAACTCGTCGCCGAAGTATCGCATCCCGGTCAGCAACGGATTGGGAGCGAGGTATTCGAGCCCGCACAGAGCGCCGGCGCGCACGTCTGCGGCGAGCTCCATCAGCACCTGGGAGTCAACCGGGCGGGACAGGCCGGTCGTCGCGCGCTGGCCCAGCTCGTACAGCCGGCGCACGCCGATGCGGCAGGGAATGGTCTTGCCGCACGATTCGTCGGACAGGTAGCGCTCCAAGAGCGTCGCCATATCGACCAGGCACGTCTCCTGGCCGATGACCACCAGCGTCCCCGAGCCCCATATGGCGCCCTTGTCTGCAAGCGCGCCCGGCGTGTAGAGCGTGTCGAGCTCCGAACGTGGCAGGAACCCACCGGCTGGGCCGCCTACCAGGACAGCTTTCAGGTCCTTCGCGGCACGCGCCGCGTCAAGCAGGCGCCGGATCGACATTCCCAGCGGCGCCTCTACGATGCCGGGGTTCTTGACCACGCCCGTGATCTGGACCAGCGTTGTTCCCGGATGGGCGTCGTCTCCGATGGCGGCGAAGGCCGACGAGCCGTTGTTGACGATCCACGGCACGAGACTGAGAGTCTCGACGTTGTTGACTACCGTCGGCCGGCCCCACAGGCCGCGACGCGAGGGGTATGGCGGCCGCTGGTCCGGCTGCGCCCGCTTGTTCTCGAGGGCGCGCATCAGCGTCGTCTCCTCGCCGACGACCATGCCACCAGGCACTCCGACGACTTCGACGTGGATGTCGAATCCGGTGCTCAGCGCGTCCGACCCGATGTAGCCGGCTTCCTCCGCCAGCCGCACCGCGGCCTCCAAGCGGCGCTTCGCGGTCGCCAGATTGGCGCGCACCGCTATGTACGCGCGCGTGGCGCCGGTCGCGTACGCGGCAAGGGCGAGACCCTCGACGATGGCGTGCGGGTCGGTTTCCATGAGCGTCCGGTCGACCTGCGCGCCCGGGTCGGCCTCGAACCCGTTGGCCACCACGTAGCGGGCGTCGCTCTCGGTCGCGGCCGCGGCGCGCCACTTGTCGGCGGTTGGGTAGCCGGCACCGCCCCGGCCGCGAAGGCCGCCGTCGCCGATGATCCGGACGACGGCTTGCGGGCTCATCGTTGTGGCAGCGTGCTTCCACGCCGCCCATGCCCCGGCCTTCTCGGCCGCGGCCAGCGGGCCCTCAGGCTCGTAGCGCCCGGCGCGCTCGAGCAGGAGCCTGGGCATGCCCTTGGGCGACGGCAGTATCTTCATGCGGGCGTCCCCGGCATCGCAGAACCAGGGCGAGGTGTTGGCATGACGCGCAACCTCGCCAGATCGGTGTGGCTCATCCAGCTCATCACGCTCGCCCGGTTCGAGCGGCATTGGCGCGGAGTGACTCTGCCAGCGAACGCGCCTTCTCGGCGGTCATGCCCGGCTGCGCCTGGCCGTCGAGCGTTACCAGCGGCTCGTCGCGGCTCTCGCCGCCGCATTCTGCGGCTGTGAACCGCACCCGCCCATCAGGCGTCACGCCGCCCACGTCGGTAGCCAGCGCCGCCACGAGCGCGTCGCGGATCCGGCCACCGCCCAGCAGCGTGCACGTGGCGCAGCGGCACAGTCCGATCTCCGCCACTCCACCAGGCTCGAACACCAACTCCGGGTAGGAAGTGGCAATGCCGTAGATCTCGCTGTACCAGGCGCCCGTCTGGTGGCTGATGTGCTGCACGGCCGCAACCGGAAGATGGCCGTACTCGGCCTGCGTCTGCTGGAGGATGGCCAGCAGTCGGCGCGGGTCGTAGTCCTCCGCAACAAGGATCCGCTCCAGCGGCCCGAGATCGACCGGCAGCCAGGCGGCGAAGGCACGGTCGGGGACCGTCCGCCCAGATCGCCGCAGCGCGGACTCCTCGCGCCGCTCGGCATATTGCTCAGGAGGCCCCCAGTGGACGTGAAAGCGGTTCTTGGTGTCGACTCCGCCCATGTCGATGATCTCGATCGGGCATGCCATGGCGCACTGGAAGCAGGTCTCGCATTTGAGGTTGCCAGCCTCGTCGTAGAGCAGTAGCAGTCGTCCCCGATGGTGCGGGGAAATGTCGGCGACCTGCTCGGGGTACTGGACCGTGCGCTTGGGCTGCAGGAAGCGCACGAACGTATGCACCATGCCCATGGCCATGCCCCAGCCAGGGATTCGACCGAGCATGCTCATTGCTCCCCTCCGCAGCCGGCCTTCGGCCGCTGCTGCGCGCAAATCGACCGGCGTTCGGCGTCCCGCCGGACGCCGTTCGTTGCTTGCGTCACTGCCGGCTCAGCTCCTGGATCAGCAGGATCGCGCCGGCGGTTACGAAGATGTTGAGCAGCGCGATCTCGACCATCCACTTCCAGGCGAAGCCCATGAGCTGGTCTATGCGCACCCGCGGCAGCGTGCCGCGCATCCACACGAAGATGAAGACGAAGGTGAACGTCTTGGCCATGAACCAGAACAGGCCGACGACGACCTCGAACGACAGGAACGCCCAGATACCGACCACCCCAGCGGCAATGACGTTGAACAGCACGAAACCGACGATGAGCGAGGTGAGGAACGACCAGTTGCTCTTCAGCATCCAGATCACGGCCGTCAGCAGCAGGATCAGCAAGGGCACGCCTATGGCCAGCGCCCACAGCAGCCAGATGCCCATCGAGGCGATATCGACCGCCGGGTTGATACTGACGTTGAGGAATTCGAGGATCGGCGCGGGATCGATCGGCGCGTTCCAGCCTCCGAAGAACAGCACCACGGTCAGCGCCGAGAGGATGAAGACGTTGACGTACTCGGCGAAGAAGAAGAAGCCGAAGCGCATGCCGCTGTACTCCGTGGCGAAGCCGGCGACGATCTCGCTGTCGGCCTCGGTCAGGTCGAACGGCGTGCGATTGCCCTCGGCCGTCGCGGCAATGAAGAAGACGATGAACGCCAGCGGTTGCTGGAAGACGTACCAATCCCAGAACCAGCCTGCCTGGTTGCCGACGATGGCGTTGAGCGAGAGGCTGCCGGCGAGCATGATCACGCCCACCGGCGCCAGAAGGAGCGGCAGTTCGTAGGAGATGATCTGCGCCGCGGCTCGGAGCCCGCCGATCAACGAATACTTGTTGAAGCTCGACCAGCCACCCATCATCAGCCCGACGACGGTCAGGCCGGACACGGCGAAGAAGTAGAGCAGGCCAATGTTCATGTCGAGGCCGACCAGACCGGGCGCGAACGGGATCACCAGCAATCCCAGCACACTGGCGAGGTAGGTCACGATCGGCGCCAGGGTGAAGACCGGCGCATCGGCGCCGGTGGGCGTGAAGTCTTCCTTGGCGAGCACCTTGAAGCCGTGGAACGCCGACGAGAGGGTGCCCCACGGCCCGACTCGGTTGGGACCGATGCGCGAGGCCAGGAAGGCGATGATCTTCATCTCCATGAAGATGATCACGAAGGCCGTTGGCACCGTGAACAGCAGGATGGCCGTCGCCGCGATCAAGAAACGGACGATGTCGATGTTGTCGCGAATGAGCGTCGCGACAAGGTCGATCAGCCAAGGGATCAGACCGATCTGCCAGCCGACGAGCAGCAGGACGGTGAGCAGGATGGCCAGCAGGAACAGCGGCAGGATGATCTTGCCGGCGAGGCTGAGCCGGTTCCACGGCCGGGAGATGACGCTCACTTGATTCGCTCCGCCGGGCCGCATGCGGCCGCGGCTGCGCGCAAAGCGCCCGCCTCCCGGCGTTCCGCCGGGTCGCGGCCGTTGCTTGCGATCACTTGTCGATGCCACCCATGATCGGATCGAGGCTGGCCATGACCGCCATGGTGTCGGCGATGAGGTTGCCCGGCATCAGTGCGCCGACGGCTTGCAGGTTGAAGTACGACGGATCGTGAATGCGCAGCCGGAACGGCTGGTCGGAGCCGTCGCTCATGGCGTAGCACGAGTACTGGCCGCGCGGGCTCTCGAGGGCGATGTATGCGCGACCGGGCGGGATGCGGATCAGGCGCGGGATCTTGGCCATGATCGGGCCGTCGGGCATCTCGTGAAGCACCTGGTCGATGATCCGGATGCTCTCGCGGATCTCATCGAGGTGAACCATGTAGCGGGCGTAGGAATCGCCTTCCTCGCGCGTCGGGATGTCGAATTCAAGCTCGTTGTAGACGCTGTAGGGATGCGCGCGGCGAACGTCGTAGGGCACACCAGAGGCGCGCAGTGGCGGACCGGTCATGCATAGCCGAAGAGCGGTGTCGCGATCGAGCACGCCCAGGCCCTTGGTCCGTCGAAGGAAGATTTCGTTCTCGTTCAGCAGGCGTGCCTCCTGCTCGATCTCTACCGCGGCGCGGCTCATCCAGTCGGCCAGGCGGCTCAGGAAGTCGTGGTTGAGGTCGCGATTGACGCCGCCGATGCGCAGGTAGTTGAAGAGCATCCGCTGCCCGGTGAGCGCGGCCAGCATCTCGATGATCGTGTCACGCTCGATGAAGCCGTACAGCAGCGGCGTCAAGCCGCCCAGGTCGAGCGCCAGCCAGCCGATGAAGAGGCCATGGCTGGCGATGCGGTTGAGCTCCCAGCAGAGAACCCGGATGTACTCCGCGCGGCGCGGAACCCGTAGGTCGAGCAGCTTCTCGGCGGCCATCACCGGCATCGCCTCGCTGAACATCGACGCCACGTACTCGAGCGGGTCGCAGTTGCTGATCGCGTGGTGCCAGTCGCCGTTCTCGCAGATCTTCTCGACGCCGCGGTGCAGGTAGCCCAGGACCGGGTCGAGATCGACCACCTGCTCGCCGTCGATCTTCAGCACGACACGCAGCACGCCGTGGGTCGAGGGGTGCTGCGGCCCCAGGTTGATGAGCATCTCGCCGTCGCGCAGGTGGTAGAACTCCGCCTCGCGCTCCGTCCGCGGTGGGTAGGGCGGGACCGCGTCGTAGATCGTCGCCGGCATCTCGACGAAGACGTTCGGGTCGTCCAGCGAGCGAACGGCCGATCTGTCGGTCATTCGGGGGCCTCCTCGGTCTGATCTGGCAGCTGGCCGACCGTGCTGACCTGGCCGCCAGGCGCCAGCTTGGCGCGCCGGACGACTGGTCGGCGGCGATGCTCAGCCGGCGGCGGCGACTGCTCGACGTGCCGGAACCCCTCGCCCGGCGAGCGGGCCGCGTCGTCGGGCAGCAGGAAGTCCTTGCGCAGCGGGAAGCTGGTGTAGTCGGGCGGCATGTAGATGCGGCGCAGGTCGCGGTTGCCCTCGAAGACGATGCCGAACATGTCGTACGCCTCGCGCTCGCCCCACTCGGCCCCTTTCCACAGGAAGGTCACCGAAGGCACGCGGGGATCGTCGCGCGGCAAGCCGGCGGCGACGACGCGCAGCCAATCCGGCGAGCGCGGCGACCAGAGGTGGTAGACGACCCACATCTCGGTACCGGTGTCGACGCCACAGATGTCGGAGAGCACCTCGAACTCGAACTGCTCGTCGTCGTGCAGCGTGCGCATCACGTCGGTGACATCACCCGCGCCGATCCAGATCTCGGTCGTGTCGGCGCGCTGCCGAAGTGGCGCGCTGAAACGGTCGCCGAAGGCGGTCTCGAGGCGCCGCTTGAGCTGCGTGTCCACGCGTCGTCAGATGCCGGCGGGCACGGTCGGGCCGACGGCGCGCTCTGCCCAGTGTCCGCGCCGCTCGCGGATGAGCTGCTGCAGCTTCATCATCCCGTAGATCAGCCCCTCCGGCCGCGGCGGGCAACCTGGCACATAGACGTCTACGGGCATGATCCGGTCAATGCCTTCGACTGTCGCGTAGGAGCGCTTGTAGCGTCCACCCGAGCAGGTGCAGTCACCCATCGCCACGCACCACTTGGGCTCGGGCATCTGCTCCCACAGGCGGAGCAGCGGTCCGGCCATCTTGGTTGTCAGCGTGCCGGCGACGATGAGCACGTCGGCCTGCCGAGGGCTGGCGCGGAAGGGAAACATGTTGAAGCGGTCGATGTCGTTCATCGGCGTTGCCGCCGACATCATCTCGATCGCGCAGCAGGCCAGGCCGGACGTCAGCGGCCACAGGCTGTTGAGGCGGATCAGGTCGAGGATGTAGTCGGCCTTGGTGGGGATGATGTCGAGCGCCCGCCAGCGGCCGGTATCTGTCTTGTCGGCCAGTTCGAGCTCGCGCAGGTGGGTGATCTGCGAGGGAACGCCACCCATGTACGCCTGCGGGTTGACGGCCGACCACAGCAAGTTCTCGACGACGATCGGCTCCACCACGGCGTCATCGGTGGCCACGGCCAAGGCACCCGGCACGTTGCCCGGCTGGTCCGAGGGCATCTGGATAGAGCGATTGGGGGCCTTGGCTTCGTTACGCTCGTTCACTTCCATGTCAGGACTCCCTTGCGCCAGGCGTAGCCCAGCCCGAGCAGCAGGATGACGACGAAGATGAGCATGGCCAGGAATCCGCCGAGCAGTACGTCGCGGAAGACGATCGCCCAGAGGTAGATGAAGATCACCTCGATGTCGAAGGCGACGAACAGCAGCGCGTAGATATAGAACGACAGCCCGACGCGGCCCCACGTGTAGCCGAACGTGTCGATGCCCGATTCATAGGGCAGGCCCTTGTGCCGGTCGCCCTTGGTGCGGTGGCTGAGCAGCCACGCGGCGATGATCGTGATCAGCACGAAGGTCGTGCCCGCAAATGCGAACCCGACCACGTACCACAGTCCGGTCGTCACAGATGCCTCGTCAGGCGCCACGGTCCGACGTTGTGAGATTCGTGGGTTTGGAACTGGGCTGGACCGCAGCTCACGCTAATTCTACGCCGCTCGGCCGAGTGATCAACGTCGCGTGCCGAGTGGCGTGTTGCGCTTCCGTCAGCCTTCCGCGGCCGGCCGCAAGTCGCAGCAGATGAGACTCGGCCTAGCGTGGCCGTCGCCCGATCCTCGGGCAGTCCGCAATGGAGGTAGCAGATGCCTGCGAAGTCGGAGAAGCAGCGAAAGTTCATGGGTGCCGAGCTGCAGCGCAAGCGCGAAGGCAAGAAGACAAAGACCGACATGAGTGAGAAGCAACTCGAGAAGCACGCCAGCAAGGGCAAGAAGAAGAGCTAGCGTGCCGGCCGCCTGCACCGAGCAGCGTGCCGCCCCGTCACGTACCGCCTCGCGCCACAAGTCGTGAATAGCGACGTCGACCGCGCGTAGCCGCCTTGAACCTGCGTTCTATTTGTCCCTTCACGGCGACAACGGGCGCAGGACGAGCACTTCAAGCTGCCGCGGTGTCGCAGACCCAGACTTTCGGCGCAGACCGCGCATTGTAAGACGATCATGAGAGGGTCCGGCGAGTAGTCGGCCGAGTGCGGTCA
>Ga0299907_10001943_pt1 | contig 12341 bp, 8 predicted proteins | sample RVTome_16_FD_198680 | JGI IMG/M metagenome (GOLD analysis project Ga0299907, IMG submission 198680) | Soil microbial communities from uranium-contaminated site in the Upper Colorado River Basin, Wyoming, United States - RVT152D67 (version 2) ...
CGTAGAGCGGTCCCTCGCGGGTGTTCCCCGAGTGGCGGACACCCCCGTACGGCATGTGCCCGGCCCGCCAGGTGGGAACCTCGTTGACCAGCACACTCCCGAAGTCCAAGACGTCGGCGGCCAGGAGTGCCTTGGCCAGATCGGACGTGAACACCCCGGCCTGGAGTCCGTAGCGGGTGTCGTTGGCCAGATCCAGGGCCTCGTCGAAGGTGTCGTAGGCCTGGACGCCGACCACGGGCCCGAACACCTCGGCATGGCTCACCTTCATGTCCGGTGTCACCTCGGAGAGCACGCAGGGGCTGACCACGCTCCCCTGGAGCCGCTGCCCGCCGCAACGGACCACCGCCCCGTCGGCCTGCGCCTCGGTCACCCAGCCCGCCACCCGGTCGGCTGCCTCGGGCTCGATGAGGGCGCTCACGTCCGTGCCCTCGTCCCGGGGGTCACCCACCACCAGCGGGGAGACCCGGGCCACCAGGTCGTCGGTGAAGGGCTCGGCCACGGAGCGGTGGACCAGGGCACGCTGCACCGACCCGCAGGTCTGGCCGGCGTAGACGTAACCCGCCACCGCCACCTTGGCCGCCGCTTCCCGCCAGTCGGCGTCAGGCTCGACGATCACCGGCGAGTTGTTGCCCAGCTCGAGGCTCACCTTCTTGTCGGGGGCGGCGGAGCGGATCGCGAACCCCACGGCGGGCGAGCCGGTGAAGGTCACCATGGCCACCCCCGGATGGGTGACCAGGTCCAAGGCCACGTCGTCAGTGCAGGTCACCACGTTCAGCCAACCGCGGGGCAGGCCGGCCTCCTCCAGCACCCCGGCCACGGCCAGGGCGGTCAGCGGTGTCGCCGGCGAAGGCTTCAGGACCACCGGGCAACCGGCGGCCAACGCCGGGGCCACCTTGTGGCAGACCAGATTCAGCGGGAGGTTGAACGGCGTGACGGCCGTCACCACACCCACCGGCACGCGCCTGACGAAGCCGAGGCGGCCCTCCCCGGCCGGGCTGGCGTCGAGGGGCACCATCTCGCCGGAGAGGGTGCGGGCCACCACCGCCGAGAAGCGCATGACCTCGACGGCCCGCCCCACCTCGGCCCGGGCGGTGCGGACGGGCTTGGCCGCCTCGACCGCGATCAGCTGGGCGAAGGATTCTGCCTGGTCCTCGAGACGGGCGGCCGCCAGCTCCAGGATCCCGGCCCGGCGGTGGGCGGGCAGGCGGGGGCCGCGGTGGCGGTCCAGGGCCACGGCGACCGCCTGGTCGACGTGGACGGCGCTGAGGGCGGGCACCGCGCCGACGAGGTGCCCGTCCCAGGGGGAGCGGATCTCGAGAACGGCGTCGCCCTCCACCGGCTCCCCGTCGATGAGGGCCGGCGTCAGCTCGTAGCTGTCCAGCAGTCGGGCGGTTTCGGCTACCACTTCACCATGACGTGCTTGAGCTCGGTGTAGTGCTCGATGGCGTAGATCGACATGTCCTTGCCGAAGCCGGACTTCTTGAAGCCGCCGTGGGGGAACTCGGACACCAGCGGGATGTGGTCGTTGACCCAGACCGTTCCGAAGCGCAGAGCGGCGGTGGCCCGCATGGCCCGGCCCACGTTGGTGGTGAACACGGAGGCGGCGAGGCCGTACTCGACGTCGTTGGCCGCGGCGATGGCCGCCTCGTCGTCGGTCACCCGCTGGACGGTCACGACCGGACCGAACACCTCCTGCTGGATGATCTCGTCGGTCTGCTTGGCGTCCACGATGACGGACGGCTCGTAGAAGAAGCCGGCGCCCTCGGCCCGGCCCCCGCCGGTGAGGAGCTGGGCTCCGCCGGCCACGGCCCGGTCCACGAACCCGGCCACCCGGTCGCGCTGGTCGGCGGAGACCAGCGGTCCGAGCTCGGTGGCCTCGTCCCGGGGGCTGCCCGACACGAGCGTCTTGGTGGCGTCGGCGATGCCGGCCACGGCCGAGTCGTAGATCCGCTCGGCGGCGATGACCCGGCACGCCGCGGTGCAGTCCTGGCCGGCGTTGAAGAAGGCGCCGAGGCGCACGGCGGCGGCCACCACCTCGGGGTCGGCGTCGTCGAGGACGACGACGGGCGCCTTCCCGCCCAGCTCCAGATGGACCCGCTTCAGGGTGTCGGCCGCCGAGCGCATGATGGCCTGGCCGGTGGGCACCGACCCGGTGAGCGACACCATGGCCACCGCCGGGTGCTCGACCAGGGCCACGCCCGCCGTCTCCCCCTGGCCGGTGACCACGTTGAGGACACCGGGCGGCAGGATGTCGGCCGAGAGCTCGGCCAGGCGCAGGGCGGACAGTGGGGTCAGCTCGGAGGGCTTGAGCACCACGGTGTTGCCCGCGGCCAGGGCGGGGCCGATCTTCCAGGCGGCCATCATCAGCGGGTAGTTCCAGGGGGCGATCTGGCCCACCACCCCGAGCGGCTCCCGCCGCAGGTACGACGTGTAGCCCGACATGTACTCCCCCGCCGCCCGACCCTCCAGAGCCCGGGCACCGCCGGCGAAGAAGCGGAAGTTGTCGATGGTCAGGTCCATCTCGTCCGGCAGGGCGGACAGCGGCTTGCCCACGTTGGCCGACTCGATCTCGGTGAACTCGTCGGCATGGTCCTCGATGGCCTGGGCCAGTTTGAGCAGCGCCTCGGAACGCTGGCGGGGCGTGGCGGATCCCCACGTCCCGAAGGCGCCGGCCGCCGCCTGCACGGCCCGGTCGACGTCGGCCGCTCCCGAGGAAGCGGCCCTGAAGATGACCTCACCGGTGGCCGGGTCCACGACGTCGTCGCGGGCATCGGTCTCCGGCTCGACCCACCGGCCATCGATCCAGTTACGAGCTTGGAAGGCTGCGATCCGGGAATCAGGCATTCTCACCTCTCAGTGGGTGGCGGCGGCCGCCCCGGCGGCCGGGCTGACAACCTCTTCCTCGGTCAGGCGCTGGGCCAGGTAGACCGGGATGATCGACAGGAGGATGGCGAAGAGGCCCACGGCGTTGACGATGGGTCCCTGGTTGGGGCGCGAGTAGTTCTGGAAGATCCAGATGGGCAGCGTCTTGACGCCCCCGCCGGTGGTGAACGTGGTGACGATGATCTCGTCGAAGGACAGGGCGAAGGCCAGCAGGGCCCCGGCCAGCAAGGCGGTGCGGATGGCCGGGAAGGTCACGTGGCGGAACGTCTGGACCGGTGTCGCCCCCAGGTCGGCGGAGGCCTCCTCCAGGTTCAGGGACGTCCGCCGGAGCCGGGCCAGGACGTTGTTGTAGACCACCACGATGCAGAAGGTGGCGTGTCCGATGGCGATGGTCATCGTGCCGAACTCGATGCCCCCGATGAGCGGCGCCTCCCGGAAGGCGGAGTTGAGGGCCATACCGGTGGCGATTCCGGGCAGCGCGATGGGGATCACCACCAGGAACGACACCGCGTCGCGCCCGAAGAACCGGTAGCGGGCCACGCCGAAGGCGGCCAGGGAACCGAGCAGCAGGGCGATCCCGGTGGCGAGGAGGCCGACCTTGAGGGAGGTGAAGAGGGCGTCCCGGGCGCCTTCGTTCTGGGCCGCCCGCCGGACCCACTCCAGGGACAGCCCATCGATGGGCCAGCGCTGGACGCGGGCGCTGTTGAAGGCGTAGAGGGCGAGGATGAAGAGCGGGAAGTAGATGAAGGCGAGCGTGGCGGCCGTCCCGCCCCGTAGCAGCCAGCGCAAGGACCGGGAGTAGATCATGGGATCACAGGCTCTCGAAGGCGCCCAGGCGGCGGGCGGCGAGCAGGTAGACGACCATGATCACCATGGGGACGGAGGCGAAGGCGGCGGCGAACGGCAGGTTGCCGGCCACGCCCAGCTGGTCGTAGATCACGTTGCCGATGAACTGGGAGCTGGAGACGAGCCGGGGGGTGATGTAGTCGCCCAGGGTGAGCGAGAAGGTGAAGATCGAACCCGCCACCACGGCCGGGAAGGCGAGGGGCAGGACCACCTTGCGGAAGGTGGTGAACGGCGACGCCCCCAGATCGGAGGAGGCGTCGATGAGCGACTCGGGGATCCGCTCCAGCCCGGCATAGACGGGCAGGATCATGTAGGGCAACCAGAGGTAGGTGAGCGTGAGCCAGATTCCCGTGAGCCCGGTGCCGCCCGTCCCGGGACCGTCGAGGCCCAAAGGGGAGAGCATCCAGTTGAGGACGCCCTCTTGGGCCAGGATCGTCCGCCAGGCGTAGACCTTGACCACGTAGCTGGCCCACAGGGGCAGCAGCACGGCCACCAGCAGATAGCGCCGGGCCCGGGGACCGGCCAGCTTGGCCATGGTGAAGGCGATGGGAAAGGCGAGGATGGCGCAGGTCAAGGTGACCAGGGCGGCCATGCCCAACGTGCGCTGGGTGATCGTCCGGTAGACGGCTTCGTTCCACAGCCGCTCGAAGTTGGAGAGCCCCAGCTCCTTGATCACGATCTGGGTTCCGAGGTCGAAGCGCCACAGGCCGTTGAACAGCATCACGGCCAGAGAGCCCAGGTAGGCGAACACCAGCCAGCCCATGGGCGCGGCGAGCAGCACGGCGAGTTGCGTCCGCCGCTTGCCCCGCAACAGTTTGCCCACGTGGGCGACTGCGGTCATGCGCGCTCCCAGAGAGATGGGACCGGCCGCCCCCCTCCCGATGAGGGTGGCGGGCGGCCGGTACCGGTAGGGGATCAGCCCTTGATGGTCGTCCAGGCCGACACCCATTCCGAGTAGTCCTTGCAGACCGCACCACGGTCATCGCCGCAGTCCTTCTCGGGGGTGGTCCAGAAGGCCACCTTCTTGAAGTAGTCCTCGTCCTCAGCGTGGAACTTGGTGCAGTGCTCCTTGTCCGTCGTGAGGGCACAGGCCTTCGTGTTGGACGGAGCCTCGCCGAAGTACTCGGTGGCCTTGGCGTTGGCCTCGGGAGAGATGATGTGGTTCATCCACATGTACATGCAGTTCGGGTGCTTGGCCTTGGCGGAGATCATCCAGGTGTCGGACCACCCGGTGGAGCCCTCCTTGGGCAGGGTCACCTCGATCGGCGCATTCTCGGCCTTGAGCAGGTTGGCGATCACCTGCCAGGTCGTGCCCACCACGGAGTTGCCCTTGGCGAAGGCGTCGATCTCCTTGGTGTAGTCGCTCCAGTACTCGCCGATGATGGTGCGCTGGGTCTTGAGCAGCTCGACGGCGGCATCGAACTGGGCCTGGTCGAGCTCGTAGACGTTGTCGATCTTGAGCTCGGGCTTGGCCGTCTTCAGCCACAGCGCGGCGTCGGCGATGTAGATGGGGCTGTCGTAGGCCGTCACCTTGCCCTTGTACTTGGAGACCGGGTCCCACACCACACCCCAGCTGTCGGGGGCCGGGTTGACCACGCTGGTGTTGTACATGAGCAGGTTGGCCCCCCGCCCGTGGGGCACTCCGTAGTTCTTTCCGTCGACGGTGTTGTGGGGCTTGTCCTTGAGGCCGGCGAAGACGTCGGCGTAGTTCGGGATCAGCGACACGTTGACCGGCGCCACGTCGCCGGCGGCGATGAGGCGCAGGGTGGCGTCACCCGAGGCCGACACGCCGTCGTGGTTGCCCTGCTTCATGAGGTTCACCATCTCGTCGGACGTGTTCCCGAGGGTGACGTTGACCTTGCAGCCGGTGGCCTCCTCGAAAGGGGTCACCCAGTCGGTCTCTTTTGCCGTGCTGCCGTCCTCCACATAGCCGGCCCAGGCGATGAGGTCGACCTGACCCTCGCCGTCACCGAGCTCCTTCAGCGCCTCGGGACCCGCGGCCTCGGCCGCCGTCGTTTCGGTCGTATCGTCTGCGGCGTCGTCATTGGCGTCGTCACCACAGCCGGCGGCGATGAGGGCCAGTGCCCCGAACAGGGCGACGAACAGGCGCCGTCTCTCCATATCCTCCCTACCTTTCTCAAGCAGCTTCGTTGCGGTTGCCCAGGGTCACGGGGTGTCCCCGGGTTGGTTGGGTTGTGGATCAATCAGGGAGAAGCAGGTTGTGCTGCTCCCCCCACAGCAGTCGGACCTGGCGCCCCCTGGCGGCCAGGGCGTCGGTCGAAGAGGTCTCGAGGTTCTGGGTGGTGACGACCAGTTCCCCGCCGGCGTCGAGGGCGACGACGTAGCGGGTGTCCGAACCGAGGTAGGCGACATCCACCACCAGGCCCGTGGCCGTGCACTCGCCGGGGCCGGGGGTGACGTCGAGATCGACCAGGCGGATCTTCTCGGGCCGGACGGTGAACCGCCCCTCCTGGCCCAGAATGGCCCGGGCCGCTTCCGGCTCCAGCAGGTTGGAGGTGCCCACGAAGCCGGCCACGAAGGCCGTGGCCGGATGCTCGTAGAGCTCGGCCGGGGGAGCCACCTGCACGATGCGGCCGTCATTGAAGACGGCGATGCGGTCGCTCATGGTGAGCGCCTCGTCCTGGTCGTGGGTGACGAACACGAAGGTGATGCCCACCTCGGCCTGGATGGCCTTGAGCTCCCGCTGCATCTGCTCCCGGAGCTTCAGGTCCAGCGCGCCGAGGGGCTCGTCGAGGAGCAGCACCTTGGGCCGCTTCACCAGGGCCCGGGCCAGGGCCACGCGCTGGCGCTGGCCGCCGGAGAGCTGGCTCGGCCGGCGGTCCCCGAACCCGCCCAGGCGCACCATGGACAGGGCGTCGCCCACCCGCTTGCGGCGCTCCGCCTTGTTCACCTTCTGCACCATGAGCCCGTAGGCCACGTTGTCGGCCACCGACATGTGGGGGAAGAGGGCGTAGTCCTGGAAGACCGTGTTGACGTCACGCTCGTAGGGCGGGCGGCCCGTCACGTCCTCGCCGTAGAGGAGGACCTTGCCCTCGGTCGGCGCCTCGAAGCCGGCGATGAGACGCAGGCACGTGGTCTTGCCCGACCCCGACGGGCCCAGCATGGAGAAGAACTCCCCGTCGTGGATCTCGAGGTCGACGCCGGCCACCGCCTCCACCTCGCCGAAGCGCTTGGTCACCCCGACCAGGGTCACGGCGGGCGCCGGGGAGCCGGACCGCCTCGGCCCCCGCGATGACGTGACAGCGCCTTCGGGCACGGTGGCCACGGCGGGCGAGCCTACCGGCGGGTCCTCCGGCCCGGGCGTCATCGGGTCGCCTTCAGGGCGGCACCGAACGCCCTCAGGGCCTCGTCGATCTCGGCCTCGGTGACCACCAGGGGCGGCATCCACCGGATCACCTGACCATAGGTGCCGGCGTTCATGAGGATGAGGTGACCCTCGCGGAGGCAGTGTCCGGTGACGGCGGCCACCCTGGTGGCATCCGGGCGGCCCGTGCCCGGATCGGCCAGCTCCACCGCCACCATGAGTCCGAGCCCCCGCACCTCGGCCACTCCCGGGTCGCCGGCGGTGATCTGGGTCAGCCCCTCGACCAGCCGGCGGCCGCGGGCGGCGACGCCGTCGAGGAAGCCGGGCTCGGTCAGCACGTCAATGGTGGCGAGGGCGGCCGCGCACCCCACGGGGTTGCCCCCGTAGGTGCCGCCGTGCGCGCCTTTCGGCCACCGGGCCATCAGCTCGGCGGAGGCGCCGATGGCCGAGATGGGGAAGCCGGAGCCGAGGCCCTTGGCCAGCACCAGCACGTCGGGCCGGACTCCGGAGTGCTCCAGGGCGAACATCTTGCCGGTGCGCCCGAAGCCGGTCTGGACCTCGTCGGCCACGAAGAGGATGCCGTGCTCGGCGCAGATGCCGGCCAGGCCGGCCAGGAACGGGCCGGGGGCCGGGACGTACCCACCCTCTCCCAGCACCGGTTCGATCACCACCGCCGCCGTCTCCGACGGCGCCGTCTGGGTGGCCAGCAGGTGGCGCACGGCGGCGAGGCAGTACTCCGTGGCCCGGTCGGGGTCGCCGCCGTGGTCGAGGGCGGCCGGGAAGGGGGCGACGTGGATCCCGGACGGCAGCGGCGCGTGGCCCGCCCGGTAGGCCGTCTTCGAGGTCGTCATGGCCATGGTCAGGTGGGTACGCCCGTGGAAGCTGCCCGAGAAGACGATGACGTTGGGCCGCCCTGTCACCTGCTTGGCCAGCTTCACCGCCCCCTCGGTGGCCTCCGCCCCCGAGTTGGCGAAGAAGAAGGTGTCGATGGGATCGGGACACACCTCGGCCAGGCGGGCGCCGAGGGGCTCGAGCAGGGTGTGGCGGTAGATGTTGACCTGGGCGTGGATGAACCGCCCGGCCTGCTCCCGGATGGCCGCCACCACCTTCGGGTGACAGTGTCCCGTGCTGGTCACGGCGATGCCGCTGGTGAAGTCCAGGTACTCGTCGCCCGCGGTGGTGACCACCGTGGAGCCATGTCCGGAGGCGACCTCGAGGTCGGTGACCCGGAACCACACGTCGGAGATGTGCGCGCCCATTCCCAGGGAGTCTCCTCCGGGGGAATGCAGCTGGGAATCGTCGGGAACGAAGTCGCTCAGCGCCCTCTTTGGAGTTTCTCCAAAGGTCAAAGGCAAAAAGGCGCATTGAAGGAGGCTGAGGGGGGTCCGGCGCGGCGTGCGTGCTCAGCGGTGGGGGGCAGCAGGAAAAGCACGCCGCAGGTGCTTTTCCTGCTGCAGACCCCCGGGCGCATCGGAGCGGCGGCCGCCCAGCCAACCCCCCACCCCTTGATTGCGGGTTTTCCAGGCCACCCCCCGGAGCGTTCCCTCTCAGGTGTCGCTGGAGAAGCGGGCTTCGGCCCGGAGGGCGAGGTACAGGTCGACCAGGGTGGCCAGGCTCCGCACCGGGCGCCCGAGCTCCTCCTCCACCCGGATCAGCCGGTAGCGGAGGGAGTTGGGGTGGACGTGAAGGCGGGCGGCGGCGACGTTCACGTTCAGGTCGGTGTCCAGGTACGTGAGGAGCGTCTCGAGCAGCTGGGGATGGTCCCGCAACGGGCCGAGGACGAGATCGGCCCGGACCCGCAGTTGGCCCGGATCGGCGGCGCAGAGCAGGGCGTCGATGAGCTCGAACTCCTCGAAGCACAGCACCCGTCCCGCCGGGGCACCCATACGGGCCAGGAAGTCCAGTGCCAGCAAGGCGTCGCCCCGGGACTCGGCCAGGAGCTCGGGCCGGGATACGGAGCGTCCCACCGCGCCCCGCACCTCCAGCCCTTCGGCCAACGCCCCTTTCACCCAGCCCTCGACGGGCAGGTCGTCGCCCTGGAGGACCAGAGCCACGTTGGGGCCCTGCTGGCCGATGAGATGGGGGTGGCCACTGCCGGAGGCGGCATTGCCCACCACGCGGGCCAGGTCCTCCAGGCCGGTCGCCCGGGGGCCGTTCCGGGCGGCCTCCGGGTCCACGCCGAGCAACGCCACCCGCCAGCCCGCCCCGGCGGTGAACCCGAACAGCTCCAACCGCTCGGAGGAGACGTCCCGGGCCCGGCGGGGATCGAGCAGGTCGCTGAGGAGCTCGGCCCGCCGGACGCGCTCCTCCATGACGCCCACGTCGCGGGCCAGCTCGATGAGACGCAGGAGGCGCTCGGCCACCTGGACCAGGGGCCGGGTGATCCCGTCGGTGGCCAGTTCCGTGCGGCTGGCCATGGCCAGCCAGAACCGGAGCTCCCCCTCGACCAGGATGGGTGAGGCAACCACCCGCCAGCCCCGGACGTCGAAAACATTCGGTGGTCCGTCGCGCCGCGCCATCTCGGCGGCGATGGCTGCGGCCGGCGCCTCTCCCGCCTCCGCCACCACGCCGCCCCCGGGGCGGTAGAGGATGGCGGCGCCGCCGACGATGGTGGCCAGGCGGGCCATGAGGGCCTCCTCCGGCCGGGACTCCTCCAGGGCTCCGAGCAGGCTGTTCTGGAAGGCGACGCTGCGCTTGAGGGAGTAGAAGTCGGCGCTCAGGTGCGAGCGATTGATGTATCCGATGATGTCCCGGAAGGGAACCTCGAAGGGCACCTCGAACACCGGGAAGTCACGTCGCCGGGCCTCGTCGAGCAGGGCCCGGGGCGTGGACCGGAACACCAGGCCCACCCCGAACCCGATGGCGGCCATGCCCCGGGCCTCCGCCTCGATGACGAGCTTGCGCTGCAGCTCGGGGTTGCCCCGGAGACGGACGCCGGTGGTGAGCACGATGTAGCCCCGGGCGGAGAGCTCCACGGGCCGGTCAGCCTCGACGGTCTCCGCCCCCTCCACCGGCCGGGCGAGGGCCCCCGGTGAGCCCGAGCGCAGCAGGAGCCCGAACTCCTCCTCGCTCACCACGTCCGCGAGGGTGAGACGCACGCGCTCAATCTAAACCAGGACAGCCGCTACCTCACGGGCGGCTTCCGGATCGCACACTTCGCGAAGCTCGCGCCCGGGGGGATTCGGCCAGGTCGGCGAGCACGATGCCATCGGGATTGATCTCATAGGCGCGCCGGCTCAAGTGGTGCGTGCTGGCCCGGGTTTTGAGGACGGTCATCGACCGGCCGAGCTGGTCCTCTCGAGGGACATACTGCAGGAGGAGGACGTTGTCGCACAGGTGCGACACGCCGTACTCCGAGAGCTGCTCCGTGCCAAAGAGTTGGGGCAATTCATGGGTCATCAGCAGACTTATTTGCTGACGAGCGCAGCGTTGGGCCAGGGAATGTATGTACTCCCGGAAGCGCAGCGGATCTCCGGCCGCCACCAACAGGTCCCCGAGCGAGTCCACCACCAGCCGGCGCGCCCCCGTCTCCTTGGCCAAGGCGAACACGCCGTGCAGCCATTCGTCGATCAGCAAGCCGACCGGTGAACGGCTGTAGATGCTGATACCGGGCGTCTCGAGCGACCAGCCGAAGCCCTTGACGATCCGGGCCAACTGGATGCGTGACTCCTGGAGAGTGGCGAGGATCCCACCTTCACCATGGCCGCCATAGAGGAAATGAAGGCCCATGAGCGTCTTGCCCGAACCAGTCGGGCCGGCGACCAGCGTCGACGCCCCGGGCCAGTAGCCATCGCCCAGGAGGTCGTCGACGGCTGCGATACCGGTCGACACCCGCTCGGTGCCCTGGTCGTAGCCCGACGGGTCCAGAGGGTCGGCGATACGGGGGAAGACCTCGAGGCCCGCCCCCGTGATCCGGTAGGCATGGCTTCCTGATGCGTAGTCCCCGCCGCGCATCTTCAGTACCTCGAGGTAGCGGGTGGTCCGGTAGCCGTGACGCTGAGCGGTCAGGGAGATGATGGCGTCGGCGACGGCCGAATCGGGCGCCGCCCCCAGTTGGTCGGTGGCGCTGTACTCGCCCAGCAGGAGAGCGGAGAGCGCCACCGCGGAGCAGCGCCCGGCGAGCTCGTACAGGAACCGCCGGTAGGCGGCGGCGTCCGGGGCGAAGGCCGCCAGGGCCTTGAAGCTGTCGATCACGATCAGCGACGGGCGGTGCTCGCGCAAGAGCGAATCGATGCGGGCGAGGACCCCATCCAGGCCATCGGGCTGGGCGGCCGTGCCGCCGAGGTCCTCGAAGAACACGGACTCACCGACGGCGCTGGCGTCGAAGAACTCCAGGGTCTGGCCGAAACGCAGGAGCTTGTCGAGCGGCTCCGAGACGGTCGAGCAGTACAGGGCCGGATGCTCGGGGGTGGCGTTCCGGAACACGAAGTGATGGGCCAGGATGGTCTTGCCGGTACCGGGTTCCCCGGCGATGAGCGTGATGGCATGGGCAGGCAGCCCGCCGTTCAGCACGTCGTCCAGGCTGGCCCGTCCACTGGACAACCGCTCCGTCATCGCCCGAGGCGCGCCGACTGTTGCGCCAGGTGGCTGGTTCCGACCAGGTCCTTGACCGTGGCCAGGACCTGCAAGGGATCCAAGGGCTTGAGCAGGAACGCCTCGGCGCCAGCCTCGAGGGCGGCGTGGCCAAGACCCAACGCCGACACCGCCACCACCCTGGCCCCAGCCGCGCCGAGTTCACGGCAGAGCTGCACGCCAACGCCTCCCGAGATCACCAGCTCGACGAACACCAGGTCCGGCTGTCGCTCCCGGAACAGAGCGATGGCATCGGCCGCGTCCAGGGCGATGGCCACGTCATAACCTTCCGTGCGCAGCAGGTACTCGACGAGCTCGGCAGCGTACACATCCCGCTCGGCGAGCAGGATCGACACCTCGGCCGAACGTCCCGGCGCCGACGACGGCGCCACCGCTCCCCCCTCGGCCAGGCGCAGAGCCAGCAACCGGTGCGCCTCCGCCGCCTGCAGCCCGGACTCCATCAGGTTCAGGACGAATCGCAGCTGCTCGACCTGATCCCGCGAGTACAAACGCTGGCGCGCCTCGCTCCGAACCGGGATGACGACGCCATAGCGCTCTTCCCACGCCCGTAACGTCGCTGGTGCCGCGTCGAGGAGCCGGGCCACGGCACCGATGCCGTACACCGGTTCCGACCCCGCCTGAGTCATCAGCCGGACGCTACATCTGTTGTCGAACTCCTGTCGAAGTTCGGTTGAAGAATCATTATAAGCAGTCT
>Ga0299907_10001944_pt1 | contig 12341 bp, 11 predicted proteins | sample RVTome_16_FD_198680 | JGI IMG/M metagenome (GOLD analysis project Ga0299907, IMG submission 198680) | Soil microbial communities from uranium-contaminated site in the Upper Colorado River Basin, Wyoming, United States - RVT152D67 (version 2) ...
CTGCAGTGGATCACCGAGCGCCGGGTCGAGCGGGCCCGCACGCTCCTCGAGGAGACCGGCATGAGCGTCACCGAGGTCGCGTTCGCCACCGGCTTCGGCTCGCTCGCCTCGTTCCGCCGCCAGTTCGGCCGCCTCACCGGCACGACGCCACGTGCCTACCGGCAGACCTTCAAGGGCGACCACAGGCTGGCGGCCCTCGGCTGACGACGACATGACGATCTGTGGCCCGGAACGGGTACACCGGCACTCATGGCCGTCGTCCTCGTCACCGGTGCCACCGGCTACATCGGGGGCCGGCTCGTTCCCGAGCTGCTCGCCGCCGGCCACCGGGTCCGCTGCCTGGTCCGCAACCCCGCCAAGGTCAGCGACGCCGAGTGGCAGGGCCGCGTCGACGTCGTCGAGGGCGACATCACCGACCCGGCGGCGCTCGACCGCGCCATGGCGGGTGTCGAGGTCGCGTACTTCCTGGTGCACTCCATGGGCGGTTCCGGGGCCTTCGACGAGACCGACCGGACGGCCGCCGTCTCGTTCCGTGAGGCCGCCACGAGGGCGCGGGTGGGACACATCATCTACGTCGGCGGTCTCGGCCGCGACGACGACCCCGATCTGTCTCGACACCTGCTCAGCCGGCACGAGGTCGGCCGGGTGCTCGCCGACGGGCCGGTGCCGGTCACCGAGCTGCGGGCGGCGCTCATCATCGGCTCGGGCTCGGCCAGCTTCGAGATGTTGCGGTACCTCGTCGAGGTCTTGCCGGCGATGGTCACGCCCCGCTGGGTCGACAACCGTTGCCAGCCCATCGCGGTGCGGGACGTGCTGCGCTGGCTGGTGGACCGGGCCGCCCGCAGCCCCGCACGCAGCGAGGTGGTCGAGGTCGGCGGGCCCGACGTCCTGACCTACCGGGACATGATGGCGATCTACGCCGAGGTCGCGGGCCTCCCCCGCCGGCTGGTCGTCGCCGTCCCGGTGCTGACCCCGGCGCTGTCCTCGCTGTGGGTGGGCCTGGTCACGCCCCTGCCCTCGAGCCTGGCCCGGCCGCTGGTCGAGAGCCTGATCAACGAGGTCGTCGTCACGCGCCCGCCGTCCGATCCCCCGGCCGGCCCGCCACCCCTGACATTCCGTGAGTCCGTGACCGTGGCGCTCGAGCGTTCGGCCGAGTCGCAGGTCGCCACCCGCTGGTCCGATGCCGGCCTCCCCGGCCGGACCCCGGCCCAGCCACTCCCCACCGACCCCGACTGGGCCGGGGGCAGCCTGCTCGTCGACGAGAAGTCGGTCACCGGCACCGCCCCGGCCGAAGCCGTCTATGCCCGGGTGACCGGCATCGGCGGCGACCGGGGCTGGTACGTCACCCCGCTGCTGTGGACACTGCGTGGGTGGGTCGACAAGCTCATGGGCGGCGTCGGCATGCGCCGCGGCCGTCGCCACCCCGACCGCCTGTGGGTCGGCGACGCCCTCGACTTCTGGCGTGTCGAGGCCGTCGAGCCGCCCCGACTCGTGCGGCTCCGGGCCGAGATGCGCCTACCCGGCGAGGCCTGGCTCGAATGGCACATCGAGCCCCTCGCCGACGGCAGCCGGCTCACCCAGCGCGCCATCTTCTACCCCCGCGGGCTGACGGGCCGGGCGTACTGGTACACGCTGCTGCCGTTCCACGGCCTCATCTTCGGGCGCCTCGCCGACCGCTTGGCCGCCGCGACGGGTGGTCCTGGTCAGTAGCGCCCGTCCGGCCAGTGCGGCGAGGGTGGCGGGGGTGGGTACCGACCCGCCGGCCCCGGGCCGCCCAGACGGGCCGCGTCGGGGCGCCGGCCGACCCCGCGCAGCGCGAGGGCCACGAGCACGCCGAAGACGAATCCGCCGACGTGCGCCACCCAGGCGACGCCCGCGTTCGGCGAGGTGAAGAACTGGAGCACGAACCAGAACCCGAGCAGCCACTTCGCCCTGATGTCCATGATCGCAAAGAGCAGGAAGATCACCACGGTGCGCACGGGAGCGTTCGGGAACCAGACCAGGTAGGCGCCCATCACGGCAGCGATGGCGCCCGAGGCGCCCACCACCGGCACGGTCGAGGTCGGGTCGACCAGCACGTGCGCGGCGGTGGCCACGATGCCGCCGGCCAGGTAGAAGAGCGCGAAGCCGACCTTGCCCAGCCGGTCCTCGATGTTGTTGCCGAACACCCACAGGAACAGCATGTTGCCGGCGATGTGCATGATGCCGCCGTGCAGGAACATCGACACGAGCACGGCCAGCCACACGTTCTTGCCAGGGTCGTAGGGCGGCGAGGCCTCGGACCCGACGTCGCACGCGTTCGGGTCGCCCAGCCGGAAGGTGGCGACCACCTCGTCGACCGACAGCGGTTCGCCGCTGATCACCTCGCAGGGGATGGCGGCCCGGCGCAGGCTGAAGTCGACGTCCTCCGTCGTGCTCGAAAACGGGCCCGGCTGCCAGGCGAGGAACACCACCACGCAGGCGGCGACGATCACCCACGTGACCACCGGCGTGGTCTGCGTCGGGTTCTCGTCGCGCAACGGCAGCACGGGTGAGACCGTACCCACGACCCCTCGCAGGGCGCCCGTCGAGGCTCGCGGCCCACGGCGAACCCGGGTGACGCGACAGATCGTCAACACTATTGTTCACAACACGCCATCGCAGAGGGAGGGGCATGGCACAGCGCACGAGGACCGCGCTCGGCGGTGATGGCGCCCGGCCGAGCCTGGAGGCCCCGGATCGCTGCGGGACCGGCCGGTGACCACGCCTGCGGGCGTGCCGGCCCGGGTGCCGGTGGTGATCGTCGGGGGTGGGCCCGCGGGGCTGCTGCTCGGCCGGCTGCTCCACCTGGAGGGCATCGAGTCGGTGATCCTCGAGCGGCAGACCCGCGATCACGTGATGGGCCGCATCCGCGCCGGCGTGATGGAGTGGGGCACGGCCGAGACGCTGCGGGCGGCCGGCGCGGGCGAGCGGATGGACCGCCAGGGGGTCGTCCACGACGGCGTGGGCCTCAGCTTCTCCGGCCGCCACGTCCGCGTCGACTTCAGGGGCCTGACCGGCAAGGGCGTCATGGTGTACGGCCAGACGCAGGTCACGAAGGACCTCTACGCCGTCGTCGACGCGTCCGGCGTCCCGGTGGTCGACCGGGCCGAGGACGTCATGCCCCACGACGTCACCGGCAGCACGCCCCACGTCACGTTCACCCGCGACGGCGCCAGCCATCGCATCGACTGCGACCACGTGGCCGGGTGCGACGGCTTCCACGGGGTGAGCCGCACGCTGATCCCGCCCTCCGTGCTGCGCACCTACGAGCGCCTCTACCCGTTCGGCTGGCTCGGCATCCTCTCGGAGACCCCACCCGTCGACAAGGAGCTCGTCTACGCCCACAGCGAGCGGGGGTTCGCGCTGTGCTCGATGCGCCACTCGATGCTGAGTCGCTACTACGTGCAGTGCCCCTTGGACGACGCGGTCGACGACTGGCCCGACGGCCGCTTCTGGGACGAGCTGCGCGCCCGGCTGCCGGCCGAGGTCGCCGGGCGCCTGGTGACGGGCCCGTCGATCGAGAAGTCGCTCACGCCACTGCGCAGCTTCGTGGCGGAACCGCTGCGGCACGGGCGGCTGTACCTGGCCGGCGACTCCGGGCACATCGTCCCGCCCACCGGGGCGAAAGGCCTGAACCTGGCCGTCTCGGACGTGGCGTTCCTGGCCCCCGCGCTGGCCGACGCCGTTATCCGGGGATCGACCACGGGCCTCGACGAGTACTCCGACCGGGCGCTGGCGCGGGTGTGGAAGGCGGTGCGCTTCTCGTGGTGGCTCACCACGCTCATGCACCGGTTCCCGGAACGCGGCGACTTCGAGCGGCGGATGCAGGAGACCGAGCTCGACTACCTCGCCGGCTCCGAGGCCGCCCAGCTCTCGTTCGCCGAGAACTACACGGGACTCCCGCTCTGATCGCCGGCGCCACCGACGCGGTGGGCCCGGGGGGATGAGCCAGAGAGCGAAACCAACAGGAGGGGAAGACAATGAAGTTCGGATCACCTCGGCGGGCCGTCGCGCTCGCCGGGATCATGGCGCTGCTCGTCGGGGCGTGCGGTGACGACGACGATGACGGGGGCGATGCGGAAGCCGAGGGCGAGGCGCCGGCCGAAGCGGAAGAGCTCACCACGATCGAGGTCGGGGTCGTCCCCGTCGTCGACGTGGCACCGCTGTACCTCGGCATCGAGCAGGGGTTCTTCGAGGAGGAGGGGCTCGACGTCCAGCCGGCGATCGCCCAGGGCGGTGCGGCCATCATCCCCGCCGTGGTCCAGGGCGACCAGGAGATCGGCTTCTCCAACATCGTCTCGCTGCTCATCGGCGAGACCGAGGACCTGCCGGTGCAGATCATCTCCCAGGGCATCCAGGCCACCGACGACCCCGACAACGACACCGCGGCCGTCGCCGTGGCCGCCGACAGCGACGTCCAGGACGTGAGCGACCTCGAGGGCAAGACCATCGCCATCAACACGCTGCGCAACATCAGCGAGCTCACTGTGACAGCCGCCCTCGAGGGCGAGGGCGTCGACGTGTCGACGATCGACTTCGTCGAGGTGCCGCTGCCCGACATGGTCGGCCAGCTCGAGGCGGGCCAGATCGACGCCGCGGGGCTGGTCGAGCCGTTCATCACCACCGGCGAGGCGGCCGGACACCGGATGCTCATCTACGACCGGGTCGCCACCGAGCCCGAGATGACCATCGCCACCTACTTCACGTCGGACGAGTTCCTCGAGTCGGACCCCCAGGTGGTCGATGGCTTCGTCCGGGCGATGCACCGCTCGCTCGAGTACGCCACCGAGAACCCCGACGAGGCACGCCAGGCGATCGGCGAGTACACCGAGATCCCGCCCGACGTGCTGGAGGAGGTGGTGCTGCCGCTGTGGCAGACGGACCTCAACGAGGACTCGATCGAGCTCGTCGCCGAGCTGATGGTGACCTACGGGATCACCGAGGACGAGGCGGACGTCGACGAGCTGATCGCCGAGCTCTGACCCGCGGCCGGCACCGTCCCGCGAGGCGGGGCGGTGCCGGCGGCGCACCGCACGAACAGGAGACGCGACATGCCCCAGCGCACGACCCCGCCGTTCCGCGCCGACCACGTCGGCAGCCTGCTACGCCCCCCGGAGGTGCTCCGGGCCCGGGAGGACGTCGCCGCCGGGCGGATCACCGCCGAGGAGCGGCGGGCCGTCGAGGATCGGGCGATCGCCGACGTCGTGACGATGCAGGAGGACGTGGGCCTCCAGTCGGCCACCGACGGCGAGTTCCGCCGCACCTCGTGGCACATGGACTTCATCTACCAGCTCGGGGGCGTGCACCCGGGCGACGAGAAGCTGAAGGTGGAGTTCCGCGACGAGGAGGGCGAGCTGTCCTTCGAGGCGCCGGCGCTGGTCGTCGACGACCGGATCTCGCTGCCGGAGCCGATCTTCGCCGCCGACTTCACCGCGCTGGCGTCGATGACCACCACCGCCACGCCCAAGCTGACCATCCCGTCGCCGAGCATGGTGCACTACCGGGGTGGTCGGGCCGCGCTCGATCCGAACGTGTACCCCGACATGGACCGGTTCTGGGACGACCTGAGCGCCGCGTATGCACAGCAGGTGGCCGCCATGGCCGAGCTCGGCTGCACCTACCTGCAGTTCGACGACACCAGCCTCGCCTACCTCAACGACCCCCACCAGCGCGAGATGCTGACGGCGCGCGGCGACGACGCCGAGCACCAGCACCTGCGCTACATCCGTCAGATCAACGCCGCACTCGCCGCCAAACCCGAGGGAATGACCATCACCACCCACATGTGCCGGGGCAACTTCCGGTCGTCGTGGGCGGCGGAGGGCAGCTACGACTTCGTGGCCGAGGCGCTCTTCGGCGAGCTGGCCGTCGACGGGTTCTTCCTCGAGTACGACGACGAGCGGTCGGGCGGGTTCGAGCCGCTGCGCTTCGTGCCGCCCGGCAAGCTGGTCGTGCTGGGCCTCGTCACCACCAAGCGCCCCGAGCTCGAGAGCAAGGACGTGCTCAAGCGCCGCATCGAGGAGGCCGCCCGCTACGTGCCGATCGACCAGCTCTGCCTCTCGCCCCAGTGCGGCTTCTCCTCCACCGTCGAGGGCAACCGCCTCACCTACGACGATGAGGTGGCCAAACTGCGGCTCATCGTCGAGGTCGCGGCCGAGGTCTGGGGGTGACCGACGGCGGGCGACCGGGCACCGCCGGCCGGGCGCGCCACCGGGTCGAGGCGGTGCTGCTGCCGGTGCTCGGCGTCGCCGTCACACTGGCCGCGTTCGAGGTCGCGCCGCGCATCGGCCTGCTCCCCCGGACGTCGTTCCCGCCGTTCAGCGAGATCTTCACGACGCTCACCGACCTGGTCACCACCGCCGAGCTGTGGGGGGCGGTGCTCGACACCCTCGACGCCTGGGCGCGGGCCCTCGCCATCGCCACCCTCATCGGGGTGCCCCTGGGCCTCGCCATCGGATCGAACCAGGTCGGGGCCCTGCTGTCGCGCCTGACGATCGACTTCCTGCGGCCCATCCCGTCCGTGGCGCTGATCCCCATCCTGGTGCTGGTCTACGGCACCCGGCCGTCGCTCAAGGTGACGCTGGCGGTGTTCGGCGCCACGTTCCCCCTGCTGTTCCAGGCCATGTACGGCGTCGCCGACGTCGACCCCGTGGCCAAGGACACGGCCCGCGCCTTCGGCATGGGCTGGTGGACCCGCCTGCGCCACATCGTGGTGCCGAGCTGCGCCCCGTACATCGCCACGGGCCTGCGCATCTCCGCGTCGGTGGCGCTGATCCTGGTGGTCACCGGCGAGTACATCGTCGGCGTGCCCGGGCTCGGGGCCGAGGTGCTGGTCGCCTACAGCAGCGGGGCATTCGAGCGGATGTACGCCCTGATCCTCGTGGCGGGGCTGCTGGGCCTGGTCGTCAACCTCGGCTTCCACGCGGTCGAGCGCCGGGTGCTGTCCTGGCACCCGAGCCACCGTCCCGACGAGGGAGGCGCAGGGTGACCCGCTCGTGGGCCGGGCGGCTCGTGCTGCTCCTGGTGCTGCCGGTCGCCCTGGTGGGGCTGTGGTGGTGGACGTCCGCCGACAGCGGCTCGGTGTACTACCCGCCGCTGACCCGCATCGTGGACAAGCTGCAGGAGGACTGGCTCTTCGAGCAGGTCGGATCCGACCTGCTGCCCAGCCTGGGGCGGTTCACCGCCGGCTACCTCATCGCCGCCGTGACGGGGATCGCCCTGGGGACGCTCGTCGGGCTGGCGCCCCGCGTGCGGCGGGCCAGCCAGCCCGTCACCGAATTCCTCCGCTCGATCCCGCCGCCCCTGCTGCTGCCCTTCGTGCTGGTCGTCGTGGGGCTGGGCAACGCCTCGAAGATCGTGCTCATCGTGCTCGGCTCGGTGTGGCCGGTGCTGCTCAACACCATCGACGGCGTGCACGGCGTCGACTCCCAGACGCTCGACATGGCCCGCAGCTTCGGCATCGGCCGCCGCACGCAGATCACCCGGGTCATCCTGCCGGCCGCCAGCCCGAAGATCGCCGTCGGCATGCGCACCGCGCTGTCGGTGGCGCTCATCCTCATGGTCATCAGCGAGATGCAGGCCAGCACGAACGGCCTGGGGTTCAAGGTGCTGAGCGCCCAGCGCAGCTTCGACACCGCCGGCACCTACGCGGGGGTCATCGTGATCGGCGCGGTGGGCCTGGTGGTCAACCTCGGGTTCCTCGCGGCCGAGGGCTGGATCATGCGCTGGCACCGCGGCGCCCGCGGCCTGCTCGATGAGGCGCCGCGAGCGCCGGGGCCGGGGCGTGGGCTGTGGTCCAGGGCCCGCGCCGCGGCGGCGCCGCCCGTGGCCGACGAGCGGCCGATGGCCGGGACGACGGGGGCCGTGGAGTGACCGTGCTCGAGATCGAGGGCGTGAGCAAGACCTACGGCTCGGGCGACGACGCCTTCACGGCCATCGCCGAGGTCACCCTCACCACCCGCCCGGGCGAGGTGCTGTGCATCGTCGGACCCTCGGGTTGCGGCAAGACGACGCTGCTGCGCTGCGCGTCGGGGCTGATGCCCCCGACGGCGGGAGCGGTGCGCCTGGACGAGCACCCCGTCACCGCGCCGCCGCGCACGATGGCGCTCGTGTTCCAGGACTACAGCCGGTCCCTGCTGCCGTGGATGAGCATCCACGACAACGTCGTCCTGCCGCTGAAGGCGGCACGGGTCGCGCGCGACGAGCGCGAGCGGCTGGCCAGCGAGGCGCTCGCGTCGGTTGGCCTCGACCCGCTGGGCCGCAAGTACCCGTGGCAGCTCTCCGGCGGCATGCAGCAGCGGGCGGCGATCGCCCGGGCGCTCGCCTACCAGCCCGAGATCCTGCTGCTCGACGAGCCGTTCGCCTCGGTGGACGCGCAGACCCGGGCCGACCTCGAGGACCTGCTGCTCGAGGTGTGGAGCCGTACGGGCCTCACCGTCCTGCTCGTGACCCACGACATCGACGAGGCCGTCTACCTCGGCTCCCGGATCGTCGTGCTGTCCGCCTCGCCCACCCGGGTGAAGGAGACGATCCACGTCGACCTGCCGCGCCCACGCGACCAGATCGGCACCAAGGAGCTGCCGGAGTTCGCGCATCTCCGGGCGTCGGTGTTCGCCTCGATCAAGGAGGAGAGCCTCCGCCGACCGGTCGACACGTGAGCCGTTGCGTGCCGGAGGCGGGCAGCGGCGACGCCGTTCGGCAGACTGGGGCGATGGAGAACGCGGACCCGGATGCCGTGCGGACCGAGGTGCGCGACTGGCTGGCGGCCAACTGGGACCCCGACCTGGCGCTCGTCGAGTGGCGGCGGCGTCTCGCGGGTGCCGGGTGGGCCGTGCCGTCGTGGCCCGAGCGCTGGCACGGGCGCGGCCTCCCGGCCTGGGCGGACGAGGTCGTCGCCGACGAGCTCGCCGCCGCCGGCAGCGTCGGGCCGCCGGTCGGCTCGGGCACGAGCCTGGCGGCGCCGACGATCCTGGCGCACGGCCCCGACGCACTACGGGAGCGCTTCCTGCCACCGACGCTCACCGGCGAGGTGACCTGGTGCCAGCTGTTCAGCGAGCCGGGCGCCGGCTCCGACCTCGCGGGGCTCACAGCGCGGGCCGAGCTCGACGGCGACGAGTGGGTGATCAACGGCCAGAAGGTGTGGAACACCAGCGCCCACCACGCCGACCTCGGCATGCTGCTGGCCCGCACCGACTGGGACGCCCCCAAGCACAAGGGCATCTCCTACTTCGTGCTGCCGATGCGCCAACCGGGCGTCGAGGCCCGGCCGCTGCGCCAGATGAACGACCACGCCTCGTTCAACGAGGTGTTCCTCAGCGATGCCCGAGTCCCGCACGACCACGTGGTCGGCGGGGTCGGCGACGGCTGGCGCGCCGCGCTCACCACGCTGGCGTTCGAGCGACGCTTCGGGGCGTTGGGACGCCCGCGGTTCTCGTCCCGAGCGGGACGGGCGCTCGAGGAGGCGCGGCGCGAGGCCGAGGCGCACTTCGAGACATACAAGTGGTACCCGCAGCGGGCGGGCCGGGCGGACCTGCTGCTCGAACGGGCCCGCGCCACGGGCGCCGGCGCCGATCCCGCGACCCGCGACGAGGTCGCCCGCGTGCTGTCGATGTCCCGCGTCGGCCGCTGGACGGCCGAGCGCGCCCGTGCCGCTCTGGCGAGCGGGCGGACTCCGGGGCCCGAGGGCTCGATCGGGAAGCTCGCCGCCAGCCATCTCGCCCGGCGGGCGGCCGCCGCCCACACGATGATCACCGGGGCGGATGCGATGCTGACCGGTGCTGACAGCCCGCTCGACGGCGTCGTCGCCGAGATCATCGTGTCGGTGCCCGCGCAGTCGATCGCCGGCGGCACGGACGAGGTCCAGCGCAACATCGTGGCGGAGAGGCAGCTCGGCCTGCCGCGCGATCCCTCGACCGACGTCGGCCTTCCCTTCCGCGAGCTGCCGCGCAACGGCTGAGGGGAGGCGCACGTGAGCACGCACGAGGGGTTCGGCGACGTCGGCGTGACCGTCGGCCCGGACCGCGTGGCGCGGGTCGAGATCCGCCGGCCGCCCAACAACTTCTTCGACGCCACGTTGATCCGCTCGCTGGCCGACGCCTACGAGGCGCTCGCCGAGGGCGACCGGTGCCGGGCCATCGTGCTGTGCTCCGAGGGCAAGCACTTCTGCGCCGGGGCCGACTTCGGCGGCTCGTCGGGATCGCCGGCCCGGGACGAGCCGACCTCCCTCTACGGCGAGGCCGGGCGACTGTTCCGGGCCCCGCTCCCGGTCGTGGCCGCCGTGCAGGGCGCCGCCGTCGGCGGCGGCCTGGGCCTGTGCTGTTCGGCCGACTTCCGCGTCGCCGCCCCCGAGGCCCGCTTCGCGGCCAACTTCGCCCAGCTCGGCTTCCACCACGGTTTCGCCCTCTCGGTCACGTTGCCGGCCATCGTCGGTCAGCAGGCTGCCCTCGACCTGCTCTACACGGGCCGTCGTGTCGCCGGTGCCGAAGCGCGGTCGCTGGGCCTGTGCGACCGCCTCGTCGACGCCGGCGACCTCCCCACGGCCGCGCACGAGCTCGCCGCCACCATCGCCGCCAGCGCCCCGCTGGCCGTGCGCTCCATCCGGGCGACGATGCGCGCGGGCCTGGTGGACAGGGTGGCCGCCGCCATGGAGCACGAGGCCGCGGAGCAGGACAGCCTGCGCCGCACGGCCGACTTCGCCGAGGGTGTGCGCGCCATGGCCGAGCGCCGGCGCCCGGAGTTCGAGGGATGGTGACCGGGACGGCCGGGAGGCCGGGGCGATCAGCCGGTCACGAGCGCCTCCGTCACCTCCAGCTCGGCGCTGCCTGTCAGCGAGCCAGTGCCCAGGCGGCGGCGAGCGGGACGGTGTTGGTGGCGAGGTGGGCGAGCACGGGCGCGGCGAGACTGCCCGAGCGCAGGCGCAGCCAGCAGAGCACGGCGCCGGCTGCGGAGGTGACGACCACCGTGCCGGCGACGACGGCGATCGTGCCGCTTGCCGTCTCGGCGACCGAGGCGAGGGCGGCGTTGTCGTCGACCGGGCCCACGGACGCCGGCACGTGCCAGAGGCCGAACAGCGCGGAGCACCACGGCACCGCGGTGCGGAGCGGTACGAGCCGGCACAGCAGGGCCAGGATCACGCCGCGGAACGCGAGCTCTTCGAGCAGCACGGTGCCCAGGGGGATCCGCACGCCGAGCTCGTACAGCAGATCGCCGAGCTCGACGGCGGCCCGCTCGTCGTCGAACGCCTGCGCCGCCGCCGGCACCAGCGATGCCGTCACGACGGTGAGCGTGACGACGCCGGCGGCGACGCCGCCCCAGCGCAACCCGCGCGCCAGGTCACGGCGGGCCAGGCCGAGCTCGGTGGCGGTCATGCCCGATCCGGTGGCGGCCACGGCCATCGCGCCGGCGAGTGCGAGGTTGACGGGCAGGTGGACGCTCTGGGGCAACAGGGTCGCGCGGGCGATGTTGCCGGCGGCGAGCACCCCGACCGACGCGACGAGCGCCCGCTTCGTGCGGCGACGCAGTGGGACCACGTGGCCATCCAACCGACCAGGGCCCCGGTCGCGCACCCCGCGAGCATGCACGATGCGGGGCCGCCCCGACCGTTCAGCGCCGCGCAGCCGGCCCGGCCCGCGTCGGGCTCAGCCCCGACCGCGACCCGCGAGGCGGCGCAGCCCGTCGACCATCGTCGTGCCGCCCGCGGGCTGGTAGCTGAAGAGCAGCGCCCGGCGGTCGCGATCGGACGTGTTCGCCGTCGACTGGTGCACCAGCAGCGACCCAAAGCTCACCGTGGAGCCGGCTTCCAGCTGGATGGGGACCGGATCGATGTCGGGGTAGGCCGAAGAGTCCAGCTCGTTCTGGCCGAACACGTCGAGGTCGGTTCGGGTCCGCCACATGCCCGACCGGTGGCTGCCGGGGACGACCCACGTGCAGCCGTTCTCCACCGACGAGTCGTCGAGGTAGAGGATCGTGGTGGCGACCCGCGCAGGATCGACGGCCACGTCCCGCCAGTACGGGTAGTCCTGGTGCAGCGGGTTCGGCCCGCCGTGGCGCGGCCGCTTGAGGTTGAGCTTCTCGGTGAAGAGCATCGGCTCGGGGTCGTCGACCATGGCCCGCATCGGGCCGACCAGCCGCTCGTCGTGAGCCCAGCGGTCGAGCTCGGGCGACAGGTTCGCGAGCGGCTCGATGCCGTGCACGACGTCGCTGTCGCCGTCCCACTTCACGATCACGCCCTGCAGTAGGTCGGGGTCGAACACGTAGCTCCCGGCTCGGAGGCGCCGTCCGATCCGGTCGCGCACGAGGCCGGCCACCAGCGCTTCCGACAC
>Ga0299907_10001945_pt1 | contig 12339 bp, 6 predicted proteins | sample RVTome_16_FD_198680 | JGI IMG/M metagenome (GOLD analysis project Ga0299907, IMG submission 198680) | Soil microbial communities from uranium-contaminated site in the Upper Colorado River Basin, Wyoming, United States - RVT152D67 (version 2) ...
GCGCTTTGCTGGTACTATTCACGCTTGCTTCGAATCAGTTTCTACCGAGCGCGGAGGGGACACACTCATGACGTGGAAAGATCGCCTGGCGGGCACGACGGCCCCTGAGCTCGCCCGCGAGATCGACATCTTCGAGACCCAGATAGAGATCAAGAAGCAAGGGAAGGTCGAAGACCGGCTGTTCGCCGAGACCCGCCTGCGCCGCGGCGTGTACGGCCAACGCTACGACAACGGACAGCGCCACGACGGGGTGGGCGTGCGCGCGCTCCGCTTCCCCGCACAGACACTGACGAAGGGCCCGGAAACGCTGTGGGACGCCCCGGGCATGCAGCGCATCAAGGTCCCCTTCGGCGGCTTGACGCCGGACCAGATGGAGATCCTGGCCGACGTTTCAGAAGAGTACTCCGACGGTATCTGCCATGTGACGACGCGCCAGGACATTCAACTCCACTTCGTGCACATCGAGGACACCCCGGACCTCATGCGGCGCCTGGCCGCGGTCGGTATCACGACGCGGGAGGCCTGTGGCAACTCCGTGCGCAACGTGACCGCCTGCCCGATCGCAGGCGTTTGCCGTGAAGAGTCCTTCGACGTGAGCGCCTACGCACGCGCCTGCGCCAAGTTCCTGCTCGGCCATCCCGACACCCAGGACTTCGGCCGCAAGTTCAAGGTCGCCTTCTCGGGCTGTAAGCACCGTGCCTGCGGGCTCGTGACCATGCACGACCTCGGGTTCATCGCCCGCACCCGTTGGAACGACGGCGTCCCGCAACGCGGGTTCGAGGTCTATGTGGGTGGCGGGCTCGGCGCCGTGCCCTACCAAGCCAAGCTCTTCGACGAGTTCGTGCCCGAACAAGGGATTTTATCCCTCGCGCAGGCCATCTCGCGCGTGTTCGCGCGCCTCGGTGAGAAACGCAACCGCGGCCGCGCACGCATCAAGTTCCTCTTGGAGAAGCTCGGTATCGAGGCGTTCCGTGAACTTGTCCTCGCCGAACGCGTCGCACTGCCCGAAGACGAGCGCCGGGCTGCTTTGATCCGCGACGCGGCGATGCAGGCTCCATCCCCACCGACACCGGCCGGGGTGGGGCCGAGTGACGCGCCAGCCCCCGGCTTTCGGTCCTGGCACGCGACCAATGTGTATCCACAGAAGCAGGCCGGCTATGCGGTCGTGACCGTGACCTTGCCACTCGGCGACGCCACCGCGAGGCAGATGCGCCGCCTGGCCGATCTCGCGCGCCGTTACGCCGGAGGGGACGTGCGCACGACTGTGGAGCAGAACATCGTCCTGCGTTTCGTCGCGGACCGGGATGTGCCGGCGCTGCACCGAGCGCTCGCCGAAATCGGGCTCGCCGAAATCGGCGCGGGCGCCATTTCCGACGTGACCGCCTGCCCGGGCACCGATACCTGCAAGCTCGGCATCGCGTCTTCGCGCGGGCTCGCCGGGGAGCTACGCCAGCGCTTGAGCGCGAAGTTCGAGGGGCTCGATCCGACCGTCCAGGGTCTGCACATCAAGATCAGCGGCTGTTTCAACTCCTGTGGCCAGCATCACCTGGCCGATCTCGGATTCTATGGCGTCAGTCGCAAGGTGGGCGGGACCACGGTGCCGCACTTCCGCGTGGTCCTGGGCGGGCAATGGGAAGAGAATGCAGGGAGTTACGGGCTGACCATCGGTGCCGTCCCCTCCAAGCGGATCCCCGATCTGGTCGAGCGCCTGACCCAGAAATACCTCTCGGAGCGCGAGGCAGAGGAGCCGTTCCGGGACTTCATCGACAGGATCGGCAAGCAGGCCCTCAAACCCCTGCTCGACGAGTTGGCCGTGGTCCCCCCCTACCAGGTGGATCGCAGCTTCTATTCGGATTGGCGCGATCCGCGCGAGTTCACCGTGAGCGATATCGGTACCGGTGAGTGTGCCGGAGAGGTCGTGTCCCGCATCGACTTCGATTTGCAGTCGGCGGAGCGCCGGTACTTCGAATCCCAGCTCCACTATGATCGCGGCGACTATCGTCTCGCCGACGACACCGCATACGCGGCCATGCTCGAGGCGGCCCAGGCGCTCATCCGCACGCAGTTCCAGGACATCTCCGGTGAGCCGGACACCGTAGTCGGGGAGTTCCGGGCACGCTTCTGCGATACGGAGGTCTTTTACGACGTCTATGCCGGCGGCAAGTTCGCCCACTACCTGCTGGCCCGGCACGCCGACCGCGATCGTAGCTACGGTCAGGAGCGGGCTCGATTGCTCATCGAAGAGACTCAACTCTTCATCGAGGCCGCTTATGCCTGCCATACCAGGCTCCTTGAAAAGGGACCGCAGGGCCGTATACCGAGCACGGCGGCCACGCCGGCAGCCCACCCCTAGCTTCGGGCCCGATGGACCTGCACCGGCTCGGCATCAAGGTCTTCTGTGCGGAGTGCGGGCCCCTGGACCTCCCTGAGCTCATCCCGGTGTTCCACCGGTTCATTCAGGGCAGCAGCCTCGAAGGACTCTTGATAGATGTGGCCGATTACAGCCACGTCCATCACGGACCGGGGATCCTCTTGATCGCGCACGAAGGGAACTACGCCTTGGACGGGTCCGCCGGGCGGCGGGGGCTCGTCTACTACGCCAAGCGCCGCAGCGGGGGCACGCTGGCCGAACGACTGGCGACCGTCTGTCGCCGGGCGTTCATGGCTTGCCGAACGCTTGCGGAACAACCCGAGATCGACAATCGGCTGGTGTTCTCCGGCGAGGAGATCCAGTTGTTCGCCAACGATCGTCTGCTCGCCCCTAACACGGACCGGACACTCGCGGTCTTACGTCCAGCGCTTGAAGCCCTGTGCGATCGCCTCTATCGCGACCGAACCTGGGGGATCACCCGCAACGGTGCCGAGCCGGAGCGCTTTTCGGTCACCCTGCGCGCGTCGGCCCCGATCGGGATCGACGATCTCCTGACGCACCTGGCGATTGATGGCCCGGCCGGCGCTGCCTAGCGCCCCGCACCGGGCTTCGGAGCTTGCTCGCCATCGCTTCGGGTGACCACGGGTTGGTCCCAGCCACCGGTCACCCGGTAGCGCCGCTCGAGCATTTTATTGATCCGCTCGGGTAGCCCTGAAAAGACCTGTTGGGCGAGCAGGACGGCGGCCCCGAGCGGCAGGGTGCCGGCGATGGACGGGGTTACGGTCACCCACTGGTCATAGTCACGCCTGACCAGGCCGACACGGCCGCTGATCTCGATTCGGGCCGAAGGTCCTTCCATGACCAGGTCACTGGTGTAGGCATCGCCCCCGGTGATGCTGAATGCTCCGCCGATCCGATCGAAGGCGAAGCCCTTGCCGAAGATGTCGCTGAAGTCCAGGCGCAAGCGCCGCTGCAGGGCATGCACGCTGAGCAGACCGAAGAGCCTACCGACCCCCTGATTGACCTCCAGGAACCGCCCATCGAGCACCCCGATCTCGAGCGTCCCTTGCAGAGCGCCGAGCGTGAAATCCGCGGGGCTCCCGGGCCAGCGTGCCTGTACCGTGAGGTCGGTCTTGCCGCCCTCCAGCGGCAGGGTATAGCCGAAGGCGCCCAGCATCGTGCCGAGGTCGGGGCCCCGCACCTCGACGTCGAAGCGCGAGCTCGACGCCCCACCGACGCCCTGCCAAATCCCGACGGCCGAAAGATCGAAGGCCTTCGCGCTGGCGGTGACATCGTAGATGCTGAGTCCCTCGGGACCCGGCTGCGTCTTGAGCCGCACCCTCCCAAGCGCGGTGGATCCGAACACGCAACGCCGGCACTCGAAGACGAGCCCCGGCAGACGGCTTGGGTCGAGGGCCTCCAGGGGACCGGCGCTGCCGTCTCGGAGCAGGATCAGGCGCTCGAAGCGCGCGTCGATGGGGACCTGCGGCGAGTGCGGGACCCGCAGGGTCCCGCGGACCTCCTCGCCATCGAGCGCCACGGTCCAAGCGTCGGCTGCGCGACTCGCACGGATCCCCAAGTGGCCTAAGTGCAGTCCCAGGGCCTCGAAATCCGCTACCTCGATATCGATGAGGGGCAGGGGCCAGGCAGGCCGTCCCTGGGGGCCTTGGGATCGGGGGACGGGCAGGCCGTCGAGAAATCGTTGCCACTCGCTGAGTGCCAGGTGTGACACCGATCCCCCGACCCAGGATCGGGGGCCGGCCGGAGGCACGCGCTGGTCGCGGCCGAGTCGCACCACGAGACGCTCGAGGTGCGGGCGTTCGGGCGCGGCGCCCATGAGGATCTCCCCGCGCGCGATGTCGGCGTAGCGGAACCGGAACCACCGCCCCCCGGCCTCGGTGCGTGTGGTGATCTCGATCGGCCGCACCACACCGGCCGACTTCCCGAGGGGCGCCGGGGCGCGGATGGCGAGCCCCTCGAGGCTCGATCGGATGGTGAGGTCGTCGGGCTCCGTACCCTGTGCCGGCGAGATCTCGGCCGAGGCCTCCAAGTCCGTTTCGCCGTCCAGGGTCTTCCACCAGGCCGGGTCCGCGGCGGCCGGGAGGAACTCGGCCATACGGGCCTGGAGGAAGGCCCGATCAACCCGCCCGGTGATGCGCACACGTGATGGGATGCCGCCCCCGCCGTCGACATCGATCGTCACGGGGCGGCCGAAGAGCCGCGCCGCAAGCGCCCGCGCGCCCCACCGATCATCGGTGAACGTGATCTCGCCTGTGACATCGGAGAAGGCGATGTCTTGCATTCGTATCGTGTTGCCGGGAAAACGCACCTGGCCGGACAGGCGGGGCTGGCCCGGGCCCAGGGGGAGATCGAGCATCAGGTTCACCGTCACGCTACCCGCCGGCGCGAGCTGGCGCATAGCGCCGCCGGCGACCTCCCGGAGCGGGCTGTCCAGTAGAAACTGGCGTCCCGCCGTGGCCGGCCCGGTGGCTCGGCCGCGGATCTCCAGCAGGACCGGCTCGCCGGCACTGAGATCCGCAACGCGCACGTGGGTCTCTTCCAGGGTCGCGCCGAGGACTCGACCCTGGCTGGCGCGGATGTCGAGCGAGCGCCCTTCGAACATCACCCGGGCGGAAATGTCTTCGATACGCGGCCAGCCGGCGGTGTAATCGAGGACGCCCCGTTCGACATCGATCTCCGCCCGGAACCGCCCCTCCCGCGCATCGAATGGAAAACGGTCCAGGGGGCCCGAGAGCTCCATGCCGCCGCCCACGATGCGTCCGGCGACCAGGGCCCGCTCCAGCCACTCACGGAGCGCGCGCGGGCTAGCCCCGGGCAGATATTGCGACACTCGCGCGACATCGCCATGCGAGAGGCCCACCCGCAGGTCCACGACCGGCGCCCGTCCCCCCACCCAGCTCAGGTGGCCGCTCGCGTGGGCCTCGAAGCCAGGAACGGTGACCCTGAGATCATGCCCCGCGAAGTGCCAGCCCGGCCCCTGCCGTTGCCACGCGATCTCGCCGGCGAGGCGCTCGATCGGCACCGGGGCAGCGAAGAGCCACCGGCCGCCGAGCTCCAGAGGGGCGCCCGAAAGCGCCAGTCGGCCTCGATCCTCATCCAGCTCCACGGTGGCAATCAAACCCCGGAACAGGGCATAGCCCGGCACCGGATCGGCGGCGACCCCCCGGAGATCGGCACGCACATACAGATCGTCCCGCCGCGGGTCGTAGAGCACGTGCAGATCGCGGACCTCCCCGCCAGGGGCGGCGCGCTCCAAGAGATCACGGTGCTCGATGGACAGCAGCGGGGGAGCGAACGGGAGTACGTCTTCGACGCGCAGGTAGCCGCACTCGGCCAACAAGGATCCCGGAACGTTCCCCTCGCGAGCGCCCAGGGTGAAACGCAACCGCGTCTCGGGCCAGGCGCCCCTGGGTGTGTGGAGGACCAGGCGATCGAGCGTCAGGCTCGTCTCCCCCGCCTCACCGCGCGCGACGCCGAACCACACGTCTCCGCGCAGGACCTCCCAAGCCGCTTTTCCCAAGGGCACTCGCAGGGAGCGGACCCGAAGGCGGCCGGCGGCCGCGGTCATCTGGCCGTCACGCCAGGTGCCCCAGAGCCGCAGTCCCACACGCCCGCTCGCCTCCGCCAGACTTGTATCAAACAAAATCCCGAAGGTACGGGCATAATCCAGGAGCAGACGGGCATCCAGCCCGTGCGCCTCCGCGTACACCTCTCCCTGCCAGTCGCTGCCCGCGCCCAGGGTGATCAGATCACCCTTGGCCTCGATCGCGACATCGATGCGCCGTCGTGACTTATTTGAAACCCCCAGGGGGCGATGCGCCGCGCTCTGCAAACGCAGGCGTCGGATCTCCCCGCGGCGTTCGACGTCCAAGTGTGCCTGGCTGAGGGTGTAGGGTCCGCGCCCGGCGCGCCGGTCGTGCCACGTCACGCGCTCCGCGGCCAGGCTGATCCGGGGCTGTGCGAGCAGCCAGCGCAGCACGCCGTCGCTTTGGGCGGCTATCCCCTCGATGGCCATCCTCTCGATCGTGATGGCGCCATCCGCCAGGCGCACCAGCCGGAGCTCCGGGGTCGCGAGCACCAGCGACCGCGGGCGCAACGCCGCGTGCCGGAGGCTCGCCGGGGTATCCAGGGAGATACGCGCCTCGGCGAACCGCAGGACCGGGGTGGAACCGGCATCGTCGAACAGGGTGAAGCCGCGCAGCATCAGATAGGGGGTCCAGCCGGCCCATCCGCCCGCCACCGACTCGATGCGGATCGGCCTGCCGAGAAACCCGCTCACCGCATCCTGGATCTCGCTGCGGTAGGCCGCGACGCCGGGCAGTGCCAAGCGCACCGCGATACCCAAGACCGCGATGGCCAACAGGAGGCCGCCCAGCCACGGGAGCGAGGCGGCGAGCGCGCGGGCCCAGCCGCTAGCGTTCTGGTGCGGCACCGAAACGTCGCCCGGGCGGGTCGGTCGGGCTATAGCGGCACCACATCATACTGTTCCGGGCCATAGGAGGCCTCGGCGCGGACCGTGATGGGCCTCCCGGCCGCGACCTGCATCTCGGCGATACCGGCCGAGGCGTCGTCCAGGAATCGCTCCGCGACCGCCGGCGGGGCTAGCACCAGGATCTGCTTGGCATCGAACTGCCGGCAGGAACGCAGGACCTCCCGCGAGATCTCGTAGCAGACCGTCTCCGCGCTCTTGACGGAACCGCGTCCGGCACAGGTCGGGCAGGGCTCGCAGAGCACGTGCTCCAGGCTCTCGCGGGTGCGCTGGCGGGTGATCTGGACCAGGCCGAGGCTCGTGATGTCGCTCATCGAGACCCGCGCATCGTCTCGCTCCAGGCCCTTCTCCAGTGCCTTCAGCACCTGTCGCTGGTGCTCGGGGTCCGTCATATCGATGAAATCCGCGATGATGATACCGCCCAGGTTGCGCAGGCGCAGTTGCCGGGCGATGGCCTGAGCGGCCTCCAGGTTGGTCTTGAGGATGGTCTCTTCCAGGTTGCGGTGACCGACGAAGGCGCCGGTATTGACGTCGACCGTGGTCATCGCCTCGGTCTGGTCGATGACCAGGTGGCCCCCGGACTTGAGGTCCACGCGCCGTTCGAGCGCCTTCTGGATCTCGGCTTCCACGGAATACAGATCCAGGATGGGCGGCTCGCCACGGTAGTGTTCGATGCGGTCGCAGACATCGGGGAGAAACTCGGAGGCGAATGCGGCCACCTGCTCGAAGGCCTCTCGATCATCGATCCGGATCCGCTCCACCTCGTCGGCCACCACACTGCGCAGGGTGCGCAGGACCAGCGGGAGGTCTTCGTAGATCACGACGGGGGCCTCCGCGCGCGCCAGGCGCTCCCGAATGCTCGCCCACAGGTGCTGCACGAAGCCGACATCGTCCGCCAGCCGCTCGTCGGACACGCCCTGGGCAGCGGTGCGCAGGATGAACCCGTCGGGCGGGTCCGGTGCGAGCCCGACCGGCCCCGCGGCGCCCGGCTCCAGGGCGGTGCGGAGCGCCGGTTGCCGCGCCAGTATGAACGTCCGCAGGCGCTCGCGTTCGCCCTCGTCGCTGATCTTCTGGGAGATCCCGAGCACCGCCTGGCCGGCCAACAACACCACATAACGCGAGGGGATAGAGAGCCGTGTGGTCAGCCGGGCGCCCTTCCCGATGAGCGGGTCCTTAGTGACCTGAACCACGATCTCCTGGCCCTCCGTCAAGAGCCGGTCGATGCCGGGAGCTAGCTCCCCCTCGTCGTCCGGCGCAGTGCTTGCCGGGCCCGGCACGTCGATGAGATCCGCGACGTGGAGAAACGCTGCGCGCTCCAGCCCGATGTCGACGAACGCCGCCTGCATGCCGGGCAGGACGCGGGCGACGCGACCGAGAAAGATGTTGCCGACGTGGCCCCTTTTTTGGTGCCGTTCGATGATGATCGCCTGCAAGACGCCGCTCTCGACCACCGCGATGCGGGTCTCGTGGGGGGTCACGTTGACGAGGAGCTCTTCGGCCATGGGTGAATTCAGGGAAAGCACGGGGCGGCGACCTTCGCAGGATAAGCGCCCGTCGGTCGAAACGAAACCCTTGACTTCCTGCCGCCTTTCGCCATTCTTTGTGACCACCTTGGTCGGGAAAGGCGCGTTCCCCGATCGATGCGGTATCGACCCGACCTTGCCTGCGCATCTCTCCGTCATCATGAGTAAAGGTTCGATGTTGGCTACCCCGGCGGTCGATACTTCCTGCTTCATCGCGGCGCTACGCTCTATATTGCCGGCGGAGGCCGTGATCGCCGAGGCGGAGGCCTTGCGCGTCTACGAGTGTGACGCCCTGTCCGCGTATCGCGAGCTGCCCATGGCGGTAGTGGTTCCGGAGCGCGTCGAGGAGGTGCAGGCCGTCCTACGCCTGTGTCGGGCACACGGGGTGCCGGTGGTCGCCCGCGGTGCCGGGACCGGCCTCTCGGGCGGGGCCCTGCCGCATTGCCGCGGGATCGTGCTGGGCCTTGCGCGCTTCAATCGCATCCTGTCCATCGACGCCGACAACCGCACGGCCACGGTCGAGCCCGGCGTCCGCAACCTGGCCGTCTCGGAGGCGGCGGCACGCTATGGACTCTACTACGCCCCCGATCCCTCCTCCCAGATCGCCTGCACGGTGGGCGGGAACGTGGCCGAGAACGCGGGTGGCGTGCATTGCCTCAAGTATGGGCTCACGGTCCACAACGTCTTGTCCGTCACCTTCCTGACGCTGGACGGGGAACTCTGCGAGAGCGGCGGTCCGACCCTCGACGCCCCCGGCTATGACCTACTGGCGCTCCTGACCGGTTCCGAGGGCTTGCTAGGCATCATCACCTCGATCACGGTCAAGCTCCTGCCGAGACCCGCCGGCACGCAGGTCCTCTTGGCGGCCTTCGAGCGCGTGGAGGACGCCGGCAGGGGCGTCGCCGCCGTGATCGCCGCCGGGATCATCCCGGCCGGTCTCGAGATGATGGACGCGCTCGCCATCCGCGCGGCCGAGGACTACGCGCACGCCGGTTATCCCCTGGATGCGGCCGCCATCCTCTTGTGCGAGCTGGACGGTTACCCCGAGGAGATCGCCGAGCAACTGAATCGCGTGCAGGGGATCCTGCGGGCGCAGGGGGCCGTCGCGGTGCGGGTGGCGAAAGCAGAGGCCGAACGGCGGCTCTTCTGGGCCGGTCGCAAGGCGGCCTTCCCCGCGGTCGGGCGCATCGCGCCTGACTACTACTGTATGGACGGGACCATCCCGCGCCGGGAGTTGGCCCGGGTCCTCACGGAGATCGCCGCGCTGTCGAAAAAGCACGGCCTCAGGGTCGCCAACGTGTTCCATGCCGGCGACGGGAACCTCCATCCGCTCATCCTCTACGACGCGAATCGCCCCGACGAGCTACAGCGCGCAGAGGCCCTGGGTAGCGAGATCCTGGAGCTATGCGTTGCGGTCGGAGGCACGATCACGGGCGAGCATGGGGTGGGCGTCGAGAAGCTCAAGGAGATGTGCGTCCAGTTCAGCGCCGCGGAGCTGTCCCTGTTTCACGCCGTCAAGCGCGCGTTCGACCCGGACGGCTTGTTGAATCCCGGCAAGGCCATCCCCACCCTGCGTCGCTGCGCGGAATTGGGCCGCATGCACGTGCACCACGGCGCACTGCCGTTCCCGGAATTGGAGCGCTTTTAAGACTTCGGTGGGCGGACCCGGTGAGGATGATTAGTGCCCTATGACAGAAATTCAACTCTCGTTTCCGAGACGAGGCCGGCGCATCCCGGCGCGGCCAGATCAGGGTCGTAGGGTGTGCATCGCGCCGTTTGCGGTGCGCGCCGCGGACCACGCGTCGCGTTCACCGTCGCGCCGGTGGATGCCGCGTGGGAGACGGAGTGCGGGTCCCGCTCGACACAGTGCCGGGATATCAAGGGCGAAGCCCTTGGCTAGTTAGCGCTTTACGGGGATCCTTTGTCGCTTCAGCGGTTGCGTCGCTGGGGCCTGGATCACCTCGCCGTCCGGCGTGAAGCGCGAGCCGTGGCACGGGCAGTCCCAGGTGCGTTCGGCGGTGTTCCATGCGACGCGACACCCCATGTGCGTGCAGTCCGGTGACACCGCGTGCAAACGTCCGGCGTCGTCGCGGTGGATGGCGAGCGTCTCACCGTCCACGCTCATGATGCGCGCCTCGCCCCGGCCGAGCTCCTCGGGCGTGTGGCCGGACACCGCGAGCTTCCCGCCGATGAACTGCTTGGCCACGTTGAGGTTCTCTTTCAGCAGCTTCTTCGCCGACTGCACGAGCCGTATGCGCGTCGAGTCGAACGCCGTCGCCCACGGGTTCTCACGGTCGGCCACCGCGTCGGCGATGATCTTCCCGGCCGCCGTGCCGTTGCTCATGCCCCACTTGCGGAAGCCCGTCGCGACGAAGACGCGTTCGTGGTCGGAGGTGAGCCGCCCGACGTAGGGGATCCCATCGACGGACACGTAGTCCTGCGCCGACCAGCGATAGACCGGATCCCGCATCTGCAGCCGCTCTGCGGCCCACGACTCCAGTGCCGTGTACCGAGCTTCGGTGTCGTCCTCCTGTCCGACCTTGTGGCTCTCACCGCCGAGGATCAGCCATCGGCGGCCGCCGGCCGACGCGGGACGCATCGATCGGACGGGGTGTTCGGCGCTGAGGAACATGCCCTGCAACGACTCGCCGTCGGGGAACGCCATCGCGTAGGAGCGACTCGGCGCCGTCTTCGCGTAGTAGCTGCCGTCGCCCATGAACGGCAGATGTGTCGCGACGACGACCATCGGCGTCGACAGGGTCCCGTGGTCCGTCTTGACGTGGCAGATACGGACCTTCTCCTGCACCTCCGAAACGCGGGTGCGCTCGTAGATACGTCCCTTGGTGCCGTGGATCGCAACGGCGAGCCCGAGGCAATACGCGCGCGGATGGAACTGCGCCTGGTTGCGTAGCCGGATGGCCGCGGACACCGGGAAGGGGAGCGGCACGTCGTAGGTCAGCTCGGCCTCGAGTCCGATCTCGCGGCATGCTTCCGCCTCCCGGCGGACCCTGTCGGCGCCTTCGTTCGTCTCGGCGTACGTGTAGGCATCCTGTCGATCGAGCTCGCACGCGATCCCTTCCGCGTCGACGATCGAGCGGACGAGGTCGATGGCCGTGCTGTTGGCTGCAGCGTACGCGGCAGCACGCTCCGCGCCGTGGCGCTCGACGAGGTCGGAGTAGATCAGCCCGTGAAGTGCCGTCACCTTGGCCGTCGTGTAGCCGGTGGCGCCCGAAGCGATCCGTCCGGCCTCCAGCACGGCCACCTTCATGCCGTCGCGCTGGAGCATGTAGGCGGCACTCAGTCCGGCGATGCCGGCGCCGATCACGATCGCGTCGAAGCTCGGCTTGCCACTCAAGGCCCGGTACCGGGCCTCCGGCGAGGTCTTCACCCACAAGGAAGGATTGCGTTCGTTCAAGCTGCCCATGACGACCTCCGCTCGATGCCGTGGAGTTTTCTAACGCGCGCCTGCTCTGGCACGCTGCCAGCGTCCGCATGAAAGGTCCAGAACCGGCCCCGCGGGCCTCCAGCTCTTGGGCGCGCACTTCAGACGCCTGCGCCCGCTCTGTCGCCGAGGTTAACTGCTGGCGGGAGTTGCTCGGCCGCAGTGCCACCCGCGGCGCAGGCGCTTGGAGAGGCGCGTTCGGACCAATGGTAGAAGATTATTGCTATTCAGGGAAATCCGACCAGACGAGCGAGAAGGGGCCCCTGTCCATCCGTAAGCCTTGCAGACATAGGTGAGATCCAGCCTGCTTCAAAAGCGATCCCGCAAGTACGGCTCGTTAGAGTCGAAGCACTCGCGGGTCCCCCCTGTAGAGAAGCTGGCGTTCTACACGCGCTTGAATCAGTCGAGCGTCCGCGTGAACGGGATTGATAAGGACATTGGTATCTTCGGGCACGATCACCGACGGCAGGCACAACAGCGCCGATTTACCGGA
>Ga0299907_10001946_pt1 | contig 12335 bp, 10 predicted proteins | sample RVTome_16_FD_198680 | JGI IMG/M metagenome (GOLD analysis project Ga0299907, IMG submission 198680) | Soil microbial communities from uranium-contaminated site in the Upper Colorado River Basin, Wyoming, United States - RVT152D67 (version 2) ...
GCCTTCACCGTCCCCGTCCTCCCGTCTCTGCCGGCGCATCCAGAGAGGTGGGGCACTCACTCACCTTCCGATCGCTTCGGCGCAGGGTGAGCCGACGCGTCGGATGGCGAGAGAGAAGTGGTCGTGCCGCTCCGGACGAAACGCCGGCGCGTCGCAACCTTGTGAAATTAAGGGCTCCCCAGCCTCCCAGTTGAGGCGCCGACCGGCGCATATGCGCTCAGCCGATACCCCAACAAGAGCCAGTTTGCGTGGATATCAGAGGGTGGTCAAGCCGGACACGGCCCCAAAAAACATTGTCATGGAACGGTTAAATGCGCAGCGTGGCAACCCTTTTACGTTGAGTGGTAATCAACGCTCAACGTGCTAAGTCGACGGGAAATCGCTCACGAAGAGCGGTAAACTGACGGAGGTGTGAACCGCCCAACGAGCGGTCCCTCGGTCAGGGATCTAAAGTGGGATCTTACGCAGAAGCCTGGGGAGGGAAGCGTTGAACCCGAGTGAGATCGCCAGCAAGGAGTTCCCCGTTGTCATGCGCGGGTACCTTCGAGAGGAGGTACAGGCGTTCCTCGCCGGCATCTCGGATCAGATCGCCGCTCGCGACAACCGCCTCACCCAGCTTGACGCCGAAGTTGCCCGGTTGAAGGAGCAGCTGGCCGCCAAGCCGGCCCCCGCTCCGGCCGCTGCGGCGGCTGCCGCCGCGGCTCCGATGGCGGGCCTCGACCGGCCGGCGCTGCTGAAGCTCCTCGGCGAGGAGGCGGCCAGCATCCTGTCGTGCGCCGATGCCTCTGCGGAGCGCATCAAGGCCCAGGCCGGGATCGCCACCGAGCGTGTGCGGACGGATCTGCGGACCATCGGCTCCAGCCTCTCCGACGTGCACCAGCTGCTCGGCGAGCTCATCTCGCTCGTGCAGGGCCTGACCGAAGGGGCGAACCTCCTGGCCGCCACCGCCGCCGAGGCTGCGGAGCCCCCCACCGGCACCCACGGCACTACGACCGCCACCGCGGCCGAAGGCGGTTCCGGGGAAGAGGTCCGCACGGTGCTCGGCGAGGTGCTCGGTCTCGACACCACGGCGGCCCAGGAGATCACCATCCCCGACGAGCAGCCGGTGGAGGGTTCGACCACCTCCTAGTTGATCCTCCGGTCGCGACCGGACCATTCCTTGTCGCGCAGGACGAACTTCTGGATCTTGCCGGTCGACGTCTTCGGAAGCTCGGTGAATTCCACCGCGGCCGGACACTTGAACCCGGCGAGATGCTCGCGGCAGAAGGCGATGATCTCCTCGGGCGTGGCCGAGGCGTCCGGCTTCAAGGCCACGAAGGCCTTGGGCCGCTCGCCCCACTTCTCATCGGGGATGGCCACGACCGCGCACTCGAGCACCGCGGGGTGGCGGGCCACGGCCTGCTCCACCTCGATGGTCGAGATGTTCTCGCCGCCCGAGATGATGATGTCCTTCTTGCGGTCGCGCAGCTCGATGGCGCCGTCGGGATGCATCACGGCGATGTCGCCGGAGTGGAACCAGCCACCCCGGAACGCCTCCTCGGTGGCGTCGGGCTGGTCGTAGTAGCCCTTCATGACATCGTTGCCCCGCATCGCCACCTCGCCCAGCGTGGTGCCGTCGCGGGGGACGTCGGTCATGTCGTCGTTAACCACCCGGACCGGATCGGCGATGACGTACGCCTGGCCCTGGCGGGAGAGGAGGCGGGCCCGCTCCTCGGCGGGCAGGTCCTCCCAGCCGTCGTGCCAGTCGCAGACGGTGTAGGGGCCGTAGGTCTCGGTCAGGCCGTAGACGTGGACGGTCCGGAAGTTGAGCTCGCCGAGCTGGCCGAGCAGCGTCGGCGACGGGGGCGCACCGGCCACCGTGATCGTGACCGGCTGCTCGAGCCGGTGGGCGGCCGCGTCGTTCACCACGCCGATGTGCACGGTCGGAGCACCGTTGAAGTGGGTGACGCCCTCGGTTTCGAGGAGCTGCCAGATACGGGCCGGGTCGACCTTGCGGAGGCAGACGTGACGGCCGGCGACGGCGGTGACGGCCCAGGTGAAACACCAGCCGTTGCAGTGGAACATCGGGAGCGTCCACAGGTAGACGCAGTCGTTCGTCATCGACGTGGTGATGACCTCGCCGAGGGCGTTGAGGTAGGTGCCCCGGTGGGTGTACATCACACCCTTCGGCCGGCCGGTGGTTCCCGACGTGTAGTTGATGGAGATCGTGGCCTCCTCGTCGTCGAGCCACGACTCGGGGAGGGGGTCGCTGTCCGGACGGGAGCCGGCGGCCTCGAGCTGGTCCTCGTAGGGGTCGCCGGCGGCGCCGGTGTCGTCGATGCGGACCACCGTGATCCCGCTGAGATCGAGCGGCTCGGTCACCGGAGCCAGCTCGGAGTCGACGAAGAGGAAGCGGGCGCCGGAGTGCTCGAGGATGTAGCCGACCTCTTCGGAGTTGAGCCGGGTGTTGATGGCCACCAGTACCCCGCCGGCGGCCGGGACGCCGTAGTGGGCCTCCAGCATCGCCGGTATGTTCGGCGACAGGAAGGCGACACGGTCGCCGTGCTCGAGCCCCGCGGCCTTGAGGGCCCTGACGAGGCGGTCTACCCGGTCTTCGAACTCGCGGTAGGTGTAACGCCGCTCACCGTGCACCACCGCCGTCCGGTCGGGGAACACCGACGCGCTGCGGCGCAGGAAGCTGATCGGGGTCAGTTCGGTGCGGTAGGCCTTCGCCCGGGGGTTTGGGGGTGTCCCCCAAATTGGCTGCATGACCGCCGGATGGTATCGGCCGGATGGCCCCGGCCACGATCGTGACCTCGCGGTCGGCGAGGGCCCGGGCCCGGTCGAGCTCGTGGGAGACGAGCAGCACTGATCTCCCATCCCGGGCGCTGCTGCGCAGCAGGTCGTCGAGCAGGTCCCGGCCGGTGGCGTCGAGCCCGGCGTGGGGCTCGTCGAGCAGGAGGAGCCGGGGACGGCGGGCCAGCGCCACGGCCAGGCCCGTGCGGCGCTGCTGCCCGGCCGAGAGGCGACCGAAGGCCACGCCGGCCAGCCGGCTGAGCCCCAGCTGCTCCAGGACGGCGTCGGCGTCGGCCACCCGGCCACCCCCGGCCCGGACCCAGAAGCGCACGTTCTCCCGGACGGTGAGGTCGTCGTAGGCACCGGGGGCGTGGCCGACGAGGGCCACCTCGGTGCGGACGGTGTGCCGGTCGGCGGCGAGGTCATGACCGAGGACGATGGCCGTGCCGGCCGACAGCGGCAGGAGCCCGGCCAGGAGCCGGAGCAGCGTCGTCTTGCCGGCGCCGTTGGGCCCGGCGACGAGCACCACCTCGCCCTCTGCCACATCCAGGTCGACGCCGGCCAACGCCGGAAACCTGCCGAGGAGGCAGACAGCTGAGTGCAAGTGGACGGCGGGCGGGCTCAGATTTCTCTCCATTTGCCTCGGTGAACTCCCGGTGGGTGCATCCAAGTGTACGGAGGGCGGCCCATATCCTTGTGGTGGTGGACCGCCTCCGATCCCTCCTCAGCGCCCTCGGCGCCATCCTCACCGGCGCGGGTGTGCTCATCCTCATGTTCGTGGCCTACCAGCTGTGGGGCACGGGCCTGTACACCGACCGCCAGCAGGGCAGCCTGCGGTCGGAGTTCAATCAGAAGCTGAAAGCCGCCGAGGGGCCGACCACCTCGACCACCGTCGATCCTCTGCGACTCCCGCCTCCCCCACCGTCGGGCGACACGGTGGCCCACATCCGCATCCCCAAGATCGGCATGGACCAGCTCGTGGTCCAGGGCGTTGGCCTGGGCGACCTTCGCAAGGGGCCCGGCCACTACCCGGAGACGCCACTGCCCGGCGAGCAGGGGAACGCCGCCATCGCCGGCCACCGCACGACCTACGGCGCCCCTTTCAACCGCCTCGGAGAGCTCGTCGACGGTGACGAGATCCTCGTCACCACCCTGAAGGGCAGCTTCACCTACACGGTCGGGCGGGTCCACGTGGTCACGCCAAACCAGGTCGAAGTCCTCAACCCGACCCCAACCCCCACGCTCACTCTCACCACCTGCCACCCCAAGTACTCGGCCAAGGAACGCCTGATCGTGGTGTCCAATCTGGCGCCCGGCCAGAAAGCGACGGCGCCGACGCCCACTGCCACGACGGCGCCGTCGAGCGACAAGAAGGAGGAGCTGGCGAGCGAGGGGCTCGGCGACGCCGGCCTGGCCAGCGACCGATCCAAGGTTACGACGATCCTGTGGGGCGTCCTCACCGCCGTCATAGGCCTCGGGTGGTGGGTGGCCATCCGCAAGCGCCGTCACTGGATCAGCTACGTGGGCGGCGTGGTCCCCTTCTTCGTCTCGCTGTTCTTCTTCTACGCCCACCTGGAGCTACTGCTGCCCGCCAACTTCTAGGCACTTGGGGGGCTCCGCCCCCCAAGAACCCCCCGAACTTCTCAGAACGAGGAAGCGAAGGTGGCCAGGGTGCGGTAGCGGCGGTTGGCGCAGTCGGCTTCGAGCAGGTGTGTCTGCGACGACCCGTAGGGCCGTCCCGGCGCGTACCGCAGCGGCGGGAAGATCCCGGAGGCGAACTCCTGGCCCGATTCGAGCGTGCGGATGAGGGCGGCGCGCCCGAGGTCGGGGCCGGCCGCCTTGAGGAACTGGTGGAGGGTCTTCTCCATCCCCCAGACGGCCAGGCCGAGGTCGTCGGGCTCCTCGCCGTTGTTGTACTTCCGGTACGTCGGCTTGTAGTCGGCGTCGAACCGGTCGATGACATCGACCTGGGGGAACGGCGAGAGGAACCGGGCGCCGGCGATCGACGGGCAGCCGAACTCCGCCACCAGGTTGAGGCCGTTCGACATGCCCGGGCCGGTCCACAGCGGCGAGTAGGCCTGGCCCTGGGCGGCGTGGGCCAGGTTCAGGAAGGTGACGGGGGTGACGAACAGCAGCACGGCCTCGGCCCCGGCGGTCCGCAGGTTGTTGGCCTCGGCCAGCACTTCCGACTGCGACGCCTGCTTGCTGATCCGGTCCGCCCGCACCACCGAGAGCCCGGCGGCCCTCGCGGCGGCCACGAGGCTGTTGAAGGTGTCGTCGTAGTTCGGCGTGTTCATGACGACCACGCCGACCTTCGTCTTCCCCGTCTTCTTCACCATCTGGGCGACGAGCGGCGCCTGCTGCGGGAAGCTCATGGACAGGCCGAAGTAGGTCTTCAGCCCGGCCACGGCCGTCTCGCTGCCCCCCATGGCGAAGTAGGGGACGCCGACCTGGCTGGCGTAGCGGGCACAGGAGATGATCTGGTCGGTGCCGATGCCGACAAGCAGGAAGGCGTGTTCCTTCTCGACCATCTCCCGGCAGACCGCCACCGCCCGGGAGGGGTTGAACTGGTCATCGCGGAACACGATCCGCACGTTGCGGCCGTAGATCCCACCCCGCTCGGCCAGGAACTTCCAGTAGAGGTCCTTGGCCTTGTCGACGCTGTCCTGGGGGACGGGCGCCGCCCCGGTGATCGGGGCGTGGATGCCGATCACGATCTCCTTGTCGGTGACCCCCTCCCGGTCCCGCGGATCGGCCGCTGCGCCTCCGGTGGGAGCAGGCGCCGCCCGGGGAACCCGCTCGGAGCGGGCGGCGGCCGGCCCGGAGGTGGTGGTCGGCCCGGCGGCGGCGCCGGCCGCCGACGGCTGCGCCGGCCCCGATGCCGCCGCGCCCCTGCGTGGCGCGCCGGGTGAAGCGGAGCCCGCCCGGAGCGGCGCCGTCGTGGCCGACGAGGTTGCGGGCGTCGCACCGCCGTCGGTGGGGAGGCCCTGCTCCGCTCCGGTGGTGACGGTGACGGAGGGAGCGCCGCCGATTGGAGCCAGGGCCTGGTCGTCGGGGTCGCCGACCCCGGCCTTCTGCCCGCAGGCCGCCGCGACCAGCACCACCGTCACGGTGGCGAGGGTGCGGATCCGCCGAGTCGAGGCACTAGAGGTCACGGGGCGGCTCGAAGGCGAGGACGACAGGACGGTCATGGTCGTAGGACAACATTGTCACCGCCTGGTCGATCGGCAGCCAACGGATCTCATCAATCTCCGCGTTGGGCGTGAACTGGCCGTCCCCCTCGACGGGCTCCATGGCCCAGTAGCGCACCGACTTCGGGCGGCCCTTGTTGTCGCGGTAGTTGGTAGAGGGCAGCTCTTCGCCGAGCCGGACGGTGAGGCCGGTCTCCTCCTTCACCTCGCGGAGGGCGCAGTCGGCATCGCTCTCGTCCTCGTCGCACTTGCCCTTGGGGATCGACCAGTCGTTGTAGCGGGGGCGGTGCACCACCAGAACTCGGACTTGACCGTCATCCGAACGCCGCCACACCACCCCGCCTGCCGCCCGAACGCGATTGTCGGCCGTGGGGGCCTCCTCCCGGGACATGCCCGCAGGCTATGCGAGGCTGGGGTCGTGCCCGGACCACGCCCCGTCCGCCGAGTCGTGGCAGCGATCGCCCTGGCCGCCGCCGCGCCGGCCGCCCTCCCGGCCGGGAGCGCCGGCGCCGCTGCCCCCGGGGGTTCGGGGGTGTCCCCCGGGAAGAACGGTCCGCCGGTGCAGCGGGTGCTCATGCTGTCGCTGCCCGGCACGACCTGGGCCGCTCTCTCCCGGGCCGTGACCCCGAAGCTCGACGCCCTGCTCGCCGAGGCGGCAGTGGGCAGCACCTCGGTGCGGGGCATCGAGCGCGAGACACGGCCCGGCGACGGGTACGCCACGATCGGGGCGGGGACGGCCGCCGCCGGCATCCGCGGGGTGGAAGGGCTGGCGGACAACGTCAACGGCAGCATCGTCTCCCGGGCCGTTCCAGAGCTGGACCGCGACGCCAAGCGGCGCCATCGCGGCGCGGAGATCGGAGCGCTGGGTGAGGCGCTGCAACAGGCCGGTGTCGCGCGTGGTGTGATCGGCAACCCCGAGACGGCGCTGGCGCTCATGGACCACAGCGGCGTCGTCCCGTCCGGTGAGGTGGGTGCTGGACTCGACCCCGAACGGACCGTGGAGGCCTTCCAGAGGGCGTGGAACGTCCCCGGGCGGGCCGTGGTGCTCGTCGAAGCGTCGACCGACGAGCTGGTCGGCCGCATCCTCGGAGAGGTCGACCTCGACAGGGACGCCGTGCTCGTGACCGCCCCGTCGGATCCCGGCGACGGCATCCACCTGACCGTGGCGGCACTGCGGGCGCCGGGCGAGCGGCCCGGTCTGCTCGACTCGGCCACCACCCGGCGGACGGGCTATGTGACACTCCCCGACCTCGGCCCCACCGTCCTCGACCTGCTCGACCTGCCCCGGCCCGACTCGATGGAGGGCCGGCCGTACGAGATCCATCCCCGGACGTGGGCCGGCCCGCCCGTCAGCCGGTTCGTGGAGGCCGACCGGGAGGCACGCTTCCGGGACCGGATGCTCGGCCCGGTGGCCGGCACCTACGTCGTGATCGAGATCCTGCTGTCGTTGCTGGTGGCGTACGTCCTCGTCCGGCATCCCGGCCGGACCGGTCTGCGCCGGGTGTTCGACTTCGTCGGTCTGTGGCTGCTGGCGGTCGTACCGCTGACGTTCCTGGGGGCGGTGCTCGATCTCGACTCGGTCGGGCCCTACCTGGCGCTGGTCGTCGGGGGCGGGGCCGTGCTGGCAGCCGCCGCGGGGATGTTGCGGGGGCCGATGCAACCGCTGGCCGCGCTGCTCGCCCTGCTGCTCGCGCTGCACGTCGGCGATGTCGTGACCGGCGGCCATCTCCAGTTCAGCACCGTCTTCAGCTACTCCCCCACCGTCGGGGGACGCTTCGCCGGGTTCGGCAACCTGACCTTCGGGCAGCTGGCGGCGGCCGCCGTCCTGCTCGCCGGGATCGTCGCCTACCTCGTACCCGGGCGGCGGGGCGTCCGCCTCGCCGTCGGCATCCTCGTGGTCGCCCTGTTGGCCGACGGCCTGCCGTTCTGGGGTGCCGACGTGGGCGGTGTGCTCGCCGCCGTGCCGGCCTTCGCCCTGGTGGCCCTCGGGCTGAGCGGGCGGAGCGTCTCGCGGCGGCAGCTGGCGGCGCTGGCGGCCGGCGGGGTGGCGTGCGTCGGCGCCCTGGGGTTCCTCGATCTCCTCCGGCCGGCGGCAAGCCGCACCCACTTGGGCCGCCTGTTCGAGCAGATGGGCAGCGACGGCCTCCAGCCGTTCACCGACGCCGTCCAGCGGAAGATCGCCACGAACCTGTCGGTGATCCCTACCTCGATCTGGATCCCGCTCGTCCCGGCGGTGCTGGCCTTCTACGCCTGGCTGGCCTACGGATCGTCGTTCCGGCTGGGGGAGATCCGTCGCCGGGCGCCACAGATGCGACCGGCCTTCGTCGGGCTGCTGGTGGCGGCCACGCTGGGCCTGGCTCTCAACGACTCGGGCATCGCCATCCCGGCGATGATGCTCGGCGTGCTGAACCCCGTCCTCGTTCGCCTCGCTCTCCACACCGACGAGCTGGGCGCCGGCCGATTAACCCCGAACGCCCCCGGTGAACCGCCACGATCCGAGCCGGAGGGCCGGGCAGTGGACGAGGCCGGGGCCGAACTCCGAGTCGGCGAAGCGCGCCTCTCGTGAGATGCCCAGCACGTTGCCGGGCCCGAGGGCTTCGATGAAGCTCTGGGTGAAACGGAGGTTCTTCACGCCGCCCCGGACCTTCCCGTCCTCGATGAGGAACGTGCCGTTGCGGGTGAGGCCGGTCACCACCTGGGTCTTGGGGTCGAGGATCCGGCAGTAGTTGAAGGTGGTGACGAGCAGGCCTCGGGCGGTCGAGGCGATGAGGTCAGAGGTGCCGGCGCCGAAGGCGGGATCGGCCGGGCCGAGGAAGAGGTTCGACGGGATGGGCCCGTAGGCGTCGCTCTCGGGGACGGCGTGGCCGGTGCTCTCGGTGCCCATCTTGCGGGCCGTGCGCCGGTCGAGGGCCAGGGCGCTGGACACCCCCGCCTGGACCAGCTCGAGGCGGCGCTTCGGGGTGCCGTCGGCGTCGAAGGCGACGCCGAGGGCGGCGGGGGCGGTGGCGTCGTCCCAGATGGAGACCGCCCGGTCGAACTGGGACTCGCCGAGCCGGATACCGGACTGGCCCTCGATCACCTGCTTGGCGTTGAAGCCGTAAAAGCCCAAGAAGATCAGGATGGTCGACACACACTCGGGCTCGAGGACGACTTCGTACTCACCCGGTCCGATGTCGGCCGCCGCCTGCGACCGCAGCGCCCGGTCGGCGGCGGCCGCCCCGACCCCGGTGGCGTCGAGGTCGGCGAGGCGGGTGGCGGTGGCGTGCCCCGAACCGGCCGAGTCGTCGGTCTGGTGGATGCCGTCGATGGTCGCCCGGGTGCTGCGCCCCTCGGCCCGCTGCCCCGCGGAGTTGGCGAAGGCGGTCGTGCCACCGTCGGTGTCGCAATAGCCGGCCGCTCGCAGGCCGGGGCCGGCGTCGACGAAGGCCCGCACGCGCCGGGCCCGCTCGTCGGGGGTGGCGGCCTCGGTGGCGGGGTCGTAATGGTCGACCTCGGGCACGGTCGCCGGCGGGGCGAGGCCGGGCCAGTCAGGATCGACGGGCCGCAGGGCGGCCGCCGCCAGCGCGCCTTCGACGAGGGCGGCCAGGCCGGCGCTATCGGCCCGGGTGGTGGAGGCGGTGGCCACCCGCCCGTCAGGGAGCGCCACCTTCAGGTTGACCGACACGCCGGCCTCGCCGACGTTCTGGTGGATGAAGGAGTTGGCGAAGCGGGTCAGCGCCGGCCGGCCCTGCTGGGAGGTCACCTGGGCCTCGGCCCGGTCACCGACGAGGTCGAGGACCTGCTGGCAGATCTCGGCGGGCCCCGGGGTCCGGGGTGCCCCCGGAGACAGAGTCATCCCTTCACCCCTACGCGGACGCCCCGGAAGCGGGCGGGGGCGGCGGAGTGGCCGGTGCGGGCTGTCTGCATCGGTTGGCCCTTGCCGCAGTTGGGGACGCCCCAGTGGATCCACTCCCCGCCCCCGGCCAGCATGTCGAGCGAGCCCCAGAACTGCGGCGTGATGCCGGTGTAGGTCGGGTTCTTGAGCATCCGGCCGAGGCTCCCGTTGCGGATCTCCCAGGCGATCTCGCAGCCGAACTGGAAGTTGAGCCGCTTGTCGTCGATCGACCACGAGCGGTTGGTGGCCATCAGGATTCCTTCCTCGGTGGCGGCGATGATCTCGTCGAGCGACGACTCTCCCGGCAACAGGCCGACGTTGGTCATGCGAACCATGGGCAGGCGGTTGTAGCCGTCGCCCCGGACCATGCCACCGGGAGGCAGGTTGGCCAGGGCGGCCGAGTCGCGCCCGGAGAGGACGCCGACCCAGCGGCCGTCCTTGACGATGTCGACCCGCTGGGCCGGCGTGCCCTCGTCGTCGTAACCGAAGGTGCCGAGCGCCCCGGGGAGGGTGGCGTCGGCGGTGATGTTCATGAGCGCCGAGCCGTAGGCGAGGCTGCCGAGCCGGGGCAGCTCGAGGAAGGAGGTACCGGCGAAGGCGGCCTCCCAACCGAGGATCCGGTCGAGTTCGATGGCGTGGCCGACCGACTCGTGGATCTGGAGAGCGAGCTGGCTCGACTCGAGCACGAGGTCGGTGGTGGCCTCGGGGCACTCGGGAGCGGTGAGGAGGGCGACGGCCTCGCTGGCCACCCGCTCGGCGTGACCGGGGAGATCGAAGCGGCGGATGACCTCGTAGCCTCCGGTCTGGTACTGCCCGAAGGACTGGGGATACGACCGGCGCTGGGTCTCCGCCTCTCCGACCGCGATGGCGTCGATGCCGCCACCGCATTCGACGAGGTGCTGGCTGATCCGGTGCCCCTGGCTGGAGACGAAGTACTTCTCGGTGTCCCAGGCGGTGAGGATGGCCCGGGCCAGGGCCACGCCGTCGACCGCCTGCATCGTCTTCGTGACACCGACGACCAGATCGGCCTTCTCGGCCAGCGACACGGCGAACGGGTCCTCGTCGTGAGGGGTCTCGTAGCTGTCTTCCCGAACGGGGACGTCGGCCAGCGAGAGCGGAGGGCCCGGGACGGTGGACGACGCCCGGGCGATGGCGGCGGCGGCCTCCCCGGCCTGGCGGGCCTCCTCGAACTCGGCGGTGGCGAAGAAGCCCCATGACGACCCGATCAGGGCCCGGACGCCGACACCGGCGGACTCCGACTGCTCCAACGTTTCGATCGTCTCGTTCTGGGCCTCCAGGTGCTGTCGGCGGGAGACGACGACGCGGGCGTCGGCGTACTCGGCGCCGGCGGCCAAGGCTCCTTCGACGGCGGCGACGGCGGGATCGAACATCACGGCTCCTACTTGAGGTCGGCGATCACCCGGCGGGCGAGGCTGGCGGCGTCGGACAGGGCGGTCCGGCCCGCCCGGAGGGACAGGCGGGTCTGCTCCAGGACCGCATGGTTGGCGGGGTAGCCGGCCGGCTGCAGCGCCAACAGCCCGGCGGGGAGCGGGGGAACAGTCTCCGTCACGGCGGCGAGCTTGCTCCGCAGCAGGCTCAGGTCGGTCTCCGCCTCGGTGGTGTCTTCCCGGGCCTGGTCGACGGCCGCGGCGAGGCGCTCGGTGATCCGGCTGAGCCGGTCGGCGGCGCCGAGCTCGATGTCGGCCACCATGACGCCCCGGGCTTTGGGGATCGTCAGGACGTAGACGCGGTAGTCGGTGACGATCCGTTGGGCGTCGGCCCGCAGGCTGGCCTCGTCGGCGTCGCCCTGGATCCTGGCGTTGAGGCTGGTGAGCCCGTTGATCTGCTCCTGGAGCTGGGTGGTGAGCGCCGAGCGGTCGGCCTCGGTCAGCCGGACGATCGCCTTGGCGGCGGTGAGGCGCTCCCGCAGGGCCAGCAACCGGCGGGTGATGGCGCCGGTGGCGGCCCGCTTGCGGGACTCGAGGACCACCTGCTGCGTCTCACCCTCCCCGGCGGCCATGTCGGAGTCGAGCCGGTCGAGTTCGCCGTCGAGCCGGCGCAGCACCTGGTCGACCTCGACGACGTCGGCTTCGGTGACCGGTCCGGTCGACGCCGCCTCACTGGTCGGCGCCGAGGCCCCTCCGGTCGAGGCCGAGGTGGCCGCAGCCTTCGATCCCCCGTCCGACTTGTCGCTGCAGGCGGCCGCGCCGGCCGCCAGGGCCATGACCACGAGGATCAGGACCGGCCGGTGTTTGCCTCGGGGGAGGCTGGTGAAGCCCCCAAGTGTCACTGGTGCGTCCACTTGGGCGCCCGCTTCTCGGCGAAGGCGGCCAGCCCCTCGGCGGCGTCGTCGGTGTGGGTGGCCACCGTCAGCATCGCGTGGAGGTGGTCGAGCGCGTCCTCTCCGGCCATGTCGATGACCCGGTAGAAGGCGTTGCGGCCCCAGCGGGTGACGACCGCCGACTTGGCGGCCAGCGTGGCGGCCAGTTCGACGA
>Ga0299907_10001947_pt1 | contig 12332 bp, 11 predicted proteins | sample RVTome_16_FD_198680 | JGI IMG/M metagenome (GOLD analysis project Ga0299907, IMG submission 198680) | Soil microbial communities from uranium-contaminated site in the Upper Colorado River Basin, Wyoming, United States - RVT152D67 (version 2) ...
ATGAACCGCCTGCTCGAGGAGCAGGCCCACCTGCAGGAGGCCATCGATAGTGCCGGGGCCTGGGAGCTGGAGCGCAGGCTCGACATCGCGGCCGATGCCTTGCGCCTCCCGCCCTGGGACGCCGACGTGACGCGCATCTCGGGCGGCGAGCGCCGGCGCGTGGCCCTGTGCCGGCTGTTGCTCTCGAACCCCGACATGCTGCTCCTCGACGAGCCCACCAATCACCTGGACGCGGAGTCGGTGGCCTGGCTGGAGCGATACCTGGAGAGGTTCCCCGGCACCGTGATCGCGGTCACCCACGACCGCTATTTTCTCGACAATGTCGCGGGTTGGATCCTGGAGCTGGACCGCGGCCACGGGATCCCCTGGCAGGGCAATTACTCCTCCTGGCTCGATCAGAAGGAACGGCGCCTGGCCCAGGAAGAGAGCAAGGAACAGGCGCGCCTCAGGGCGATGCGGGCCGAGCTCGAATGGGTGCGCGCCAACCCCAAGGGCCGTCATGCCAAGGGCAAGGCGCGCCTCAAACGCTATGAAGAGCTGGCCTCACAGGAATTCCAGCGGCGCAACGAGACCAACGAGATCTACATCCCACCCGGACCGCGCCTCGGCGATCTCGTGATCGAGGCGGCGGGCATCGGCAAGCGCTTCGGCGATCGGCTGCTCATCGACGACTTGAGCTTCAGCCTCCCACGCGGCGGCATCGCCGGGGTCATCGGCCCCAACGGGGCGGGGAAGACCACACTGTTTCGCATGATCACCGGGCAGGAATCCGCCGATGCCGGCCAGATCCGTATCGGCGACACGGTGGTCCCGGCCTATGTGGACCAGTCGCGCGACACGCTCGATCCGGCGAAGACCGTGTGGGAAGAGATCTCGGACGGCCAGGACATCCTGCGCGTCGGCAGCTACGAAACGCCCTCGCGTGCCTACGTCGGCCGCTTCAACTTCAAGGGCCCGGACCAGCAGAAGCGCGTCGGCGACCTCTCGGGCGGCGAGCGTAACCGCGTCCACCTGGCCAAGCTCCTGCGCCTCGGCGCAAACGTGCTGCTCCTCGATGAACCCACTAACGACCTCGACATCGAGACCCTGCGCGCCCTCGAGGAGGCCCTGCTCAACTTCCCGGGCGCCGCCATGGTCATCTCCCACGATCGCTGGTTCCTGGACCGCATCGCCACTCACATCCTGGCCTTCGAGGGCGACAGCCGGGTGGTATGGCAGGAAGGGAACTACACCGACTACGAGGCGGACCGCAAGCGCCGGCTCGGGGAAGAGGCGGCGCAACCGCACCGCATCCGCTACAAGCCCATGACCCGCTAGCAGCCGGCCGAACTCGGGTTACGGTCTAGCGGCGGCGCAGGTACTGAGCACCCCTCGTTTTGGGTGGGAATTTAACAACAGTGCCACTGGGGTCAGAAGGGGGATCAACACCCGGAACCCTCCGATGCGCGGTACCTTATTGATTGACTCACCCACGAGACTAAGCTAATATACTTAGCTAAGTCATCAGGAATACGGGCCATGACTACGGTCAACGTACACGAAGCCAAAACCCACCTCTCGCGCCTACTGGAGGCCGCCGCCGCGGGTGAGGAGATCATCATTGCCAAGGCCGGAAAACCCATCGCCAAGCTAGTCCCGATCGCGAAACCGAAGCGCGAGCCCGGACGCCTGAAAGGGCTTATCCGATGGTCCGACGCCTTCTTCGACCCATTGCCAGAGGACATGCTGGAGGTGATGGAAAATGGCTACGAGCAGGATCCGCTGCGCCACAAGTGAACCTCTTGCTGGACACCCACGTGCTGATCTGGTGGCTGGGGAGTCTCCCCATGCTCTCCGCAGATGCCCACGAAGCGCTCGCCGACCCGGACAACGAGGCGTTCGTCAGCAGCGCGAGCGCCTTCGAGATCACCACGAAATATCGTCTCGGCAAGTTACCCGTGGCCGCCGCTTTTGTCGACGGATTGGATGAGCACCTCCGCCGCGAAGGTTTCAAGCCCGTTGCGATCTCCCTGCCCCATGCGCTCGCGGCGGGCCGCTTACCCGGACCGCACAAAGATCCCTTCGACCGCCTGCTGATCGCGCAGGCACGGCTTGAGGGTTTCACAGTGGTCACCTGCGACCCCATCTTTCAACGCTATCGCGTACCTGTGCTGTGGTAGCGGCTCGTAGCATCGGTTACCCGGATGGGTCGGCTGGGAAAACGGGTGAGAAAACGGGGGTCCGACTGTGATTATAATTGACCAACCTTCCGGGCCTTGCTGCCCAAGCCGCGCGAGTTCTAAGGAAAGGGCGAGGCGGATGAGCCTGTCGTCCGGTGGACGACAGGCCCGCCGAGCCGACAGCGTGGCCGGCCGCACTGGGCTTTGCGCGGAGATTGCGCAGCACAGAGACGGCCCCAGAGACCGAGCGGATCGGGGGTCGCAGCAGGCAGGGTGGTGGTGAGAAATCGGGCTAGAACAGGGTGGCCAACGTCTTGTCGGCCACGGTGGCCGGGAGAGGGATGTAGCCGTCCTTGATGACGACCCCCTGGCCGCTCTTGGACAGCACCATCTTCAGGAACTCCCCCTCGAGCGGCGCCAGCCCCTTGTTGGGGTGCTTGTTGACATAGATATAGAGAAACCGCGACAGCGGATAGGCGCCGCTGATGGCGTTCTCCGACGTGGCCTCGACCGGCGCCTCCCCTTCCCCCTTGGCGAGTGGGACGGCGAGCACGCCCGAGGTCCTGTAGCCGATCCCGGAATATCCGATCCCGTTGATGGACTTGGTCACCCCTTGCACCACCGAGGACGAGCCCGGCTGCTCGTTGACGGTATCCTTGTAATCCCCCTCGCACAGGGCGTTTTCCTTGAAGTAACCATAGGTCCCCGACACCGAATTGCGGCCATAGAGCTGCAGGGTGCGAGACGCCCATTCGCCGGTCAGGCCGAGCTGGCCCCAATTGGTGATGTCCTCGCCGTAACCGCACTTGCGGGTCGCCGAGAACACGGCATCGACCTGCGGGATGGTCAGGCCCTTGATGGGGTTGTCCTTGTGTACGTACACCGCCAGGGCATCGATGGCGACGGGCACGGCCGTGGGCTTGTAGCCGTGCTTGGATTCGAAGGCCTCGATCTCGACGTCCTTCATGACCCGGCTCATCGGGCCGAGGTTGGCGGTGCCCTCGGTGAGCGCCGGCGGGGCGGTCGAGGACCCCATGCCCTGGACCTGGATGGTGACGTTGGGATACGTGCGCTTGAACTCTTCGGTCCATAACGCCATGAGGTTGTTCAGGGTGTCCGAGCCGATGCTCGACAGGGTGCCCGAGACCCCGCTGGCCTTGCTGTAGTCTTTGAGGCCGGGGTCGACCTGATCCGCTCCCAGGATGGCTTGCGAACCGAAAAGGGCCACGCTCGTTGCGAGGATCACGGGAAAGTACTTCATGGCTTACGCTCCGTTCATGGTGGTAAAGCGCCAGTATCGGGTCGTCGTGTGACGGTTTGGTGACATCCGCACCCGTTCACCATCGCCCCGCCGCAAGTCCATCGCCCCGCTTCAGGCGCCGCCGTAGGCGGTCGCCTGCATGCCCTCGTGGTTGCACGTGGAATTAGTGCTCGAACGATAACCTCATAGGCACCATCTCCGAAAGGGTGAATCCATGTCGTTTATAAAATCGTTGAGCTGATTTATTTGTTTGCTCCGTAAGAAGCGTAAGTCGACGACAGCCGACAGACTGGGCGAAGTCAATCGCCGCTTGTAGTAACTTCGACCCCGTACCCCTCCCGCGGTGATCGGGATGCACAACCATATCCGCCAAGATGGCCACTCCATGATTCCAGTATGCGGCCCATCGCCCCGATCAGCCGCCTGGCTCAATCAAATATCCGCTTGAGCACGATGGTCTCGGCGCGCTCGGCGCCGGTCGAGATGAGGTCGATCGGGCAATCGGTGATTGCCGCCAGGCGTTCCAGATAGGCCTTGGCGTTTACGGGCAGCCGTTCGTACTCGGTGACACCGCTGGTCGAAGCGGTCCAGCCCGGCAGATCCTCGTAGAGCGGCTCGCAGCCGGCGATGGCCTCGGCGCCCGCCGGTACGGTGGCCAGCAACCTCCCCTGGTAGCGATACCCGGTACAGACACGAATGGTGTCCAGGCCATCCAGGACATCGAGCTTGGTGATGCAAAGTCCCGAGACGCTGTTGATCCGGCAGGCCCGGCGCAAGGCCACGGCGTCGAACCAACCGCAGCGCCGCGGCCGGCCGGTGGTGGCCCCGAACTCATGTCCGCGGCGCGCCAGGTGCTCGCCCATCGCGTCGAACAGTTCCGTGGGAAAGGGGCCCGAGCCCACGCGGGTGGTGTAGGCCTTGGTGATCCCGAGTACGTAATCGAAGCACCGTGGGCCAACCCCGGAGCCGGTCGCGGCCCCGCCGGCCGTGGTGTTCGAGGAGGTTACATAGGGGTAGGTTCCATGGTCGATGTCGAGCAGGGTCCCCTGCGCCCCCTCGAACAGGATATTGTCGCCGCGCGCTTGATGTTCGAATAACAGCTCGGTGACGTCCGCGATGAGCGGCGTGATGGCCTCGGCCAAGGTTAGGGCCTCGTCGAGCACCGCCGAGAAGTCCAGCGGCGCACACTGGTAGAAGTGCTTGAGGACGAAGTTGTGGAAATCGAGGACCTCGCCGAGCTTGGCGGCGAGGCGCTCGCGGTGGAGGAGATCGCCAATCCGCAGGGCGCGGCGCGCCACCTTGTCTTCGTAGGCCGGTCCGATCCCACGCCCCGTGGTGCCGATGGCGGCCGTGCCGCGGGCCCCTTCGCGCGCCTGGTCGAGCGCCACATGGTAGGGCAAGAGCAACGGACAGGCCTCGCTGACGAAGAAGCGCCCGCGCGCCACGACGCCCTTGTCCTCCAGCATGCGGATCTCCTCGCAGAGCGCCTGCGGCGAGACCACGACGCCGTTGCCGATCAGGCAGCGCACCCCGTCGCGCAAGATCCCGGAAGGGATGAGGTGCAGGATGGTCTTGGTGCCGTCGATGACCACGGTGTGTCCGGCGTTGTGACCCCCCTGAAACCGCACCACCGCACCCACGTGCTCGGTGAGGAGATCGACGACCTTGCCCTTCCCCTCGTCGCCCCACTGGGTGCCGACCACCACGACGTTCCTGGCCATCGCCCTCCCCCTGCGGTCTAGGCCCGGTTCAAGACCCACTGCCCATCGCATAGGTCGAGCTGCTCACCGCAGCCCATTTCGGCGGCCCCCCCCACCTGGCCCGGCAGGCCGCATACCACCCGCCTGCCCTCTGCCCGGAGCCGCCCGATGACGTCCCTGAGCCTGGGGTCGGTGCGCCTGGAATCCGTGGGCCAGGGGACGAAGACGCTCGGCCGCGGGCGATCCGTGGCCGCGGCGCTGCCGACCAGGAGCTTGAGATCGGTGCTGAACCCGGTTGCGGGTCGGGCGCGCCCGAAGACCGCGCCGATATCGTCGTAACGGCCGCCTTTTGCCAGGGCCTGGCCTTGCCCCGCCGCGTAGGCGGCAAACATGACGCCGGAATGGTAGTGATAGCCGCGCAGCTCGGCGAGGTCGAAATGGACCCGGACCTCGGGATACCGCTCGCGCACCTGCGCACCGATCTCGCCAAGGTCATGGATCGCCGCCCGGACCTCGCGGCCCGCGCCGGAGAGGGCGCGCAGAGACTCGTCGAGCACCTCGGCATCGCCGTTCAACTCGGGCAAGGCGGAAATGGGCCGGGCGATCTCGGGCGGGACACGCCACCGCTCCAGATAGTCATCGATCTCGGGCACGGCCTTGCGCTGCAGCGCGTCGAACAGCAATCCATTCTGCTCGCGATCGAGACCGGCCCGATCGGCCAGCGCGCGGAACACCTGCATGTGCCCGAGATCGATGCAGATCCCTTCCTGGCCGGCGGTCTCGAGCGTCTCCAGCATGAGGCACACGACCTCCACATCGCTTTCCAGACCGCGATGGCCGTAGAGCTCGGCGCCTATCTGCAACGGGTTGCGGGAGCCGCCGAGGCCGGACGGCCGGGTGCGCAGGACGGGGCCCAGATAGCACAGGCGCGTGGGGGTCTCGCGCTTGAGGCGGTGGGCATCGATGCGCGCCACCTGCGGGGTCATGTCCGCGCGCACCCCCATGAGCCGGCCGCTCATCTGGTCCGTGATCTTGAAGGTCTCCAGATCGAGGTCGCGCCCGGTCCCGGTGAGCAGCGATTCCAGGTATTCGATGAGGGGTGGAACACAGAGCTCGTAGCCCCAGCTCTGGAATAGATCGACGATCGCGCGCCGTAGCGTCTCCAGGCGGTCCGCCTCCGGCGGCAGCACCTCCCCGACGCCCTCGGGGAGCAGCCAGCGGTCCTCGACAGTCATGCTCTCAGAGTTTGTGAAAAAACCAAACTCTCAGTTGAACAGGTACAAGACCAAGACACCCACCACCATGCAACTGAGACCCAGGAACCGGAGCGTAGGGTCGTCGAGCTTGGAGGCCTCGTGCAGGAACCTCCGGGCGGCATCGGGATGCAGGAAGGGCAGGATGCCTTCCAGGACCAGCATGAGACCGACAGCGACCAGGAACTGGCGCCACATGATTCATCACCACCGGCGGGTCGGGGCCGCCGGACACGAGGCGAGCACGCGATCATGGGTCACGGTTCGCCCCCAGCCGGACTGTCCCCCAGCCACCGCCTCAGGGCGCGGTGGATTTCTTGAAATAATGGAAGAACTCCGACTTCGGGTCCAGCACGAGGATGTCCTGGTGCTTCGCGAAGCTCGTCTTATAGGCGATGAGGCTGCGGTAAAACTCGTAGAACTCCGCATTGCGACTATAGCCCGCGGCGTACACCTCGGCGGCACGCGCGTCACCGGCCCCACGGGTGCGCTCGGCATCCCGATAGGCCTCGGCCAGGACCACGGTCCGCTGCCGATCGGCATTCGCTCGAATGGTCTCGGCAGAAGCGCCGCCGCGCGAACGAAACTCCTGCGCCACCTGTTCGCGTTCGGCTCGCATGCGGTCGTAGACGGCGCTGCTGACCTCTTCCGGGAGATTGATGCGCTTGGTGCGGACATCGACGACTGTGACACCCAGCTCATCGCCCTTGGCGCGCGCCGCCTCGGTGACCCTTTGCATGACACCGCCGCGCGCGCCGGCGACCACCTCCCGGATCGTTCGCCTGCCGAACTCCCCGCGCAGACTGTCGTTGATCTGCTGGAACAGGAGCAGACCCGCGCGCCGCACGTCCCCTTGGGTGCGCCTGTAGTATTTCTCGACGTCCGTGACCCGCCACTTCACGAAAGAATCGACGATGACGTCCTTCTTTTCGCTGGTCAGGAAGCGCTCCGGCTGGGGGGAGTCCAGGCTCAGCAAGCGTTTTTCGAATTTTACGACGTCGTTGACGAGCGGGATCTTGAAATGCAGGCCGGGTTCGATGTCCGAGCGCTGGATCTCCTTGAAGCGCAGCAGTATCGCGAACTCCCGCTGGTCTACGGTAAACACGAAGCTCCAGCCCAGTAGGGCTACGACGAGCAGGAGCGCCACGATCAGGAGAAGCCGGCCGCGCATCTAACGGGTCCTCTCGCGGCTGCGCGGCGCGGGCGCCTGATCGGAGGCCAGAGGCTCCGCTTCCGCGCCGGATCGGGGTGGCACCGCGACGGCCTCCGGGGACCCCGGCGCGTGCCCGAAGAACTTGTCGAGCGGCAGATAGATAAGGTTGTTGCCGCCCTCGACATCCAGCAACACCTTGGGAGCGTTGGACAGGACGGATTCCACCGTTTCCAGATAGAGCCGCTCGCGGGTCACCCCCGGTGCCTTTTCGTACTCCGTGAGCACCTGTGTGAAGCGGCTCGTCTGACCCTCGGATTGCTCGATCACCTGCGCCTTATAGCCCTCCGCGTCGGCCCGGAGGCGGGCGGCCTGTCCTTCCGCCCTGGGCAGGATCTCGCTGACATAGGCCTTGGCCTCGTTGATGAAACGCTGCTCGTCTTCACGGGCCTTGATGGCGTCGTCAAAGGCGCTCTTGACCTCCTCGGGTGGCTTGGCCGGCTGCATGTTGACGCTCGTGACCTCCAGACCGGCTTGGTACTGATCCATGAGGTCCTGGATCGCCTCACGGATGTCTGCTGCGACTTGCGTACGACCCTCGGTCATGATGAAGTCCAGCTTGTTCTCGCCGATGACGCCGCGCACCGAGCTTTCGGTGACCTGCTCCATGGTGGGGTCCGGACCAACCACCTTGAAGGCGAAGTCTTCGACGCTTTTCACGCGATATTGCACGTTGAGCTCGACATCCACGATGTTCTCGTCCTGGGTGTACATCGCGCCTTTCTGGCCCACCGACCGGATCTGATCGATATTGATCTTCTCCACCCGCTCGATAGGCGGCGGCCAGCGGAAGTTGAGACCGGGCATGAGGGTCGTGACATAAGCGCCGAAGCGCGTCACCACCGCACGCTCGGCGGCCTCGATGACGTAAATGGACTCGAAAACCACGAACGCCACCAAGGCGACGAGGGCTAGGATCCACAACGCGGGCGAGCCACCTCCGCCGCCACCGCTGCCTCCGCCACCACCCGAGACCGGGCCCCGATCGCCGAACAAGCCCTTGATCTTTGCCTGAAGCTTACGGAACGCCTCATCCAGATCGGGCGGCCCGCTGCCGTTACCGCGTCCTCCCCAGGGGTCTTTGTCGCGGCGACCCCCCGGATCATTCCAAGCCATCGGCTGGGCCCCCATCGATGTCGTCTCGATTCGTCATTCTGGCCGGTATCATACGGACCTGGCCGGGGCGCCGCAAGCTTGCTCCACGACGTCGAATCGTGACAGGCGCCTCTGTTCCCGCGCGCTCACCGTGACGCTCAAGAACCAGCCGCCGCGCTCGTCCGCGTGTTCCTCCCGCACCGCACCCTGGTTGTATAGCCAGGATCGCAGCCGGCCGGCCCGCGCCGGGAGGTTCAGCCAGCGATGGATACGCCCGCGCTCGAACCTCTGCGCGATCGCCCGGCACAGGAGATCGAGGCCGATCCCTTCCGCGGCCGAGAGGAAGACGCGCGTGCTGCCCTCCCCGGCACCGGATTCGATGGCCGCAACGCGGGCCGGGACGCGGTCGATCTTGTTGTGCACCTCGATGACGGGGAGCCCCGCGCCGCCGATCTGTGCGATGACGCGCCGCACAGCCTCGATCTGCACGGCCTGTTCGCAGAGCGGCGCGCCGGCATCGATGACATGTACCAGGAGATCGGCGTCGCCTACTTCCTCGAGCGTGGCGCGAAACGCGGCGACGAGCTCATGGGGCAGATCACGGATGAAGCCCACCGTATCCCCGACGATCACCGGACCCGCCTCCGCAAGCTCGATGCGCCGCAAGGTCGGGTCGAGCGTCGCGAACAGGACGTCCGCGGCATACACCGAAGACCGGGCCAGGCGGTTGAACAGGGTCGATTTCCCGGCGTTGGTATAGCCGACCAGGAGCACGGTCGGGAGGCCTGCGCGGCGCCTGGCCTTTCTGCCGAGGGCGCGCTGCCGCCGGAGCGTCTCCAATCGACCGCGAAGCTGCTGGATGCGGCGCTTGATCAGGCGGCGGTCGGTTTCGAGCTGGGTCTCTCCAGGGCCCCGGAGACCGATCCCGCCGCTCTGGCGTTCGAGGTGCGTCCAGCCCCGTACCAGGCGCGTGGAGAGATGCTGCAACTGCGCCAGTTCGACCTGGAGCTTCCCCTCGAAGGTGCGTGCCCGCTGCGCGAAGATATCCAGTATCACGGCGCTGCGATCGACGACCGGGCACTCCAGGAGACGTTCCAGATTGCGCTCCTGGCCCGGATTGAGCTCGTGGTTGAACAGCACCACATCGGCGTCCGCCTGGCGGACCGCCTGCTTGATCTCCATGGCCTTGCCGGTGCCGGCGTAATAGCGCGGCGCCGGGGGCTTCCCGGTGCCGCACACGATAGCCACCTCGGTGACCCCGGCCGAGCGCACCAGGTCCCGAAACTCGGCAAGCGCCCCTGCCCGCGCCGGCTCCCCGGCATCGAGGTCGACCAGGACGGCACGTTGCCGGGCTTGGGGTCGTTGAGACAAGAACGGTTCGATCGCCTGGGGCGCGGTGGCCGGCGAACGGGCCTATGGGCTAGGCCTGCGCCTCTTCCCCCTCCCCATCTTCCCTCGGGAGCTTGATGTTGCGCGAAGGGACGATGGTGGAGATCGCATGCTTGTAGACCATCTGGCTCACCGAGTTCTTCAACAACACCACGAACTGGTCGAAGGACTCGATCTGGCCCTGCAGCTTGATGCCGTTCACCAGGTAGATCGACACCGGCACGTGCTCGCGGCGCAAGGCGTTTAGGAACGGCTCTTGGAGTGACTGCCCCTTGCTCATAAAGAAGACTCCTGCTCGTTTCGTCTTTGAATTTTTCGGTGCTGGGCCCCACGCGGTATGGCGGTTCCGAACGCGCAACGATCCGCGCCAAGTGGCGACGATCCCGCCAGATCCTTCCGGTAGGGATCCGTGCCGCCCCGCGAGCCGACGACACCCCCGCGTCGGAATTGTACTCGATCCCAGGCGCCTTGGGGGGTTTTAGACCCGCGCCCAGAACGTGGTTCCGGGCGGCGACTGCCCACGGACCGCGGACATCCCGGAGAACACGTTGCAATTCTTGCCGTTCCAAGAGCACCGGGGGTGTTTAGCGAGACGCCCCCAGAAGCGCATCAGCGAGCCACGCCAGGGCCCTCGACAGCAGGCACGGATCGTCGCTGTCCAGCCTGACGGCCCCGCGTTCGGCCCGCAACCACGTCATCTGGCGCTTGGCGAGCTGCCGGGTCGCGATCACCGCCCGCTCCACCAGGGCGTTCCGATCCCACCTGCCCGTCAAGTGCTCAAAGACCTGGCGATACCCCACGAGCCGCATGGTCGGCCAGGCGTCGCGGGCATCCTTGCGCCAAAGGACCCGCCGCACTTCGTCGATAAGACCGCGCTCCAGCATGCCCAGGAACCGTTGCCTGTGGCCGGCGTGCAGGCGCTCGCGGTCCCGAGGGGCAATGACCAACTTGATGACCCGAAAGGGCAGCGGTTCCTGTGTATCGCGGGCGTACAGCGTCGTGAGCGGATCGCCCGTGACCTCGCAGACCTCGAGTGCCCGCTGGATGCGCTGGGCATCGCGGGGGTGGATGCGGGCCGCCGCTTCGGGGTCCAGCACCGCCAGACGCCGGTGCAGCCGCGCCCAACCGCCGTTCCGGGCCTCGCTCGAAAGCCGCTCCCGCACCTCGCGGTGGGCGCCGGGCAGCGCCGAGAGCCCGTGCTCCAAGGCCCGGAAATACAGCCCCGTCCCCCCCACCAGGAGCGGAATACGGCCGTGGGCGAGGAGGTCCCGGATCGCAGAGAGCGCGTCGCGCCGGAACTCCGCGGCCGAATATGCTTGATCCACGTCGCGTATATCGATGAGCCGGTGGGGGAAGCGCGCCAGGACGGTGGCTCCGGGCTTGTCGGTGCCGATGTCGAGCCCGCGGTAGATCATGGCGGAATCGACGCTCACGAGCCCCACGGGCAGCCGTGCCGCCAGCCCCAAAGCGAGCGCCGTCTTGCCAGCCCCCGTCGGCCCCATCAGGAACACGAGCGGCCCCGTTCTGCCGCCCAGGTCGGGCGCGCCGCTCATGCTGCGTCCGTGACACCGTCCTTCGGCGCCGCGCCACTCACCAATCTGGCCAGATCCCGCTCGGTGAGCCGCCGAAGACCGGGCACCACCGTCCCCCCTTCGCCGTAGCCTATCGCGGCCAAGTCGCGGAGCGTGCCCTCCAGCGCCTCGGGGGAGGATGCTCCGGCAGAGCGCAGGGCGTGCGCGGCCAGGACCGCCGGCAGTCCCGCCTCCGGTTCCGGCGCCGCACTCCGGCCGGCGAGTGCCGTGACCACGTCACGAATCAAGGCTTCGTAGCCAGCCGCGTGCAGCGGCCCGGGCACCCCGCGCACCAAGAGCGCGTCGGAGCCGGCCCGTTCGAGGTCCAGGCCCATCCGGCAAAGGAGCGCCGCGTGCCCCTCAAGGATATCGATCGCGGACTCGCCCAGATCGAGACGTTCCGGGATGAGTAGGGTCCGGGTCACGGCCGGTCCCCGCCGGGACCACTCGTCGAACAGCCGGCGCAATGCCACAGCGCCGTCGATCACCGTGACGCCGGCCGCGTCCATGGTAATCAGATACCGCGCCCCGACGAGGGCGACAGCCCGGCCGGCACGCGTGGCAGCGAGCACCGGGGGGCGTGGTCTGGCCGCCGTGTGGTAGGCGCCCGGGGCTTCGCTGACCTTGGGAACCGGCGGCGTTCGGGCCGGGCCCCCGGCGACGCTCGGAGACACCACCACGACCGAGCCGGCGC
>Ga0299907_10001949_pt1 | contig 12330 bp, 9 predicted proteins | sample RVTome_16_FD_198680 | JGI IMG/M metagenome (GOLD analysis project Ga0299907, IMG submission 198680) | Soil microbial communities from uranium-contaminated site in the Upper Colorado River Basin, Wyoming, United States - RVT152D67 (version 2) ...
AACCACCACCAGTCCAACCACCACCAGCACCACCAGCACCAGTCCCACCACCACTACAAGCACCAGCAGCACCAGCACATCGACCACAATGCCATCGTCAGAGCCGTACTCCAGCGGACCTGCTCTCCCATCGGCCCGTGACAACGTCAGCGTGGCGATCCAAGACGACGGGACCGGCGACCGCCTCTACGTGATGGGCGGACGCGGAGGCGCAACTACTAGTTCCACCGTCTGGTTGCTCGGTCTGACAGACGACGGTTGGTTCCCACGAGCGAGCATGCCAACGGCACGTCGATCCTTCGTCGCCGCTACCGTCGCTGGCAAGATCCAGGTGTTCGGTGGGGAAAACGAAGGGGGCGTTGTCGCCACCGTCGACGAGTACGAGCCGGTGGACAACTCATGGACGACCCTGATCGGAAATGACTGGCCCAACCCCCGCCACGGACCCTCGGGCGGGCAGGCATTGCTCGGGAGTGACGTGACCGTGTTCCTCACCGGTGGAGACACTCAGTCCGGTGCCAACAATGTCACGCCCGCCAACGACTCGTTCACCCTGGCGGACGTACCAGCGTCCGACCCCTGGAGCACGGCGCCCGCCGACATGGGAACCGGCCTGCTCGACTCCGGCCACACAGTGCTCGGTGACTTTCTCTACCTCGCTGGTGGCAAGACGAGCCCAACCGGTCGAGTGACGACCTTCCTGCGCTACGACATGGTCAACAACACATGGGACACCTTGGAGGACATCCCGGGCACGGCACGGGAGGATCCTGCCCTCGTCGCTCATGACGGCCTCATCTACATCTTCGGCGGTGCGACGACGGCGTTCAACAGCGGCGACGCGGCCACGGCCGCCGTCTACGACCCGGACACTGACAACTGGGACGACCTGGGCGTCACCGATCTTTCCGCTGGCCGGACCGCCGCCGCGGCGGTGTCGTGGAAAGGGCAGATCTGGATCATCGGCGGTTTCGATTCAAGTGGGGACACGCTCGCCACGGTGCTCATCTACAACCCGGCCGACGAGCAAGTCCCCTGATCGCCATCTCACAAGCTGTGGACTCCGGGACAAGGCGGTGCGCTGCCCGAGACCCGCTGTGATGACGACCATAGGTAGCACCGGTCGTTGGTCTGAGTAGTCGTGGTCTTCGGACGGGACCTCTCCACCTGAAGCCGCGGGACGCTGCCCGAGCCTATGGGATTGCCAATAGGTCATTGAGACCGGCCGAGCCGGAAACTTCAAGTGATCGGAAGCCAAGCGGGTCTGCCCTCTGCTCGTCATGATGGGCCAATAGTCATGCTAGAACTTGCTCAACCAGACGATCGACGATCAGGTCCACCGAAGGCTCCGCATCGACCGATACCAGGCGGTCCACTGGAAGCATCCTCCAGGCTTTGAGCTCTCGCCGGATCTCGTCGAGAGTCAGCTCCGGCTTGCGCCTTCTCACCGTCTCGGGGGAAGCCACCAGGTTGACCACGACATCTGGCTCGGGAAGAGCCCTGATGGCAAACCTCGCCAACCAGTATGGCCCGGAAAACTTCAGGCTCGTCGGCTGGACGAGATATCCGTAGGCCCACCGATCGCCAACCACGTTGTCGCCAGATCGCAGGGTTGGACCGACGCTGGCGAGGTAGCCGGACCAGAACAGGATGAAATTCCTCAGTAGACGAAACGGTCCGAGCGGGAATGGACCCGTGTGTGTCTTCTTGGGTGGGCCGTCGGTCGGAGGTGAGTCCCGGAGATCACCCGCCCGACTTGGTGGTCGAAAGTGGAAGTAGCGGCCACCACAGCGTCGAAGCAGCTCTCTGGCCACCTCTGTCTTGCCAACACCGTCCGGCCCGACGAGCACAAGGAAGCGGCCTCTCAGTCCTCCTCCACAATCACCCACATCGACCCTCGCGCTCGGAATGAGCGAGAGATAAGACGAGAGGCAAGACCGATATCTTCACGTCAGGGACGATAACCGAGTATCGAGCGAGTCCTGTTGGAACTAACTCTTGCGATTGAGCACAGCGTGGGGGGCAAAAGCAGACGATGAGAATTCGAGGGCGACGACCTCCAGGTTGGCGGTGGCGGCGAGCTGCCTGACCTCCTCCTCGTTCACCGGATGGTGGAATCCCATCGAGATGGAGAACCGGTCGGCGACATGTCTGCCATGACGATTCAGCAACCACTTCCGAAGCCGGCTCGCCTGGAGAGGACCCTCCGGACGGGTAGCGATGAAGCTGACGAGGATCGGCCCGCTCGTCAACGCCGCCATCGATTCGAGTGCTCTGACGCGATCTCGGTCCGTGAAGAGATGCGAGATGCTTCCCCAGCCGATCACCGCCCCGTCGAACCCAGGAGTAAGGGTCTGGTTACCTGACCCGCCAACAGGTTCCAAACGGGGCAACTGGCGATATCCACCCCGATAGCTAGTAACCGGCGCCCCAGCCGTGGCAGCGCGTTTCGCCATCGCTTCTGCCAGCCGCGCGACAGGTTCGAATGCGACAACCGCGTAGCCGAGCTCGGCAAGCGCCAACGGCTCCCGACCGGCGCCGGCGCCACCCACCAGGATCCGGGCGGGAGGGCGTGGGAAGTGCCGCTCGATCGCCGCCTCCTCCCATGGGTACAGAGAGGAGATAAACGCGTCGGAGTTCGGGTCATAGCGCTCGGCAGCAGCGTATGTGGCAGTGTTGAATCCGTCCAGCGTTCTCTCCGAGGCGAAGGCCAGCACCGCGAACGACCGGAGTGCGTTGAGACGCGCATATACCCGTTCGATCACACGACTGCGGTTGATGACCCTGAGACCCAGAGTGTCTGGCATCGAACAAGCTTGCCACACGACGCCTCCGGGCGAGCATCGACAGATTCAACCAAATCATGTCCGGACTATCACACTCCTAGGCCACCATTCGATAAATCTCCCGGAGGTCTTCGATCGCCTTCTCCGGCGTGTAGCGTTGTTCGAACTCTTCTCGGGCCGCAGCACCGACACTGTTGACCAGGGCATCCTCGTTCAACCGTTGGAGAGCATCCACCAGAGTCGTCATCTGCCCGTCTCCCAGTGAGACCCCTCCACGGCCTGCGGTCTCGCGCAGCGCTCCCCTCTCGGTGCACCAGACGGGCAGACCAGCTGCCAGAGCTTCTAGGATGACTGTCGGCTGACCCTCGTAAGAGAGAGAGGGTACGACCAGCGCTCTCGCTCGAAGCATCTCCTTCCTCACCTCGTCCGGGGGCAGTCGCCCCAACAGACGCACGGAGGTGCCGGATTTCGCCCGCGTCTCGTCCTCTTGTGGTCCAGAGCCGACGATGACCAGCTCCGTGTCCCGCAACCTCGCAGCTTCCCAGGCCTCAACGAGGGGAACGACCCCTTTCTCTGGAGACAGCCTGCCGACGTACAAGATCCTTTCCGAGGCGGAAGGGGGATTCGATCGCGGACCGGGATCGATGGCAAAGTTGGGTTTGACGACCGTGCGCTCCGGGGGAAGACCGCCCTGTAGAAGACGGGTCCGGGCAAAGTCGGTCAGGGCTATGGCCACGGACAGATGTTCAGACCATGTGCTGCGACGGCGGTGTGTCTCGATCGTCACCGCGACCATCGCGGAGGAGAAGAAGGAGCCGCGATAACAACGGTGAATCACACCCGGCAACGGCGACCCTCCGACGCAGTCTTCACATGGTCGACCATCACGGAAGAGCATCGCGTTGGCGCAGACGAGCCGGTAGTTGTGGAACGTCATCACAACCGGAAATCCGTGACGATGCAGATCCCTGATGACAGCCGGTGACAGCGCAAACCACGTATTGTGAATGTGAACGACATCGGCCTCGAAATCCCGCGCCTCGTCAACAACCTCATTTGAAGCCGGCGTGTTCGACGGAGAACGCGCCAGAGCGGCTGCAGTAGCCAAGGTGGAGGAAGGGTTGAAGAAGTCGAGCTTCTCTACCTCGAACCCCGATCGCTCCAAGAGCGACCTCTCCAGCTCCACGACCGTATCCTCACCCCCGCGCTGTCTGTAGCGCGTATGGACATGAAGGACTCTCACGAAGTTGTCAGATTCGAATCTTCTGCCACCAGGATTGCTCCGGCTCTTCGCCGACGAAGTCACCTGCCTCTCCGAGGATGTCCATCATCGATCCGTCAACGGCGGTCATCTCCTTGCGAAGCGGCGCACGGTTGTAGAGGTATCCCAGAACCGGCGTCCCGATGAGCTGAAGCCTCTTAGCCATCTCCTCCATCTCCCGAATCGGGCTGTCGTGGGAGACCACTACCACCAAGGCGTCGACATACCTCGCAACTGTGGAGGCATAGGCGACCTGGAGTAGAGGTGGGGCATCGACAAACACGATGTCGTACTTGCTCGCCGCAGATTCGAACACAACGCGTGCCTCATTGGAAGAGAGGAGATTGGCGGCGACGATCGATCGGCCGCCGCGACTGAGAAGATCGAGCGATACATCGTCGTCGAGATGGACCGTGCTCGTAGCCGACTTCAGGAGGGCACCCGATTCGATCACGTCGATCAGGCCGATATCGGGCAGCTTGTCCAGCCCGAGCAGCAGACGCGTGGCATCCTGATTTCCGAAGTCGCAATCGACGACAAGCACCGAACGGCCCCGTCTCGCGTTGGCCATGGTGGTATTGATGAGAGTGGTTGACTTGCCCTGACCGAGGGTTGCCCCAACCATCATCACACTTTTCGCGCCGCGCATCGAGTCCTGAATCGAAGCCGCTGCAAATCGGAATCCTTCGGCCGCAGCCGAGCGGGGCGCGTCACGCGTGGGGAGCCGCGTATTGAGACCCTCATCAGAGAAGAGCGGGATCTCGGCTAGGAGAGGTGCGCCCAGAATCGCCTCGGGCTCGAGACGGTCACCGAATGTGCGATGCCGTAAATCGAGGAGATACGATAATCCGGCACCTGCCAGCACCCCGAGAACGATCATCACGGCCATGGTTCGCCTTGTGTTCGATTCGACGAACTCGGTCGCTTGCTCTGCTGTATCCATGAGAGCCACCGCACCCGGTGCCAACTCGGCATCGATCGCGATCTGGTCACGACTCCGCAGCAGCTCAGTCCTTCGATTGATCAGTTGGTCCTGTTCCTCGAGCAAGGCGAGCATCTCAGGATCGGTCCCCACCGCGGCTTGTGCCTGACGGTAGGCGTCGAGGCGCGCCAGGTAGTCTGAGATCTCTTGTCGGATTGCCGAGGCATTCTCGTCGTTGGCGTCAATGAGCTCCGCCTGCAACTCAGCGATTCGTGCTAGTGATTCGTCGGCTTGGGTCTTGAGGACACTCAAGTCGACGTTTGCGGCACGGAGGTCCTGAATCTCGGCGGAAACTTGGGCAAACCTCTCCTCTAGAGATTCGAGCTGAGCGTCGATTCGTTCCAGTGCCGCATCGCTGCTCCGAGTCGCCTCGGCGCTGATCACATCCTGGTAGGCAGCGGCGAGAGCATTCACCTTGGTAATTGCACGGTCGGAGTCTTCGTCTGCGGCGGAGAGGAATACCAGAGAGCTATCCGGCGAGCTGCCGATGGACGACGATGCAATTATCTCGTCAGCAGTAACCGGGGGGTCGATAGACGTCTCCGCCAGGGAGGCGGCCGCGGACTCGGCCACGATTGGAGATCTGATTATCTCGGCCTGCTCTGCAATGAATCGCTCGCTGGGCGCTCCGCCTTCCAGTGATCCCGGATCCCGGAGGACGATGAGTGCCTCGGCGCTGAAAACGCTGCTCGTCCCTCCGATTGCACTAAACGCCAGCCCTATGAGAACAAACAGCACAACCACTGACGAAAAAAGCACCCGGTGCTTCCATGCCGCGCCCAGCAGCGATGGCTCTGAACTATCCACCGGAGCTCCGCATCACGACGAAAGATTAGCGGTACACCTTGCCTTAGCCAGTCCGACACGCGAAACCGGGACCACCACCCATCGAACTGGACGACGACTCAGGGTGATGATTGTCGAGGGCAGCGGAGAAATGGGGTTCAACCCGAGAGGGCAGGAACTGCAGAAGCAAGGGCCCGAAACGCCAGATCGAGCCACCGACCATCCCAAGCCTCTCGTCTATGCAGATCGGGCGGTGCTCAGTCGTAAAGGCGATGGGATCTTCTCCGCCATAAACAATTGCGTCCGGGCTGGCGAAGCGGCAAAGGAGACTTGATAATCTCACTCGATGCTAAGACGGTCGTTCGGCGGTCACGGACTCCAAGTGTCAGCCGTAGGGCTCGGTACCAGTCGGCTGAACCCTCTCTCAGGCCCAAAACGATTCGAGGAAGCGCTGGCTGTGATTCGGGAGTGCGTGGCGAGAGGCATCACCTTTTTCGACACGGCCGATAGCTACGGCGGTGGTTGGTCGGAGCGATGGCTCGGTAAGGCGCTGCAAAACGATCGGACCGATGTCATGATCTCGACCAAGTTCGGTCTCCCGCGCACGTTTCTCGCCAAGTCTTGGACGCGAGTTTCACAAAAGAGCACGATTTCGAACGGCAGTGACCCTTTCAAGCGCTTCCGTTCTCCTTATGCAAGGTCATCGGTTGAAGGGAGTCTCAGGCGGCTCCGGACCGAGTATCTCGATGTCGTGCTTTTGCACAGTCCGTCACGCGAGGTCATGGAGGACTCGGAATGGATGGAAACACTCTCGGACTTGAAATCTAAAGGGAAGATCCGTCTTTACGGAGTGTCGGTCGACAACACGGACCAAGCGATTGCCGCCATCAGGGCTGGCGTGGACGTCATTCAGACGGAAGTCAACATCTGCTCTGGGGATGAGGTGGCCCCAGCACTCGATCTAGCCGCCTCCATGGGAGTGGCCGTCATCGGTCGACAGGTATTCGGCTCTGGATCCCTTCTGAGAGAACTCAGCGATCGGCTCCCCCAGGTGTCCACGACCGCGATCTCTGCGACTCTTTTGTCTGAAGTGCTCTCACGCAAACAGGTCAGTTTGGCTTTGATAGGCATGCGCTCGGTGGAACACGTCAGAGTGAATCTGGCTGACAGGAGTGTTCGACCTGAAATAATTCGTTGTGTTGCCTCTGCTGCGGTAGAGGCGTGTCTCTAGCTGAAATCGGCACCTTTAATGATAATCGAGCACGATCAGATCGCCGACGCTTCCAAATTCGCGGCCGAAGTCTGCATCGTTGGATCTGGTGCGGCTGGCATAACCCTGGCAGTAGAGCTGGGGCGTGCAGGTGTTGACGTTTTGCTCATTGCCGGTGGCGGACGGAGCTATTCCGAAAGGAATCAAGAATTCTATCGAGGGACCGACGAGACAGGAATTCCACTTGAGCGATCCCGAATTCGGCGTTTTGGTGGCACCACCGCGGTATGGGGTGGTCGTTGCATCCCATTCGACCCCATCGACTTCGATAAACGAGACTTTGTCCCGCACAGTGGCTGGCCGATCGGATGGGAAGATCTACAACCGTACTACCGCCGTAGCCAGGACCACCTGGACATCGGAAGTAAGTTCTCATTCGAAGTCAGCGAGTTACTTCCCGATGAGCCGCCGGAAATGATAGAAGGGTTCAGAGACGAAGTTCTCGAAACCCACCGTGTCGAGAAATGGAGCCTCCCCACCGACCTCGGCAAGAAGTATGAGGACGAGCTGTCCGCGCTCGGAAACGTTCGGGTTCTGATGGACTCACACCTTGTTGGAACCGTGATGAACGAAGACGCCAACGAGGTATCTCGGCTCGTGTGCCGCACCGACGGCCACCGCAACTTCAGCTGCGTAGCGAGTCGGTACGTATTCGCCATGGGCGGTCTGGAGACCACCCGGCATCTACTGCAGCCCACGAAGGCGCAGCCCAGCGGAATCGGTAATCAATCAGATCTGCTGGGCCGGTTTTTCATGACTCACATCTCCGGAGCTATTGCTGAGATATCTTTCGACCAATCGCTCCATGTCGTCAACAAGTATGAGACCGATGTTGATGGAATCTACTGTCGCCGACGCCTACAGCTTTCGGCCTCGGCTCAAAAGGAGTTCGAACTGCTGAACTTCGCCGCCTTCCTGCACGATCCACCGCTGCACGACGCCAGGCACCGAGATCCCGTGCTGTCGCTCTTGTTTTTGGCCAAAGGCTTCCGCGGGGTGGCGCTTAGAATTCCTGCTGAGTACAGCGTCGAATTGGCCTATGGGCGTTTCGGTCTTCAGGACTATCTGCCTCACCTGAGAAACCTAATCCTCGGAATACCAAGGTTAATAATGGCAGCTCCCAGACTCATCTATAAGAGGCTGATTCGTCGCCGGAAGTTACCTTCGGTCATCGTCAAGAAGGCAAGTAATCGATTTACTCTCTACTACCACGTTGAACACGCGCCACATCCAAACAGTCGCCTCATGCTATCGGACGACTGCGACGCAGATGGGCTCAGACGGCTCCACGTCTCGATGCACTATTCGGATCTGGATGTCGACAGTATCTTGAAGGCTCACGAGTTGATAAAGCAACGCGTGCAGCAGGCGGGAATAGGGACCCTGGAATATCTCACGGACAATCCCCGCCACCATGTAGAGAGGCAGATCGGCTTTGGAGGACACCAGCTCGGCACCACACGAATGGCGACCACCCCCGAAAAGGGCGTAGTTGACATCAATGGCCGCGTTTTCGGGATTCACAATCTTTACGTGTGTGGTCCGTCTGTTTTCGTAACGGGTAGTCACGCCAACCCTGTCTTCACGATTGTCGCCATGGCGATCCGGCTCGCCGATCACCTGCAAACCGAGTTCGAGATCCTTTGAGAAAGAGCTTGGACTTCAGGACAGCCGACCCGAAACGCAGTGGCGACAAGGCTGCTAGCCCGATCAGTCAGAAGTGACGTGATTGGCTTTGGAGTTGGGCACGGGTTGTAGCATTACCCGCACGATTGAGTAACGACGCGACTGCATCCTTAGCGGCGATCCAACCCCTGTTCATCTGCCTCGGTGTTCCAAAGGCGGCTACGACGTGGATCCATCGACAGCTCGAGGCGCATCCGGAGGTGGGAACTACCACCTCGAAGGAGATCAACTTCTGGAGTTCGAACTTCTCAAAGGGTCATGACTGGTACCGGAAGCAATTCCCGAACGATCGTAACTACAGACTCTATGCGGAGGTGTCGGTCGGCTACCTGCGCAAACCCATTATCCAACGTCTGGCCGACGAGGTGCCCGAAGCCCGTTTCATGGTGTCGTTGCGGAACCCGTACGAGCGTTCATGGTCAAGCTACTGGCAATCAGTCCGCACCGGCACCTTCCGGGGCGGTCTGGATGAGGCGATCAAAACGCTGCCGAAGATCATCGACGACAGCCTATATTCACCTGGGCTCACAGCCTTTCTCGATCGCTTCCTGCCCGAACAACTGCATGTCGCTCTGTATGACGATCTGGTTGCTGACCCACGGGCTTTCATCCGCGACATCTACTTTTTCGCCGGTGCAGACCCGGAATTTGCTCCCCCCGATCTGGAACAGGCTGTCAATATTGGGCGCAAATATAGCGCCGCGGACGAGGCAATGGATCAAGTCCAGACACTGGTCAAGAGAATGGGATTGAGGCGGGGTCATCTCGTCGATCTTGGCCTTTGGGCGCCCGTGGAGCGCATCTACTCACGCTTGGCACGAAGAAGACCACTTCCGTCTCTTGGAGATAGGGACTGGGAAATCCTGGATGAATATCTGCGACCCGAAGTGAACCGGCTGGAGTCGCTCTTCGATCGCGATCTCAGTCGATGGAGATTGCGGCCCCAGGAGCGTATTGTGTAGCCACAAGTAAGCGTGGCGAGACACCGTCTGTGTCTCAACGGCCATACCACCGAGGAGGGTCCCCCTAATTACGACGAGGGTCTCCTTCTTCACCGCGCCTACGTTTCAGGCGGCGGCCCGGTCGGTGTTGAGTAGCGGCGACATAGGCATCAACCATCCGCTCCATCGACAGGGCCGCTGCGGTTTCTACAGCGCCTGCCGATAGACGAGCCATCCGCTCCCGATCAGTGAGCAAGGCTCCGATGACTGCGGCATAAGACTCAGCCTCGGGCCTTTCTACCACGACCGCGTTCTCACCGTTTCGAACATACGTGAACTCCGGAGTCTGCATTGTTGCACTGGCATCGGTCGTCACCAGCGGTAGACCATTCGAAAAGCCGAGTACACAGGTCAGACCAACCGAACCCGGCATGATCAGCAGAGAGGCCACTGACAACAGCTCGGCCAACTCACGGTCGTCGTAGGTCTGACCAACGAAGCGGACAGGTGCACCGAGGGCACGGGTCTCGAGATCCTCTCTCTCTTCGCCGTCGCCTATCACCATCAGGACCACCGGTTCATCGAGGCGACTCTCCAGAAGCCGGGCTGCTTCAATGGCGACCTCCACTCGCTTGTTGGCGTGGAGCCGACCCACGAACGCCAGGACGGAAGCATCGCGAGGGATCTCGAGTCGACGGCGGACCGCCGCCGCCCGCGGTCGGACCTCCTCTGCCAATACTCTGAGCTTCTCGGTGTCGAGGGTGTTCCACGTGACATACACCGAGTCGCTGGCGACGCCTGCGGATAACAGCTCGTCCCGGCCCTGGTCCGTGTAGGCCACGAGAGCCGAAGCGGACCTCCGCAGAAATCTCCGCAATGCGTCCCGTACCAGAGCCGATACCCCAGTTCCCTCGGGACGATAGAAGAAGCCCATCAGCACGAGACGCTTACCGGCCCGACGATGGAGAAGCCTGAGCATCCACACCGACAAGTTCGTCACCAACTCATTACAGACGATCACCTCGGCGTCACTACGCAACATGCGCAGGGCACCACCGTGCCACAGCACTTTGGGTGGTTGCCGACGCGGATAGAACCAGTTCTGGACATCCACGACGGGGACCCCCACGTCCGGGCGAGCATCCGGAGCACCATGACCCGGTTTTGGATATCCGGCGTAGAGAACAACGTGTATATCGGAACGCCGGGCCAAACGCTCATAAAAGGCGATGCGGTAGGGGCGTACATCAGCCAAGAGTTGGGCTACCCGGACCGGACGCTGGTCTCGCTCGCCTGCTCGATCGGCAAGAGTGGACTCACCGGGATCCCCAGAATCCATCATGGGCATATAGTCGAGGGAGGCTAGCCCTGGCCCTGAGTATGCTCTAGTACCTCGCGCACGAGACAGGGGTACTCCCCGACCGAGTCGAACGCACCTAGGAGGGTTGGCTTGCGTGGACTGATCTGGGTATCTGTCATCTGCATCGGCTTCTTCGCCGTTTCTAGCCGGTTCAGAAGAAGTGACTCTGTGGTGGATGACTGGTTCGGACGCGAGCAACTGGCGCTGGTGCTCGCCCTCCTTGGGACATTCTCGATCGTCTCGGGAACCGACACGGAGGAAGTCCTGCGAGATCCGGTCACGATCGAGCGCGTCGTCCGAGGAGGACTAGCCGTTCTCGCCTTGCTCGTTGTCGCCCCAGCCCTTATTCATCGGATTCGCTCCTACACCCCGGGGCACCGTGCCATGACAGGTCTCCTCGCTTACGTAGGGGTGGCACTAGCTTCGTCGATTTACTCGGCCGCCCCCCTGGTAACGGCGGCCAAGGTCCTCGAGTTGACGGCAGGTCTGGCTCCAATTCTGGCCATCGCCGTCGGGCCCGACCCCGGCAAGCGGTTGCGGAGCACGGTCACACTCATCATCGGTCTGGCCAGCGCAATGCTCACTGTCGCAGTCGTGGGGTTCGTGGCCCTGCCCTCGATCTTCAGAACCTTTGGGTCCCGTCCGGGATTCGTGATGCAGGACACGTTGGTGAGCCCATACCTTCATAACAACGGGCTCGCTGCACTCGGCGCACTCATCGCCGTGTTCGCCGTGGCCAAAATACTCACAAGCGCCGATCATCGTCGTCTCTGGAGCGGTATGGGGGTGATTGGCGTGCTGAACGTCGTCCTGGCTGCCGGTCGTCAGGGAGTCATCATTCTGCTGATCGGGCTCGCCATTGTGCTGTGGTCGACGCGACGGACCCTGCTCGTGGGTCTCGTCGTGCCGGCCGCAGCCTGGATCGCCTATGAATACGGTGATAGGTTGTTTGAAGTATTCGCACGCAATCGTCCACAGAACCTGAGCACACTCTCTGGACGGGTGGGCTGGTGGGAGGTCGCACTCGAGACATGGAGTGCCCACCCGTGGACTGGCTGGGGATACGGAGCCGGGGGACGATTCGTGGCGCTGGCCTCCATCGGCCGAACCGCCAACAGCGTGCACTCTGGCTATATAGAGACACTGGTGGGAGTGGGAATAGTCGGCGTCGTCGGCCTGATCTACGCACTTGCCGAGGTGTTGATCTGGTCCTTCCGCAACCTCCGCGCTGAGACCGCGCTCGCCACTCTCATCTTTC
>Ga0299907_10001950_pt1 | contig 12330 bp, 8 predicted proteins | sample RVTome_16_FD_198680 | JGI IMG/M metagenome (GOLD analysis project Ga0299907, IMG submission 198680) | Soil microbial communities from uranium-contaminated site in the Upper Colorado River Basin, Wyoming, United States - RVT152D67 (version 2) ...
GAGTGCCTCTACGCATTGGGTGGGCGATGGTTTTCACGTGCGCAACCTGTTCCCGAGCAACGACTTGGGTCAACGCATCAGTCCTTTTCTCTTGCTGGACTATGCGGGCCCAACCGAGTTCGCTCCCACCGACACGCCGCACGGTGTGGGCGAACATCCCCACCGTGGCTTTGAAACGGTGAGTATCGTTTATCAGGGAGCATTAGCGCACCGGGATTCCGCCGGCAATCACGGCACCATCGGTCCCGGGGATGTGCAATGGATGACGGCGGGTTCAGGAGTCGTGCACGAAGAAATGCATGAAGGCGAATTCGCAAAGAAAGGCGGTACGGTGGAGATGGTGCAATTATGGGTCAACCTCCCCAGGGCCTTGAAAATGTCGCCGCCTCGCTATCAAACCCTGCTGAAAGAGCAGATCCCCGTCGTCGATCTACCCGAGGATAGCGGCCATGTCCGGGTGATCGCCGGTGAATTCCGCGGCATCAAGGGACCGGCCCGGACCTTCACGCCGATCCATCTGTATGACCTGCGGCTGAAGGCCGGCCGTCGCACCGAGCTTACGCTCCCTGCCGGCTCCAACACGGGTGTCTTCCTGCTGGATGGCAGGCTTCTCTTGAACGGTTCGGACGCGGTAAAAGAAGCGGAGCTGGCACTGTTGGAGGCGCGTGGAGAGCGGGTTTCGATCGATGCGATAGAGGACGCGACCGTGCTGGTGCTCCATGGTGAGCCGATCCACGAACCCATCGCGAGGCAGGGTCCCTTTGTGATGAATACCCAAGATGAGCTCGTGCAGGCGGTGAACGACTATAGGACAGGCAAAATGGGCCATTTGCACTGAAAGCAAACTCTGGGTCGCCCCACAGGTTGGCGCGGCAGCCGGGCCGCCACAGACTATTTGAGAACGAGGCATGTTGAAAATCACCACTCGGCGTGAAGCCGGAGCTCTGGTCTTCCAGTTGGAGGGCAAGCTCGCCGGGCCCTGGGTGCAGGAGCTGGAGACCTGCTGGCGCTCTGCTCCGGATACGCGACAGAGCCGCGTTGATCTGTCCTCAGTCACCTTCATCGACGCGGACGGGAAGGCGCTCCTCGGTCAAATGCATCGGGAAGGGACCGAGTTGGTGGCGTCGGGATGTCTAAACAAATGCATCGTAGAAGGGATTATCCATTCAGAGGAAAAGAAGACGTGATGATGCCAGGCGGCTCCTCCGAAACCGAATTCACCGGCAAGCGCGCGCTCGTGACCGGCGGCACCAGAGGCATAGGCGAAGCCATAGCTCAACGTCTTAGAGGTTCGGGAGCAACGGTGGTCACCACGGCTCGATCCACCCCCCATGACCTGCTTCAGCCGGACCTGTTCGTGGAAGCCGACCTCAGCACGGCCGAGGGCGCGGACAAGGTCATCAGCCATGTGCGGGATCGCTTCGGCGGCGTGGACATTCTGGTCAACAATGTCGGAGGGTCTTCGGCACCGGGCGGAGGCTTCGCCGCACTGACCGACGAGCATTGGCAGCACGCGTTGAACAGCAACCTGTTGGCCGCGGTTCGTCTCGACCGTGGGCTGCTTCCGTCGATGTTGGAGCAGGGAACCGGCGTGATCATCCACATCTCATCGATCCAGCGGCGCCTGCCGCTGTTTGAGGCCACCCTCGCTTATGCAGCCGCGAAGGCGGCGCTCAGCAACTACAGCAAGGGTCTTTCGAATGAGGTCGGACCGAAGGGCGTCCGGATCGTCAGCGTGGCGCCGGGATTCATAGAGACCGCTGCCGCAGCAGCGCTGATCGACAGACTGGCGGCGAGCTCCGGCACCGACCGGAAAACGGCGCGCGAGCAATTGATAAAGTCACTCGGCGGCATCCCGCTTGGCCGTCCGGGCCGGCCGGCGGAGGTCGCCGAGCTGGTCGCCTTCCTCGCCTCTGATCGCGCAACATCGATCACCGGAAGCGAGTACGTCATCGACGGGGGCACCATCCCCACGATCTGACGGTGCACAACTGACCGAGTGCGTTTTTCCGTTTGCCCTTATACGTTGCTGGGCCTACGTCAGTAATTCTGGACTTGAGACAAGGGTCTGAGACCAGTGTGCCTGCGACATTACGCCGTCGCTGTGAGAGGAGGAATGATGGACTTACAACTATCTGACAAGCTCGCGCTGGTGAGCGGCTCGACTGCGGGCATCGGTCTGGCGATTGGTTCGAGCCTGGCCGGTGAGGGCGCGACGGTGATCATCAACGGTCGATCGGAAGAGCGTGTAAGTGAGGCTATCGAGAAGATCCGGCAGAAGCATCCTCGCGCCAAGCTGGAGGGGCTCGTCGCTGATCTGAGCAAACTGGAACCGGTGAAGCGAGCCACCGGCAGTTTCCCTCACGTGGACGTCTTGATAAATAACCTCGGCATATATGAACCAAAGTCCTTCGAGGATATCTCGGATGAGGACTGGATGGCGATCATTGAAACGAATTTCATGAGCGGCGTGCGCTTAAGCCGTCATTACCTGCCGAAGATGAAAGCGAAGAACTGGGGCAGGATCATTTTCATCTCGAGCGAATCAGCCATCAATATTCCCGTAGAGATGATCCATTAGGGCCTCACGAAGACCATGCAACTTGCGCTGGCGCGCGGTCTGGCGGAAACGACGGCGGGCACCGGCGTGACGGTCAACTCCATCTTGCCGGGGCCGACTCGGTCCGAGGGAGTGGAGGGGTTCCTCAGCCAAATGGCGAAGTCCCGAAACGTCGAACCGTCCGTGATTGAGGAGGAGTTCTTCGAAACCGTCCGTCCCAGCTCGCTGCTCAAGCGATTTGCCACAACCGAGGAGGTCGCCGCGCTGGTCGCCTTCGTAGCCAGCCCGCTGTCCTCTGCGACGAACGGAACGGCGCTCCGTGCGGACGGCGGAGTGACTCGCTCGATCATTTGAACGCGGGATGCGCTTCCGCGCGCTGACCGTGAACTAACATGGCTCATCGGGCTCGAACGATTGCGCTAAGCCTCCTCGGGTATATCGTTGTACTGGCTGCATTATGGGGCTGCCAACAAGAAGCCGCCGCTCCGCCCGCCACTCCCATCTCGGAAGTTGCCGTTATCACCGTGACGAGTCAAACGGTGGTCGACGAACCCGAATTCATCGGGGAAACCGAGTCGTCCCGCCCCGTGGAGATCCGCCCCCAAGTGACGGGTATCATCAAAGAGCGCCTTTTCCAAGAAGGCCGCGACGTCAAGATGGGTGCCCTGCTCTATCAGATCGATCCCGTGCCCTTTCAGGCCGCCGCGATGAGCGCCAAGGCGATGGTGGCTCAGGCCGAGGCGCGCCTGGTGCAGGCCAAGCAAAACCAGGCTCGCGTTAAACCGCTGCTCGCAGAGCAAGCGGTGAGCCAGAAGGATGTGGATGATGCCGTCGCCGAAGAACTGGCGGCGAAGGCGGCGCTGGAAGACACCAAGGCGCAATTGGTGAAGGCCCAGTTCGACCTCGACAATACCCGCATTACCGCGCCCATCGCCGGGCTGATCGAGCGCACCCGGGTCTATGAAGGGCGACTGGTGTCCGCGCAGACCGATCTGCTCACGGTCATCCACCAGGTGGACCCAATGTATGTGACCGTCAGCGTTCCCGAACCCTTCCTGCTCAAACGCCTCAGGGAGCGGACCTTGAAGCGGGTCCAAGGAGCGGGCGTCTATGAATTGCGCGGCGTCATCACCTTCGTGGACGGCACGGTCTACCCCGAAGCAGGGAGGTTGGATCTGCTGGATGTCGGACTGAGCACCGCGACCGGGACCCGCGGCGTGCGGGTGGTCTTCCCCAATCCGGAGCGGGGTGTGGTTCCGGGGGAGCGGGCGTTGCTGCCGGGACAGTTCGTCAAGGTTCGGTTCACGGGATCGGTTCGCACCGGAGTCGTGCTGGTCCCGCAGCGGGCGGTCCAGGTCGGTCCGGAGGGACCCGCGGTCTATGTCGTGGACGAAGGCGACAAAGTGCAACTTCGCCCCGTCCAGGCCACAAGCTGGCTCAATAGCCAGTGGCTCATCGAAGGAGGGCTAGGCGAGGGAGAGCGGGTGGCGGTGACCGGTCTGCAAGCGATCCTGCCGGGATCGGTGGTGAAAACGGTTCCCTATGTTGCCGCTGATGCTGCCCCGCTCGACAAACCGGCGCAAGCCGAGACCGGAGCGGTTCAGTGAGCCCCCGCTTCTTCATCGACCGCCCCATCTTCGCGTCGGTCCTCTCCATCGTGATCGTGGTGGTGGGTCTGGTGTCCATGCAGGTCCTGCCCGTTGCCCAGTACCCCGAGATCACGCCCCCGGTGGTGCAGATCGAGGCCGACTATCCGGGCGCCAGCGCCGAGGTGGTGGCCGATGCGGTGGCACGTCCGATCGAAGTGCAGCTTCCGGGCATCGACAACCTCCTCTACTACGACTCGACCAGCACCAACGACGGGCACATGACCCTGCGGCTCACCTTCGAGATCGGGACTGATATCGACATCGCCGCCGTCCAGACGCAGAACCGCGAGAAGCTGGCCGAGCCGCAGTTGCCCCCCGAGGTCGTCCGCCGCGGCATCACGGTGAGAAAGGTGTCCCCGGATCTCCTGGGGGTGCTGACCCTGGAGTCCAGCGATCCGCGCCACGACGCCTTGTTTCTCGCCAACTACGCGATCCTGCGGGTGCTCGATAACATCAAGCGGCTGCCGGGCGTGGGGGATGCCGTGGTGTTCGGCGCGCAGAGCTATGCCATGCGGTTGATCCTCGACCCGGTTCGGATGGCGCAGCTCGCGCTCACCCCAACCGACATCGCCAACGTCGTCAACGAGCAGAATCGCGATTTTCCCGCAGGTCAGGTCGGTCGCGAGCCCGCGCCGCTCGGAACCGAGCTCACCCTCCCGGTGATCACGCACGGCCGCATGACGGAGGTGAACGAATTCGAGGAGATGATCGTGAGGGCGCTCCCGAACGGGTCCATGATCCGGCTCAAGGACGTGGCGAGGATCGAGCTGGGCGCCCAGTCCTACGACCTCCAAGGGCGGTTCAAGGGGAAGCCGACGACGTTTCTTTTGACCTTTCTCTCTCCGGGAGCGAACGCCCTCGAGACGGTCAGGCGCATCCGCGCCGAAATGGATGCGCTCGCAAAGAGCTTTCCGCCGGGCGTGAGGTACGACGTTCCCTACGACACGACCCGGTTCATCGAGGTTTCGATCCAGGAAGTGGTCCAGACCCTGGGCGAGGCCCTGGTCTTGGTCGTGCTCGTCGTCTATCTCTTTCTACAGAGCTGGCGAGCCACGCTGATCCCCATGGTGGCGGTCCCCGTCTCGCTGATCGGCGCCTTTGCCGGCATGTATGTCCTCGGGTTCTCGATCAATACCTTGACCCTATTCGGTATGGTGTTGTGCATCGGGCTGGTCGTGGATGATGCGATCGTGGTGGTCGAAAACGTCGAGCGCCACATTGAAGGCGGGCTCGCGCCCAAGGAAGCCGCCAAGAAGGCCATAGAGGAGGTCGCGGGACCCGTGATCGCGATCGTCCTGGTGCTCGTGTCCGTGTTCATCCCCACCGCCGTCCTGGGTGGGATCACGGGCCAGCTCTACCGGCAGTTCGCCGTCACCATCGCGATCTCCGTCACGATCTCAGGATTCGTGGCGCTCACCTTGAGCCCGGCCCTATGCGCCCTGGTGCTCAAGCCCAACCACCAAAAAAAGGGAGTTTTCTTTCAATGGTTCAACCGCTTCTTCGAGTGGACGCGGCATCGCTACACCGCGACGGTCGGAATGAACATCCGGCGGGCGGGCCTCGCGCTCGGGATCTACGCCATCGTGATCGGCCTCGCCATCGGGATGTTCGGGGCGCTCCCTTCGGCCTTCCTGCCCGAGGAGGACCAGGGCTACTTCATCACCGTGGTCCAGCTCCCGGAGGGTGCGTCAAAACAGCGGACAACGGAGGTGGTGAGCAAGCTCGAACGTTATTATCTCGCCGTTCCGGAGATCCATAGCACCAACGTTCTGGTCGGCCAAAATTTCGTGTTTAGCACCCGCGGCTCCAATACGGCGACGATGTTCACTCCCTTGCGTCTCTGGGATGAACGCACGAACCCGGACCAACACGTCAAGGCGCTCATCGGGAATGCATTCGGGGAATTTGCGAAGATCCCCGAGGCGCAGGTCCTGGCCTTCAATGCGCCCTCGATCCGCGGGCTGGGGGCAACCGGTGGGTTCTCGGTGCAGATCCAGGATCCCGCCGGGGGGGACTTCAAGCGATTCGCCGCCGTCGCCCAGGAGTTCATCGCGAAGGCCAAACAGGATCCGGCGGTCGGGGCCATCGGCACCAGCTTTCGCGTGAGCTCCCCGCGTCTCTCTCTCCACGTGAACCGGGAACGGGCCAAGGCGCTCGGCGTGCCCATTTCCGAGGTCTTCGACACCCTGCAGGCCTATTTCGGCAACCTCTACATCAACGACTTCGTGAAATTCGGCCGGGTCTATCGCGTGCAGACGGAGGCCGAGTCGCAGTACCGTTCGCGCCCGGAGGACATCGCCAAGATCTATGTCCGCGCCCAGAACGAACAGGGGTCCTCCATGATCCCGCTCGATGCGGTGGTGTCGACGGAATTCACGAGCGGGCCCGATCCGGTGACCCACTTCAACGGCTACAACGCCGGCTTGCTGTTGGGCGGAGCGGCGCCCGGCTTTAGCTCGGGTCAGGCGCTCGATGCCTTGGAGCGCGCGGCCGAGGAGGTGCTCGTCCCTAAGGGCTATGCGCTCGACTGGAGCGGGATCTCCTACCAGGAGCGCCAGGTGGGAGCGCAATCCGTCGTGGCATTCGCCTTCGGCCTGCTCATGGTGTTCCTGGTGCTGGCCGCTCAGTACGAGAGTTGGTCAATTCCCTTGGTCGTGAATCTGGCGGTTCCCTTCGGCATCTTCGGGGCGTTGGCGGCTGTATGGATCCGCGGCATTACCAACGACATTTTTTTCCAAATCGGCTTGGTCACCTTGATCGGCCTCTCGGCCAAGAACGCCATCCTGATCGTGGAGTTCGTGAACAAGCGCTATCAAGCCGGACTTCCGGTCGTAGACGCGGCGCTCGAGGGCGCCACGCTCCGCTTCCGTCCGATCATCATGACTTCGATGGCCTTTATTATGGGGGTTACGCCGCTGGTCTTGGCCACGGGCGCCGGGGCCGCCGGTCGCCATTCCATCGGCACCGGCGTATTCGGCGGCATGCTCGCAGAGACCTTTCTGGCCATCTTTTTCACCCCGGTCTTTTTCGTGCTGAACCGAAAGCTTGCCGATCTCCTCTCCCGGCAACGCACCGAGAAGAAGGGCCCCGTGCCGGCCCAGCCTTCCACTGGCGGAGGACCTTGAGGTGCGCTGCCTCGTGGTGGCGGGGGTCGCGCTCATGCTGAGCGCCTGTGCGCTAGGTCCGGACTACGTCCGTCCGGACATCACCACGCCCGGCGCCTACCGTATGGCAAGCGCCGAGGGGGAGTCCATCGCCAATCTGCCGTGGTGGGAGATCCTGCGCGACGACGAACTGGAAAAGCTCGTTCGCATCGCGCTACGGGAGAACAGAGACCTACAGCAAGCAGTCGCGAGCGTCGAAGAATTTCAAGCGCGGTTGTCGATTGCGCGGACGGATTTCGCTCCCCAACTGAGCGCAACGTCCAATGCCCCCGCCTTCGCCCGTATGAACGCAACCAGCATCCCCGGTTTTCCCACGCCATCGAGCTATTACGTCCAGGGCGATCTGTCCTGGGAGATCGACGTTTGGGGGCGGGTGCGTCGCGTAAACGAGGCGGCGCGTGCGGAGCTCCTCGAGCGGGAGGAGAATCGGCGGGCGGTGGTTCTGGCGCTCGTGAGCGGCGTGGCCCAGGCCTATTTCGATCTCCGCCAGCTCGATATGCAACTGGACATCGTGCGGCACACCCTGCAATCGTGGGAAGAATCCGTGAGGATCGCTCGGGCTCGGTTGCGGCAGGGCCTGATCCCCAAGCTCGACGCCGACCAGTTTGAAGCGGAACGGGCGAATGCCGCTGCCCGCATGGCGGAGCTCGAGCGGCAGATGGTGCAGAAGGAGGACGAGCTGAGCGTCTTGCTCGGGAGGAATCCGGCCCGGATCCCCCGAGGGCGAGCGCTCACCGAGCAGATGCTGCCGCCTGCAGTGCCGGCCGGATTGCCTTCCGAGCTACTAGAGCGCCGCCCGGACATCCTGCAAGCGGAGCAGCAGCTAACCGCGGCCACCGCCCGGATCGGGGTCGCGCACGCCGAGCGATTTCCAAAAATCACGCTAACGGGACTCCTCGGAGTAGCGAGTCCGCAGCTTTCCGCCCTCGGGAGTGGTGCCTTTGGAAGCGCCGGCCTCGCCTTGGCCGCGCCTCTCTTCAATGCCCAAGCGCTGGGCTTCCAACAGCAGGCGGCCGAAGCGCAAGCGAGACAGGCCCTGGCCCAGTACGAGCAGACCGTCCTGGTGGCCTTCCGGGAGGTCGAGGATGCCCTCGTCGCAGTGCGCACTGCCCGCGAGCAGACCGAAGCGCAGGAAGCTCAGGTTAGGTCGCTGCGATCGGCCTTGCATCTCGCCGAGATACGGTATAAGGGCGGACTCTCCAACTATTTGGATGTGCTCACGGCCAAACGCAACCTCTTCGACGTGGAGCTCTCGCTCGCCGCCACCCGGCGCCTGCGTTTGGTATCCATGATCCAGCTATACAAGGCGCTGGGCGGTGGATGGTCGCCCGGCGACGCCGTCCAACGCAGTGGCGACCCGCGCCTCATCGCCGCGCCCGCCGGATCAAGGTTTTTATCGAGCCGGTCAATCGCATGAGCCACTCCACGGCTACTCGCCGTAGATCGCAGTCCTCGTGGGCGCCGGACGAGGCGCTGCCAGATACTGATGGATCTGTGCCAGCGTTTCGCTGTCTTCGAACTCTCGTCGCGAGAGGGGGCGCGGCCTGCGGTCGCGGGTGTCCGACAGTCCGCCATCATGAAAACCGCGCCTGCAGTTTGTTTCGAATCTTAAAGGCTTCGCGACGAGAAGCGAGATAGACCCCGAATGAGTGAAGTTGAGGCCGCTTCATAGTCAGGGGGGTCGCAGAAGATGAAGGGACCCACATGAACGCAACCTTAAGAAACATCAGGACACGTCGTCCAGCCAAAGCAGCGCTCTTTACGTTGTTAGCCCTGGCAGTGATTGGGATTTTGGTTTGGTTCAGTTGGGAGCGCATCGCAGCAATGGTTGCTCCAAAGAAGCAAGCTGCACAATCGCGGAGTGATGCTGCCGTAAAAGCTGATGAACTTTTCTGGCAGACATTCCACAACGGCGAATACGAAAAGATTCCCAACGCGCTTGAAGTCTTGACTGCTGCTTACGTGCAGACGCCCAACGATGCAGTGACTGCGGCCCACATCGCCTGGCTGCACAACTGGCGAATCACCGAACGCAATCGCCTGGGTTCAGTTCCAGCCACCATCACCGACGACATGATGCTTTCGCGGAGATATTTCCAGGAAGCGGTCAAGCTTGATCCATCCGATGCACGGTATTTGGGTTTTCTCGCGGGCAACACGCTCGCCGAAGGCAATCTGCACAAAGACGAAAAGCTTACTCGCGAAGGCTATTTCATGTTGCTCGATTCGATCAAGGCATGGCCGGAATTCAACCTATTTACAGGCGGCTACATTATGAGCCGGCTGCCGGCCGACTCACCCAGGTTTCGCGAAGGACTGGAGTGGCAATGGCGTACGCTCGACGAATGCATCGAGGGAAAGATCGATCGCGCAAATCCGGACTACTCCAAATACATGGCGAAGGAAACCAGGGAAGGAAAAAAGCGTCCCTGTTGGAACTCCTGGATCGCTCCGCATAACTTCGAGGGCTTCTTTCTCAACATGGGGGACATGCTCGTCAAATCGGGCGACTGGCAAACCGCGCAAAAGATTTATGCAAACGCGAAGCTCTCGAAGGAGTACGCGAGTTGGAAGTACCAGGTCACCCTTGACGATCGCATCAACCAGGCGCAAGCGAACGTTGCGTTGTTCAGCGCCGCAAACGAAACACCGAAGGCAAGAATAATGATCAACTCGGAGTTTTCTTGCACCGGGTGTCATCAGAACTGAAATCAAATGGAGGTTGGTGCCGGTTATCGATTGAAAAGGAGAGAGCAATGAGTACCTCCCTTAGCCGATAATCCCCCTTGGCCCTCGCTCGCCCGAGACTCCAAAGCGCTCCGAAACATAGCGCCTCGGGCCGATGAAGGGCCCGATAATGCCCCGCTCCCAGGCCGAGGACCGGTATGCTTGACAGGTCACGAGCCCAGCAGTACTCTACCTCTTGCCAAAAAACGGGTCTATACTATACGCCCGAACGGGCAGGTTCACGCTGATGGTCTTATGGGTTAGCCTAATGCGTGAGACGCCGAACCGCCGAAAAACTCGGCGCCTTCGTGTGCGCCAATTACATCGTGTACCGGCGAAAGTTGCGGCATTGAACATCAAAGGTAGATGCTTACAGAAACAAACGGAGGTAAGGAATGCGGGCAATATTAGTTTTTTTCCTTCTGACATGTTTTGTTTCTACCGCAATCGGACAACACCAGCATGGAAATAAAACGACGAAAGTCGTTGAGCTTCACCCCGGATTGGGCAACTACCATCATCCGATCACGACCAAAAGTGCTGAAGCACAAATTTACTTCGATCAGGGGCTGACACTTCTTTACGGCTTCAATCATGACGAAGCCGCCCGTTATTTTCAGCGCGCCGCTGAGCTCGATTCTGAAGCGGCAATGCCATATTGGGGCATAGCGCTTTCTACCGGACCGAACTACAACGATAGCGCGGTAGACCCTAACCGCGCCAAAACCACCTACGGCGCGGTGCGGAATTCGCTTGAGCGCGCGACGAGAGCCAGCGCCCGTGAGCAAGACTACATCCGCACCTTGGCGAAGCGCTATCCTTCGACAAACCCAAAGTCAAACTGGAAGAAGTTCCACCTCGAGTACAGCAACGCGATGCGCGCGGTCGTGGAAAAATACCCGGACGACCTCGATGCCGCCACCCTGTTTGCGGAGAGCCTGATGATGCTCCGGCCCTGGCAGCTTTGGGCAGCCGACGGAAAGCCGGCTCCAGGCACGCTTGAGCTCGTCGCGGTGCTTGAGTCCGTCCTGAAGCGCGATCCTAATCACCCGGGTGCGAACCACTTCTACATTCATGCCGTCGAAGCTTCGCCAAACCTCGAACGCGCGATCCCCAGCGCGGAGCGTTTGATGACGCTCGTTCCCGGCGCCGGGCACCTGGTTCACATGCCCGGCCATATTTTTCTTCAGACTGGCGACTACGAGCTAGCGGCAAAGACCAACGTGAATGCCTCACAGGCGGATAAGGCATTTGTCGAACGCACCGGGGCGACAGGCGTTTATCCTCTGATGTACTGGACGCACAACATCCACTTCATCTCTTACGCGCGGGCGCAGCAGGGCCGCTACGATGAGGCGCGCCAAGCAGCCCAGGAGATGGCTCGAAACGTCGGCGCTGCGGACTTACAAATGCAGATGCTCGAAGGGTTTCACCTCTATCCCCTGATGGTCGATCTGCGCTTCCATCGCTGGGACGATATTCTCAAGGCAGCCGATCCGGGTCCCGAGCGGAAGCTCCACCGAGCCTTCCGGCATTACGCGCGTGCGATGGCTCTGGCCGGACAGGGCAAGCTCGCCGAAGCGGCGGCGGAGCGAAAGCAGTTTGGATCTCTGCGCAAAGCGGTGCCGCCACAATCGCAATTTATAATCAACAATAAATCGTCGGATATTCTTGCCCTGGCCGCGGCCATTCTCGATGCGCAGTTTGCCTGGGCGCGCGGCGAAAAAGAAAAATCTCTTGAAGAGTGGCGCAGGGCGGTCAAACTCGAGTCCAAAATTCAGTACGACGAGCCGCCGGCATGGTTCTACCCGGTGCGGCAATCGTTGGCCGCCGCGCTACTGCGCAGCGGCAGGCCTAAAGAGGCAGAGTCGGTCTTCCGGACAGCCATCGAGAAACAGCCGCGCGACGGGCGGCTCCTGTTTGGCCTATGGCAAAGCTTGACGGCGCAAAAACGCGACAGCGAGGCTATGCTTGTCGAACAGCAGTTTGTCGCTGCATGGAAAGACGCCACGGTGAAGCTGCACATCGAAGATCTGTAAAATAGATTGCCACTAACTGCGACAGGTCAAATTCCACCGAACGAGCGGTGGAGACGCGTCGCCGTTTAGGTCGGCGTGCTCGTCGCCGTATTTCTGCTCGACTTAATTTTGATGGCTCGCGGCCCGTGAGCGCGCCAAGGAGCGCGACGCAACCCGCCGCGAACTGCGTCTGAGCCGGATGGAGAATAGCT
>Ga0299907_10001951_pt1 | contig 12328 bp, 8 predicted proteins | sample RVTome_16_FD_198680 | JGI IMG/M metagenome (GOLD analysis project Ga0299907, IMG submission 198680) | Soil microbial communities from uranium-contaminated site in the Upper Colorado River Basin, Wyoming, United States - RVT152D67 (version 2) ...
TGACGGCGCCGACACGAGGTGCGGCGTCAGCCGCAAACAGACCTCGTCGCGCTCGGCCTTGTCCTTCAGGCGGTAGGACGTCAGCGCCGCCATGGCCCACGACCTCGTCTTGCCCAGCGCGTTGGGCTCGGCGTGGAGCTTGCGCAATACGGCCGCCGAGAACCCGCCGAGCAGACCGCGGTCCTGGGAACCGAGGGCGCGCTCGCCTTCCACCCCTTCGCGCATGGCACCACCCTACGTGGGAGCCGGACACGCATTAGGCTCTCAGGCGTTCGTGCACAAACGAATCCTTGCACCGCTCCTCGGGCTGACTCTGCTCCTATTGGCGACATCGCCTCCGGCCGAGGCCGCCGTCAGTGCGAGCAACATGCGGGCCGTCGCGCGCTTCGCGTTCCCGCACGGCACCGACAACGCCTTCCACGGCCGCTACGTGTACGCCGGTCAGGCCGACTCGTCCGAAGGAGATCCGCCGTCACAAGGCGACGGCGGCGTTCACGTCATCGACGTCTCCGGACGAAAGCCGCAGCGCGTCGGCTTCGTCGCGTGCAGCGGCTATCAAAACGATGTCGCTGTGGTGAAGGCCGGTCTCATCGCAGTCGGCGCGCACCACTCGAGCTGCGGTGGTGGCGACGGTCACGCGGGTGTGCACCTCGTCGACGTCGGTGATCCACGGCGGCCGCGCTTCCTCGGCATGGTCCACATCGACGGAGGGACGCACACGCTCAGTAAGGTCCCCGGCCATCCACTCATCTATTCCTCGCCCGGCGGTCTCGGCCCCCCGGTCGAGGAGCAGATCATCGACGTGTCCAACCCGAACGACCCGCGCATCGTCGCGTCGTTCGTCCCGAACCAGCTCGGCTGTCACGACATCTCGTTCCAAACCATCAAGGGCAAGCCCTACGGCTTCTGCGCGAGCACCAACGAGACGCTCATCCTGGACGTGACGAACCCGCGGTCCCCCACCGTCGTGTCCCGGGTCGTGGACGGCGCCTCCTTCCACCACTACGCCCTTCCCAGCCCGGACGGAAAGCTGCTCATCGTCAACGACGAGAACTTCCTCGCGCACGAGTGCGTGAGCGGTGGACGCGGTGTCACCGGCGCGTTGTGGATCCACGACATCTCCAACATCTCCAACCCGACGATCGCCGGGTGGGTCGGGCCGCGCCGCGGGACCGTTCCCGTCAGCGGGATCGTCGACGGTCCGGAGGCGTGGTGCACGTCGCACAACTTCAACTTCATCCCCGGCACGCGGACGCTCGTGGGGGCCTGGTACACGGGTGGGACAAGCGTCATCGACCTCACCGACCCCAGGGCGCCACGAGAGGTCGCCTACTACCAGCCGGACGACGCCTCCGCGTGGTCGTCGTATTGGTACCGCGGGCGCATCTACGTGACGGACTACAACCGGGGCCTGGACGTGATCGAGCTGAGCAAGCGCCCCTGACGTTTGGAGCGCCTGTCTATACTATGTCTAGACATGGGCCGCAAGGTATTCCGCTCGGGGAACTCTCTGGTCGTGACCCTTCCTCCTGAGGTCCGAGACCTCGGGATCGAGGAGGACTCGGAGGTCGAGGTCGAGATCGAAGAGGGACGGATCGTCATCAGCGTGCCGGAGCGCGCCGGCCTCACACGCGAGTTCCTCGACTGGACGGATGGGTTCATCGAGCGTCACCGCGAGCTGCTCGAACGTCTGGCTTGATCTCGCTCGTCGAGATCCTCGCCATCCACGACCGCGTCGTAGAGAAGACCGGTGGTGCATTAGGCGTGCGAGACGAAGATGGCCTTCTGTCAGCCATCGCCCGTCCGTTTCACACATTCGGCGGGGACGATCTGTATGAGTCTGCCTTCGGCAAAGCAGCGGCGCTCCTGGAGTCGCTCTGCAACAATCATCCGTTCCTCGACGGGAACAAACGCACAGCGCTCGTTGCGGCTGCATACCTCCTTCACAAGCTGGAGATGGAGATCGATGTTCCCGTGGACGAAGGTGAAGCCTTCATGCTTCGCGTAGCGCAAGGACAGTGCGACGTCGCCAGCATCGCGACGCAGCTCGAAGCATGGCGCCGGGAGCGATGACTACGATGTCCGCGGTGGATCCCATCGTCGCTCGGAAGATGCTGCGAACCCTCGAGCCGTATCACGGCTGGATCTACTTCGCCCCCGAGGGCCGCGAGGCCTACGCCGAACTCGGCGTCACCGACGGTCGGATGGGGTACTTCGGCTCCCGGTCGGCGGCCATGGGCGCCGTGAGCGCCGATGTCGTCATCGCGACGTTCTTCAACTTCCATCCGGATCTCATCCGCCGGTGCATCCCGAAGGTGTGGGAGATCACATCGCCGGCCGACCTCGTGGCCGGCCGGCTCCGAGGCGCGGACGCGATGCTCCGCCGCATCATCGGCGACGCCGTCGACTCAGATGAGATGCGAGAGGCGGCCGGGCTCGCCCGCCGGGCCGCCGAAGCCTGCGGGCCCGAAGGACGACCCCTGTTCGCGGGGCACAGCGGCCTGGGATGGCCGACCGATCCCCACCTGGTCCTGTGGCACGCACAAACGTTGCTCCGCGAGTACCGCGGCGACGGTCACATCGTTGCGCTGACGGCCGCCGGCCTCGACGGCTGCGAGGCGCTCGTCACACACGGAGCGGCGGGAGACGTGCCCCCCGAGACGCTCCAGCGCAGCCGGGCGTGGAGCGACGAGGAATGGCGAGCGGCCGTCGACAGACTCAACGCTCGCGGATGGGTCAAGCCCGACGGCTCCTTCACGAACGAAGGCAGGGCGCGACGCGACGAGATCGAGCACCGAACCGACGTGCTCGCCATGGCGCCGTGGGAGGCGATCGGCGAGGCGTCGTGCACGCGCTTGCGTGAGCTCGTGCGGCCGTGGAGCCGCGCGATTGTGGAGAGCGGGGGCGTCGAGTCTGTCTTCGCGAGCGACGCCTAGGCGGAGAACGACCCATTTGCCGTCCCTGCATCTCCGGCGCCGTCGGGCGACCGTAAGCCTTGGATATCTGTATCCGATTACGGGGGCGCCGTAGCGGGAGTGCGTTGGTAGCCCGCCGACAGACTGATGGCGGCGCCGTGCTCGTCGACCGACCCAAGCCAGTTCGGGCTAGTCGTGGTCGACCCTTATTGCTTCTCGTTTGCTGGTCTCTCTTCTGGGGAGCTGCTTGAGCCCCTTCGCAGTACCCTTACGAAGGCCCGTTGTGACCAAAGGCTGACGATGAACCCGATAACGATGGCTAGTTCCGCAATGGCCAAGAGCGTCACACGGGAAATTGAGAAGCCAAACAGCGTCAGATACACCAACGCCCCGGCGTACGCGATGGCGGCGGCTTCGCGCACGTAGAACAAGGCTCGCGCCTGCCTGTCTAGCCTTTTGACTTCGTTCCACGAGAGTGACTTCTTTTGCTCGCCCTTAACTCGAGACTTCGGATTCTGTCTCATGGTGTCACCCCGAATCGACTACAAGTGGGTGCTTCCGGAAGACGCTCCCGGGACATCTGTGTAGTCCCCTTCCAAGCGCTGTCGTGGCCCGATGCATGCGTTGAAGTTCTGCCCGAGATTGATTCCGGCAACGACGACGCCAGCCACGATCGTGGCGCCGCCCGCGATCATTGCCACTTTCGTACCGTACCTTAGAAGGCTGAGTCCCGCCGTAAGGAGCGCCCCCGCCTGGCCGCTGGGCCCACCCCATGGGGCCTGGGTGGCGGTACCCCTAGCAAAGGGCACAAGAGTCTGCACGAGGGCTACGCCAGCGCACTTCCACTCCTCCCAACTCGGCCAAAACCCTCGGCCGTCGAGATCGCTAGTGTTTATTGGGTCGCCGTAGGCGTACATGTAATCGTTCGCACATCCACCCTCGATCGAGTCAACCGCGAGGAATCTCCCGTGGAGGGGGCTGTATGGGCGCGCTCCCATGTGAACGATGCTGCGATCGGTGATCCGCTGCTGTTCACCGTGCCAGCGCCAGCTCGTCCCTGAGACATTCGTGTTCGGCGGCGCCGAATCGATGGCCTCGCCGTACGCGCCCGAGAATCCCGTCCAGACACGGTTTCTAGTCGCGTTCGTCACGGTCACGGCGTCGCCGTGGAGGTTCGCGTGGCTGTAGTTGATGCCGCTGGCCGTGACGACGTAGGACGTGTTGCCCATCAGGGCGACCGTCATGTCGATGAAGCCTCCGGCAACGTTCTTGGTGAACTGCGGATTGTCCGTGTGCCCGGGATACCCGTAACGACCAACGGTCGTCAGAGGAACCAGGGTCACCGTGATGCTCGATGAGTTCGCGGGCAGGTTCGAGGTCGCCGAGAGAGCGCTCGAGGCTCCGGGACGGCTCTGGTAGCGGTCGGCCACGAGGAGCGATGCTCCGGAGTTGACGGCCGCGCGCTGTGTCGCGCCGCTCGGGGCCCCCGGTGCCACGGGCCCAGAGAAACCAACCACATGCACCAGGTGCTGCGCGTCCGCCGTCGTGGTGACCTGAGGCAGCGGGTGTGAGGTGGCCAGGTTGGCCGAGCCCGTCGCCGTCACGGCGATCGGAGAGGCGCTGGTTGGGCTGCGATAGGTGGACAGGGCTGCCGTGGTGTTCGTGGCACTGGCGACGCTGAACGACCAGCTCGTCGGGTCACCGCTTGCAGCCCGCCGCCAAACCACCCAGGTGCGCCCCGCACCGTTGGCTCGGTCGGCCGCCACCGTCCAGCCCGAAGCCGTCAGGTTGCCCGGCGCGGTCAGGGCCGTGGCCGAAACCGACGCGACGATGAGATCGCCGACCTGCGTCCCACCTGGCTTGGCCACGTTCACTGAGCTCAAGGCTGCCGAGTTCGACGTCGTCGCGACGTGGGTGATGCGGGTCATGTCGGTGCGCTCGGCGATGCGGTCCAGGGGGTCCCGGCGGTAGGTCGTCACGTTGGTCAGGCTCTCGGTGCGAACGTGGCGGTCGGCGGAGTCGAAGTCGAAATACTCGCCCCCCAGGCGCGTGGTGTTGCCGTGGTCGTCGTAGGCGATCTCCCCGGCGGGGATGGCCGAGGTCGAGACGAGCTGATCGGCGTGGTTGTAGCACGAGGTTGTCGTGCCTCCCCCTGCGCCCGTGACTGTCAGGTTCGTGCGGTTGGTGTTGGCTCCCGCCGCCGGCGCCGTGCAGCCCGTTGCGGTGCCGTAGCCGTAGGCGTACGTCGTCCCGGGCAGCCGGGCCTCGGTGAGGCGCCCGGCTCCGTCGTAGACGTAGTTGTCCTGGGACGGGGCGGCATCGACCAGTGCGCCGCCGCTGAAGACGTCCTGGTCCTTGACGCGGCCGGCGAGACTGCGCTCGACGACATCGCCCGACCATCCCTGGTTGTCGACCACGCCGACGCCGCTCTCCCTTCCGTTCGTGTCGTAGCTGAACACGGTTCCGGCGCCGTTCCCGTAGGCCACCGAGTGCAGTCGCCCCGTGCTCGACTCGTAGGTCGGGGTGGCCAGCGTGTTGCCCTGAAGAACCGTCGTCGTGGCGCGACCGGTGGCGGGGTCGTAGTTCTGCGTGAGGGTGCCCAGAGGGCCCGTGGTTGAGGTCTGCCGGCCGGCCTGGTCGTAGGTGGTGCTCACGACGTTGCCCCAGATGTCGGTGTAGTCCCTAGTGCGGCCCAGCATGTCGACGTTCATCGACACCGAAGACGTTCCCCACGAGGAGTCGACGACCTTGTTGACGATGGGGTTGCCGCCCGAGGCGTAGATGTAGTTGACGGTTCGAGCCGCGGCCGAGCCGTGCGCGGGCCAGGTCCGCGACAACATCCGGCCGCGCAAATCGTAGGCCGTGCATTCCCATCCGGCCGAATCGACGGTGGCTTCAGTGCCCAGCCGTCGGCCCACCCGCCTACCGAGGACGTCGTAGACGAACTCCTCGACGCGAGCGCGGCCGGGACCCGCTCCGTCGGGATCCGGGCCGGTGATTCGCTGGGACATCCCTCCCTGAGGTGTGCCGGCGCTCACGCCGCACACCGAGGCCACGGGACCCTCCGTGGCACCGTAGAACTCGGTCGTCCAGCCGTTCCCCGCGGGAAGAGTCTTGGCCACTCGGCGCAGGAACGACCCCGGACCGGGCGACTCATAGGCCGTCGTGGTGCGAAGGTTCAGCACGTCAGGGTCGGCGACGGTCGCCGTGACGAGGCCGTGGTGAGGCCCGATGCCCGACGGCGGATCGCTGTACTCGGTGGCCGTGACCTTGCCGTCGGCGTCGGCGACGGACGTGACCAGCCCGTAGTTCGGGCTGAGCGCAGCTCCCGGAACGACGGCGAAGCTCCCCGATGACGGCTTCCACAGCACCTGCAGGCCCGAGGGGCCGGCCGTGTCGACCATGTCCACGCGGATGCGGTGGTAGCCGGCCGACAGGTTCGTGGCGGTCCCCGTGGTCGTCGCCCACCCCGATGCCGGCTCGGCCTGGTCGTGGTCGACGACGAGCTTATTGTCGACCCAGACCTTGGCTCGCGAGCCCTTGGTGTTCACCTGGAACTCGTAGGCCGACGGGGTCGTCACGATCAGGTAGCCGCTGTAGCGGGCTCCCCAGCCTCCGGTTCCCGGAGTCACGGGCGGAGCTGCGCCCCAGTCCTTGTCGAGTGCGCCGCCGGCCCCCAGACCGGTGTCGTGCAGGGCGGGACCGCCGGCGAGATAGGGGTTCGTCCAGTACGCCGCGGCCAGGCCGGCGATGCCCCCGTCGTACACCTTCGTCTCGGTGGGCACCGTGGCCGTGGGCTTGGGCGTGCCGTCTGCCTCAAACGACGAGGCCGGGGCGGGCCCGTGGGTCTTGATCGGACGGCCGGTGTGGTCATAGATGGTCGTCGTGCGCAGCTGGCCGGGATCGGTCTCGCTGATCAGACGATCGGAATCGTCCCACGCGAAGGTCGTGCTGAGGCCTGCGGAGTCCGTGCGCTCGACGATGCGGTTGCGTTCGTCGTAGCGCGCGCGCTTGGCGAAGCCGACGGTGGGCGTGAAACCGGCCACCGAGACCGAGCCCGTGCGTCCGGATGCGTTGTAGCTGTAGGTCCGCACGGGCCGAGGCGTTGTCGGGGTCGGCTTGGGTTGCGTGACCGTGGCCACGCGACCGGTGCTGTCGTAGGTGATCTGCGTTCGGCTGTTGGCGTCGTCGGGCCGCACGCCGGCAGCCACGGCGTCCACGGCCAGGGGATCGCGGACGTCGGTGAGCCGGCCCAGCGAATCGTAGGCGAGGTCGAAGATGACGCTGCCGGGGTTGGTCAGGCGCACGAAGCGCCCCGAGCCATCGTAAGTGAGCGTGGTCGCCGTTCCGTCCCAGAAGGCCACGTGGCAGAGCAGGCCGGCCGCCGCAGCGGGGGCGCCCGAGCACGCGGTATCGCCTCCGTAGGACAGAGTGATCGACCGGTCCGAGACCGGATCAGTGATGGTCCGAAGCCTGGCCGGGGTTCCCGAGTATGCGTACCTGAGAGCGGCCGGATTGCGGTCGTCGGCTGCCGTCACGAGAGACTCGATGGATCCGTCGGCGCGGAACGTGTAGGTCGATCCCGCGCCGTCCCGGAGGACAAACCGCCCGGCGTCGCCCGTAGCCAAAAGGTCGTTCGGAGCCCTGTCGGGCGGAGCGTAAGAGCCGTCGCCCGACGCGACGAACTCGTGTGCCGACCCGTTGGAAGCAAACATGCTCACCGACGTTCCGTGGTCCTCGAGGCCCACCCAGTGGGCCGCGCCGGCCGCCCCGTTGAAGGTCCAGCCATTCGGCAGCACCGACGGGTTGCGCGTCAGCCAGGCGGGTGAAAGTTCATAGATGGGGTTGTTGCCACTGACGTGCCGAAGGAACACGCGAGCGACGCCCGCTCCGCCATTGTTGCGCCATTCGATGCTTATTGGCACGGGCTGGCCGGCTGTGGGCTCGAAAGATGTTCCAAAGACCGGCTCCGTCTCCGGTTCGTGTGATTCCCAGCGATCGAGGCGCAGCGTCCCGTCGACGCTTGCGCGCAGACCATCGCTTGAGATCGCTCCGATCTCCCATGTTCCGGTCGTCGGCACGTTGAGGAATCCCGTCCAACGACCCAACGCCTTCGTGGGATCCTGCGCGGCGACTGCCCTTGCGCCGACGCCCCAGTCGAAGCCGACGGTGGGATCGACACGCTCGCCGACGAGCACGTCGCCCGAATCGATCGACCCGGAGTCGTTGGTGTCGTTGTAGAACTCGGCGCGCAGGCCATGGTTGTTCGCTGACAGCGAGTTGTACGTGAAGCCGAGTGCCGAACCGCCTGAGAGCGTGCCCATGCTTGGCGTTCCGACGCCCAGCGAGAGATTGCCATCGACGAGGTTGACGGTGAGCTTGGAGCCCGGAAGCGAGGGAGACGGAGCACCTTCCGATGGCTTGGAGGCCTTACCCGGGACCGAACCGACTTCATCGACGGGCGACGGGCCGCCGTCACCTAGACCGAGGTCCACCGTGAATCTTCGGCCGTCCTCCAGCAGAGGGAAGGTCGGCGGTATGTGGTTGTCGGGATTGTTGTCACAGTTGGGTAGTACCCACGCCCAATACGTCACGCCTTCCTGCAGAGTTCCGGGTGCCACGGGCCATTCCGGCACACTCCCTGAGCTGAACTGACGGGAGTCCGAGACGACCAGGCCCGATCCCGGCGCAGGAGCGGTAGTGATCTGGAGCTCCATGCGGACGAGCCCGCCGCAGGTGCCCGACGGTATTGCTTGACCCCGCAGGATCGGTGTGGTCGTCGACAAGACCTGATCGTTGGCGAGCGTGACCGACGAGCGCAGCGGCGGCTGCCAGATCCCCATGCTCAGGCGTACGTCGTACCACCGGAACGTGCTGCCCGACTCCGTACCTCGCAACCCGAACCATCTGTTGGTCAGGCCCCCGGTGAGCCAGTCATCCACCTCCTCGTGGGGCCGTCACGAACTGATTGAGCTGAGTGGTCTGCGGATCGGTGACGGCACCGATGAACGGCCGGTCCGTGCCGATCTCGCCGAACGACGTCGGCTTAGCACCCTGGTCGAAGACCTCGATACTCGTGGCGGGATCGGTTTCGCTCCAGCCGTCACGGAAGAAGAAGAGGATGGCCGTGTACGCGCGGTAGCCCTGGTTGATGTAGGGCTCGTACTGGCTGAAGCGCACGGCTCCCCGCGCGAGGGTGCCACCGGCGGCGCCGATGGCGATGGCGCCCATGGACGACTCGTCGCTCGCGATGGTAAGCGCTTCGTTCGGAGTCAGAAGTGAAAAGGACGGGTCCACCACGAGGGGGAACGACTCGGGCGGCTGCGCGCGTAGCCACATCTCATCCAGGACAACGACCAGTCGGGCGTCTGCATCCTCGGCCGGCTCGCGGATTTCGTAGCGCACTCCCGAGTCGGACGTCAGGTCCGATCCGTCGGAGGCGTTCACAACGGGTGGCGGCACCCAGAAGGTCTCGCCCACCACACCCGAGATGCGGAGGCCGCCGGACTCGTGGGGCTCGAAGGTAGCGCCCTTCACATCGAATGCGAACTCAAAACTCGACTCGCTGGAGGAGACGACGATGTCCTCCTTCAGACCAGACCCACGCACTTCGTAGCGCAGATCAACTCCCGGCCAAACTTGCGAATACTCGACGACACTTCGTTCGGGAATCGCGTCGCGTGTCTGAACCTCCCCGGCAGTTCGCGGCTCCGGCTTTGGCTCGGGCGCTCGCACAACTTCGGGCGGCTCCGAACCCGACTCGTCCTCCGATGGGACAAGCGCCGGGCTCATCGACACGAAAGCGTCTGCGGTGTGGAGCTCAACGCCTTCGTGGGACGACCCGAACGACGCCGACCAATCGTTCCCGTTCGTCCTGAGCCTGCCCGTCCGAGCTCGGTCTTCGGACAAGGAATTGTCGATGGGAACCCAGCCGTCATCGGTCTCGTAATGAATCGGCGTCGTGTAGGCGTCGACCATAAGCGAGCCGTTCTCGTTGCGGAAGACACGCGTGTGAGCATCCCGGCGGTCGACGAGCTCCTCGACAGAGGCGTTTGGGTCGGGCGCAGGTGCCCCCTGCGAGGCTGTGCGCGACACCCCGGGCCTGGTCAGGGGTGATTGCTGGCGTTGCGGCGATTCAGACCGCAACAACGGGACACTTGCGGCATCGAAGTCCTCGTTGCCACGATCGCGAGTCTGGGCAACAGCTGGTGGAACGGAGGCGCTGACCAAAGCGAGCATCAGTCCGCTGGCGATGGCGGCCAAGACGCGGCGACTCGATGGTCCGCGTTTTCGGCAGGCGTGAGCAGAGTTCTTCATGTTGATCCCTCCGTGAGATCAGCTATGCGGGCCGCTTGTGGCCCAGAGGTAGGTTTGCTGCCCGCCCCCGAGGCTTCGCGTCGTTCGCTGCTCAGAGAACGAGCGCTCGGCGCGTCGGGATATTGGTCCGTTCGAACTAGTCACCCAGACGCGGGCTAGGCCAGGCTCTCTTCCCACGCTTCGTGCAGACGGGCCCAGCGTCCGCCGGCGTGCAGCAGCTCGATCGGTGAACCGTCCTCGACGACCCGGCCGTCGTCGATCACCAGCACGCGGTCCGCTATCGCGACCGTGGCGAGCCGGTGGGCGATGATGAACGCCGTCCGATCTTGAAGTACGACCTCCAGCGCCTGCTGCACGAGCCGCTCCGACGGCATGTCGATCGACGACGTCGCCTCGTCGAAGATGATCACGGCGGGGTCGGCGAGGAAGGCACGCGCGAGCGCAACCAGTTGCCGTTGCCCGGCCGACAGTCGCCCACCGCGTTTGCGGATGTCGGTGTCGTAGCCCGCGGGCATCAGCTCGATGAAGGTGTGCGCGCCGACGACGTGCGCGGCCCGCTCGATCTCTTCCCGTGTCGCCGTCGGCTTACCGAAGGCGATGTTGTCGGCCACGGTCCCCGAGAACAGGAAGTTCTCCTGGGTGACCATGATGATCGCCTTGCGCAGCTCCGAGGACGGCAGATCCCTGAGGTCGACGCCGTCGATCGCGACCCGGCCCGCGTTCGGGTCGTAGAAGCGCGCGACGAGCCGCGCGATGGTCGTCTTCCCGGCCCCCGTGGGCCCGACGAGCGCAACCGTCTGCCCGGCGGGGACGTCGAGCGTTACGTTCTCGAGGATGTTGCGGTCGCGATAGCCGAAGGTCAGGTCCTCGAAGTCGATCCGTCCGCCCCAGGCCTGCCGCGTCACGGCGCGGGCGGGCGTGGGCTCGGGGACGGACGGCTTCTCCTCGAGCAGACCCGACAGCTTCTCGAGGGCCGAGGCCGCCGCCTGGAAGATGTTGTAGACCTGGCTGAGCTCCTGGATCGGGTGGAAGAAGTTGCGCGTATAGAGCAGGAACGACACGAGCACACCAAGCCTGAGCTGCCCGTTGGCCACGCGCAGCCCGCCGAACAGCAGCACGGAGAACGCTGCGAGCTCGCCGAGCAGGCCCGTGCCGGGTCCGTAGACGGCTTGGGCCCGGATGCCGTCCATGTTCGCGTCGCGGTAGCGCGCGTCGATGTCCTCGAAGATCTCTTGGTTCCGCGGCTCCCGTCGGAACGCATGCACGGCCCGTATCCCACCGAGCGTCTCGTTGAACTGGATGTAGACGAGCGCCACCGCTTGCCGCACGTTGCGGTAGATCACCTCCGTCTTGTTGCGGAACCACCACGACAGCAGGAAGACGATGGGGAAGATCGCGAGCGTCACGGCCGCGAGCGGCAGATCGAGGACCAGCAAGACGACGATGATGCCCAGCACTTGTAAGATGGCCCACGGCAGGTCGATGACACCGGTCAGGAAGAACTCTGCAATGGCGTCGATGTCGTTGCCGAGCCGGGACATCATCCGTCCGGTCGTGAACTTCTCGTAGAACGCAACGGGCAGCTTTTGGAAGTGGTCGTACACGCGCGTTCGCAGTTCGAGCAGGATCCGTTCTCCGGCGATCCCTATATAGGCCAGGAACCCGCGCAGGGTCGCCGCCTCGATCACTTGAACGACGAGAAACACGCCGATGATCGGGTAGAGAGCTCGTAAGGAACCCCCGGGGCGCAGAGCCGGCGTGATGCCCTTGTCGATCCCCAAGCCCACGAGGAGCGGGATCGAGAGGCCGGCGAGCGAGTGCAGGATCGTGAAGATCGTGCCGATGATGAGCCGCCCACGCTCGGGCCGGACGAGGTCACCGAGCAGACGGCGGCTGCGGCGGCGCATGAACACCGAGAGGCTCGCGGTGAGCTCCTCCTCGTCCTCGTCGACGGCTATCCCGCGCCAGACGTCTGCGGCCTGCGTGCTCATGTGCTCACCTCCTCCAGCTCTCGCTCCGGCCCCTCGACGTCGGCGGCCAGCACTCGCCGGTAGAGCGGCTCCTGCTCCAGCAGATCGTGATGGGTTCCCGTCGAA
>Ga0299907_10001952_pt1 | contig 12328 bp, 12 predicted proteins | sample RVTome_16_FD_198680 | JGI IMG/M metagenome (GOLD analysis project Ga0299907, IMG submission 198680) | Soil microbial communities from uranium-contaminated site in the Upper Colorado River Basin, Wyoming, United States - RVT152D67 (version 2) ...
GTCGTCGACTCCTACGGCGAGGTCTTCGGCTATCCGGGCTTCACGATCGCGGACGGGTCCGTGATGCCGGGCCCGGTCGGGCCCAACCCCTCGCTGACGATCGCCGCGCTCGCGGACCGCTTCGCGGAGCGGGCGACGCGCTAGAGGAAGCGCCTGACGAGCGCGCGGGTGCCGGCGGCGAGCAGGAGGGCGCCGACGGCCAGCGCCATAAGCTCGCCGATCGCCGTCGTGGCGTCCGGTGAGGTCGTGCGATCCAGGAGGCCGCTCGCGACGATAGCTCCTCCCCAGAGGACCCCGACCGAGCCGAGGATCGTCGCGCGCACGGTCAACTCATCGGCGCTCGTAACCGCCGTCTTGAGAGCGGATTCACGGATACTGAGGCCGTGGCGAAGGAGACCGGCAAGGACGGCAAGCCGATCCTCCAGCTCGCCTCGCCGGAGGAGTGGGAGGCGTGGCTCGACGCCGAGCACGCGAGCTCCGACGGGGTCTGGCTGAAGTTCGCCAAGAAGGGCTCCGGCGTGACGACGGTGGTCTACCCGGAGGCCCTCGACGTCGCGCTCTGCTACGGCTGGATCGACAGCCAGGTCAAGACCTACGACGAGCGCTTCTACCTGCAGAAGTTCACGCCCCGGCGGGCGAAGAGCAAGTGGTCGAAGATCAACGTCGAGAAGATCGACGCGCTGACGAAGGCAGGCCGCATGAGGCCGGCCGGCCTCGAGCAGGTCGAGCTCGCCAAGGCGGACGGCCGCTGGGATGCGGCGTACTTCTCCCCGGCGAACATGACCGAGCCGGCCGACCTGAGGAAGGCCTTGAAGGCGAACGCCAAGGCGGCAGAGTTCTACGCCACGCTGAACAAGTCCAACCGCTACGCGATCATCTACCAGCTCGAGGACGCGAAGAAGCCGGAGACGCGCGTGCGACGTCTCGAGAAGTTCATGGGCATGCTCGAGCGCGGCGAAAAGCTGTACTAGGCCCGGCGCGCTGTGAAGCAGAACTGGGTGACGGCGAAGAAGTACGCGCCGCGCTCGCCGAGCTCGCGCTGCTCGGCGGCCCACGCGGCCGCCTCCTCGGCCCCGATCTCGTCCCGGCCGGCGAGGTAGTCCGCAATCAACGGGAGCAGCGCCGCGCCGTAGGTCTCCTGGTCGAGCTCGGCGGACGCGAACGCATGGCCCTCCGCCTGGACGTCCTCGAAGCCGGCGTTGCGGAGCGCCCCCGCCAGCGTGCGCGGGAGCGCCTTGTGGGCGAGGTGGGCGTCCCAGGACTCGAGGGCGCGCTTCATGCGCCCGGGATCCTCCGAGTGCCACGACAGCGTGCTCCAGTCGACGTCCCAGAGGACGACGCGCCCGCCGGGTCGCACGGCCCGCCGGATCTCCCCCAGCGCGGCCGGCAGGTCGGGGACGTACTCGAGGACCTGGACGGAGACCGCTGCGTCGAAGCCCCCGCTCTCGACCGGGAGCGAGGTCGCGTCGGCCTCGTGGAAGTCGACGTTCTCGTGTGCCTCGGCGCGGTGCGCGGCGATCGCGAGCATCTGCGGGCTGCGGTCGACGCCCACGACGGAGCCCTCGGGCCCGACCTCCTCCAGCAGCTCGGCCACGTAGAAGCCCGGCCCGCACCCGACGTCGAGGATCCGCTCGCCCGGCTGCGCGGCCAGCGCCTCGTGGACCAGCCGCCGCCGTCGGAGGATGTCGCGGGTGCGGTAAACGACTTCGAGCTGCTCGCCCAGGCCCTCGTCGAACTCGAGCTGGCCCACGAGGGTCCCCTAGGGGTGGACGCGCGGGCGGATGAACATGTGCGTCTTGTCGCTGCCGGTCAAAGCCTTCTGTGCCTTGTTCTCGTTCAGCCAGTCCTCGTGGGGCGCGACGGCCTTCGGCCGTTTCTCTCCGCCGAGGTCCTTGGCGTGGCGCTGAAGCGCGATCTCCGCCATCAGGTAGCCGTGGTTCTCGAGGACGGCGATCTCACCCTCCGAGAACACGTCCAGGTCGATGCGGATCGGAGCGATGTAGTCGCGGATGAGATTCTCGGAGTAGGCGGTGTGCTCCGCTTCCAGGCGGTAGTTCCTGGGCTTCGACGCGATGCCCCAGTACGCGCCATGGAGCTGCCCGGCGAGGAAGTTCGAGACGAGCCAGCGCTTGCGCACCTCCGTCGCCTGCTCGAGGAGGATGACCCCTTGGCGGAGGGCGCTCCAGAGCCAGCCGACCTCCGGCTCCGGCTTGAAGGACGGGGCCGCGTCGGAGACGAGGACGGCCTGATGGTCCTGCCAGACGGGCTCGACGCCCAGGTTGTCGAACATGCCGCCGTCGGAGAGGTCGATCTCGCGGACGAGCTCGTCCCGGTCACGCTCCTTGTAGGAGCCGCCCGTGAGGGACGACGGCTCCTGCTTCGCCTTGACGACGCTGAACGCGCCCGGGACACAGGAGGACGCCGCGACGGCCTGCGCGAGCGTCCACGTCCCGAGCGGTCCGTACCCGGCCGCCGAGCTGCCGACCAGGCGCTTGCCCGTGTCGAAGACCCACTGGTCGCGGAAGCGCATGTCGCTTGCGAGGAACACGAATCGCGGCGTGTCGGGAAGGTCCTCGAGCCGTCCGGGCGCCGGGCCCTGCGCATACGCGGCCGCGAGCGCCTCGCTCTGTGCGCCCGGCGTGAACCACTTGTTCGGCTTCAGGCGGGCGAGGGCCGCGCCCGTGCGAGGGTCCGCCGCTGCGAACCTGCGCATGGGCTTCGCCACACCCTCCTCGAAGCCCTCGATCGCCTTGCCGGGCTCGCGCTTCGCGCCCTGCATGAAGGTGGCGAGCTGCGCCGCCATGATGCTGCCGCCCGACACCGACGTGAACGTGTCGATCTTGGAGAGGATCCCGAGCTCGTTCATGCGGCACAGGGCGCCGAGGTGGAAGAGCGCCGCGCGGTCGCCTCCCCCCGACATGCAGAAGGCCAGGCCCTTTCGCGGTCCCTCAGGCGGGAGGTGCGGCGAGATCCCGTGCTCGGCGGCGGTTTCGGTCATGCGGTTGGAGCGTAGACGGACATGATCTGCTCGATCATCGCCTCACGCGAGTCGAAGCGCCGCTCGTCGTAGCAGCCGAGCGGATGCTCGAGGACGTTGTAGAGGCACTTGTTGCAGTACGTGCACGGCCGCGGCGGCAGGTCGTGGCCGGCCCTGAAGAGCTCGACGAGGTCGTTGTTGGCCACGAGCCCGCGCGCGATCGAGACCGCGTCGCAGTCGCCGCGCTCGATCGCGCCCGCGATCAGCGACGCCTGCTGGAACCCGCCGGTGACGATCACGGGGATCCCGACTGCCTTCTTCACGGCGGCTGCGTCCGGGAGGCAGCGCGCCGGTACGGTCGCCGGGTCGCGCTCCCAGCGCTTCTGCATGACCCTGTTCGCCGGCCAGAGCCGGAAGAGCACGTAGTTGCGGAAGGTCTTCTTGCCGCTCGAGAGCATGATGTCGTAGCTGTGCACCATGTCATCGAGGGCGAACTCCCCCGCGGGGTTCTCGGGATGGGGGAAGGTGCTCCCGGACGAGACGTGGATCGCGTCCGCGCCTGCCTCTTCGAGCCACCGGCAGACCTGCACGGAGTCCTCGATCGTGTTCCCGGCGCCGAGCCACGGCAGGAAGGCGTTCGCGTGCTCGGTCGTCGAGACCTTCACCTGGACGTGGAAGTCGTGGCCGACCTCGGCCCTGATCGCCTTGACCGTGTCGAGGAGGAGCCGCGCGCGGTTCTCGAGCGGCCCGCCGTACTCGTCGTCGCGGTCGTTGACGGCCGACGAGAGGAACTGCGTGAACAGGTAGCCGTTCGCGCCGTGCACCTCGACGCCGTCGAGCCCGGCCTCGCGCGCGCGGCTGGCCCCAGCGGCGAACGAGCGCTTGACTGCCTCGAGGTCGGCCCTGGTCGCCCGCTCGGCCTCGAAGCCGTGCAGCGGGTCGGGCTTGCTCGTCGAGGAGATCCCCTTGCCGTGCGTGAGCGTGGGGATGTCGCGCTGGCGCCCGGCGTGCGCGAGCTGGACGACGTACTTGCAGTCGTGCTCGTGGACGCGCTCGCCGAGCTCGCGCCAGAAGGGGATGCGGTCGTCGCTCTCGATGCCGGCGAAGCTGGGCACGATCTTGCCGCGCTCGTCGACGGCAGTCCAGGCGGAGAGGATCCCTCCGACGCCGCCGCGGGCGAACTTCAGCTCCCAGTTGATGCGCGTCTGCGAGCCGGCACCGTCGTAGTCGTCGAAGCGGCCCGAGATGTTCGAGCGAAGAATCCGGTTCTTGATCTCGAGGTTCCGGAACTTCAGCGGCTGGAAGATGGCCTCGGCGCTCACCTCTCACCTGCCCCGACGTAGACCGAGAGCGCCTCTTCGATCATCTCCTCGTGGGAGTCGAAGCGGGCGGGCTCGTAGCACGCCAGCGGGTGCTCGATGAACGAGAAGAGGCACTTGTTGCAGTACGTGCACGGCCTCGGCGCACGGTCGAGCCCGCGCTCGAAGTGGCGTACGAGGTCGGGGTTGGCGACGAGCGGGCGCGCGATCGTGACGCCGTCGCAGTCGCCGCGCTCGATCGCCGCGGCGATCACGGACGCGGTCTGGAAGCCGCCGGTGACGACGACCGGGACCGACACGGCCTGCTTCACCGCGCGTGAGTCGGCGAGGTTGATCCCCTCGACCTCGCGGTCGCGGTGCGGGCGGGTCCACCACCAGCCGAAGGCCTTCGCCAGCGGCGGCGTGCGGAACATGAGGTAGTTGCGGAACGTGTTCTTGCCGCTCGAGAGGAGGACGTCGTAGGTCTTCACGACCTGTGAGGCAGGGAACTCGCCGGCCGGATTGCGTGGGTGGGGGAAGCCGCCGCCGGCGGAGATGTGGAGGTAGTCGACCCCGGCCTCCTCGAGCCAACGGCACATCTGCAGCGACTCCTCGATCGTGTTCCCCTTCGGGAGCCACGGGAGCAGCTCGTCCAGGCGCTCCTGGATCGAGATCTTGTAGCCGACGCAGAAGTCCGGGCCGACCGACTCGCGGATCGCGCGCACGACCTCGAGCCCGAAGCGGGCGCGGTTGGCGAGCGGTCCCCCGTAGCCGTCCTTGCGGTCGTTGATCCCGGAGGAGAGGAACTGGGTCGGCAGCATGCCGTTCGCTCCCGCGACCTCGATGCCGTCGAGGCCGGCCTCCTTCGCGCGCCGCGCGGCCGCGGCGAAGTCCGCCACCACCTGCTGGATCTCCTCCACCGTCATCGCCTTCGCCGGGAAGCCGTTCAGCGGCTCGGGCTTGCTGGACGAGGACTGTGCGTTTTCCCACTGAAGGTAGGGCAGGATCCGCTCCCGGCCCGCGTGGACGATCTGGAGGATGTATGGGCAGCCGGCCAGGCGCACCTTCTCGCCCAGCTCGCGCCAGAAGGGGATCGACTCGTCGGAGTCGATGTGCGCGTAGCCGGGGACGATGCTCCCGTGCGCGTGGATGGGCGCATTCGACGAGATGATCGCGCCGACGCCGCCGCGGGCGAACTTGAGGTCCCAGTTCACGCGCACCTGGGTGCCAGAGCCGTCGTAGTTGTCGAAGCGCCCGGCGACGCTCGAGCGCAGGACGCGGTTCTTGACGGTCAGCGGCCCGAGCGCGAGCGGCTCGAAGATGACGCCGGCGCTCATAGGCCGGCCGGCCTATGAGCGTGGGGAGGGTGTGTGAGGGAACCGGGAGGTTCCTTCACTGCATCAAAGAAGGGGGCTCGCGGGGGAAACATGGTTTCACCCACGGGAGCGGGCCGTAGGCACGCGAAGCTCATTTCACCTCGGCCGGAAGGGGCGCCCCCTCGTAGACCGACATGATGTGGCGGATCATCTCGTCGCGCGAGGCGTAGCGCTTCTCCTCGTAGCAGCCGAGCGGGTTCTCGACGAAGTTGATCAGGCACTTGTTGCAGTACGTGCACGGCTGCGGCGCCCGGTCGTGCCCGGCCTGGAAGAGGTTCGGGAGGTCGGGGTTGGCGATCAGCGTGCGGCCCATCGTCACCCCGTCGATCGAGCCGTCCTCGATCGCCTTCGCGATGAACGACGCGGTCTGGAATCCCCCGGCGCACAGGACGGGCACGTCGACCTCGCGCTTGATCGCCCTGGCGAGGTCGAGGTTGATGCCCTCCACGCCGAGCTTGCGCACCCGCCGCTCCCAGGCCCACGCGAAGCCCTTGTTGATGGGCGGCGTGCGGAACATCAGGTAGTTGCGGAAGGTGTTCTTGCCGCTCGAGAGCATCGTGTCGTACGAGCGGATGACGTCGGCGATCGGGAAGACGCCCGCGGGATTGCGCGGGTGCGGGAAGAGGTAGCCGGACGAGATGTGGAGCCCGTCGACGCCGGCCTCGACGAGCCACTTGCAGACCTGGATCGACTCCTCGAGCGTGGTGCCCTCCTTCGCCCAGGGGAAGAGGGCCTTGCCGTCGTCGATCGCGCTGATCTTGAACTGGAGGTGGAAGTCGTCGCCGATCTGCTCGCGCATCGCGCGCACGATCTCGACCGCGACCCGCGCGCGGTTCTCGAGCGACCCGCCGTACTCGTCGGTGCGGTCGTTGATCGCCGGGGAGAGGAACTGCGTGATGAAGTAGCCGTTGCACCCGTGGATCTCGATCCCGTCGAGCTCGGCCTCGCGCGCGCGGCGCGCGGCCTGGGCGAACGAATCGACGACCTCGGCGATCTGCTCGCGCGTCGCGCGCTCGCACCGGAACCCATGGACCGGGTCGGGCTTGTCCGTCGACGAGAGCCCGGTCTCGTACTGGACGCTCGGGATGTCGCGCTGGCGCCCCGAGTACGCGAGCTGGACGATGTACTTCGCGCCCGCGTCGCGCACCCGCTTCCCGAGCTCCTTCCAGAACGGGACCTTGTCGTCCGAGTCGAGGTGGGCGTAGTTCGGGACGATCAACCCGCGCGGGTGGACAGGCGTGTTCGAGGAGATGACGGCGCCGATCCCGCCGCGCGCGAACTTGACGTCCCAGTCGATCCGCGTCTCCGTGCCCGACCCGTCGTAGTTGTCGAAGCGGCCCGAGATGCTCGAGCGGAAGAGGCGGTTCTTCACCTCGAGGTTGCGGAACGCGAGCGGCTCGAAGATCGGCCGCGCGGCGGCCTGGGCCCGGTTGGTCTTGTCGCTGGTTTTGCGAGAAGCGCTGGACGGCACGCTGGTCACCTCTCGAACAGGAGCAGCCACGCTACGACTCCTGCCCCTTGGCGTCAAGAAACGCGCTGCTTGACACAAGAAAACGGCCTCGCTAGCGTCGGGCGGCCGCCAGTGGAGATCGCTGCTCTGACCAGCTTCCTCGCGCCGTTCCTGCCCTACGTCGTGCAGGCCGGCCAGAAAGTCGCGGGCAAGGCCGCCGACGCGATCGGCGAAGAGGCGGCGAACTACGCGCAGAAGCTCTGGGAAAGGATCAGGCCCGGGGTCGAGGCCAAGCCCGCCGCCCAGGAGGCGGTCGAGGAGGTCGCCGCGCACCCCGAGGACGAGGACGCGCTCGGGGCGCTGCGCATCCAGCTTCGGAAGCTGCTCGAGGAGGACGAGGAGCTGGCGGCCGACATGGCAAAGATCTGGCAGGAGGCGCAGGCGGCGAACGTCGTCACGGCGTCCGGCGAGCGCTCGGTCGCGGTGGGACGCGACGTCTCCGGCTCGACGATCATCACGGGAGACCAGGTCAAGACGGACGGGCCCTGATGGCTGCGACGGGCGCGCGGAGCGTCGCCGTCGGCGGCGACATCCGCAATAGCGTCATCGTCACCGGCGACAACGTCAACCTGCAGGTCCAGCTCGAAGGCGTCGACGGCGCGCTCCTGCATCGGTTGGGCGCGGTCGCCGAGCCGGTCGCGTTGCCCGTGCCGCTCGACAGCCGGCCGCGCCGCTACCCGGATCACGTCGACAGGGAGGGCGAGGCGGGGACGGTCCTCGCCGCCGCGCAGCAGGGCGGGGTCGTGAACGTCTACGGCGAGCCGGGGATCGGCAAGACGCACCTCCTCTCGCACGTCGCGCACGACCCAGCGGGAGGTGCGCTCCCCGACGGGATCGTCCACGTCGATGGGCTGGACGCGCCGCTCGGCGACGTGCTCCAGGCCCTCTTCGAGGAGTTCTACGACTGCGGGGAGCCGGCGGTCCGGCCTTCGCGCAGCCGGCTGCGGCGGGCGCTGGGCGACCGGCAGGCGCTGGTCGTCGTCGACGACCTGGGGCTGCAGCGGGAGGAGGCGCAGGCCGTCCTCTCGGCGGCGCCGGGGTGCGCGTTCGTGGTCGCCTCGACGGCGAGGAGCCTGTGGGACGGCGAGGCGATCCAGCTCGCCGGGCTGGAGCTCGACTTCGGGCTCGCGCTCGTCGAGCAGGAGATCGGTCGGGCGCTCACGCCCGAGGAGCGCGTCGAGGCCGAGGCGCTCTGCAGAGCGCTCGGCGGGCATCCGTGGCGAATCCGGGAGGCGGCGGCCCGCGCGCGAGACGAGGGCAGGTCCCTGGCCGAGGCGGCCCGGGCGCTGGATCCGACCGCGATGCTGGCCGCGCTGACGAGCGGCGAGGAGAGCGTGCTCGCCGGCCTCGCGGCCGTCGGCGGCGGCCCGGTGGGCGTCGCGCACCTGCAGGAGCTGAGCCCGGTCGAGGACGTCGGCGAAGTTCTGGACGGCCTCGAGCGCCGTCACCTCGTGCTCTCGCACAGCCCTCGCTACAGCCTCCCGGGGCCGCTGGCGGAAGAGATCGAGCGCCGCACGGATCTCGAGCCGCTGCGCGAGCGCGCGATCGAGCACTTCATCGGCTGGGCCGAGCGCGAGCGGGATCCGGCGGCCGTGGCCGCCGAGCGGCCGGCCGTCCTCGACCTCCTGCGCTGGGCGAGCCGGACAGGGCGCGACGAGGCTGCCATCCGCCTCGCGCGCGCAACGGAGGCGGCGTTCGCGTCGGCCGGCCTGTTCGGGGCGTGGGGTGCCGCGGTCGAGACGGTGCTCGCAGCCGCGCGCCGTCGTGGCGACCTCGCCAACGAGGCCTGGGGCCTCCACCAGCGCGGAACGAGGACGTTCGCGCTCGACGAGAGCAAGGCGGCGCTGCCCGACCTCGAGCGCGCGCGCGAGATCCGCAGGGAGATCGGGGACGCGCGAGGGGAGGCCGCAACCCAGCACAACATCGACGTCATCCAGGGCGGCGTTCCCTGGTACCGCTTCGGGGGCCGCAGCGGCTGGTGGCTGCTCGCCCTCGTCGCCATCGGCATCGTCCTGATCGCGGCGGCCGTCGGCGGCGCGCTGGCGCTGCGAGACGACGACGAAGGCGCTGCAACGACGACCGGCGGGCTCATCGTCGTGCCGGGCGTCGTCGGCGAATCTCCCGAGGACGCCAGCGCGGAGCTCGAGGCGGCCGGGCTCCGCGTCGCTATCGCGCAACCGGTCCCGGAGGAGCTTGACCCGATCGTCGTAGCCCAGGACCCGGTCGAGGGTGCTCAGGCCGCGCCCGGCTCCGTCGTCAGCCTTGACGTCGCCGCGCAGTCTGCTTCGGTCCCGGACGTACGCGGGCGCGCAGAGGCTGCTGCGCAGAACGCTCTGGCCCAGGCCGGGCTCGTCGGCCGAGTGACGGAAACGGCGCCATCCGAGGACGTGGCGGCCGGCTCGATCATCGCGCAGGACCCGGAGGCCGGCTCCATCGTCCCGATCGACTCGGTGGTGGAGCTCACGCTCTCCTCGGGGCCGCCGCCGGACTTCGGGGTCCAGATCGACGACCTTTCGCAGTCGTGCAACGGAACCTGTGAGGCAACCGTCACCTTCACGATCACGACCCTGAACCGCGCGCCGGTGAGGGAGCCGTTCGACGTCCTGATCGAGGTCAGCCCGGACGCCGCGATCACGATCCAGATCGGCGGTCTCGAGGCGGGTCAGCCGGTGACGCGGTCCGAGACCCTCGACGTCGGCAACGGATGCTTCGTGCCCGACTGCTCGGCCATCGTCACGGTCGACCCGGAGGAGCGCTTCCCGGACCCGAACCGCGACAACAACAGAGCCGAGTTCACCGACTCCGGGATCGACTGAGCCGCGCTACTCCGCGGTGACGTAGGCGGCCGTGAGGCCGCCGTCGACGAGGAACGTCGTCCCGTTCACGTACGAGGACTCGTCGCTCGCCAGGAAGAGCGCGCCGTACGCGATCTCCTTCGCCTGTGCGAGGCGGCCCATCGGCAGGTGCTGGAGCCGGCGCTCGAGCGCCCCCGGCGTCTCGGCGAAGAGGCGCATGAGAAGGGGCGTCTCGACCGGGCCCGGGCAGATGGCGTTCACGCGGATCCCGCGGCGGGCGAACTCGACCGCGAGCTCGCGGCTGAGCGAGAGCACGGCGCCCTTGGAGGCGGTGTAGGAGATCTGGGACGTCGCCGCGCCCATCAGCGCGACGAACGACGCCACGTTGATGACCGAGCCGCCGCCCCGCTCGAGCAGATGCGGGATGCCGTACTTGCAGCAGAGGAAGACGCCCTTCGTGTTCACGTCCTGAACGCGCTGCCACGCCTCGGGGTCGGTGTCCAGGATCGACGCGTCGTCCGCGGGCATGATCCCGGCGTTGTTGTAGAGGACGTCGATGCCGCCGTAGCGCTCGGCCGTCGCCGCGTACATGGCCTCCACGCTCTCGGCGCTCGAGACGTCGACCTCCTGGAAGAAGGCCTCGCGGCACTCGGAGGCGGTCTGCTCGCCGGGCTCGCGGGACATGTCCGCGACGCACACGCTCGCACCCTCCTCGGAGAAGAGAAGCGCCGCCTCGCGGCCTATCCCGCCCGCGGCCCCGGTGATGACCACGACCTTCCCGTCCAGCCGGCCCATGCCGGGCGGAAGACTAACCTGCCGTGAGCTTCTGCATGAGCGCGTCGAGCCGGTCCCAGCGGGGGTCGGTTCCGGGCTCAGGCATCTCGTTCCACCAGGCGAGCACGACGTTGGGCCCGTACTGCTTGTTGGCCACGTACGACTGGGCCGCCTCGTCGAAGTCCCAGTGGATCCCGTCCGCGGACTCCTCGAGCGGTTGCGCGGTGTCCTTGTCGGAGAGGAGCGAGTCGACGGCCTCGGTGCGCTCGGGCTTGACGACGTAGATCGTGAAGATCCCGTACTGGCGCTGCTGCGCCGGCGTCGGGTTCAGTCCGAGCCCGAGCTGCTCCCAGGCCGCGTCCTGCCCGGCGGCCTCCTGGAGCTGGGCGCCCTCTGCGGATTCCAGGAACTGCTGCACGACCTGGCTCGCCGCGATCGGCGCGGCTTCCTGCTGCTCCGTCTCGGTGTCGACGGCGTCGTCGCTCTCGGTGCCGGCGCCGCAGCCGGCCGCCGCGAGCGCGAGGAGAAGCAGGGGGATGAGGGCGATGCGTCTCATCACGTCCAAGAGTACGTGCCCGTTCCGACGCAACAGTATCCAGACCGGTTGTAAGCGTTGTTTTGGCCCTCAGCAGGCGGCCTGCAAGCTCCCATAGCATCCCTCCAGGGACTTGGGGGTACTCGACGATGGAGGTGGAAACGTGAAACGCGTACTCGTGCTCGTGGGCGCGGTGCTCACGGCCGCCGCGGTGACGCTGCCCGCGCTGGCCGCGGCACCACAACGCGATCAGGTCTCGCAGAACCAGATCGTGCAGGGCCAGACTTCCTGCGGCCTGCTTCGCTGGGAGATCCACCTGACCGGCGACCGGTTCCGGTTCTTCGACGGTGACGGCCAGCTCGTCCGTGTCCAGGTGCACATCAACGAGGACAACACCATCACGAACCTCTCCACGGGCGAGACGTACCGGGAGGGGCCCGACAACTTCATGCAGACGACCCTCTTCACCGACGATGGGCCGCTGATCGTCGCGACGGGGCTTGCGGCGAACGTGCCTGGAGCGCAGCTGAAAGACGTCGGGCGGGTCGTGATCGATCCCCTCACCGGCGAGATCGTCTTCTCGGCGGGCCAGCATCCGCTCCGCGAGGCACAGGAGGCGGGCAACGTCCTCGAGGGGTTCTGCGTCCTCTTCGACTAGCTCGGCGACGAGACGGGCGCGGGCCATCCTGCCCGCGCCCCGTCCCGGCGGAATGCGCCCACGACCCGCGTGGTTGAGCTATTCCGTCGAGACGTACACGTTCTTGACCTCGGAGTAGCCCTCGAGGCCGTGGAGGCCGAGCTCCCGGCCGAAGCCGGACTGCTTGAAGCCGCCGAACGGGGTCGACACGCGGACGGAGCTGTTCGAGTTGACCGAGAGGACGCCGGAATCGATCCCGCGCGCCATGCGCAGCGCCCTCGCCCCGTCGCGGGTCCAGATCGAGCCCGAGAGGCCGTACGGCGTGTCGTTCGCGAGCCGCAGCGCTTCCTCCTCGTCCGCGAACGGGATCACCGCGGCGACGGGGCCGAAGACCTCCTCGCGGGCGACCCGGTCGTCGTTCGACGC
>Ga0299907_10001953_pt1 | contig 12326 bp, 8 predicted proteins | sample RVTome_16_FD_198680 | JGI IMG/M metagenome (GOLD analysis project Ga0299907, IMG submission 198680) | Soil microbial communities from uranium-contaminated site in the Upper Colorado River Basin, Wyoming, United States - RVT152D67 (version 2) ...
GACCAGCAGCATCGGTGCAACGAACCCGAGGCCGCCGGTCACATCCTCACCCCAGGAGTAGAAGAGCTCGGCCAGCCAGCTCTGAGTGAGCCAGGGCTCGCCCAACATGGTGAAAGAGAATGGGTCTTCGGTGAGGACGGCTCCCCCATCGATCTGGAGCTCTCCCGCCCTGATGTGCCATAGGAAGCTGTTGTCCCTGATCGGAGCCCAGGCGTCGATCACCAGCGCCACCCACGGGATGACCAGGATCAGGTGTGCGATCGAGAAGCGACCTCGAGACGGCCGGGCAGCCGTCACGGTCATCTGTTGATGAAGTTCTCTGAGATCGAGATGGCGGCAGGGCCGAGAAGCACGATGAACAACGCCGGGAAGATGCAGAACACCAGCGGGAACACCAGCTTCACAGGGGCGGCAAATGCCTTCTCCTGAGCTCGCTGACGTCTCTTGATACGCATCTCGTCGGCTTGGACCCGAAGCACCCGGGCGATGGTGACACCAAACGCCTCGGCCTGGATCATGGCGAGGAGGAACGAGCGAAGCTCGTCGAGGTCGGTGCGGTCCATCAAGTGACGCATGGCATCACGCCTGCTGACACCGACCCGGGTCTCCTGGAGCATCCTGAAGAACTCCTCGGAGAGCGGACCGGGGACCGTCGCCACCACCCTGGAGAGGGCCGAATCGAAACCGAGACCGGCCTCGACAGAGATGACCAGCAGGTCGAGCACGTCGGGAAGGGCGCGGAGCATTGCCTGACGGCGCTCGTCGACCTTGCGCTCGAGCCAGGCATCGGGGCCGAAGAAGCCCAATGCGATGGGCATGATGAAGAGCGCGATCCTCTGCAGCGAGTCGGCGCCATAGTCCATGAGGAAGAAGCCGCCGATCAGACCGACCGTCGTGGTGAGCAACTTGATGACCGTGAACGCCGGGGCGTCGAGATTGCCGGGGTAACCGGCGAGCATCAGCTTGCGCTGCTTCTTCTCCAGATAGCCGACCGGGGTGAAGCGCTTGAGGAAGTTGCCGACCTTGATGACCACCGGCCCCACGGTGCGCTGGGCGAGAGGCTTGGCCAGCTCGTCGTCGCGAAGGCCGGTCACCGTCTCCCGGCCATAGAGCTCGAGCCGGTTGGCCATGTCCTCACGGGCCCGAGTGACGCCCAGGCCCGCCCACACGATGATGAACAGGACCAGGGCGAAGACGGCGACAACCGCGAGGAGGATTGGGTCGAATGAGCTCATATCTCGATATCCACGATCTTCTTGAGCCAGAACAGGCCGGCGAGAATCAGCATGACGCCGACCCCCAGTGCCATCTGGCCGAATGTGTTCTCAATCAAAGGCTGCAGGTAGTCACGGTTCGAGAACCAGAGGAAGATGAACAGGAGGAAGGGCAAAGCGCCGAGCACGATGGCCGAGATGCGTCCCTCTGCGGTGAGGGCCCTGATCTCACCCTTGAGACGGTTGCGGGCCCGCATCGTGTCCGCAACGGTCTGCAGGACCTCGGCGAGGTTACCGCCGACCTCACGCTGGATCTCGATGGCCATGACCGCCCACTCGAAATCTCCCGACTGGGTCCTGTCCACGACTCCCTCGAGCGACTGGGTCACCGTGCGACCGAGACGAGCCTCGGCGATCGCCCTTTGGAACTCACGAGCGGTCGGGTTGGGAGCCTCGGACGACACTGCCTCGGTGGCCTGGAGCAGCGAGTAGCCGGCGCGGAGTGACGTCGACATCAGAGTCAGCGTGTCAGGGAGCTGGTTCTCGAACTTCCGCTTCTCCCGGGCCCCTGCCCAGTTGATGAGAAACACCGCCAACACGAGGAACACGGCGAAGGCGATCACACCAGTGACTACCCCGTTGAATATCGCCACCAGGATGCCACCCACTGCGGAGAGCCCGATCATGCCGAGGACCGCCTCACCAGGGGTCATGGGGATGTTGGCTTGCTCCAGGGCCGAGTTGACACCCGAGAGCAGACCACGCCTCTTGACTTCCTCTTCAGCCGCCTGGGTGAACCGATTGAGCAACGGGATCCTGGTGATGAACGACCCCTTCTCCTCGTCTGTGGGCTTGGAGCCGCGCCGGCCATAGGCCTGGAGACGCTTCGAGAAACGGCCCGGGTCGTCGTCCTCCTCCCGTCCGAACAGGATGATGAGGAAGAGGAACAGGGTGAGCCCGAGCCCGGCTGCGCCCATGAGCATGAGGGTCTCGATGCTGAGAGCTGCGCCACTCTCCACCACCATGGTGGTCAGAGGCAAGAGAGTGGTGGTGGTGGTCTCGCCGGCCACGGTGGTCGTGGTCACCGCATAGCCGGAGACGGCAAAGGTCTGAGATGCCGTGAGCCCTTGATAGCTGACTTCGAAATCGACCTCGCCCGGAGTGGAGATCGGCGAAACGAATCGAGCGACCAGCGTGTTGTTGATCTCACGCCCGATCTCCCCGTAGAGACCTTCGAGAGCCTCCGGCTCCGGTGTCGAGAGGAAGAGGCCACCGCCTGCCTCAGCCACCTGCTGCACCGGCTCGGGGTTGAAGTCGGGCGACTCCAGCGCCACCCCGAAGGTGCGGACGTCGCTCTCGGAGACCGCAGCCACTGCGTCTTCGAGTGTCGCCAGGGAGGCCGTGTCCTCGCCATCGGTGAGAACGATCATGTTGGGCAACAGGTCCCTGGCGTTGGGCTGGTCGAACAGCGCGATGCCCTGGATCACGGCGTCGTTGAACGACGTCTCCCCCGCCGCCACGATGGCGTCGAGGGTGGCGTTGAGCGCTTCTTTGTTGTTGGTGAACCCGGACACGACCTGGACCCCGTCGGAGAAGGTCACGATGGCGATCCGATCTTCGGCACGAGCCTGGTCGACGAAGCTCTGCGCGGCCCCGATAGCTGCCTCCATGGGAGGGCCTTCCATGGAGCCCGAAGTGTCGATGACGAGGACAACACCAACCGGGACGGTCGATGCGCCAACCGGCTCGACGATCAGGTCGGAGACCGGGTCACCGTTGGCTGTGATCTCGACCGCGGCCGGGTCGAGCTCCTCGGTGAAGTTGCTGAACTCGATGACCATCTGGGTCTGCCCGCCCTCGGGGTAACGGGAGCCGTTGATGTCGACGATCTCGATGCCCTGGCCCGCCTCCTGTGCCATTGCGGGCACAGCGAGCAGCATCATTGCGGCCAGGGCCGCGAAGAGCTTCCTCAAGATCAGCCGCCTCTCCGGGCGAAGGGCTCGGGATCGAACAGGTCGGCAGGCAGGCGGATGCCCTGGTTCTCCAGCTCCTCGGAGAAGCTGGGCCGGATGCCTGTGGCCTTGAGACGACCCTTGTAACGGCCGTCGTCGTCGACACCCATGCCGAAGTCGAACAGGAACAGGTCCTGGAGGGTGATGATGTCACCTTCCATGCCCTCTACCTCGGTCACATGGGTGACACGGCGGGTGCCGTCCTTGAGACGGGACACATGGACCACCAGGTCGACCGCGGAAGAGATCTGCTCACGAATGGCCCGCACCGGCAGGTCGAAGCCCGCCATGAGCACCATGGTCTCGATACGAGACAGGGTGTCACGCGGAGTGTTCGAGTGGACCGTGGTCAGGGACCCGTCATGACCGGTGTTCATGGCCTGGAGCATGTCCAGGGCGGCGGCGTCACGAACCTCTCCGACGACGATGCGGTCGGGGCGCATACGCAGTGTGTTCTTGACCAGGTCGCGAATCGTCACCGATCCGAGGCCCTCGATGTTGGCCGGGCGGGACTCCAGCGTGAGCACGTGCTCCTGGTGGAGTTGGAGCTCGGCGGCGTCCTCCACGGTGATGATGCGCTCGTCACCGGGGATATAGGCGGAGACCACGTTGAGCGTGGTCGTCTTGCCCGAGCCTGTACCACCGGAGATGATGACGTTCAGACGGCCTCTCACACACGCCCGCAAGAAGTCGGCAGTCCGCTGAGTCAGCGTCCCGAAGCTGATCAGATCGGCCTCTTGATAGGGGTCGACCGCGAACTTTCGAATGGTCAGGTACGGACCACCGATCGCAAGTGGGGAGATGATGGCGTTGACACGAGAGCCATCGGGGAGACGGGCATCGACCATTGGTGTGGCCTCATCGACACGACGGCCGATCTGGCCCACGATCTTGTCGATGATCCTGCGCAGATGCACCTCGTCGACGAAACGCACATCCGACTTGAGGATGCGGCCCGCCTTCTCGTAGTAGATGTCGTAGGGCCCGTTGGCCATGACCTCGGTGATCTCCGGGTCGTTGAGCAGCGGGTCGATCGGGCCGTAGCCGAGGACGTCTGAGGCGATCTCGTTGAGCAGGGCGCGACGATCGGCGGAGGTGAGGGGAAGACCCTGCTCCTGGTCGACGGCCCACTCCAGCATCTCGAGGACGCGGAGACGGAGCTCGGCATCGGACATTCCACGGTCGTAGAGCGTGGGGCCCAGCTCCTCGACCACTTTGAAGTGGAGTCGCCCTCGAAGCTCGCCTAGAGCGTCGGTTCGATTGATGCTGACGTCAGCTGTCTCCGTCTGACGGGCTGCAGCGACTCTTTCAGATAGTGATGGCAATTTCGGCCCCCTTCCCTACTACTACTTACGTCCGAACAGGCCGGACTTTGCCTGGGCGTCCGGCACCTTGCCTGCGATCAGCTCGGCGACAGACTCAAATCCCTTGGCGACCTTCGACTTGGGGTCGGTCTCCACGACCGGGCGCCCCTCGTTGACCGAGGCGGCGACGACCGCATCAGAAGGAATCGACGCCGCGATCTGCATCTTGAGCGCTCCCTCGATTTCCTTGTTGTCGAGCTTCGCCTTTGAGTTGGAGCGGTTCATGACCAACTGGACGTTGGCTGTGGAGAACTTGAGCAGGCGGAGTGTCTCCAGCGCCAGCTTGGCGTTCTTCACGGAGGGGAGGTCCATGTCGACCAGCATGAGGATGTCATCGGACTTCTCGATGAGCGACAGGATCAGCTCGTCGAGCATCGCCGCGGTGTCGACGATGACGTAGTCGTAGTTCTCCTTGAGCACGTCGAGCATCTGCATCAGCCCGGCCGTCGTGATGTCGTCCGCAAACGCTGGCTCCAGCGGAGCGGCGAGGACCTTGAGCCCGGTCGGGTGCTCAGTGAGCAATGAGTCGAGCAACTCGGAATCGAGATGATGCAGCTCGTGAGCTGCATTGACCATGGTGAAGCGGGGCTCCAGCTGAAGCACCAGGCAGACGTCACCGAACTGCAGGTCGGCGTCGACCAGACACACCTTGGTATCCGGGAAGCGGTTGAGGACCAGGGCGAGGTTGGTCGCCAGGACCGTCTTGCCGCTCCCGCCTTTGGCCGAGGTGACCGTGATGATCCTGCCCTGCTCGTGCCGCCCCTTGTCCTCGACGACCGGTGCGGCCGCCGAGGACTTGCGACGCAGCACGTCGTGGGCGAACTGCTCGATGGCAGCCTCGATCTTCGATTCGTCCAACGGTGCTTCCAGCACGTCGGACACTCCGGCCCTCATTCCCTTGCGAAGCAGGTCGGCCGTCACTTCTTCGGCCACCAGCATCAGAACCAGTGAGGGGTCCTGGTTGTGCAGCTGGCGAATCTGCTCCATCGCCGTGTCGGTGCTGTACGACGGGCCGATGAGGAGCATCCGCACGTCTCCCGAGGAAACGGTTTGAGCTGCTTCTTCCAGGGTGCGCGCAACCGGGAGACTTCCGTCGAACAGCTGCTTGGCGCTGGCGACGAAGTCGTCGTCCTGGTCCACCACCAGGAGGTTGTGCTCGGCCATTGACATGAGATCTGCCTCTGTTTTGTTAGCTCTTACTCGCCGAAGATCGCATCTTCGAGGTCGCCACCGAAGAGGTTGTCGATCGTGACACCGTCGGTTTCGACTTCGACGAAGTCTTCGGGCACAAGGGTAAGCCAGATCGAGCCATTCTCGAACGCGTACACGATACGCTCGGCTTGGTCCGGGGTCACCTCGAGGGTGAACACCGTGGAGTTGCCCGACTCCTCCTCAGTCTCGCCTTCCGTCCCGGTGGCAGGGTCCTCGCCGGTGGGCGGGGTGTCGCCGGCATCGATCTCACCGGTCTGGTCCCCGTCCTCCTCGACACGGATGTCGCGCCCGGCTGCGAGGACATTGAGACCCTGGAGCACGTAGCGGGTGTACGTGACGACGACGGTCTCGGCCTCCTCTTCGGGCGTCTCGCCCTCAGCGGGGGGAAGCGTCGGGGCTCCCTCGATCGGAATCTGGTCGAACTCGATGTCGAGAGTGATGATCATGTTGATCCGGTCACCGGCCTCGACGAACCCGTTGACGCCCTGCACGTCGCTGGTCGAGATGGTGATGGCCTGGTTGCCCGAGCCGATCGACTCGGCGAGTGGCCGGACGTCGACTGTGACTTCGGTCCACTGGCCCCGGGTGAGGATGCCATTCTCCGAGATCGGGCCGGCTGCGACCTTCCCCGTGAGGATGGTGCGCAACTCGTCTTCACTCTGTATGGCGTCGGGCGGAGTGTCCTCCAGTTGGTCGACACCTTCGCTGATGAGCGTTCCGTTCGAGTTGAAATCGGAAATCAGAATGTCACCTTCCGTGCCCTCGGCGATTCCGCCGAGACCAGCGCGGAAAACAGTGACCTGCTCTTGGCCAGCAGTGGCGTCCTCTCGGACGTTCTGCATGAAGTTCCAGACGGCCCAGGCCGCCAAACCGGCCAGTACCAAGGCCACTAGAAGAACGATGGCTCTCCTACCCATTGAGTCCCCTTCGGTTGTCCCCTCTTGCGCTCATCGCGTTTCGTCGCGAGAGGTGGGAGGGCATAGTACCGACGAGCCGAAGCCCGCCATGCTTTTCAGGTTCGATAACACAGAGATTGTCGGACCTGTCTCTGACAGTCTTGAGTTTTTCGCTTACAAATCTATGGGTACACCGGCCTACTCCGTCCAGTAATCACAAAGCCCCCCGACCCAGGCCAGGGGGCTCGATGAAGTGCGATCCGAAGGATCAGCGACGGCCGATACCGCGCTCTTTGAGCTCTTTGAGGATCGCTTCGAGGGAGGCGTCGACTGGCATTGGCGGTCTCTCGTCGGCCTCGGCGCCGAACTCCCGCTCGAACTCACGCTGCTGCTTGCGAGGCTTCTTCTTCTCCTCGACCTGGGCGCTTCGCTCCTTGTAGTCGGGAAGGGCCTGCTTGATCGAGAGGGAGACCCGGCGGCGCTCGTCTTCCTTCTCCGTGATCTTCACCTGGACCTTCTGTCCGATGGATAGCTCCAGCTCGGGTGACTCCACCCGATGGACCGCGATTTCCGACACGTGGACGAGTCCTTCGACTCCCTCTGCCACCGACACGAAGGCGCCGAACGGTACGGTCTTGGTGACTGTTCCCTCGACGACGTCGCCGACTTCGTTGGCGCCTGCGAAGACGTCCCAGGGATCTTCGGTGGTTTGCCGGATGGACAGTGAGATCCGCTCCCGGTCACGATCGACCTCGAGCACCTTCACCTTGACCTCGTCACCGACCTTGACCAGCTCGCTGGGGTGGTTTACGTGCTGCCAGGAGAGCTCGGAGACGTGGACGAGCCCATCCATGCCACCGAGGTCGACGAATGCTCCGAAGTTGACGACTGAAGAAACCGTGCCATCCCTGACCTCACCTTCCTGGAGGTTGTCCAGGAACTCGGTGCGCTCTTCGGCGAGAGCCTCTTCCAGATGGGCCCGACGGGAGAGGACGACGTTGTTGCGGGCACGATCGAGCTCGATGACCTTGGCTGTGATGGTGTCGCCGATGAACGGATCGAGGTCACGTACCCGTCTCAGATCGACCAGAGAGGCGGGAAGAAAGCCACGCAGGCCGATGTCGACGATGAGACCGCCCTTGACGACTTCGATGACGGTGCCCTCGACCGTGCCGTCCTGATCTGCGACCTTCTGGATCCGGCCCCAGGCGCGCTCGTACATGGCGCGCTTCTTGGAGAGGATGAGACGGCCCTCGTCGTCCTCCTTGTCGAGGACGACCGACTCGACGCGATCGCCGATGGCGACGGTCTCCTCGGGGTCGATGTTGTTGCGGATCGAGAGCTCGCGGGTGGGGATGAACCCTTCTGACTTGTATCCGATGTCGACGAGGGCGCCCTCGGAGTCGACGCTGACGATGGTCCCCTCGACGATGTCACCCTCGCGGAACTCGAGCACGGTTGCCGCGATGGCCTTCTCGAAGTCGTCGCCGATGTCGTCTGGGAGGTCGCTCAGGTCGGGGGCGACGAGCGCTTCTCTCTCCTGATATCTCGGAGCGGGTGCCGCGGCCTCGGTTTGGGCCTCGTCCTCGGGCTGATCGGCCTCGGGCGGGGCTTCGGCTGCGGGCTGATCGGCCTCGGCTGCTGGGCCCGGCGTCTCGCTCGTCTCGACGGGCTCGGTCTCGGTGTCCCCGGGGGTCGGCGCCTCGTTGGTTGGCTCCTCGGTGGCGGGCGCTTCGGGTGCGGCCTCTTCTACCGCCGGGGTCTCGGGCGTCTCTGCCATCTCTTCGTTCTCCGAAGTGGCTACGGACGCGTTTTCTTGGGGGCTGGACATGTGTGGGTAGTTACCTCTTGGGAAGATCTCTGTCGACGCGAACGGCCGACAGGCTTTCGAAGTGTACGCAGACGTTGACGATTCGCCAACCCACTATTAGTTGGCCGACCGACTGATTGATGGCCGACCGACTTTGGCCGGGGGCCTCCAAGACCATCCCGGGCCACCGGACGCTGGGGCTCACGTCAAGCCGCGACCGCTGCAAGATGGATCACCCAGCCAAACAGACGCCGGACGGTGCCCGCCGATTGGATCGGCGGGGGCAGCTGCCGCGCCCGCTGGAGTCGCCTTACTTCTTCACCGAGGCGAGGTCGGGGCCCCAGCCGATGTCGACCACGAGGGGCACGTCGAGACCGGCGACTCCTTCCATCGTCTCCACGACCAGCTTCTCGGCTATGACCTTCTCATCGTCGGGCACCTCGAGAATCAGCTCGTCGTGGACCTGGAGAAGCAGCGTCGTCGCCAGCTTCTCCGAGCGCAGGGTGGCGTCCAACTCGATCATCGCCGCTTTGATGATGTCGGCGGCGGTCCCCTGCACCGGCGCATTGAGGGCCATGCGCTCCCCCATTTGCCTGATCCTGAAATTGTCGGACTTGAGCTCGGGGAGGTAGCGACGCCGGCCGAACAACGTGGTGGTGTAGCCCTGGTTGCGGGCAGCTGTGACCACCGACGACATGTACTCCTTCACCTGGTGGAACTGGGAGAAGTAGGCGTCGATGTGCTCGCGAGCCTCGTCGCGGCTGATCCCGAGACGGTCGGCGAGGCCAAAGGCCTCCATCCCGTAGAGGAGCCCGAAGTTGATCATCTTTGCCCGACGCCGCTGCTCCGAGGTCACCTCTGACGTGTCGACGCCCCAAACCCGGGCGGCGGTGGCGGTGTGGATGTCGAGCCCGGCCTGGAACGCCTCGATGAGGAAGGGATCTCCGCTCATGTGGGCGAGCACACGCAGCTCGATCTGGGAGTAGTCAGCGACGAGGAACTCACTTCCCTCACCGGCGACGAACGCCCGCCGGATGGTTCGCCCCGACTCGGAGCGCACCGGGATGTTCTGCAAATTGGGGCTGTCGGAGGACAACCTGCCGGTAGTTGCAGCCATCTGATTGAAACGAGTGCGGATACGGCCGTCGGAAGCGATGAGCGGGAGGTATCCGTCGACGTACGTGGAGCGCAGCTTCTCCAGCTCCCGGTACTCGAGCAGCGCGGTGACGAGAGGGTGATCCAGCTTGGTGAGGACCGAGGCGTCCGTGGAGGGCTTCCCCGTGGATGTCTTCTTGAGTACGGGCAGCCCGAGCTGATCGAAGAGGATGCTGCGGAGCTGATCGGTGGAGTTCACGTTGAATGGCTCACCGGCCAGTTCGTGGAGCCGCTTCTCGACGGCAGCGATCTGGACGCGCAGGTCGGCGCCCATCGTCTCCAGGTACTCGCGGTCGACCCCGATGCCGGCATGCTCCATGCGTGCCAACACGGGGACCAGAGGCAATTCGTAGGTGAGGAACAAGTCGAGCTCTTCACGCGATTCCAGTTCCTCGTGAAGGGTGTCGACAAGACGCCGCACCGCCTCGACCCGTCTGCCTTCCAACTCGACATCGGGTCCCTCGTCGAAGGGGAGCATGCCGTCGGCAGATTCCTCGTCCGGCGAGACGAGCTCCAGGCCGAGCAACCTCTCGGCGATCTCCTCGAGCCCGTAGGTGCGTTGGCTGGGATTGACGATGTACGACGCAAGCGCAGTGTCCATGACCGGGCGGGCGAGGTCGTGCCCCAGATCGAGAAGGGTGCGTGCCAGCTCCTTCAGATCGTGACCAGAGACACCCACTCTGCCTTCCCCAATGGCATCGAGGATGGGCTCGGCCGCCTCGAACGGGACCACGATGGCCTCTCCGGGGGCGGTGGACACGGCCAGGCCATAGGGGTGCCCTCCCTCGCTGACCAGGCCAACCACCAACTCGTCGGCAGAGGCGAGGGGGGCGAGACGGTCGGCGGTGGTGACCAACTCGGCGTCGACCTCGAGGATCTCGGTGGCCCCGCCGGTCGAAGGAAGGGCCTCCTCCAGGTCGCTCCACATGGTGTGGAACTCGAGACTGTCGAACAGGTCCTTGACGGTGTTTCTGTCCCACTCCCGGGTGGAGAACTCGACGGTTCCCAGCGGGATGTCGAGATCGTCGACCAGCGCCATGAGCTCCCGGTTCAAAAACACCTGGTCGCGATGCTCCGCCAGGTTCTCCCTCAGCTTGGGGGTCTGCTCGGATATGGCCGTGAAGACACCGTCGATGTTGCCGTACTCGGCGATGAGCTTCGCGGCGGTCTTCTCCCCCACCCCGGGGACACCGGGCAGGTTGTCCGAGGTGTCGCCACGCAGGGCGGCGTATTCGACATATTGGGAGGGCGCGATCCCGTAACGATCGGTGACCCAGTCCTCGTTGGCGAGGACGGTGTCGCTGATCCCGCGACGGGTGTAGAGCACGCTCACGTGGTCGTCGATGAGTTGGAAGGCGTCGCGGTCGCCGGTGACGATGAGGACGTCCCACCCGTCGGCGACCGCCTTCTTGGTGAGCGAGGCGATTATGTCATCGGCCTCGTAGCCCTCCTCACGAAGCTGGTTGATGTGCAGCGCCTGGAGCACCTCGTCGATCAAGGGGAGCTGACTGCGAAAGTGATCGGGAGCCTTGTTGCGGTTCGCCTTGTACTCGGGATACGAGACGGTGCGAAATGTCTGGCGTGACACGTCCCAGGCCACCGCCACCGCCTCAGGGTGATGATCCTTGATCAGCCGGATCAGCATCCGGGTGAACCCGAAAACTGCATTTGTCACCTGGCCCGACTTGGTCGCCAGGTCTTCTGGAAGGGCGTAGAAGGCGCGGTAGGCGATCGAGTTGCCGTCGATCATGGCGAGGGTGGGCACGAGGCTGACGGTACTACCGGGCCAGGACAGAGATCGTGGCCCAGTCGTGGCTCAATCGAGCTTGGCGAGGAGCTTGTCTCGTTTCGCCGTGAGACGGGCTCTCTGCGTCTCGAGATCGGACAACGTTCTCTCGAAACGGCGGACGTCGGCGCGGGTGAGGCCCGCCTCTTCCCGGTCGATGTAGTTGCCCACCGCGGCATCGCGCTGGGCGTCGTCGTTGATCGAACGGTGGTACTCCAACTCGGCGGCGACCTGACCCGCCTCAGCCTGGAGGGCAGCGATCTCCTCGTTGAGCCTGAACAGCTTCCGGTGGACTCGCTTCACCTGACCGATTCTTGTCACACCGGAGGTGTTAAGTGAGAACCATGCGAGCACAGGTCGAGTACGACCAGGCGCTCGATCTGATTCGAGCCGGGATCAACGACTCTGTGATCGGGCGGAGACTGGGCATCCCGCGAGGCACGGTGCGGGACTGGCGCGTCGGTCTCGGCGCGCAGAGCGGAGGACGCACCAAGTCATGGTCGGGCCAGCGACGCATGGGCTCATGTTTCCGCTGTGACGGCGGGCCGGTCGATAGTGAGGCCTACGCCTATCTGCTCGGGATGTACTTGGGAGACGGATGGATCCATGAGGCGAAGAGGAATGTCTATCAGATCCGGATAGCTTGCGATCTCAAATACCCCGAGATAGTCAATGAAGTCGCCACACACATCGTCATCGTGCGTGGTGTCGACAAAGTTGGATTCGCGTTGGGCAAAGGCTGTGTCTACGTCAACGCGTACTGGAAGCACTGGCCGTGCGTCTTCCCTCAACACGGAGCCGGAAGAAAGCACGAACGTCCGATCAAGTTGGAGCCGTGGCAACGGCAGATCTCACAACGACACCCCAAACCGCTCAT
>Ga0299907_10001954_pt1 | contig 12320 bp, 10 predicted proteins | sample RVTome_16_FD_198680 | JGI IMG/M metagenome (GOLD analysis project Ga0299907, IMG submission 198680) | Soil microbial communities from uranium-contaminated site in the Upper Colorado River Basin, Wyoming, United States - RVT152D67 (version 2) ...
AAGACTAATCCGCGAACAGTTCGTTGGCTATGACGAGCTGCTGGATCTCGGACGTCCCCTCGTAGATCTCCGTGACTTTGGCGTCACGGAAGAAGCGCTCGACCGGATAGTCCTTCATGTAGCCGTATCCGCCGTACACCTGGACCGCCTTGACCGCCGCGTCCATGGCCGTCCGGCTGGCCAGGAGCTTGGCCATCGCGACCTCCTTCCGGGCCGGCTCGCCGCGGTCCTGCCGCTCCGCGGCCGCGTGGGTCAGCGCGCGCGCCGCGGCGACCTTCGCCGCAATCTCGGCGAGCATGAAGCGAAGCCCCTGGAATTCCGCGATCGGGCGGTCGAAGGCGGTCCGCTGCTTGGCCCAGTCGATCGCCAGCTGGAGGCACGCCTCGGCGATGCCCAGGGCCTGGGCGGCGATCCCCAGCCGGCCGTGCTCGAGCGAGCCGAGCGCGAACCGGAGCCCCCAGCCCTCCTCGCCCACCCGGTTCCCGGCCGGGACCCTGAGACCATCGAACACGATCTCGGCCGTATTCGACGCCTTGAGCCCCATCTTCTCCTCGGTCTTGCCGACCGAGTACCCCTCCCATCCGGTCTGGACCACGAACGCCGACACGCCGTCGGCGCCCTTCCCGCCTGTCCGCGCCATGACCACCACCACGTCCGCCGTGCCGCCGTTGGTGACCCAGGCCTTGGCTCCGTTCAGGACGTAGGCGTCGCCGTCACGCTCGGCGCGGCAGGAGAGCGCCGAGGGATCGGAGCCCGCGTCGTGCTCGGAGAGCGCGAAGGCGCCCAGGAGCTTTCCCTCCGCCATGGGTCGGAGATACCGCTCGCGGAGCTCGTCGGTCCCGTGCTCGAGGATCATCCGGCTGGGGAGCGAGTTGTGGACGCTCATGGTGACCGCCATGGACGGGTCCACCCGGGCGATCTCCTCGAGCGCCATCAGGTAGGTCACGGTGTCGAGGCCGGAGCCCCCCCACTCCTCGGGGATCAGCATGCCGAGGAAGCCGAGCTCCCCCAAGGCGTCCACCTTGTCGCGCGGGAAGTGGCCGGTCCGGTCCCATTCCTCGACGTGCGGCGCAAGCTCGGCGCGGGCGAAGTCGCGGGCCGTCCGGACGATTTCCTGCTGGACGTCGGTGAGGGACCGGAGCTCGGTCACCATGGCCGAGCTCTCACTTTCCCTCTCGGTAGTCGTAGAAACCCCGGCCGGACTTTCGGCCCAGTCGGCCCGCCGTCACCATCTGCTTGAGGAGCGGGCAGGGGCGGTATTTGGGATCCCCGAGGCCGTCGTGGAGCACCTCGAGAATCGCGAGGCAGACGTCCAGCCCGATGAAGTCGGCCAGGGCGAGGGGACCGATCGGGTGGGAGAGGCCGAGCTTGGCCACGGTGTCGATCGCCTCTGGCTCGGCCACCCCCTCCATGACGGCGTAGACGGCCTCGTTGATCATGGGGAGGAGGATCCGGTTCGCGACGAATCCCGGGAAGTCCTTCACGGTGACCGGCGATTTCCCGAGCGACTCGGCCATCTCGACGACCGTCCGATGGGTCTCGTCCGACGTCTCGAGGCCGCGGATCACCTCGACCAGCTTCATCATGGGTACGGGGTTCATGAAGTGCATGCCGATCACCTTGTCGGGCCGCCCGGTCGCGGCTCCCAGACGGGTGATCGGGATCGACGAGGTGTTGGAGGCGAGGATGACAGCGGTGTCCAGCAGCTCGTCCATTTTCTCGAACACCTCCACCTTGGCGGCCTCGTCCTCGACGATCGCCTCGACGACGAGTTCGGACCCCGCGGCAGCGTCGAGCCTCAAATGAGGGACGATGCGCTTCAAGGCGGCGTCGGCCTCCTGGTTCGTGAGGATGTCCTTCTTGACCTGCCGGTCCAGGTTCTTGCGGATCGTCGCCAGCCCCCTCTCGAGTGCGGTGGCGTCGCTGTCGATCAGCGCGACATCGTGGCCGTGTTGGGCGAAGACGTGGGCGATCCCATTCCCCATCGTCCCGGCGCCGACGACGGCGACGTTCACAGCGCCTCGATCTCCATCGCCACGGCGTTCCCACCACCGAGACAAAGTGTTGCCAATCCAGTCTTTAGGCCATGGTCTCTCAACGCATGGATGAGAGTGGTGAGGACGCGGGCCCCGCTAGCACCGATCGGGTGGCCGAGGGCGACGGCGCCCCCATGCACGTTGACCCGGTCCCAATCCCAGCCGAGCTCCTGGCCGTCGGCCAAGGCCTGGACGGCAAAGGCCTCGTTGGCCTCGATCAGCTCGTAGTCGTCGATCGTCCGACCGGTCTTCTCCATCAGCTTCCTGACGGCGAAGACGGGCGCGTAGAAGAGGAGCTTCGGCTCGGTCCCGGCCGAGGTGTAGTCGACGATCCGGGCCAGAGGCTCGAGTCCGTGCTTCTTGGCGTAGTCCTCGCTCGTGACGACCAGCGCGCTCGCCCCGTCGTTGAGGCCGGGCGCGTTCCCGGCCGTGACCGTCCCCTCCTTCGTGAACGCGGGCTTCAGCTTCGCGAGGATCTCCAGCGTCGTGTCCTTCCGCGGGCACTCGTCCGTGTCGACGACCGCCGTTCCCTTCCGGCCCTCGATCTGGACCGCGACGATCTCCTCCCTGAACTTGCCCGTCTCGATCGCACGGATCGCCTTGCGGTGGCTGTCGAGCGAGAACTCGTCCTGCTCCTCGCGGCCGATCGAGGACTTCTCGGCGGTCAGCTCCGCGTGCTTCCCCATGTGGACGCCCTCGAAGGCGCACCAGAGCCCGTCCCTGATCATGACATCGACCAGCTTCTGGTCGCCGAACTTGATCCCCTCGCGAGCGCCTTCGACGAGATAGGGAGCGTTCGACATCGATTCCTGCCCACCCGCCACGACACACGCCTGGTCGCCGGCCCGGATCGACTGCGCGGCCAGCATGACCGCCTTGAGACCCGAGCCGCACACCTTGTTGATCGTCATGGCGGGCACCGTATCGGGGACACCACCGTAGTGAGCCGCTTGGCGCGCCGGCGCCTGGCCGCTCCCGGCCTGGACGACCTGCCCCATCACGACCTCGTCGATCGTCTCTGGATCGATGCCGGCCCGCGCGACCGCTTCGCGCACGACGATCGCACCCAGCTCGGGAGCGGTCTTCGGCGCCAGGGCGCCCAGCAACTTCCCGATGGGCGTGCGGCAGGCGCTCGCGATGACCGCCGTCCGGTGACCGTTACCGTTCATGCCATGCTCCCTTCGTCCTCAGCCCGCCGGCCGGAGCCATGTGAAGAGGAACTCGGTTCGCGGCCGGGCTGCCTCACACGCGGGCCGCTCGGGGGCGGGAGGGCCGGCCTGTGAGGCGCCGCCAGCCGGCACGGGCGATCTCGCGCTGGAGACGCCGCCGCAGGGTCAGATAGCTCTGCCGACCCATGACGAGGTCGGACATGACGGTTCGGATGCCGCGGCTCGCCCGGCCGAACCCGATCACCCGCTCGATGAAGGCCGGCTTGTAGTAGAGGTGGACGAGCCGGCTCGCCTTCTCGAGCTCGTCCCCGAACTCCCCGCGCCACTCCTCGTCGTAAGTCTCTGGACGGCCGGCCTCGAGCGCCCGCCCCCAGGCGCGGGCCGACTTGAGCGCGTAATAGATCCCCTCGCCGGTGATCGCGTCGACGAAGCCACCGGCGTCCCCGACCAGTGCCCAGTCCCGCCCACCCCGGTCGACCTTCCAGCAGCCGGGATCGGTGATCGTCGGGATGAAGGCACCATACCCCTTCCCGGTGTCGGGATCGAGCGCCGGGAAGTGGGTGCGGAGGAGCTGGAGCAGCCGCACGCGGGTCTCACGTCCCTGAGCGTCCTCGCCGCCGTCTCCGCCCCACAGGCAGAGCCCGACCGACAGGTGGTCCGGCCGCGGGAAGAACCACAAATAGCCGCGCGCGTCCTTGAAGAACTTGGTCTCGATCCGGTCCAGGTCGGCGGGGATGAAGAACCCCGCCGCGATCGACCGCCGGTAGCCATGGAAATCCGGCACGAGCCGCTCGCGAGTCTTCCCGGCAGCGCCGTCGGCGCCGACCAGGAAGTCGACCACCTGCGATTCACCCTGCGCGTCGAGCCGCCAGCCGCCGTTCTCGCGCTCGACGTGCTGCACCTTCCGCTTTACCCGCCGGGCGCCGGCCGTCTCGGCCCGCTTTCGGATCTCCTCGTCGAGCGTCCCGCGAGCGAAGATCAGGGTCTCCCGGGGACATGTGAACTCGAGCGGCCGGTCCTCCGGCGACAGGAAACGGAACTCGATGACGCCGCGGGCAAGGGTCGCGATCTCGGCGATCCACGGAAAGTCGTCCTGCGCCTTGACGGTGATGCCGCCACCGCACGGCTTCTCCCACGGGGCGCGGTGATCGAAGAACATGACCTCGTGCCCAAGCCGCGCCGCCTGCCAGGCGGCGTAGGCGCCGGCCGGCCCGGCTCCGACGACGCCGATCCTCAATCGCTCCACGGATCTCGCCCGCGATCCGGCCGCGCCCGGCCGCGATCGTCCAGAGAGAGGCTGCAGAGCGGCGTGTCGGCGTCGTGGACGAACGCGCAGAGCCACTTCTCCTGCACTGCCCGCGGCAGGAGCCACTGCTTGGTGTCCAGCGTCGTCACCGGATACAGGTCGTACGCCATGATCCACGGGTACGGCAGGTGGTGCGACGTGGGAACCAGGTCGCCCAGGAAGACGATCTTCCTCCCCGTACCGTCGTCGACGGCGATCGAGCAGTGGTGCTCGGTGTGCCCCGGAGTTTCGATCACCGTGATCGCGTCCGCGATCACCGTTCCGTCATCCATCCAATCGACCTGGCCAGCCTCGACCAGGGGTACGAAGTCGCGCTCGTTGTAAGACGCCTGGTTCCGCGCATGGGAGCCGATCGCCTCCTCGTACTCGCCCGGGTGGATGTGGTAGGTCGCGTTGGGAAAGGTCGGGACGATTCGATCGCCGTCGCGCCGTGTCGCCCCGCCGGCATGGTCGAAGTGAAGATGGGTGAGGATCACCCGGTCGATCGTTTCGACCGGGGCTCCCACCTCGGCCAGACGGGCCGGCAGCCCGCCGTCCCGCTCGAGCCCGTACATGTCGGCGAACTTCTCGTCCTCCTTGCCGCCCGAGCCGACCTCGATGACCGTCCTTCCCTCCGGACCCTCGACGAGAAGCGAGTTCATGGCGAGGCGGATCCGGTTCCGGTCGTCGGCGGGGAGCTTCTTCTCCCAGAGGACCTTGGGGACGACCCCGAACATGGCACCGCCGTCGAGGTGCATGAGGCCGTCGGAGAGGACGGTCACCATCCGCTCCCCCCACCGAAGCGGCGGCCAGGCCAGGGTGGGCGCGGTGTCGACGTCCTTCACGAGGCCGCCTCCCCCAGGATCTCGCGCGCGATGACCATGCGCTGGATCTCGCTCGTCCCCTCGCCGATCTCGGTGACCTTGGCGTCCCGCATCATCCGCTCGACGGGGTAATCGTGCGTGTAGCCGTTCCCGCCGTGGATCTGGACGGCCTCGATCGTCGTCCGCATGGCGAGCTCGGAGCAGAAGAGCTTGGCCTCTGCGGCTTCGAGCCGGTACGACCGCCTGGCGTCCTTGAGCCGCGCGGCGTGGTACGTGAGATGCCGCCCCGCCTCGATCCCGGTCGCCATGTCGGCCAGCTTGAAGCGGGTCGCCTGAAACTCGGCGATCGGCCTTCCGAACTGCCGGCGCTCCAGCGCGTACGCGCGGGCCGCCCCGTAGGCCCCCTCGGCGATCCCGAGGGCGTGGGCGGCGATCCCGATCCGCCCGCCGTTCAGGGTGTGGAGGCACTGCTTGAACCCCTTGCCTTCCTCGCCGAGGAGGTTCTCTCGGGGGACGTGGACATTCTCGAGGACGAGCTCCCGCGTGTCGCTCGCCCGCCATCCGAGCTTGTCCTCCTTCTTCCCGGACCGTACGCCCTCCCAGGCTCGCTCGACGATGAAGGTCGAGATCCCCCGCGCGCCGGTTTTCGCGTCGGTGACCGCGGCCACGACAAACGTCTGCGCGACGCCGGCGTTGGTGATGAAGACCTTCGTGCCGTTCAGGACCCAGCCATCCCCGTTCCGGATGGCGGTCGTGCTCATGTTGGCGGCGTCGGAGCCCGAGGTCGCCTCGGTCAACCCGAAGGCCCCCAGCACCTCGCCGCTCGCGAGCGGGGTCAGGTAGCGGGACTTCTGCTCGGGGGTCCCGAAATCGTGGATCGGCGAAGCGCCGAGCGAGGTGTGGGCGCCGACCGTGATCGAGTGGGAGGCGTCGACCTTGGCCAGCTCCTCGACGACCAGGACCAGGGAGAGCGCGTCCGCTCCGGCGCCGCCGTATTCCTCGGGGAACGGGATCCCGAAAAGGCCCAGCTCCGCCATCTGGCGCACGGTGTCTACGGGAAACTCGCCCGTTTCGTCGTGCTCGCGGGCGATCGGCGCGATCCGCTCCACCGCGAACTCGCGGACCGTGGCGCGGAGGAGACGCTGTTCGGGGGTGAGGTCGAGACCGCTCACGCGGTGGACGCCGCCCTGTGCTCCTCGGCCCACCCACGGATGTAATCGACGATCTCCTGGGTCCGCGTGCCCGGCCCGAACAGCCGGCCGGCCCCCATCTTCCCGAGCTCCGCCATGTCGTTCCTGGAGATGATTCCGCCACCGGTCAGGAGCACGCCCTCCAGGCCGTTCTCGCGCATGAGCTCGAGGATCCGCGGGAAGAGCGTCATGTGGGCTCCCGAAAGGATCGAGAGCGCGATCACGTCGACGTCCTCCTGGAGCGCGGTCTCGACGATCCGCTCGGGCGTCTGATGGAGTCCCGTGTAGATCACCTCCATGCCCGCGTCCCTGAGGGCCGCCGCCACCACCTTGGCCCCCCGGTCGTGACCGTCCAGCCCCGGCTTCCCGACCAGCACCCGGATCTTCGGCTCGTCCATCGCCTTCGCCTCCCTGTCCCGGAGTCGATCCCCGCCGCCTTGGAGGCGTCGGCAGATCGGTCTTCGCGCATGATCCAAGAATCTATCCGTGCGGTGTCCAAAGCCCACATGGCCCATGGGGGAAGGTCCAAGAACGACGACGGTCTACTCCCGGCGCCACACCATCGCGAAGCTGATCGGCTGACCTTGATGGACCTCCCACTTCGGGCCCTTGCGCAACCACTCCTCGTCGATCAGACCCTCCTCCATCTCCTGCAGCGACCAGCCGCGAGACCGGGCGGCCTTCACATGGTCGCTCAGGAGGTGGACGTAGCTGCGGATCGTGATCGGCTCCCCGGGCGCTCGATCAAAGTGGGTCGGGATGCCGCGCATCAGGAAATGCGGATGGAAGCCGACGATCACGAACGTCCCTCCGACCCGGGTCAAGCGCGTGACCTCGCGGTACAACGGATCGAGCTCGGGCAGGTGCTCGTCGGCGAGCGACTGGACGCAGAGATCGTAGGCCTGGTCGGCGAGCCCCGTATCGGCGACGTCGGCCAGCCGGAGCACGCGATACAGCCCCCTCCTCCGCGCCAGGTCGAGCATCTCGGGGGTGACGTCCACTCCGTCGATGTCGCCGGCGCCGCGCGCCTTGAGCCAGGCCCCGATGCGCCCCGTGCCGCAGGCGAGATCGAGCACGGCCCGCGGAGCCGACCAGTCGAAGGACCGAAGGCGTTCAAGCAGGCGCAGATCCATCTCGTCGTGCACCGTCCGCTCGTAGGTGCGCACCCACTCCCCGTACCCTTCCCGGACGCCGACGATCGGGTATCGGCGCTTGTCGTAGCGGGCGTGATCGAGCGCCGCCATCAGCAGCAGCGCGCCCAGACAGGCGCCAACGAGCCCCGGGCGACGATGCTGTCTCCCGCCAGAAGCTCGAGGGTGAGTTCCAATGACAGGATATTCCCCTCGTAGTCGAGTCCCTGGATCTCGGTGAGAGGCACAACCCGGCTGCCGCCGCCTTCGGGTATCGCCAGCGAAACGTTGCGCGAAAGCTCGCGGAACGTCGAGCCGCCCGTACAGCCCGCCTCCTCCGGGTAGCATCCGACGCAACGCTCGTCGTCGGTCTCCTCGATCCGCGTCCGGACGTGCAGGATGTGACTTCCGCCGCCCGGATAAGTCACGACCGCGAACAGCTCCTTGGACGACTCCCAGGGCGCCACGGAATCCCCAGTTCCGCACGGTCCCTCGATCCCCAGCGGGTCGAAGCCGCCATAGTATTCGGGGGTGTCCTCGAACACGACACAATATGCGGCCTCGGACTTCCGCCATTCGGCGGCCTCGACCGGCGTGACGAGCTTGACGTCCGGGCTCGTCGCGCTGCAGTGGTTGGAGAAGCCAATGTCCGTCAAGCCGGTCGCCGCCCCTGTCGCATCCCTCCCGGCGGCCCCAGGTCCTCCAGATCCTCCTTCCCCCGGCGGTCCGCAACCGGAGCCGACGAGGCAAAGAAACGCGACGATGACGGGGCACGGCTGGGCGGGCTTCCTCATTGTGGACCTCCTATCGGTGACCAAAAGCATAGGTTATCAGAACATGACGGCAACTTGAAAAATCGTGTGGGCACATTTTGACAGGTAAGCGACTCGTGGCTCAGAAGAACAACGACAGGGGCAAGCGACACGACCGAGATCGAACCGTCATTGGGCATCTGTTTACCTGGTTGCAGCGGAGATGGCCGGAGGGGAAGGTCATGGTGGCGGGGCTCGGCGTCGCCGTCTCCCTCGCCCTGTGGCTGACCGCCGGGGTCTGGGGGGATCGTCCTCCAGGCGGCGAAGACACGATGGGTCACCTCGTGCTCACCCAGTTCGCCATCGAAGAACTTTTCCTGCGCGGGAAGATCGATGGGTGGCAGCCGAGGTTCATGCTGGGCTTCGAGCTGTTTCTGTTCATGGGACCTGGGTTCGCGTGGACGGTGGCCGTCTTGCGCGCGCTATCCTTGGGTCAGCTGTCGACACTGGGGGCGTTCAAGCTGATCGACATCGGGTCCTTCGTGACCTTTCCCCTGGCCGTCGCCTTTCTGGCCCGCTCCTTCGGCCTGCCGCGATCGGCGGCCGGGATCGCGGCGATCCTGACGCTCGCAGTCAACAGCCCGTTCGGCGGCGTGGGGCTTCACGGGCAGTTCGAGGTCGGCCTGGTCCTCCACCAGGTGGGGGCCATCTGGTTCTGTCTCTGCCTCGGTGGGGTGCTGCGGCTACTCTCGAAGCCGGACTGGCGCTGGACGGTCTTTACGGGGGCGAGCCTCGCGGCGCTGATCCTCACCCATGCCCGATCCGCGGTCATTCTGGTCGTGATCGGGACGATCATCCTTCTCTGCGTGTTGGCCCGACACGGGGCGGCCCGGGCCTGGGCGGAGCAGGTCCTCGTGCTCGGGCGGGCGCGACTCCGGGCCCTCGTGCGACGAGAGCTGCGGGCGGAGCTCGCGCGGCTGGGTCTTGTCCCTGAACACACGGCGTCCGAGGCCGAGCACCGGCCGGCGCCCGACGTCATTCTCTCCCGCACGGCGTTCGTCCATCTGCTGGCAGCCGGGTGGCTTGCCCTCGCGCTGGCCGCCCTGTACGTGATCCCGCTCATGGCTCATCGCGACCTGATGGGGGGGCTTACCGGGTGGCCGGAACCGACCCTGATCGAGCGACTACGCAGCGTCTGGCGGGGCGAATCCCTGCTGCGACCCGACGTGGCGCCCATCGTCGTGGCGGGGGGCGTCGCGGCGCTCCTCCGCGTCGTCGAGCGCCGGCCCTACGCCCTGGCCCTCGTCGTGACCCCGTTCGCCTACGTGATCTTTGCCTACTGGGCGGTCGAGCAGTGGCCGGCAAGCGCGCTCGCCGCCCAGCTTCCCCAGCGTGGCCTTGGCTTCGCCGGGATGCTGGCGATACTCCCACTCGCCGCGATGCTGGCACGGGCGGGCCGGCTCCTGGGCAAGGCCGGCCAGGCGACGGCGATCGCGGCCGCCACCGCCATCGTCGTCCTCCCGCTCGGGCCGTGGCGGGAGTCCGCCCGCCAGATGCCGGACCCCGTCCCCCAGATGCACGCCGCGGCGGCCGAGCTGCACGAGCGGGTGACGCCGGGGGGGCGCTTCGCGACCCAACGGGACTATCCATGGGAGATCCAACGCACCGGCGTCATCAACCCGGACCGCTGGCTGGCGTGGGCATCGGGCCGCAACACCCTCAACGTCTTCAGCCTGGAATCCTCCCAGACCCGCGGGGCCGCACTCGCCCCCGAGCGCTTCGACGAACAGCCACCGGAGGTGACGGCCGACGAGATGGGGCGCTACGGCGTCACCCACGTGGTGACAGTCTCCGACACGATGGCGCACGTGCTCCAGGGCTCGAGCCGGCTCTTGCAGGTGTGGCACGCGTCGCCGCTCGCGATCTTTGCCGTCCTGCCCGAGCCCGGGCAGCCCGACCCGGGGGCCTTGATCACCGCTGAGACGCCGATCCGCGCTCGGCTCCACCACTTCGAGCCAGGTCTGATCGGTATCGAGGTGGAGTCCGGCCGCGCCACCCGGGCCAGGGTGGCGGTGGCCTGGTCGCCGAAATGGCGTGCTTGGCTGGACGGGGAGCCCGTGTCCCTGCACAGAGCAGCGGACGGCCGGCTGGGGCTCAAGCTTATGCCCGGCAAGAGCCAGCTCAGCCTGCGCTTCCGCCCCGATTTTTGGGATCGCCTCGGGCTCGCCGTGAGCGTCTTGACCTTGGTCGGCCTGATCTTGCTGGCAATCGGACGTCGCAGTCCCCGGTCAGCTGTCCTCGACGCTCCCGTGGCCTAGAAGATCTCCGGCTCGCGCCAGGTCCCGTACTCTTCGCGCATGAGCTCGACGATCTCGCCCACGGTGGCGTAGGCGCGGACGGCTTCGAGAACGGGCTCCATCAGGTTCCCCTCGGCGCGGATCGCCTCACGGAGACCGTCCATCGCGGACGTCCAGCGTCCGCTGTCCCGCTCGGAGCGCAGCTTCCGCAGCCGCTCGACCTGCTCCCGCTCGTAGCGCGGATCGATCCGGAGGATCGGTATCTCGAGCTTCTCGTCCTTCTCGACGAACTCGTTGACGCCGACGATGATTCGGCGCTTGGCGTCGATCTCCTCCTGGTAGCGGCTCGCAGACTCGGCGATCTCGCGCTGGAAGAACCCCTGCTCGATCCCGGCAACGACCCCGCCCATATCCTCGATCTGGCGGAAGCACGCCTCGGCTTCGCGCTCCATCCGGTCGGTCAGCGCCTCGACGAAATAGGACCCTCCGAGCGGATCGATCACGTTCGGCACCCCCGACTCGTAGGCGATCACCTGCTGGGTCCGGAGCGCGATCTTGACCGCCCTCTCCGTGGGGAGCGCGTACGTCTCGTCCATCGAGTTGGTGTGGAGGCTCTGGGTCCCCCCCATGACCGCGGCCAGGGCCTGGAGGGCGGTCCGCACGATGTTGTTCTCGGGCTGCTGCTCGGTCAGCGAACAGCCGGCGGTCTGGGTGTGGAAGCGCATGAGCAGCGAGCGCGGGTCCTTCGCCCCGTACTGATCCTTCATGTGGCGCGCCCAGATGCGACGCGCCGCACGGTACTTGGCGACCTCCTCGAAGAAGTCGTTGTGGGAGTTCCAGAAGAAGGAGAGCCGGGGCGCGAAGCGGTCCACGTCCAGGCCCGCCGCGATCCCCTCCTCGACATACGTGAAGCCGTCGGCCAGCGTGAACGCGAGCTCCTGGACGGCGGTCGAGCCCGCCTCCCGGATGTGGTAGCCCGAGACCGAGATCGGGTGCCAGAGGGGAGCCTTCTCGGCGCACCACTGCATCATGTCGACGATGATCTTCAGGTGCGGCTCGGGCGGGAACAGCCACTCCTTCTGAGCGATGTACTCCTTCAGGATGTCGGTCTGGAGGGTCCCGCGGAGCCGCTCGGGGGCAATGCCCTGCTCCTCGGCCACCGCGACGTACAGGGCCAGGAAGATGATGGCCGGGCCGTTGATGGTCATGGACGTCGAGACCTGGTCGAGCGGGATCCGGTCGAAGAGGGTCTCCATGTCGGCCAGGGAGTCGATCGCGACCCCGCACACGCCGACCTCGCCCTCCGACATCGGATGGTCGGAGTCGTACCCCATCAGGGTCGGCAGGTCGAACGCCACCGAGAGGCCGGTCTGCCCGTGCTCGAGGAGGAAGTGGTACCGCCGGTTGGTCTCCTCGGCGGTCGCAAAGCCGGCGAACTGGCGCATCGTCCAGAGCCGGGTCCGGTACATCGAGTCGTAGACGCCCCGCGTGTAGGGATACTCGCCGGGGAAGCCGACGTCGCGGTGGAAGTCGTTCCCCTCGAGGTCGCCCGGCGTGTAGAGGGGTTCGACCTCCATCGACGAGGTGGTCGTGAAGTCGATGTCGCGCTTGGGCTGGCCCTCCCACCGCTCGCGCCA
>Ga0299907_10001955_pt1 | contig 12316 bp, 12 predicted proteins | sample RVTome_16_FD_198680 | JGI IMG/M metagenome (GOLD analysis project Ga0299907, IMG submission 198680) | Soil microbial communities from uranium-contaminated site in the Upper Colorado River Basin, Wyoming, United States - RVT152D67 (version 2) ...
GCCGGAGGAAGGCGACGACTACCAGCCGCTGTTTCTCGGTCAGGTGGATGCCGTGCGCTTCGCGACGCTGTTGCCCGCCCATCTGGGCGGCGACCTCGTGCTCATGGAGCTGGCGCTCGCCGAGGCCGACACCCCCGAGGACTCGACCAATCTCGTGCTGCGCCTGCGACGCCTCGAGCTGGATGCCGAGGTCGAGCCCGACCCCGCACCCGAGGAGCGAATCCTGCTCGAGCGGGTCGAGAGCCTGGAGCTCGCCTACTTCGGGGCGTTCCGCCCAGACGAGCTGCCCGAGTGGTGGGAGGCATGGGAAGGCCGGGTCGAGCTGCCGCAGCTGATCCAGCTGCAGGTGCGCTTTGCCGAGAACGATCCGCGTCGGTGGCCCGGGCTGATCGTGCGGCCGATGATCGACCAGGCGCTCACCTTCCAGTTCTAGAGCCGTCCCCGGTGTGGGTTTGGCGGGGATGGCTTACAGCCCGATGTAGGCGCGGCGGATGTCGTCGCTCGCCAGCAGGTCGTTGGCGGCGCCGGAGAGCTTGATCCGGCCGGCCTCGAGCAGATAGGCGCGGTCGACCACCTTGAGCACCTGCTGGATATTCTGCTCCACGATCAGCACCGTGAACCCCTCCGCCCGGATCCGGCGCACCAGCTCGAAGACCTGTTGGACCACCACGGGTGCGAGCCCGGCCGACGGCTCGTCGAGCAGCAGGAGCTTGGGCCCGGACATCAGCCCGCGGCCGATCGCGCACATCTGCTGCTCGCCGCCCGACATGGTGCCGGCCAGCTGATCGCGGCGCTCGCGCAGCCGCGGAAAGAGCTCGTAGACGAAGGCGAGCCGCTCCCGGTAGCGCGCCCGCGCGGACGCCGTGAACGCGCCGATCTTCAGGTTCTCCTCGACCGTCAGCTTCGGGAACAGGCGCCGGTTCTCCGGCACGTGGGCGATGCCGAGCTCGATCACCCGGTGCGCCGGCACCTGGTTCAGGAGCGCGCCGTCCATGCGGATCTCGCCGTCGCTGACGTCGATCAGCCGGGAGACGACCCGGAGCAGCGTGGTCTTGCCGGCGCCGTTCGGGCCGATCACCGCCACCGCCTCGCCCGCGTCGACCTTCAGCGAGACGTCGAACAGCGCCCGGAACGTGCCGTAGCCGGCGGCGACGTCGGTGAGCGTCAGCACGCGCCGCCTCCCGTTCTGCGCGGCCATCCGTCGTGGCCGCGCGAAGCCTCCTTGTCCCTTCTGGCACGCCCGCCTCCGACCGAAAAGCCTGCATCGACCGGGGGGGCGGCTCCCGGCGCCTCGACACCGTCACGTCGGGCTCCGGCCTCCGCCAACCACCTGCCATGCCCAGCTTGACCCATGGCATCTGTCATGCCGCCCTACCGTTCAGTTGCTGCTCACGCAGTGCCTGACGCCGTGGACCTGACGTGCCAGGATCATGACGCGACGGCGGGCCCGACCAAGGGATCGACCCCGCGGTCGTCCTCGGGTTCCAGACCGGGCACGGTGCCCCGAACGGTGACCCGAGGACGACCGCGGGGTGACGAAAGGAAGAGCCGGGCGCGACGGGAAAGAGCCGCGCTGTACCGCGGGCGCCGATCAGTGGGTGTTGCGGTACTCCTCGAGCGCCTGGTCGAGCTTGGCCGGCCAGTCCTCGCCGATCTCGCTCACCACCCACTCGCGCACCGCGGGCTGGGCGCGCTCGCGGAAGGCCGCGCGCTGCTCGGGCGTGAGCGCGATCACCTCCATGCCGCGCTCGGAGAGGATCGTGGTGGCGTTGGTGTCCTGGGCCGCCGTCATGCCGCGATGGATGGTCTTGGCGATCTCGATGCAGCGCTGTAGCGCGTCGCGCTCCTGGTCCTCGAGCGACTGATAGAACTGCTCGTTGATCAGATAGGCGTGCCAGCTGAACACGTGGCCGTCGAGGGTGACGTAGTCCTGGTGCTGATAGAGGCTGGCATCCAGGATGTTGGTGACGCCGTTCTCCTGGCCGTCGACCACGCCCTGCTGGAGCGCGCCCGGCAGCTCGGGCCAGGGGACGGGGGTGGCGCTGGCGCCCAGGCTCTCGACCAGCCGGACCCAGACCGGGGCGACCATGACGCGCATCTTGAGGCCCGCCATGTCCTCGGGCGAGCGGACCGGCGTCCCGCTGGTGGTGAAGTTGCGCACGCCGTTGTCGGCCATGGCGAGCATGCGGATGCCGACCGTGGCCGCCATGTCCTCGGCCATCTCCTCGCCGAAAGGTCCGTCGACCACCGCCCAGGCCTCGGCGTGGTCGTCGAACAGATAGGGCAGCGCGAACACGGCGAACGGCGGGTAGGTGGCCGAGATCGGGCCGTCGTGGATCGCGGCGAGCTGGAGCGTGCCGAGCTGCAAACCCTCCATGGTCGCGGTCTCGTTGCCGAACTGGCTCGCCGGGTAGATCACGACCTCGATGCCGCCGTCGGTCTTGGCCTCAATGCAGCCCTTGAAGGCGAGCGCGGCCGCGTGCTTGGGCGAGGCCAGATCGGCGGTCTGGAAGTGGGCGTAGTTGATGACCTTCTGGGCGGCGGCCAGGCCCGGCAGCGCGAGGAGCGCGCCGACGGCGGCGCCGAGGAGAAGCTTTCTTTGCGACATGGTGGACCTCCCTCTTGTCTGGTGCCTCAGTGGGTGTACCCGAACAGGCGCGGGACGGTGGTGCTGAGCGCCGGGAATAGGATCACCAGCGCTAGCACCGCCAGCTCCGCCAGCAGCAGCGGCAGAATCGCCCGCACTAGCGCCTCCATCCGCAACCGGCCGACGGCGCTGATGACGAACAGCACGGGGCCGACGGGCGGCGTGACCATACCGATCGTCAGGTTCAGGACCAGCATCATAGCAAAGTGGAGCGGGTCGATGCCGACCCGATAGGCGATCGGCGCCAACACCGGCACAAGGATGATCAAGGCTGGCAGGGTGTCGATGACGAGGCCGCAGAGGAGAGTGAAGAGCGCCAGCAGGACCAGGATCAGGAGCGCGCTGTCGGTCAGTCCGCCGATCGCGGCGGCGAGCGTCTGCGGGATCTGCAGAACGGTCAGGAGCCAGGCGAACAGCGAGGCCATGGCCACGATCAGGAGCACCGCGGCGGTGATCACGCCCGAGCGGACGAAGACGCGGGGCAGGTCGCCAGGCTTCAGCCCGCCGGTCGCGAAACCGATCAGGATGGCATAGGCGACCGCGGCGGCCGCCGCCTCGGTCGGCGTGAACACGCCGCCGAGGATGCCGCCGAGGATGATCGCGGGCATGAGCAGGGCCGGGACCGCGCTCCAGAAGCTGCGGGCAAGGCGGGCAAGCGTCGCGCGCTCGCTCCGGAAGCGGTAGTCGCGGCGGATCGAGATCCAGTGGTTGGCGGCGGCGAGCGCGAGGCCGAGCATCAGGCCCGGCACGACGCCCGCGAGGAACAGGCCGGCCACGGTGACCCGGCTGTCCGTGATGGCATAGATGACCATCAGGATGCTCGGCGGGATGATCGGGCCGATGGTGGCGGTCGCGGCGCTCAGCGCGCCCGCGTACTCGGCATGGTAGCCCGCCCGGCGCATCATGCGCATGATCAGGGCACCCGGGCCGGCGGCGTCCGCGAGTGCGGAGCCGGAGATCCCGGCGACCATCACCGACACCAGCACGTTGACGTGGCCGAGGCCGCCGCGGATGTGGCCGACGAGATCGTTGGCGAAGCGGAGCAGCGCGCCCGTCAGGCCGCTTGCGGTCATCAGCTCGGCCGCGAGGATGAAGAACGGCACCGCCATGAGCGGGAACGAGTTGATGCCGTTGAACATGTACTGGACGGTGACGATCGGGGGGAACTGGCCGCCGACCAGCACGGCCACGGTGCCGGCGAGCCCCATGGTGAGCGCGACCGGCATGCCGACGATCAGGCCGACGACGAAGACGATCAGGAGTGCTCCGGCCATGGGCGCTCAGATCCGCGCATCGGCGAGGTCGCCGTCGTCCTGGAGGATCTCGTCCCAGTCGCGGGCGACGAAGCGGCGCAGAATCAGGAGGAGGTGGAGGGCGAACATGGCGCAGCCGATCGGCACGGCGAGATAGGGGATGCCGCGAGGCACCTGGGTCACGAAGGTCACGCTGCGCCAGCCGAAGAGGACGAAGTGGACGCCGAGCCACGTCAGGAGCGCGAGGAAGGCGAGGATCACCAGGGCGAGGACCAGGCGGAGGCCGCGGCGCGCGCGCTCGGGCAGGCGGTCCTGGAGAACGTCGATCGCGACGTGGCGGCCCTCCCGGAGGGCGAGACCGGCGCCGAGAAACGTCACCCAGATCATGAGAAAGCTCGCCACCTCCTCGGCCCAGGCGATGGAGAAGCCGAGCCCGTAACGGGTGACGACGTTGGTGAACACGAGGACGAACATGACCGCCATCATCAGGCCGATCAGGGCCTGGTTGAGGCGGAGGTAGCCGGTCTCGAGCCGGTGGAGCACTTCAGAGCCTCCCACTTTGTGTCTCTCGCCGTCGGGTCGAGGCGGGAACGTAGCATGGCCTCGGCGCCGCGGCAGGCGCATCGAGATGCTTCACGAGCCCGCACCAGCGCCTATGTATGCTCGGCATGGCAGGTACCCGGACGCTACTGAGATCATCGACACGGAACGAGGACATGGCTGAAGCAGGGACATCATGAGCCGGTCGGACACCACCGCGGAATTCGACCAGCGGGAGCTCAGGCACGCGCTCGGCCGCTTCGCGACCGGGGTTGCGATCGTCACCACGATCGCGCCCGACGGTAAGCGCGAGGGCGTGACCGCGAACTCGTTCGGCGCGCTCTCGCTCGATCCGCCGCTCGTGCTCTGGAGCCTGAGCCGCGAGGCGATGTCGCTGCAGAGCTTCAAGGTGAGCCCGTATTTCGCGGTGAACGTCCTCGCCGCGCATCAACGCGACCTGTCGAACCGCTTCGCGCGCCCGGCGTCGGACAAGTTCGAAGGCATCGACTGCCCGCCGTGTCTCGGCGGCTGCCCGACAATTCCGGGCTGCCTCGCGCTGTTCGAGTGCCGCCTGGAGCGCACCGTCGAGGGCGGCGATCACGTGGTGCTGATCGGCCGGATCGAGCGTTTCAGCTGGCGTCACGGCGATCCGCTGGTGTTCAGCTGCGGCCACTACGGGGTGGCGGCCGCCATGCCGGACGACCCGCGCGCCGACATCGCGCCGAGCGATTTTGCCGATCTGATGCTCTGATGCCAGAATACGCGGCCACCACGAGCCATCGCGCGCCGGAGAATGTTGGAAGAATGGATCTCGGCTTCTTCACCATGCCCATGCATCCGCCGGGCCGGGACCTGGCCGAGACGCTCGAAGAGGACCGTGAGCTGGTGCTGCTCGCTGACGAGCTGGGCTTCACCGAGGGCTTCATCGGCGAGCACGTCACCGACGCCTCGGAGAACATCACCTCGTGCCTGATCTTCATCGCCTGGCTGCTGCGCGAGACCAGGAGCATCAGGCTCGGCACCGGCACCGTGAATTTGCCTAACCACCACCCGGCGCGGGTCGCGGCCGAGGTCGCGATGGTCGACCACATGGCCAAAGGCCGTTTCCTTTTCGGCATCAGCCCGGGCGGGCTGCTCTCCGACGCCGAGGCGTTCGGCAATGTGGGCAAGGACCGCACGGCGATGTTCGTCGAGGCGATCGACCACATCCTCGACATCTGGAAGGGCGAGCCGCCTTACGACCTCCGCGGCCGGTTCTGGACCATCTCGACCGAGCGCAACCTGCTGCCGGACCTCGGACAGGGCTTCATCCCCAAGCCGTACCAGAAGCCGCACCCGCCGATCATCGTTACCGCCGTCGCGCCGTTCTCCAAGGGCGTGACCGCCGCGGCCGAGCGCGGCTGGGACCCGATCTCGGCGAACTTCCTGCAGCCCAAATGGGCCAAGACCCACTGGCCGAACTATGCGCTCGGCTGCGCCAAGGGCGGTCGTCGCGCGGATCCGAGGAACTGGCGGGTCGCGAAGAGCATCTTCGTCGCCGACGACGAGGCGACCGCGAAGCGATACGCGACCGATCCCTCCGGGCCGTATTTCTTCTACTTCAGGTCACTGTTCGAGAAGCTGAGGCACGCCGGCCGGGCCAACCTGTTCAAGACCCGCGCGGACCAGCCCGACGACGATCTCAAGATCGAGACCATCGTCGAGCAGCTCGTGATCTGGGGCACGCCGGACAAGGTGACCGACCGGCTACTCGAATTCCGCGAGCAGGTCGGCGACTTCGGGATCCTGCTCTACGCCGGCCACGACTGGATGGACAAGCGGCTCGCCCGGCGCTCGATGGAGCTGATGGCAACCGAGGTGATGCCGGCCGTCAACAAGGCGCTCGCCCCGCGATCGGCGGTGGCGTGAGGGCGCTTCTGGCGAAACCACCCCCACCCCTCCCTCCCCCATCGAGGGGAGGGTGTGAAAAGGCGGTGCATGGGGGCCTCCCCCCTTGCGGGCAGGGGCAGGGCAGGGGTCCGTTAGGGCATCGCAGGGAGCGTCAGGCGCTCCGGGCGCCGGGGCGCGGCGCACGCGTCAGGCGACCGGCGCCGCCTCGACGTTCTTCTCCTTGAGCAGCTGGGCGAGCTCGCCGGACTGATACATCTCGCGCACGATGTCGCAGCCGCCGACGAACTCCCCCCCGACGTAGAGCTGGGGGATGGTCGGCCAGTTGCTGAACTCCTTGATGCCCTCGCGCAGCTCGTCGTCCTCGAGTACGTTGAACGCCTTGAACTTGACGCCGAGGTGCGAGAGCACCTGGACCACCTGGGCGGAGAAGCCGCACTGCGGGAACACCGGGGTGCCCTTCATGTACAGCACCACCGGGTTGGACTCGACGTCGCTCTGGATACGGGCGTGGGTAGGGTTGCTCATCTTCGGATCCTGTCAAAGTCGGAAAATCAGTCGGGAGCGGCGGTGGTCAGCGCCAGCGCGTGCAGCTCGCCGCCCATCCGCTCGCCGAGTGCCCGGTACACCAGCTGATGCTGCTGCACGCGGCTCTTGCCGCGGAACTCCGGGCTCACGACGTGGGCGCGGTAGTGATTGCCGTCGCCCGCGAGGTCCTCGATCGTCACCTGCGCCTGCGGCAGCGCGGCGCGGATGAGGGTCTCGATCTGATCGGCGGTCATCGCCACGTCGTGGCACCTCGCGGTCGTCGCCAAACGGCCTCAGGACGGCTCGTTGCGGGAAACGTCCATGTACGCCGGCAGCCAGCCTCCGTGGATCTCGGCCAGCTCGGCCAACGATATGGCATCGCCACCACCGAGCGTCAACGCGACGCCCCCGGTCGTGCCGACCCGGCGGGCGAGCACGCCGGCGCTCGCCGCCCGGTCGAGCAGGTCCGGCAGCCGGTCCAGCGCGACCGCCAGGAGATAGCGGCTCTGGTCCTCGCCGAACAGCCAGCCCGCCACCGAATCGCAGCTTTCCGGCAGCGTGAGATCCGCGCCGATGCCCGAGGCGAGCGCCATCTCGGCGAGCGCGACGTACAGGCCGCCGTCGGACAAATCGTGGCAGGCGGCGACCAGCCCCTCCTCGATGGCGAGGCGTACCACCTCGCCGTTCAGGCGCTCGATCGGCAGGTCGATCGGCGGCGGCCCGCCGTCCTCGCGACCGCACACCTCGCGCAGATAGAGCGTGCTGCCGAGCCAGCCGAAGGTCTCGCCGATCAGCACCAGCGCCAGCCCTTCGTCGCAGTACGCGAGGCCGACCATGCGGTCGAGATCGTCGATCACGCCGAGGCCGCCGATGGTCGGCGTGGGCAGGATCGAGCGGCCGTCGGTCTCGTTGTAGAACGACACGTTGCCCGAGACGACCGGAAAGTCGAGCCCGCGGCAGGCGGCGGCCATGCCCTCGATGCAGCCCACGAACTGGCCCATCACGACCGGGTTCTCGGGGCTGCCGAAGTTCAGGCAGTCGGTCACGGCGAGCGGCCGCGCGCCGACCGCGCAGAGGTTGCGCCACGCCTCGCAGACCGCCTGCATGCCGCCGAGGCGCGGCTCGGCCTGGCAGTAGCGCGGCGTGCAGTCCGTGGTCATGGCGAGGCCGCGGTTGCTGCCGTGGATGCGCACCACCGCCGCATCGCCCCCCGGCCGCGCCACCGTGTCGGCCATGACCATGTGATCGTACTGCTCGAAGATCCAGCGCTTGGCCGCGAGGTCCGGGCTGCCCAAAAGACGCACGAGCGCACTCCGGTGATCGAGCGGCGCGTTGACGTCCTCCGCCACCAGGGGCGGGGGCGGCGGGCTGCGCACGTGCGGCCGCTGGTAGACGGGCGCGGCGCCGGCGACCGGCGCCACCGGTATCCTGGCGACCTGCTCGCCGCGAAAGCGGAGCTCGACGGCGCCCGAATCGGTGACCCGACCGAACGTCACGCAGTCAAGCTCCCACTTGGCGAACACCGCGCGCGCGACATCCTCCGCGCCCTGGTGCAGCACCAAGAGCATGCGCTCCTGGCTCTCGGAGAGCATCATCTCGTAAGGCGTCATGCCCGGCTCGCGGGTCGGCACGCGGTCCAGGTCCATCTCGATGCCGACGCCGCCGCGCGCCGCCATCTCGAACGAGGAGGAGGTGAGGCCGGCAGCACCCATGTCCTGGATCGCGACGATCGCATCGGTGGCCATGAGCTCCAGGCAGGCCTCGAGAAGCAGCTTCTCGGTGAACGGGTCGCCGACCTGCACGGTCGGGCGCCGCGCCTCCGTGGCATCGCTGAACTCGGCCGAGGCCATCGTGGCGCCGTGGATACCGTCGCGCCCGGTCTTGGCCCCGACGTAGACCACCGGATTGCCCGGCCCGGCGGCGCGCGCGTAGAAGATCTGGTCCTTCTCTGCCAGGCCGACGCACATCACGTTGACCAGGATGTTGCCGTCGTAGGCAGGGTGGAAGGTCGTCTCGCCGCCGACGGTCGGCACGCCGACGCAGTTGCCGTAGCCGGCGATGCCCGCCACCACGCCGTCCACCAGATGTCGCGTCCTGGGGTGGCCGGGCCCACCGAAGCGGAGCGAATCGAGCAGTGCTATGGGCCTCGCCCCCATGGTGAAGACGTCGCGCAGGATGCCGCCGACGCCGGTCGCGGCGCCCTGGTAGGGCTCGATGAAGCTCGGATGGTTGTGGCTCTCGATCTTGAACACCGCGACCATGCCGCCGCCGACGTCGACCACGCCCGCGTTCTCGCCGGGCCCGCACACGACCCAGGGCGCCTCGGTCGGCAGCTGCTTCAGCCAGTGCCGGGACGACTTGTAGGAGCAGTGCTCGCTCCACATGACCGAGAAGATGCCGAGCTCGAGCAGGTTCGGCTCGCGGCCCAGGATCTCGACGATCCGGGCGTATTCCTCGTCGGACAGGCCGTACTCGGCGATCAGGTCCGGCGTGATGGCCGGTTCGGATGGGGACATGCGTCTCAGCCCAGCGTCTCGACCAGCGCGCGGAACATGGCGGCGCCGTCGGTGCCGCCGAGCTTCGGATCCGCCGCCCGCTCGGGATGCGGCATCAGGCCGAGCACGTTCCGGCCGGTGCCCAGCACGCCCGCGATCGCGGCGAGCGAGCCGTTGGGATTGTCGACATAGCGGAATGCCACCCGGTCCTCGTCCTCGAGCCGCCTCAGATCGTCCTCACCACACACGTAATTGCCATCGTGATGGGCGATCGGCAGCCGGATCGTCTGGCCCTGCCCGTAGCCCGCCGTGAAGGCGCAGTCCGTCGAGACAACCTCGAGATCGACCGGGCGGCAGATGAACTTGAGGCCGGCGTTGCTGATCACCGCGCCCGGCACCAGGCCCGCCTCGGCCAGAACCTGGAAGCCGTTGCAGATGCCGAGCACCGCCACGCCGGCCGCGGCCCGCCGGATCACCTCGCTCATGACCGGCGCGCGGGCGGCGATGGCGCCGCAGCGCAGATAGTCGCCATGGGCGAAGCCGCCGGGCAGGACGATCAGGTCGAGCTTCGGCAGCTCGGTATCGGCATGCCACAGGGGTACGACCTTGGCGCCGGCCGCCGCCAGCGCGACCGCCGCGTCCCGATCGCAGTTGGAGCCCGGGAAGGTGATGACCCCTGCGCGCAAACGCCGCTCTCCGCCAGCGGGTCAGTCGAAGGCGATCGTGTAGGTCTCGATCACCGGATTGGCCAGAAGCTGCTCGCACATCTCGCGCAGCCGCGCCTCGGCCGCCGGCCGATCGGTCTCGTCCAGCTCGAGCTCGATCAGCTTGCCCTGGCGCACCTCGCCCACGCCCTCGAAGCCGAGATGGGCCAGCGCGCGCCCGATCGCTTCACCCTGCGGGTCGAGCACGCCGTGTTTGAGGCGAACGTGGACCTTGGCCTTGAGCAAGCCGCGCCTCACTGCACCGTCTCGGGTCCCCTCAGGTCGCGCGGCCCAGCCTCGGGCAGGATGCCGAGCCGGCGCGCGATCTCCTGGTAACCTTCCTCGACCCGGCCGAGATCGCGGCGGAAGCGGTCCTTGTCCAGCTTCTCGTTGGTTTCCATGTCCCACAGCCGGCAGCCATCGGGGCTGATCTCGTCGGCCAGCACGATCTGCACGTCCTCGTCCTCCCACAGGCGGCCGAACTCGATTTTGAAGTCGACGAGGCGCAGGCCCACGCCGGCGAAGAGGCCGGAGAGGAAGTCGTTGATCCGCAGGCTCATGTTCAGGATCTCGTCGATCTCCTGGTAGGTCGCCCAGCCGAAGGCGGTGATGTGCTCCTCGCCGACCATCGGGTCGCCGAGCTCGTCGGACTTGTAGTAGAACTCGGCGATCGAGCGGGGCAGGGCAGTCCCCTCCTCCATGCCGAAGCGCTTGGCGAGCGAGCCCGCCACGACATTGCGCACCACCACCTCGAGGGGGATGATCTCGACCGCCTTGATCAGCTGCTCGCGCATGTTGAGCCGGCGCACGAAGTGGGTCGGCACGCCGATCGACGCCAAGCGCATCATCAGGTACTCGGAGATCCGGTTGTTGAGCACGCCCTTGCCGGTGATCACGCCCTTCTTCTGATTGTTGAAGGCGGTCGCGTCGTCCTTGAAGTACTGGATCAAGGTGCCCGGCTCCGGGCCTTCGAAGAGCACCTTGGCCTTGCCTTCGTAGACTTTCCGGCGACGGCTCGAACGACGATCCATGGGATGGTTCTCGAACGGCGGGAGGCTCGGGCCTCAGGATGCGCGGGTCTATAGCGCACCGCACGGGCGAATACAACAAACCCTGCGCCGCAGCGCTTAGGCGTATCATGCTACAGCAGAAATGCGGCATCCGATCGTCGTCTGGCCCCGACGAGTCCGCTCGTGACGAGATCCAGCCGAGGTCCCGGAATGCGCGTCCTTTCAAAGGATTGCTTCGAACAGCAGTGACGCCATGATCGGCGGCTTTCGCGCAGGCGACGAACCTCGGACGGCCCCGGTATCCTGTCCGTGGATTGACCGCCAGCCTGCTCGACCACTAATCTGCGCCTGGGCAGAGCCTCAGAGAAAGGGGCCTATCCCGAACCCCGACGATCGAGGTGAGCGAGCGAGGACGATCTCCGCCCTTGCTGCTGCGATCGGCGGCGCAACCAACCAAGCCTCAGTCGAGAGCGTCAAGCCATGGCAACCCTTCGCACCTACAGCGCCACCGTCGAGCAATTCGGGGCGCTGATGCACCTGCGCCTGAACGAGACCTCGGGCACGGACGCGATCGACAGCGCCGGCACTCTCGACGGGCAGTATCAGGGCGGGGTCGAGCGCGGTGCAACCGGCGCAATCGGCAACGGCGCGGTGCGGCTCGATGGCGCCAACGAGCAGATCTTCATCGAGACGCTGAGCGGCACGCTGACGGTCTCGGCGTTCGGCGACAGCCTGATCGACGGTGTCCCCGCCTTCCAGCCGGCAGGACAGGACTTCTCCTCCGTGCTCGAGACGGCGCTCCAGGCGCGCGGATTGAACGCCACCGTTCTCAATCAAGCCGCTGCCGGCGAGAGGTCGAGCGCCGGCCTCGCTCGCGTCGATGAGGTGATCGATGCGAATCCGGATGTCGCGATCGTCGAGTTCGGCACCAACGACGCAATCGGTACGGTCGCCGCAGGGACCGTCGAGAACAATCTGCGCGGTATCATCAACCAGCTGCAAGGCGCCGACATCGAGGTCCTGCTGACCGGGGCTTTCGCCTTCTATCCCGACCGGGGCAACGGGGTGGGCTACGGTGACGAGGCGGGCCGGGACGCCTTCGAGGAGATCTTCGCCAACCTCGCGGCCGAGACCGGCGCGACGCTGCTCCGGGACGCCGACGGCAGCTTCCAGTTCCTCGGCGGCTCTCGGGAGGGCGAGACGATCACCGGCGGCGTGCTCGGCGATCCGGCACTGCAGGCGATCCTCGAGG
>Ga0299907_10001956_pt1 | contig 12316 bp, 9 predicted proteins | sample RVTome_16_FD_198680 | JGI IMG/M metagenome (GOLD analysis project Ga0299907, IMG submission 198680) | Soil microbial communities from uranium-contaminated site in the Upper Colorado River Basin, Wyoming, United States - RVT152D67 (version 2) ...
GAAGCGCTGGCGAGCCTCCGCACGGGCATCCGGCCTTCCGCCGCTGAGATGGTCCTCGGTCAGGCCCACCAGCCCAAGCGTGTAGGTCGCCCAGCCCACCATGAACTGATCGTCGAGCGACCGGAACACCTCGAGCGCATTGCTCGCGTGAACGCGGGCTTCGTCGACGCGGACCGTCCCCCACAGCACATTGGCGAGCGCCCATTCGCAGCGGCCGATGCCCGCCGCGTCGCCGAGCTCCTCGAAGATGGCAAGCGCCCGGCTGACGTGGTGCTCGGCGTTCGCCGCGGTGTCGGGGTTGCCGAGCTCCATCACCGACCATGTGAACGAGAGGCCATAGTGCGCGTTCGCCAGCCCTCGCCGGTCGTCGAGCGCCTCTCGCGCCACGATCTCCTCGTCATAGAGCGTGCGGGCGCGGTCGGTTTCGGCCAGCCAGTAGGCAAGCCCCGCGGCGGCCGAGAGCGCATCGGCCCGCGCGGCAGGGTGCTGCTCGGCGCCCGGCTGCCCCAGCGCCGCCTCGACGCGCTCGAGCCCCTCGACCAGGTGCCCGCGCATCTGCCAGAAGCGCCACAGCGCGGCGCCCATGCGCAGCGCCGATTCGACCTGTCCGCCCTCGTCCGCCCAGGCGAGCGACGCACGCAGGTTGTCGTGGTCTTCCTCGAGCCGGTTGAGCCAGCTCCGCTTGTCCGCGCTCATGACCAGCGGGGCGGACTCGGCCGCCAGCGCGCAGAAGAACTCGAGGTGGCGGTCTCGCAGCGCGTTCCAGAGGCCACGCTCCACCGCCTGCTCGATCGCGAACTCGCGGATCGTCTCGAGCATCGCGAAGCGCGGCTCGCCCCCTTCACCCTCCGACTGGCGAAGCAGGCTCTTCTCGACGAGCGATGACAGGGCATCGAGAAGGCCCGCGCCGGCCTCCGTGCCGGCAACCGCCTCGATCGCATCGATTCGCGCGCCGCCCACGAAGGCCGAGAGGTCAGCGAAGAGCGCTCGCTCGGCCTCGTCCAGCAGGTCGTGGCTCCAGGCGATGGCGCCGCGCAGCGTCTGCTGCCGCTCGGGGAGGTCGCGGCCCCCACCGGAGAGCAGGCCCAGGCGGTCGCCGAGCCGGGAGAGCATGGCCTGGGGCGTCAGGATCCGGATGCGGGCCGCGGCCAGCTCGATGGCCAGTGGCAAACCGTCGAGCCGCACGCAGATCTCGGCCACCGCCGGCGCGTTCTCGTTCGTGACCTCGAAGCCGGGCTTCACGGCCCGCGCGCGCTCGATGAACAGGGCCACCGCCTCGAACTGCGACAGCTTGGCGAGCGAAGGCAGGTTGGCCGGGTCGGGCAGCTCGAGCGGCGGGACCGGGTACTCCTGCTCGCCCGAGAGCCCGAGTGCACTGCGGCTGCTGACGAGGACGGCCAGGTTCGGGCACGCGGTCAGCAGCTGGTTCACCGATGCGGCCGCGCCCGTGACCTGCTCGAAGTTGTCGAGCACGAGCAGCACGCGGCTCGACCCGACGTGGTCGACGAGCCGCTCGACCGGGTCACGGCCGCCCCGCTCGGGCAGGCTGAGCGACTGGGCGATGGTCGAGGGCACGAGCTCGGGGTGGGAGATGGCCGCCAGCTCGACGAAGAAGACGCCGTCGGGGTAGTGCCGCAGCGCACCGGTTGCGACCTCCAGGCTGAGACGCGTCTTGCCGGTCCCGCCCGGGCCGGTCAGGGTCAACAGGCGGTGCTCGGCGAGCAGCGCCCCCACCTCGCCGATCTCCCGCTCGCGGCCGAGGAACGTGGTCAGGCGGGTCGGCAGGTTGTTGGGTGTCGTGTCGAACGAGCTGATCGGCGGGAAGTCGCTCGTCAGACCCTCGATGACGAGCTGCCACAGGTGCTCCGGCTGGTCGAGATCCTTCAGCCGATGCTCGCCGAGGTCGCGAAGCTCCACGCCGTCGGGCAGTGCTCCATCGAGCAGTGCCCGCGTCGCCGACGAAAGGAGCACCTGGCCTCCGTGCCCGACGCCCGCGATGCGGCTGGCCCGGTGCACGTGGAGCCCGACGTACGTGTCAGCCGAGAAGCTGGCCTCGCCGGTGTGCAGCCCGATCCGCACGCGGACGTCCGCGCCGGACGGCCACGGCTCGGAGGCAAGCGCGCGCTGGATGTCGGCCGCGGCGCCGGCCGCCGCCGGCGCGGTCGGGAAGGCGGCGAAGAACGAGTCGCCCTCGGTCCCCATCTCCTGGCCGTCGTGCGCCGCGAACGCGGCGCGCAGCAGGCCACGATGACGCTCGAGCAGCCCCGGCCAGGCGTCGCCCTGGGCACGAAGGATGCGCGTCGAGCCGTCGATGTCGCTGAAGAAGAAGGTGACCGTGCCGGTCAGGAGCTCGGGCATCGGTGCCTGAGTGTGCGTCGTCTGCAGGTGTGTGCGCAAGAGGCGGCCGCACGCGTCGTCGGCGAGGCTCGGCTAGGCTGCCGACGTGAGCTCCATCCTCGGCCTGCTCCGCGACAGGCCGGTGCTGACCGCCGTCCTCGGCGCGCTGACGATCGCCTTCTCGGCGATCTTCGTGCGGCTGGCCGACGTGTCGCCGGCCACCGCCGCCGTCTTCCGCTGCGCCTACGCGCTGCCGCCGCTGGCCCTGCTGGCCTGGTACGAGCAGCGTCGCTACGGTCCGCGCGCCGCCGGCCAGGCGCGCCTGGCCTGGATCGCCGGCGCGTTCTTCGCCGCGGATCTCGTGCTCTGGCACCACGCCATCGAGGAGGTGGGTGCCGGCCTGGCGACGGTTCTCGGCAACACGCAGGTCGTGATCGTGCCGATCGCCGCCTGGCTCTTCCTGCGCGAGCGGCCGGGCGCGCGGGTGGCGGCCTCGGTTCCCCTGGTGCTCATCGGTGTCGTGCTCATCTCCGGCGTGCTGGGAGCCCAGCCCTATGGCCGAGACCCGGTCCTGGGCGTGCTGTTCGGGCTCGGCACCGGGCTGGCGTACGCCGGCTTCCTCCTGGTCCAGCGCCGGGCCAACGCCGACCACCGGCGTCCGGCCGGCCCCCTGTTCGACGCGACCCTGTCGGCCGCGGTCCTCTCGCTGCTCATCGGTCTTCCGCTTGGCGAGCTCGACCTCGTGCCGGCCTGGCCGGCCCATGCCTGGCTGGCGCTGCTGGCGCTCAGCGTCCAGGTGCTCGGCTGGCTCCTGATCAGCATCAGCCTGCCGCGCCTGCCCGCGGCGATCACGTCGGTGGTGCTGACCATTCAACCGGTCGGCTCGGTGCTGCTCGGCATCTGGCTGCTGGCCGAGGCACCCAGCCCCTTCCAGCTGTTCGGCGTGGCATTCATCATCGCCGGCCTGCTGATGACGACGCTGCGGGTGAGGCCGGAGTGGTTCCGCCGCGCGCAGCCGGAGGTTGGCTAGCCCGGCTTCGGCGGCAGGGTGACCGTAAAGCAGGTGCGCCCCGGCGCCGAATCGACCTCGATCCGCCCGCCGTGGCGAGCCACCACGCCGTGCGAGATGTGGAGGCCCAGGCCGGTGCCCTTGCCCGGCTCCTTCGTCGTGTAGAAGGGCTCGAACAGGCGCTTGCGGACCTCGGGCGGAATGCCCGACCCGGTGTCGCAGATCGTCACCTGCACGCCGATGCCTCCCGCCTCCGCCTCGGGGGCGGCGCTGATCGTCAGCGTCCCTCGTCCGCCCATCGCGTCGACGGCGTTGTCGACGAGGTTCGTCCAGACCTGGTTCAGCTCGGAGCCATACGCCTCGATCTCCGGCAGCTCGTCGGGGAAGTCGGTGCGCACCTCGATGTCCCGCAGCTTGTGGCGCAGGATCACCACGGTCTGCTCGATCCCCACGCGCACGTTCACGCGCTGCAGCGGCGCCTGGTCCAGGTACGCGTAACCCTTCACGGCGGCGACGATCTCGCTGATCCTGCCCAGCGCGAGCTCCAGCTCCCCCAGCAGCTGCCGGACCGATGCGTCCGCTGCGAGCCATGGCAGCGTCTCGGACGGCACGGCGGACAGCGATTCGGGCGTCCAGCCGACCTCGACCAGCGCGCTCGCGGCGTCCGAGTCCTTCGTGAACGTCTCGAGCGCCGCGATCCGGTCGGCCCGGTCCAGCGCGGACCGCGGCGGCGGCGTGTCCAGCGGTGGGCGGGGCGGCGGGCTCGGACGCGGGCTGGACTCGGCGGCGGTGACGGCCCGGTCGAGCGCGGAGATGGACCGAATGGCGGCCGCGGCCGGATTGTTGAGCTCGTGGGCCAGCCCCGCGGCGAGCGTCCCCAGCCCGGCCAGCTTCTCGCGCTCGCGGAGGGTCGACTCGATCTCCCGCAGGCGGCCGACGGCGGTGCGGATCACCGCCAGAGCGACGTCCGGCCCCGCGCCGAGCAGCTCGCGGATCGCGCCGACCGGGATGCGGAGCACCTCGGCCTCGGTCAACGCGCGGACCGAGGCGAGCCGTCGCCCGCCCTCGAGGGCGGCGATCTCGCCCTGGAGGGCACCGGGACCGACCCGGGCGAGCGGGATCTCGCTGCTCCCCGTGCGCTTCGTGACCTCCAGCTGGCCGTCGAGCACGACATAGAGCGCATCGGCCTCGTCCCCTTCGCGGATCAGCACCTCGTCCGGCGCGAGGTCGACGATCTCGCCGAGCTCGACCAGGCGCCCGAGCTGCTCGTCGTCGAGTCCGCCGAAGAGCGGCGTGTCGCGGAGACGATCGGCGATCGTCCGTGCCGGCAGGTGCTCGTGCGTCACAGCTGCGCCCGGTACTGGTGGACGAGCGCCACCGCCATGGCACCCTCGCCGACCGCGCTGGCGATGCGCTTCACCGAGTCGTGGCGCACGTCGCCCGCCGCGAAGAGACCGGGCAGGCTCGACTCGAGGAGGAGCGGCGGACGATCGAGGCTCCAGCCCACCTCCGGTGTCACGCCGGGTCCGGTTAGCACGAAGCCACGCTCGTCTCGGGCAACGACCCCGTCCAGCCAGGCCGTGCGAGGCTGCTGCCCGATGAAGATGAACAATGCGTCGAGCGTGATCTCCAGCTCGCCGTCGGGCGTCGAGAAGGTGGCCCCCTCGAGATGCCCGCCGCCGCTCAGCGCGCTGGCCTCGGTCCGCGTATGGAGGGTGACGTTCTCGAGCTCGGCGATCTGCGCGACGAGATAGGCGCTCATGCCGGCCGACAGGTCGTCGCCGCGGATGACGAGATGGACGACGCGGGCGTAGCGCGCGAGGTGGACCGTCGCCTGGCCGGCGGAGTTGCCGGAGCCGATGACCCCCACCTCGGCATCGCGGTACAGGAGCGCCTCGGTGGTCGCCGCACCGTAGAACACGCCGGAGCCGGCAAGCTCGCTGGCGCCCGGCACCTCGAGCTGGCGGTAGCTCACGCCGGTCGTCACGATCACCGCCTGGCAGGAGATCTCGCTCCCGTCGTCGAGCGCCACGATGCGATAGAGATCCTGCCGGCGCACCGTGGTCGCCTCCTGCGACGACAGGATCTCGGCGCCGAGCCGCCTGGCCTGGGTGAGCGCCCGCCGAGCCAGGTCGGCGCCGGTCAGCCCGGCCGGGAAGCCGAGGTAGTTCTCGATCCGGCTCGTCGTGCCGGCCTGGCCGCCGGGCGCCTCGCGCTCGACCAGGAGCGTCTTGAGGCCCTCGCTCGCGCCGTAGACCGCGGCCGCCAGCCCCGCTGGGCCGGCCCCCACGATGATCAGGTCGTAGAAGGGCAGCGCGGCATGGGTCGACATGCCGACCGCATCGGCCAGCTCGCGGTTCGACGGGTCGCGCAGGACGCGGCCGTCCGGCAGGACGACGACCGGATGCGTCGGGTCCGGCCCGTCGCCCAGCGAGGCGACCAGGGTGCGCGACTCCTCATCGGTCTCCGGATCGAGCCAGACGTATGGCACCTGGTTCCGGGTCAGGAAGTCGCGGATGGCGTGGCCGCGCGGTGCCCATCGGCCGCTGAGCAGGCGGAGCCCATCGAAGGGCGGTCGGAAGGCGGCGACCCAGTCGGTGAGCAGGTCGTCGATGACCGGGTAGAGGCGCTCCTCGGGTGGGTCCCAGGGCTTGAGCAGATACTGGTCGAGGCGGAGCTCGTTGATCGCCCGGATGGCGACGTCGGTGTCGGCGTACGCGGTGAGCAGCACGCGCTTCGCATCCGGCTGGAGGACGATCGCCTCGGCCAGCAGCTCGGTGCCGGTCATGGCCGGCATCCGCTGGTCGATCAGGAACAGCGCCACCGGATCGCCGCGCACCGTGAGCTCGCGGACCACCTCGAGCGCATCCGCACCGGAGCCTGCGCCGATGATCCGGTAGTCGGTGCCGTATCGCGCGCGGAGGTCGCGCTCGACGGCCCGGAGCACGGGGGCGTCGTCGTCGACCGCGAGAATTGCCGGCGTGGCGGCCATGGGCCGAGTGTACCGGCGGCGAGGCGCTACGCTGCAGGCATGCTGCGGACCATCCTCATCGTCCTTCTCGTGCTCTGGCTGCTCGGGTTCATCCTCCGGGCGTTCGGCGGCCTGATCCACCTGCTGCTCATCGCGGCGCTGGTGATCGTCATCTACCGCCTGCTGACCAACAAGCCCGTCTGGTAGGCCGATGCTCCTGACCGGCACCGGGCGCCTCGCCCCCGCCGGGGTTTCGCCGTGGGCGCTCCAGATGCGCGACGGTCGGATCGCCTGGGTCGGGCCGGCATCGCAGGCGCCCGATGACGACGAACGGGTCGAGCTCGGCTCGGCGCTCGTCACGCCCGGCCTCGTCGACAGTCACACCCACCCGGTCTTTGCCGGCGACCGCTCGGACGAGGCCGCGGCACGGCTGGAGGGGGCGCCGTACACCGGCGGCGGCATCCTTCGCACCGTGGCCGCGACTCGCGCGGCGGACGATGCAACGCTCGAGAAACTGGTCGAGGCGCGCCTGCGTGCAGCGCTGGCTGCCGGCACGACCACCGTTGAATGCAAGTCCGGATACGGCCTGTCGCTGGACGAGGAGCTCCGCCACCTGCGCCTCATCGTGCGCGTCGCCGAGCGGCTGCCCCTGCGTGTGTATACGACCTTCCTCGGCGCCCACGCCATCCCCGACGGCGCGACGCTGAACGAGTATGCCGCGCACGTGGCCGACGTCATGGTCCCGGCGGTGGCGGCGGAGGGTCTCGCGCTGTTCGTCGACGTCTTCGCCGATGCCGGCTTCTTCGATCTCGGAGCCACCGAGCGCATCGGCCGCGCGGCGCGTCAGGCGGGGTTCGGGCTGCGCATCCATGCCGACCAGCTGGCACTCACCGGCGCCGCCGAGCTGGGGTGCCGGCTCGGCGCGGCGTCGGTCGATCACCTCGAGCAGCTCGACCCGGCCGGCATTGCCGTCATCGCGGCGTCGGAGACCGTTGCCACGCTGCTCCCGGCGCCGGCCATCGTGCTGCGCGATCGGCTGCCACCGGCACGGGCGTTGCTCGATGCCGGGGCAACCGTCGCGCTGGCGAGCGACGCGAACGCCGGCACCTACTCCGGCTTCGGGACGATGCCGCTCGTCATCGGCCTTGGCGCCACGACGCTCGGCATGACGGCGGGTGAGGCGCTCACGGCGGCCACCGCCGGTGGTGCGCTGGCCGTCCGCCGCCCGGACCTTGGGACGTTGCGGGTCGGCGCGGCCGCCGACCTCGTGGCGTGGGACGCCGAGCACGAGGGCGCGTTCGCCCTGCGCCTCGGCGCCGTCCGGCCGGTGCGAACCTGGATCGCCGGAGTGGAGATCCGACCCTAGCTGTTGAGCTTGTTGCGGAGCGTCTCGAGCAGCTGCTCGGCGTGGCGCGCGTCGTCGCGGGCGAGCTGCTGGAAGAGCTGCTTCGCGTCGCCGGTGGCGTCGTCCTCGTACTTCGCGTAGGCCTCGATCGCCTCGCACTTGCTCGTCAGCGCCTGGAGCAGGTCGTACAGCTGGTCGTCGATCGGCGACTGGATGCCGGCGGATCGGTAGTGGTGGCTGGTCTGGACGGTCATGCGGACGCATCCCCTGTGCGTGTTTGGTCGTCGTCCCCGACGCATGCCGCGTGCCATCCGGGCCCCCGCCTATCATTCCGCGCATGGACCGATTCGACCTCGTCGTCATCGGCGCAGGCGCCGCCGGAGAGGCGGCCGCCCATTACGCACGGTCGCGCGACGCGTCGGTCGCCATCGTCGACCGAGCCCTCTTCGGTGGGTCGTGCCCGTTCTGGGCCTGCATGCCATCCAAGGCGCTTCTGCACGCCGCCGCGGTCCACCACGCCGGCGGCGCATACCCCTGGAAGCGCGCGTCGGACTTCCGCGACTACATGATCAATCGCGAGGGGACCGATACCCCCGACGACTCCAGCCACGTCCGCTCCCTGGAGGGCGCCGGCGCGACCGTCATCCGTGGCTCGGCCACGCTCGACGGGCCGGGCCGCGTCCGCGTCGGCGACCGGGTGCTGGGGGCCGGGGCGATCGTCCTGGCCGTCGGCTCGGTGAGCCGGGTGCCCGACCTTCCCGGGCTGGGCGAGGCCCATCCGTGGACGAACGTCGAGGGCACCACCGCGCGCGACCTGCCGCGCTCGCTCGTCATCCTCGGCGCCGGGCCGACCGGCGTGGAGCTGGCACAGGTCTATGCCCGCTACGAGGTGCCCGTCACGCTCGTCCATCCGCGCGACCGCGTGCACGACAAGGAGCACGCGCGCTCGAGCGCGCTCCTCGGCGAGTCCCTCGAGCGCGACGGCGTCACGCTGCGGCTGGACGCGCGGGCGACCCGCGTGCGTGCCGGCGAAGGGACCGATGGCGGCCACGTGGTCGAGATCGGCGATGCCGAGGCAGTGGAGGGGCACGAGATCCTGCTGGCCATCGGCCGCGACTACCCGATCGGCGGGCTCGGGCTCGAGACCGTCGGCATCACCCCGAAGGACGGCCGCCTGGCGCCGGACGACCGGCTGCGGGTCGCCGAGAACGTGTACGCGGCGGGCGACGTGGGCGGCCCGGAGATGCACACCCATCTCGGCCACTACAACGGTGAGGCGGCCGCGCGCATCGCCCTCGGCGACGACTTTCGGCCCTTCCTCGACGCCATCCCGCGCGCCACCTACACCGATCCGGAGACCGCATCGGTCGGGCTGCTGCTGGAGCAGGCCAAGGAGCGCGGCATCGATGCGGCGGAGTACACGGTCGACATCGGCACCTCGTCGAAGGGTTACACGGCTGAGGCGCAGGGTCACGTCACGATCGTGGTCGACCGGCGCGAGCGCCTCCTGGTCGGCGCATTCATGGCTGGGCCGGCGGTATCGGAGGCGATCCACGAGTGCGTGCTCGCCATGCGGGCCGCGATCCCGCTCGCCACCCTGGCCGACACGATTCACGCCTTCCCGACCGTCGCCCGCGTCCTCGGCACCGCCTTCATCGACGCCCACCGCGACCTCGAGGCGTAGCGCGGCCCTCAGCGCGACTCCTTGTCAGTTGTGACTCCGGCGTCACATTAGGCAGGGCGGGAGGCGGCAACGAGCGCGTGGTCCGCGTCGAGCAGCCGATCGAGCTCACCGCCGTGCCAGTCAACGAACGCCACAAGTCGAGCATCGAGCGCCTGCAGGATGTTCGAGCCGATCCAGCGAGCACGCCTCGATCCATCCGCGCTCCAGCCGCGAGATGACCGAGTGGCTGCAGCCGGCTCGCCGGCCCAACTCGTTCTGGGTCCAGTCGCGGCGATGTCGCAGCGCCCGGATGGATCGACCGATCCTGTGGCCGTTCATGGCGCCCAGTGTCTGGATGGAGACTTACCGCGCGCTTACCGCGCGGAGTAGCATCGGGGCGTGAGCGACTTCATCGGGGAGACGACGAGCGTCCTGCGGCGGACACCGGAGCTACTGCGCGTCCTGCTGAAGGACGTGCCGGAGTCGTGGACCGATACGGCGGACGTCCCGGAGAACGGCTGGCGCCCGCAGGACGTGGTGGGGCACCTCATCACCGGCGAGCTGACCGACTGGATCGAGCGCACGCAGCGGATCCTCGAGCACGGCACCGCCGTGCCGTTCGACAAGTTCGACCGCTTCGCCCACGCCGAGCGGGACACGGATGCGACCCTCGACGAGCTCGTCGAGCACTTCGCCAGGCTGCGCGCCGAGAACTTGGCGCGGCTGGCGGAGCTCGTGACCGAGGAGGATCTCGATCGGCGAGGGCTGCACCCCAGCCTGGGCGAGGTCACGCTGCGCGAGCTGCTGGCGACATGGGCGGTCCACGACCTCGACCACGTGTCGCAGATCTTCGCGGGGATGGCCGGCAGCCACGACGCGGAGGTCGGGCCGTGGAAGGCGTATCTCGGCATTCTCCTGCGGCGCGAGGACCCCGCCGCCGTCGCCGGCTGAGGGTGTGAGCCAGGAGGAGCTGCTCCTCGCCGCGCTCTTCCTGGCGGCCGCGCTCCTGTACTCGAGCGTCGGCCACGCCGGGGCGTCGGCCTACCTGGCGACCATGGCGCTGCTGGGCGTGAGCCAGACGACGATGCGCCCGACCGCGCTGGTCCTCAACCTGTTCGTCGCGAGCATCGTCATCGCGCGCTTCTGGCGCGCCGGACATCTTCCGTGGCGGCAGCTCGCGCCATTGGCGATCGGGTCGGTGCCGATGGCGTTCGTCGGCGGCAGCATCGACCTGCCGGGCGAGATCTACCGGCCGCTGGTGGCGGCGGTGCTCCTGGTCGGAGCCGTGCGCCTGGCAACCGCTCAGGCACTCACCGACGACCGGCAGGTCCGCCCGGGCGTTCCGTGGCTGCCCGGGATCGCGGCCGGAGGCGGCATCGGCCTGATTGCCGGGCTGACCGGTACGGGAGGCGGTGTCTTCCTCACCCCGCTCCTGGTTCTCGCAGCCTGGACAGCGACCCGCGAGGCGGCCGGGCTGTCGGGCGCCTTCATCCTGGTGAACTCCACTGCTGGCCTCGCCGGCCTGTTCATCGGCGGCGTCAGCCTGCCGCCGACGATGCCGCTCTGGATCGGTGCGGTGGCGGTCGGCGGCTTCATCGGATCATGGCTGGGAGCCGCTCGATTCAGCATCCTGAGCATGCGGCGCGCGCTGGCAGTCGTGCTCGTGGTTGCGGCCGCAAAGCTCGCCTTCCTGCCGTGACCTGCGGAGTAGCATGGCGCCGATGACGGCCACCCGAGAGCCATCCGCCTCCGCCCACGGCAGCGACCGCCTGCGCCTGGTCGGGGCCGATACCGAGGTGCCGCTCGTCACGGGCGGCACGCAGCGATACATCAACCTCGACTATGCCGCCTCCGCCCCCGCGCTCCAGGTGGTGCGCGACGCGGTCGGCGAGCTGCTCGCCTGGTACTCGAGCGTCCACCGCGGTGCCGGCTTCAAGTCACGCGCCTCGACCGCGGCCTACGAGGGTGCCCGGGAGTCGATCCGGCGCTTCGTGAACGGCCGCGCGGACGACGCGGTGATCATCACCCGCAACACGACCGACTCGATCAACCTGCTGGCCGGGACGCTGCCGGAGGGCACGCACGTCGTCGCCTTCGCCGGCGAGCACCACGCCAACCTCCTGCCGTGGAAGCGGATCGGCGTGCGCTACCTGCCCGTGCCGGAGACGCCGGCCGAGATGCTCGAGACGCTCGAGGCGACGCTGCGCGACCTGCCGCACTGCGAGGATCCGCACCTCGTCGCCGCCACCGGCGCCAGCAACGTGACCGGCGAGATCTGGCCGCTGGCCGAGATCGCTCGCGTGGCGCACGAACACGGCGCGCGGCTGCTGGTCGACGGGGCGCAGCTGGCGCCGCACGCGCCGATCGACATGGCCCGCGACGGGATCGACTACCTGGCCCTCTCCGGCCACAAGCTTTACGCGCCGTACGGCGCCGGGGCGCTCATCGGCGAGCGCGACTGGCTCTCCGCCGGCGACCCGTTCCTGCGCGGCGGCGGCGCCGTGAAGCTCGTCACCATCGATGAGACGCTATGGGCCGACCTCCCCGACCGGCAGGAGGCGGGGTCGCCGAACGTCGTCGGGGCGGTCGCGCTGGGGGTGGCCTGCGACACGCTCGCCGAAGCGGGCATGGAGCGGCTGGCGGACGAGGAAGGCGACCTCCTGGCCTACGCCCGCGAGCAACTGGCGGCCGTGGAGGGGTTCGAGCACTACCGGGTCTGGCCGGGCGACCACCCGCGCGTCGGCCTGCTGACCTTCAACCTCGGCGAGCTGCCGTATGACCTCCTGGCCGCTGTCCTTTCGGCGGAGCACGGCATCGGCATCCGGCACGGCTGCTTCTGCGCCCATCCGTTGATGATGCGGCTCCTGCGCGTGGACGACGCGGAGGCGCGGCGGCTTATCGACGAGACGCGCGCGGGTCATCACGAGCGGCTGCCCGGCGCGGCGCGGATGAGCCTGGGGCTCGGCTCCACGCGGGCCGACGTGGACGCCC